>Ga0326727_10001556_pt1 | contig 83934 bp, 70 predicted proteins | sample MB2enrmetagenome_FD_207643 | JGI IMG/M metagenome (GOLD analysis project Ga0326727, IMG submission 207643) | Lab enriched peat soil microbial communities from McLean, Ithaca, NY, United States - MB29MY | ecosystem: Environmental > Terrestrial > Soil > Wetlands > Peat | place: USA: New York... | reverse complement strand
GCAAGAGCAACACCAAGAGCAACACCAAGAGCAACACCAAAACCTTCCACGAAAGGAAAAGTCAAAACCTTTCGCCGGTCCACGTGTCTCTTGACAACGCCGACACGGTTATAGAGGGTGGCCCACTTTAACCGGGAAGTCTAACCCGGGTCTGTCTTTTAACATTCACCCGAATTTGAGAGGATAAGTTGGCATCGGCAAGCACGTAGAATTCGCCCTCACTTCGCCCGCGGATGGGTCCGATCGTAAACGTCCATCACCTGCTTGACCGAGAGCTGCGTGTACCGTTGCGTGGTCGCCAGCTGTTCATGCCCAAGTAACTCCTGGATGGCTCGCAGGTCCGCTCCCTCCTCCAGCATGTGTGTGCCGAAGGCGTGCCGCAGCGTATGCGGATGCACATCGGACGACAGTCCCTTGGCCACCGCGATCCGCTTGACGATGCGCCCCACGCTCCGCGTCGTAAGCCGTCCCCCGCGCTGGTTGACCAGCAGCGCCGTCGTGCCCGGTGCCCCACTGCCTGCCCTGAGCTTGCCGAAAGGTCTCGCGCTTTTCGAGAGCCTGCCCTGAGCGATAGCCGAAGGGTGGGATTGCGTTATTGTCTTCCGCAACGTAGCGAGCAGTTGTTGCCGCCACGGCAGGTAAACGGCCAGCGCCGCTGCCGCCGACCCTCCGAACGGAACGTAGCGTTCTTTCTTCCCTTTTCCGCGGATCAAAATGGCTTCGTTGCTCAGGCTGATGTCGTCGAGATCGATGCCAACCAGCTCCGAGTTGCGAATGCCGCACCCATAAAGCAGTTCGAATATCAGCCGGTCCCGCGCGGGAAACGACGCCACCTCCGGCATTTTGCCGTCGAGCATGGAATTCACTTCCTCCATCGTCGGCACGCGCGGCAACTTCTTCGCCAACCTCGGCGTCGAAACCAGCTTCGCCGGATTTTGTTCGACCACCCCTTCTTGCGCCAGCCAGCGATACAACGACCGCACCGCCGCCAGCGCGCGCGCGACGGAAGTCTTGCTCAAGCCTTTGTCGTAGAGATGCGAAAGAAATCCGCGGACCGCAATGTGGTCGATCGTCTTCCAATCGCGCGAGCCAATATAGTCCGCGAACACGTCAAGGTCTCCGGCGTAAGCCTTGATCGTGTGCGCCGAGGCATTCCGCTCCCGCAAGTGCCGCAGAAAATCGTCGGTGGCAAGTTCCACGATGGTGCGAGGATGTTTCACACTGTGCCTCCGCCGGCGAGCGTTTTACCACGGAGGCACGGAGACACGGAGAAATCCTCTTTTTGTTTCTTGTTTAGCCATTCGAGTAATTTCCGCCACCGAGAGGAAGACATGAATTCGCTTTCCTCCGTGTCTCCGTGCCTCCGCGGTGAACTCATGCCCTTGCTTTCGCCCGCGGATGGTGCTTCGCGTACACACTCTTCAGCCGGTCGAGCGCAACGTGCGTATAAATCTGCGTCGTCGAAATGTCGGCGTGCCCGAGGATGGTCTGCACCGTCCGCAGATCGGCCCCGTTCTCCACCATGTGCGTCGCGCACGAGTGCCGCAACATGTGCGGACTGACGTGCCGCCCAGATGATAGTCCCGCCACCAGCCCAGCTTTCCCGACCAACTGCCAAAGCCGCTGACGCGTCAAGCGACGTCCTCCTGCGCCCAAGAACAACAGCGGCGAATTCCTTTTCTTGGCGATCGCTTCCCTGCCGTTTTGCAAGTACCGCTGTAACGCCTGCTGGGCGGGCACTCCCAGCGGCACCATGCGTTCCTTGTCGCCCTTGCCGCGCACCAGAATGTATCCCATTTCCAGCTTCAGGTCTTCCAGACGCGCGCCGGCGACTTCCGACACGCGCACGCCCCCGGCATAGAGCAACTCGATCATCGCGCGATCGCGCAGCGCCAGCGCCTGCTCCCGCGCCGTCTCATTTCGCGGATGCGTATCGGCCGGCGTGATTTTGTCGAACTTGGTTTCGGCCAGCATGGTTTGGCCGAGCATGGCTCCCACTTCCTCACGGCTCAACGCCTTGGGCAGCACCTTCCACTGCTTCGGCAAGTCGATGTTCAGCGTAGGATCTTTGTCGATCTTGCCATCGAGCAACAAGTGACGATATAGCTGGCGGATGGCAGACAGCTTTCTTCCCACCGACCGCCCGTCGAGCGAATTCGAAAACAATTCCTGGATGTACTCGCGCACATCTTCGCGCCTCGCCCCGCTAAGAAAAACATGCCGCTTCTCTAGAAACTCCGCGAACTGCGCCAGATCGCTGGTGTACGCCGCAATCGTCAATTTCGCCGACCCGCGCTCCACTCGCAAGTAGTCGAGAAACGCCGACAGCGTCCGCGCGTTGGCATCCGTGGCCATGAGATCAGTATGGGACGTCAGGTAGAACCGCAAAAGTAACGAGCAGGATGCGCGCTGCCTCGAGATGCCCCGCGTCCGTTGAAACCGGTTGATGAAAAAAGTTCTGGCGAGCGACTGCTACTTCTGGTAGACGGTGGGCTGCGGCCCCTTTTCCAGCGCCTCGCGGTCCCAGATCATGCCTTCGCGCGCGTAGGTCGCGAGTTCGAAATCCTGCGTGAGTTCGAGCGCGTCAGTCGGGCAAGCGTCTTCGCACAGGCCGCAGAACATACAGCGGCTCAGGTCGTAGGTAAAGTTCGTAAGCTCTTTGCGGCGGGTCTTTTCGTTGCGTTCGCTGCTGACCACGATCAAGTGTTCCGGACAAGCCAGCGCGCACAGGTCGCAGGCAATGCACAGGGTCTCGCCCGTGTCTGGATTGACGTTCAGCCGTGGCGCGCCCCGGTAACGTTCGGCCACCTGCGGCCGCTCCAGCGGATACTGCTCCGTATAGATTTCCTTGGGGTCCTGATAGCGAAACGTTACGTTGAGTCCCTGGATCAGGTCCACCAAAAATACTTTCCGCAAAACGCCGCCGATTCCCATGACCCACCTAGAATATCATCGACGGGAAACACCGTGATGTGAGATGAATCACAAAAGAGTGAACACCGAGCCAGCACGAAAAGATTCGAGCTGCGAATTCGGACACCCGCTACAATAGAAACGCCAGTCAACAGGTTCGTATTCGCTATAAACACTAGAGCCGGTCTCATAAATGGTTTTGGGTAGGGCACGGCTTCAGCCGTGCCGCTTAAGGCCAATAATAATGCGGGCTTTAGCCCCTGAGGGCCAGGCAGTCGACCCTGAGAACTATTTATGAGACAAGTTCTAATAACCGGGAACTGAGAACCGGGAACTAAGAACTGGTTTCTGGCAACTGACAACTGATTCCCGCCGGCGAACATTTTATGGACGAGCTTTGGATGGAAGAGGCCCTGCGCTGCGCCCAGCGCGCCCTCGAGGCCGGCGAAGTGCCCGTGGGGGCCGTCGTGGTCTGCGCCGGCCGCGTCGTCGGACGCGGATGGAACCGCAACCTCGCCGATTGCGATCCCACCGCTCATGCCGAAATCGTCGCTCTGCGCGAGGCGGGACAAATCGCCGGCAACCACCGCCTCGGCGACTGCGATCTGTTTGTTACAATTGAGCCGTGCGCCATGTGCGCGGGAGCGGCGATTCATGCCCGCGTCCGCCGCCTGGTGTACGGCGCCGACGACCCCAAAGCGGGTGCCGTTCATTCGGTCCTGCAGGTGGCAAACCACCCCGGCCTGAATCATCGGATGGAAATCCGGGCCGGCGTCCTAGCCGGACGTTCCGCGGAAATGGTGCAGGAGTTTTTTCGCAAGCGCCGTTAGTTGGTCGCTGGTAGCGCGTTGTTATTAGTTATTAGTTGGTAGTTGGTAGTTAGGAGAGCGTGTTTCATAAATCGGTCTTGGGTAGGGCACGGCTTCAGCCGTGCCGCTTAGGGCCAACAAAAATGCGGGCTTTAGCCCCTGAGGGATGCTCTTTCCGCGCTAAGAGATGTATTTGAAACACGCTCTGGTTAGTCGTTAGTTGTTGTCCGTCAGTCGTTCGCGACGATCAATGATCGACGATCAACGAGAGCCCGAAAATGGGGTTAATCGCCTTTACTGGCCACTGACAACTGATGTTCGGAGAGGTGCGTGAGCGGTTGAAACGATCCGCCTCGAAAGCGGACATACCTTAACGGGTATCGTGGGTTCAAATCCCACCCTCTCCGCCATATTTTTTGTTCGATAACAGTTTGCGGAAATCTCCGGTTCCTTGTCGGGACCGCCTTTTCCGATGCCGTATGTTCTTCGAAATTACTCGATCGTTAGGAGCCCGTGAGCGATCCCCTCCAAACCCCGTTTGACAGCGTCGAGAACGCCCACCAATACGTGCAACTATTGGTCGAGGCCATTGCCGAAGCCAAAAGCGAGATTGAAGCCGATCTCGCCGCCGCCGTGGCGGCCAAATCCCAACGCCGCGTTCAGGCCCTCAGCATCGTGCAGTTCAAGTTAGACAAGCTGCAGCAGCACCTCACCTCCGGCAGCCGCCTGCTCAACGACCTTCGCACCTTGCGCCGCCTTTTGTTGGACGAACGGCTCGACCCTGCCGCCTCCATCCCCGACCAGAATTCCGATTCCAGTCCCGATTCCAATTCTTAATGATTAGGACTGCTTTCATAAATGGTTTTGGGCAGGGCGCGACCTCACAAGCTGCGAAAAAACTCCGGTTTCGTATCAGGTCATCGCATTAGCGATGACGTAAATTCTATAAATCAAAGGCCCCTTTAGGGGCTGGCCCTCGGAAATCGACTTTTTCCCCAACCTCTTCAGCCGCGCCGTTGAGGGCCTGAAAAAATGCGGGCTTTAGCCCCTGAGGGACGCGCCTTCCGCGATGAAAAGTATCTATGAAACCAGCTCCACATTCCGGGCGTTATTCGCGCGGGTTGCGCGCTGCATCTCACGCCCGCAATCTCCCCCCAAATTTCTTTTCCAGTTTTACCAGCTTGGGCGAGATCGTGAACATGCAATAAGGCTGGTGCGAATTTTCGTTGTAGTAATTCCGATGGTAATCCTCGGCCGCGAAGAATTCCCCCGCCGGCTCAATCGCGGTCACGATCGGCTGAGAAAATAATTTCGCCGCTGTCATCTCCGCAACCGCATCCTCGGCGGTCCGCCGCTGCTCTTCTTCGTTGTAGAAAATGACCGAGCGATACTGCTCGCCAGCGTCGTTTCCCTGCCGATTGAGTGTAGTCGGATCGTGCACCGCGAAAAACACATCCAGCAACTCGCGATAACTTATTTGCTCGGGATCGAATGTGACGCGCACCACTTCCACATGCCCTGTATCTCCGTTGCACACCAGATGATAAGTCGCCTGCTCGGCACGTCCTCCCATATATCCCGACTCAACGCGAGTTACTCCACTTAGACGCTGAAATACGGCTTCCATGCACCAGAAGCACCCTCCGCCGAAGACTGCTGCTTGTTCGTTTGTCATGGAGATTAGATGCGGTTGCTTGGAAAGAGTTCCCAGTTCTCGGTTCTCAGTTCTCAGTAAAACCGGCGAACCATAAAGTTTTGGCTTTTACTGAGAACTGGGAACTGAGAACTCCCCTACACCGTCACGGTAAAAGAAGTCTCCGTCCGCGTCACTGGCCGGTAGAGCGTGTCGCGCTCGATCGGCACGCGTCCCGCTTCCTCGATCAGCCGCACCAGGTCGTGCCGCCGCAGCCCTTGCGGAGTGGTCGCTCCCGCATCGTGGTAAATCTTTTCCTCGACTACCGTGCCGTCGATATCGTCGGCCCCAAAGCGCAGCGAGATCTGCGCGATCTTCGGCGTCATCATCTGCCAATACGATTTAATATGCGCAAAATTGTCCAGCACCAGCCGGCTCACCGCAATCTGCTTGATGTCGGTCATGCCGGTGGTCGTAAACAGATGTCCCAGCGGCGTGTTCGCCGGATGAAAGGCGAGAGGAATAAACGTCTGAAATCCGCCCGTCTCATCCTGCAGGGCGCGCAGCTTGAGCAGGTGATCGACGCGGTCTTCGTCGTTTTCAATGTGCCCGTAGAGCATCGTCGCGTTCGATTTCAGCCCCATCTGGTGCGCCAGCCGCGCCGTTTCCAGCCATTCGTCGCCGTCGATTTTGTGGTCGCAGATAATGTGCCGCACCCGGTCGGCAAAAATTTCCGCGCCCCCGCCCGGCAGCGAATCCACTCCCGCCGCTTTCATCTTTTCCAGCGTCTCGCGGATCGTCAGCTTCGCCCGCTTCGCTAGATACGCGACCTCGACCATGGTAAAAGCCTTCCTATGGACTTGCGGAAAGCGCTCTTTCAATCCCGAAACCAAATCGAGAAAATACTGCAACGGCAAATCCGGATGCAGTCCGCCGACAATGTGAAACTCCGTCACCGCCTCCGTGTAGCCCGAAGCCGCCGTCTGGAACGCCTCTTCCAGCGCCATCGTGTAAGCCCCCGGAGTGTCTTTCTTCCGCCCATACGCGCACAACCGGCAAGCCGCCACACACACATTCGTAGGATTGATATGCCGGTTGACGTTGAAATACGCCTTGTCCCCATGCATCCGTTCCCGCACAAAGTTGGCCATCCAACCAACGGCGAGGATGTCGCCAGTCCCATAAAGCACCAGCGCATCCCCCTCGTTCAGCCGCTCGCCAGCCAAAACTTTATCCTTGATCGGGACAAGCCGCGAATCGTCAGTTTGAAATGGGTGCAGAGTAGGCATGTTTATTGATGATACCGCAGGAGAATCCGCATCCTCCATCGCTTCGATCGGAATTAGTGGGCGTGCCTCTCGGCTTGCCAAAGAAAATACATATCGTCTAGGGCCACGTCACTTTCCTCTTCGATTTGCTTATTTGCCGCCACCCCGGTTGCTGTCAACGCGGCGCTCATGCCCGCGGAGATAGCCACTGGAGGAGGCAGGTTGTAGAGAAGTCCGCAAGTGGTGGCCACCGCCCCAAGAAATAGCCCAACGCTCGTCTTCTTGACCATAGCCTTTTGCGAACTCGCCAGACGTTGTCGAATTACGTTCAACGACGGCTCAATCACGTCCATGCGGATCTCGTCAGCAAGTAGCTTAGCATTGTCAGACAGACCGGCTTTGAGGCGTTCCTGCGCAGCGCGTCTGAGGCTATTCCTAAACTTAGCAAAAGAGTCGCTCTCCTGTTCCCGTAGTTTGATCAAAGTGCTCGTCGGTAGGCCATCCAAGACTGGCAATTGGAGTTGGAAAACTACGTCGGACACTTCGATGGGGCGGCTGAGCGAGAGCAAACTTGCCTCGAAACCATGCACAGTTCCAAGGGGCATCTTCAACTTCGTCGCCGTTGCGATATCACCGGTTAGGCATGCGATATGCCAGCGGAACAGCTCCTCCAGTTGCATACTCTCTATATGGTATTCGGTTACGCTTGCAGAGGATTCAAACTTTGGGGGTGATTCCCGGCCGAGGTCCGCAGACACGCCTAGATCCGGATAATCAATTCGATACATGCGGTTACCCGAGTCACCGTCCTCATAGTAGAACCTCACGTGGCTACGAAGCTGGGTAATTAGGGAACCTGTTAACGCCAGCACTGAGTCGAGACCTTGTTCTCTCGCATGCTCCTCCCAGTGCTCTTCACAAAAGATCTTTGGTTGAAAATCGACCAGGTCCTCGGCGCCTATCTCGCGCAAGTAAAGCAGCGGCTCGATGTGAGTCAGAAAAACCTCCCGAATCACATCTAATCCATACGGGGTCCCCTCTTCCTCGCCTAAAAGAGTAGGTGCGAAGATGTCCTGCACGACCATCTCGTCGAAGTAGTGCCAAGCGCGCTTGAAAAGAGTATCGACTTGCCGCCGCATGCAGACTGGAGAAGGACAGACCAAGCGGTCTCCCCCGGTGAGGTCAATGCCAGCACCAGCCACGAGCGACACCGCATCATTAGGCGTGGCGACGGAATGCTTTTCTTGCCATTCCTCGGCTCTTGTTCGCAGATCATCGATAACTCCGTACTTCGGCAGCAGTTCCATGACATCTGCGGTCGATGTGATGTGGTGATCTTCGAGCCAGTCAAACATCCAGAATTTTTCATGCAAGACGGGCCTCTTTCTACGCGAAGTATACGGCGGGTGGGCCACTTAAAAGGGAAGTATAACGCGAGTTTGTCCTTTAACATTGACCGAAATAACTGGGGGTGCGCCACTTCTCGCGCTTTTTGAGAAGTGGCCCGCCGCTACCGCCGCCGCAGCAAATCTCCCGCCACAAAGAAAAAGAACACCACCGAAATCACTCCATTCATGGTGAAGAACGCAGCGTTCAGCTTGCTCAGGTCGTCGTGACGAACCAGCGAATGTTCATAAAGCAACAGCGCAGCAACGGCAATCACTCCCGCAATCGCCAGCTTGCCCAGCCCAAAAGCCGCGACCAGCGCGACAAGTAAGCCGAGCATCACGAGGTGAAATAACCGAGCAATAACAAGTGCATTCTTAATTCCGAGATAACGCGGCAGCGAATGCAAGCCATGACTGCTGTCGTAGTCGCGGTCCTGACAAGCGTAGATCACGTCGAATCCGCCAACCCAGAACGTCACCGCCGCGGTAAGCAGCAGGATTCGCGGATCGAGCGATCCGCGCACCGCAATCCACGCAGCCGTCGGAGCAATGCCAAGCGCGAACCCGAGAAACAGATGCGACCAGCGCGTGAATCGCTTGCTGTAGGAGTAAAGAAGAATGACGCCGAGCGCCACCGGCGAGAGCATCAGCGTCAGCCGGTTTAACTGCGAAGCGGCGAGAACAAAGATTCCGCAAGCAACCACAACGAACGCGCCGACGAACGACGGCGTTAGCAGCCCAACCGGCAAAGCGCGAGTTGCAGTGCGCGGATTGGCCGCGTCAATCGACGCGTCAGCCAGCCGATTGAAGGCCATCGCCGCCGACCGCGCCGCAACCATGGCAACCACAATCCACGCCAGTTGCCGCCACGCAGGCAAACCTCCAGCCGCCAGCATGGCTCCGCAGAGCGCAAACGGCAGCGCGAAGATCGAGTGCTCCCACTTGATCATCTCCAGCGTGATCTTCAGATTTCGGAGGAAGCCCACGGGGCAATTGTAAAGCAGCGCTCAACGCATAGTGGTCGGTGGTCGTGGCCGGTAAAGCGAGCGCATTGGCAGGCGCGGGTTCAACTGACCACCGATCTCTATTCACCGTCCAGTGTACCTTCCACCAACGGCACGAAGCGGCAACCTTCGAGGGTCGTTATCTCTGGCTGTCCGTCGACTTTGCGTATCAACTGCAAATCCTGGCTGGACGGAGGGCCGATCGGCGCCATCATGCGTCCGCCTTCGCGCAACTGCGTGAACAGAGCTGACGGCATTTCGGCGGTTGCGGCGGAAACCAGAATCGCGTCGAACGGCGCGTACTCCGCCCAGCCACGGCGGCCATCGCTAACTCTGATCTTCAGGTTGCGATATGCCAACCGTTGCAGCGCGCTTTCCGCCGCCGCCGCCAGTTGCGCGTGCCGCTCCACCGTATACACCTCGGCCGCGAGCAGCGATAGCAACGCCGTCACGTAGCCGGAGCCGGTGCCGATTTCCAGCACCCGGTCCGTGGCTTGAATCGCAAGGTACTCCAGCATCGCTGCCACGATGTAAGGCTGCGAGATGGTTTGCCCTTCGCCGATGGGCAACGGGTGGTCTTCGTAGGCGTCGGCCCGATAAGCCTCCGGAACAAACTCGTGCCGCGGCACGCTGCGCATGGCGTCAAGCACGCGAAGGTCGCGGATTCCGCGCTCTTCAATCTGCGTGCGCACCATGGCCTCTCGCTGCGCTTGAAAATTGTCGCACTGAGAAGTGAAGTTCATCGGGGCTAAATATACTGTCTCTAAGTTCGCGACATAAATCTACGTTGTCATCCTGAGCGAAGCGAAGGACCTGCTGTTTCTCGCCTCGGCAAACAACAGGTCCTTCGCTTCGCTCAGGATGAAAATATTGTTTATACCAACTACATTGAGACAGAATGTCAGTACGGTCCGATAATTCCGCCGATACTACGCGCCGCAGGAGCCTCGGGCCGTGCTTTCTTTTCTTGCGCTTCGATCATGTCGAGGTATTTATAGGCCGAACCGGTATTAAAGAGCACGACCGTATCTTCGGCGCGGAAGAATCCGCTGGCCCGCAGCTTTTGATAGGCAACCAGCGATGCTGCTCCTTCCGGCGCGGCGAATATGCCTTCAACACTAGCCCAATGCCTCATCGCCGCGAGAATTTCCTCGTCCGTCGCCGCGACTGCTGTGCCCTGACTTTTTTCCAGAATATCGAGAATCAAGTAATCGCCATACGCTTTCGGCACGCGCAGGCCGGCGGCAAAAGTCGCAGCCCCGTCCCACATTTCGCTGGTCCACATTCCGGACCCGCTCTTCCCCGCTTCCCACGCCTTCACAATCGGCGCGCAGCCCGCGGCCTGCACCGTAATCATTCGCGGGCGCGCGGTGCCGATCCAGCCCAGTTCCTCCATCTCATCGAAAGCCTTCCACATGCCAATCATGCCCACGCCGCCACCAGTCGGATAGATGATCGCTTGCGGCAGCTTCCAACCGAGTTGCTCGGCGACTTCGTAGCCCATCGTCTTCTTGCCTTCGACGCGGAACGGCTCTTTCAGGGTCGAGACATCGAACCACCCGTCTTTATTTTGTAAGAACCCTTCTTTGATCGTGCGCTCGGCCACCATGCGTCCGCAGTCGCTAATCAGGCCATCGACCAGCGTGACGTGCGCGCCGTAATAATCGCATTCCATGCGGTTCGCCAGCGGCACATCTTTCGGCATAAAGATATGGGCCTCGATTCCCGCCGCTGCCGCATACGCAGCCAGCGCGCCTCCGGCGTTTCCGGCGGAAGGAGCGGCTAGCTTCTTCAGCCCGTAATGTTTTGCCATGGTTACCGCAGCCGACATACCGCGAGCTTTGAACGATCCGGTTGGATTCAGTCCTTCGTCTTTGATGAAGACATTCGGATACTCGCGGCTGGCGAGCATAGGCGTAAATCCCTCGCCGAGCGTAACGGGCTTGGCGTGTACGGGAAGTTCCGGGAGAACTTCGGCGTAACGCCACATGCTCGCTACGCACCCGGATAAATCTTCCGGGCGCAGCTTCCCTTTCAGGCTGGCCAGATCGTAGCGCACGAAAAGCACGCCGCCGTCTTTGGGGCAAACATTCTGCGGACGGTCAGCGGAGAGATGCTCTCCGCAGCGAGTGCATTCAAGGTAAGAAATTCGCATCGAGGGAAGGATAGCATCTTGGCTGTTAGCTGTGAGCTGTTAGCTGTTGGCTGTTGGCTCTTAGCTTTTGGCTGTCAGCACCAGCTTTGAGCGGAACGCTGGAACTCATCGTTTGCATCAATTGATGATTACTGGTGAAATGGCAATTTTGCGACAACTGGCCTCCGGTCGTTTTCAGTTCGCCGCTTACGGTTGGGTGCGCGCGCCGGTCGTTTTCTCATAAACCGATGCCGATGTAAACCACATCTCCAGCACCTTGCCGGGATCAAGTTGAACCGCAGGTCCGCTTCCGGGCTGCTTGCTTGATCCGTTCGCAGCCAGCAATTCGTAGTTTTCTCCGTTGACGGTGAATCCCGTCACTGAAGCCGTACGTCCGTTCGCTGCGCCAGACCCAAACAGTTTCGTGCTCGGATCAAGTGAAACCGCACCTGTAAGGGTGACCGGCAGCAATAGAGTTCCCCGGAAAGTAAAGCTCCCATCGGGTCGACGGGTGATGGAGTTCAAGCTAATCACCAAGCGAACGCCAGCCTCAAACTGGAGTTGAGAGGGATCGGCCGCAGATTGCGTTTCTACTGTGAGAGGCGCAGGCGTTGCCTTGCTGCTTTCCGTGCTGCTCGGGGCTACCGAAGGCGCGTACTGGACCGGTGGTATGGACGGCACGGGGGCTTCTACCGGAGCCTGCGCCGAAGGAGAGTATTGGATCGGCGGCGCGTAGGGTTGGAGCGTGGGCGATCGGGCCTCGGCGGAGCGCTCCGCGGTCATCAAGTTTACCAAGGCGTCCACCCCGCTCGTGTACCCGCCCGACACCTTCAGCCGATAGCTACCGCGCGGCGCGTCGAAGTAGATATAGCCGCGCTTGCTGACGCCGGGATTCAGTTGCTGAAGCTGGCTCAGCTGTGTGTTGCTCCACGTGTCAGTCTCACTGAAGTCGCGCCCGGCGCCGTCCACCAGCGTCACCACCGGACGAGTGCTACTGGTGGTGTCGTCGTTGCGCACGGTCAGGTCGATCACAACACAATTCCCGGAGTCGCAAGCCTTCATCTGGCCCATGTCCGGAAGCCATGCCTGGCTATCGACGCTGTTCACGCAGTAGGTCCAGTAGCCTACGGTAAAGCTTTCCCCTACGGAGTGGATGACAAGCGCAGGCGCACCCTCTGTCGAACTTCGTTGTCTATCCGTTTGGCTGTGTGTAAACAACCAGTATAAAAAGATCACTAAAAAGGCGATCCTAAAGGGGTGCTTGGCAATCGCACTGCCGATGTCGTAAAAGGAGTTCCGGCGACTTGGCGGATTCTCTGTGCGAACCGCAACTGATTCGGCCCCCGTGGGAGTTCCACAGGCTAAGCAGAACGCAGCCCCATCTGCTACAGCAGTCCCGCAATTGCAGCAAAATTTCGGCATCGGACCGCGCCCTCCGATTTGGGTTTGCTTACAGTGTGCGGCGCAATTGTGCCACTCGGACCCCCGGCCAGGCAATGATGCGTATCACAAGGGCTGTTGCGCCGGAGAGGACCGTGCGGCCCCGTCATAGTTGATGCAAACAGGCGGTTCACCAACTATATGGAACCACCGCTATAGCAAAGGGCTCAGTCTCAAAGCGTGGCCCGTAGCGATTGTATGCCGGTACCCCCTCACGCTGGCAGTTTTTTCAGCACATCATTCGCCCGCCGGAACCAAGGCCGCTCCCGCCGCCGCAGATAGCCGGGCATGGTGGGCTTCTTATCGAGCACTCTCTGCGCCCACTCGCGGGCTTCGGCGTTGCGGCCTTCGGAGGCCAGCAGAGCCGCGAAATTCAAGTACGTTTCCGACAAAGTCGAGGTGATGGTTACTTGACGGAAGAGCTTCTCGGCTTTTTCTTTTTGTCCGGTCTGCGCGTAGGCGTGGGCGAGCAATCCGGCGGCACGATAAAAATCGTAGTCGGCGTCTTTCCCGACCACGCGCTCCAAGTCTGGCAACGCTGCTGCGGCGTCGCCTAACTGGATGGCGCAAACTCCACGCCGGTAAAACGGGTCGGGCGTATCGGCGCGGGCGGCGATGGCTTTGTCGAACGCGGCCCGCGCCTGTGCGAGTTGGCCGTCGTCCATGTAAAGATCGCCAAGTTCTTCGAAGTTCCCCGCCGACGGATTGTCGCGAATCGCAGCTTCGAGTTCGCCAATGCGCTTCCTCCGCGGAAACACTTTGAACGACTGCCCCACCAATCCAATGTCGGGCAGCGCCTCGACAAAAAGATAAATGATCGCGCCCAGCGGGCCGAGAAACAGGATGATAAAAATCCAATAGGTATCGGGCCGCCGCCGGATGAAGTGGACGATCGCCAGTCCCTGAAGCAGCAAGCCCCAAGGGTATAGAAGGTAGCTTAGAAATCCCATGCAAGTATTAGTCCTAGCGTGAGCTTACACATTTGTCGAAGATGGAGAAAGTGACCGTCGAGTGGCAACACGGCTACTCCGCGGCGCGCAGCCGGTTCTGCCAGTGCGACCACAGAAACCAGACGATCCCGGCCAGCAGAAGCACTCCAATCACGGCGTCGAACTTGTGGAAGTACTTGCCCAGCGAGCGCCAGTTTTCTCCCAGCTTCATGCCGAAGTAAGCCAGCATGAAGCACCAGGGCCACGATCCCAGAAATGTGTAGATGTGAAATTTGCCGCGCTTCATGCGGGCGATTCCGGCGGGCAGCGCAATAAATGTTCGGATCACGGGCAGCAGGCGCGCGATGAACACGGCCATGTCTCCCCAGCGCAGAAAGAAGCGGTCGGCCCAATCGAGTTCGCGGCGGCCCATCAGGATCCAGCGTCCGTAACGCTCGACCAGCGGGCGTCCGCCATAGCAGCCGATTTCGTAGGCGACCAGCGAGCCCAGGTTACATCCGATGGCGCCAACCGTTGCCACCCAAATCAGCTTCATCTTGCCGGTGAAGACGAGATAGCCGGCGAACGGCATGATCAGTTCGGAAGGCAGCGGAATGCACGCCGACTCAATCGCCATAAGCAGCACAAGCCCAGCGTAGCCAGTCGTGGCCACGATGGCATTGATGAAAACGAAAAGCAGGGTGAGAATTCTTTCGGTCATGTGGTATCGGGTGATCGGATGATCGGGCCATCGGATGATCGGGTCATTGGGTCATCTGGCCTTCGGGTTTCAATCACCCGATGACCCGATGGTCAGATCACCCGATCACCTTCAGAACGCCCCTTCCTGCGTGAAGCTAAAGCCGGGCAAAGTCACGCCATCGGCGGATTTGGCGACCTTCACCTTCACGCTGGGCACGTCGGGCGCGGTGACTTCGGCGGGCCGCAGCACCGCGTATTGCGTGAACACTTCACTGTACACCTTGGTGACGAGGTGGTCCTGTCCAGTTGCGTCGTGGCGCCAGACTTGTCCGAGTTTGATGCTCTTCACGGCCACAAGATTATCTCTTAGCATTCAGAGTACTCATCGGGCAGCTACGCCGTCAATCGCGGCGAAGTTACTTTTGTCGGATGCGTGCCGCAAACCTCCGGCTTTGTTACCATGAACCACTGTTCAGGAGGAAACCAATGCCTCGCGGAAATGTGCCGCGGCAACCCAGCCGCAGCGGACGACAGGAAGGCGCGCGCCGAACGATCAGTGCGTCATTGAAGGCTGCACAATCGTTACAGGGCAACCAGCAGGGCAAACAGCAGGGCAAATCGGCGAAGCCGCCACAAGCTCAAGATTCGGCTGTGCGTCCCAACTTTGGCCGAGCGGCGTTCAGCGCCGGAAAGACGGCTCAGGCTGCGGCTCTGCAAAATCAATCCTTCGCTGCATCGGGAGACGCGGCGAGCCGCGTCTCTACTTATGATCCTTTTGCGCCTGAGCGAGTGCGTCAGATCATTGCGGAGCTTGACCAACTCTATCCCGCCGCGACTTGCGCTCTCACGCATCGCAGCGCATGGGAATTGCTGGTGGCGACGATCCTTTCCGCGCAATGTACCGACGTGCGAGTGAATATGGTCACTCCGATCCTGTTTGAGAAGTATCCGACGGTCGAAGATTTCGCGGCGCTTAAGCCGGAAGCGTTGGAGCCGGAAATCCGCTCGACTGGATTCTTCCGCAATAAGTCGAAATCGGTGGTGGGAGCGGCGCGCAAGGTGGTTGCGGATTTCGGCGGGAAGGTTCCCGAAACGATGGAGGAGTTACTGACTCTTCCTGGAGTGGCGCGCAAGACGGCGAATGTCGTGCTCGGAACGTGGTTCAAGAAAAATGAAGGAGTGGTCGTCGATACGCACGTGACGCGGATTTCACGGCGACTGGAGCTGACGCAGCAGGAAGACGCTGGGAAAATTGAAGAAGATTTGATGAGGATTATTCCTCGCGAACGCTGGACGGATTTTTCGCACGAAGTAATTGGGCACGGAAGAAAACTTTGCGTGGCGCGAGGTCCGAAGTGTGCCGATTGCGCGCTGGAAAAATTGTGTCACGCGGCGGACAAGACTTGGTCAACGGTCGAGATGCATCGGATCGGGTGATCGGGCCATCGGGTGATTTGGCCATCGGGCACTGCACGATTTTCTTGCACTGGTTCTTTGCACTGGCTTTTTGTGTTTACTATTAAGGTATTAACCCGTGTTAACTACTCCCCCCTCCCCCCCGGTCTTGTGGAATCATAGATTTAGGGAAAAAATCCCACAAAATCTTTGAGTTCAAAGGACTTATAGGTATAATATTCCGGAATAAGGAGTTAGCTCGATTTTTCGCTGAATTCTACTGAAATTCATAGTTTCAGCGGCGCGCTAGACTCGCTCGTTTCGTCAACCCTTGTTGTCAAAGAAGTACCTAACCCCTTGGGGTTTTGCGTGAGTGCGGAGCCGTCTCTGGAGATGGGCACACTTCAACCTTCGCCAATCCAATTCTCATTGTCGCGCAAGGCGGGTAAGTTGTCTGTGATTCTGGTCATGTTTGTTTGTGATGAAAAAGGGCAGTTGCCAGTGGCCAGTTGCCAGTTCTCAGTTGCCAATGATCCGACTTCAAGGAAAAAGCCAAGCTTACAATGACCCTAGAATCCCACCCTTGCGCACAAATCGCGCAAAGATAAGGCACCCGGCATGGCGCGAATCTAGTCTTTCATTGCCATAACATTCTTAACGATCAGATTAAGCGACGGTGAAGTTTTCCCTAACGTGCTAGCTGATTTAAGCACGGCTGAGACAACTCTTGGGTTTTTCAGAGCGTGATCCCTTTCCCGAATGTTGAATCGAACCATCTCCTCATCCAAGATGCGATCGAATAGGTCCTCTCCTATTTCCGCCTTGGTGACGGTTTCTCTATCGGTTCTGAAACAAGCGGATCTTTCCTTGATGTAACTTGGCCAATCCTCTTCCGTCATGCCCAGCAATCTGAGTAATCTTCGGTTCTCCGACGGATCGGACTTCTTATTGAAGGGTCTTTTGCACTTCTCACACGGGCCTCGCGGTTGTGCGGTGTTTTCGTCACTATCCCAAACACAATAGATTGGTATTCGGAAGGAGATGAAGACCGCGGCCACGGTGCCAACGCCATGCTTTCCTGTACATGGAATCACGGATATTCCCATGCTCTCGAGATCGTGGTCGCTGGCGAGTGCAGCACCGATGATTGCTGCCCGGTCGCTAGGACCTTCGACTAGGACCGCCTTAGAAGCGAAGAACCCCTCACTCACTTGGTCAAGCAACGAAACTAGACGCGGGCGCAAAGTCTCCCCCGTGTACTTGGGAGCTGGCATACCATCGGCTGTCCAGAGGCGGTCTGCAATGTTATCAAGACTTTTAGTGATGAGTTGTGAGACCTTTGGTTTCCCCGCCGCACCCTGAGCTTTCCGTGCTAGACGCACCTCGTCGAATCTGTCTAGGCAAATAAAGAGGGGCGAGTGGGTGCAATACATCACCTGTGTTTGCTCCACAACGCCGCGGATCTGGCCCCTGGAGAGCTGCATGAGAATGTTCGTAAGATGCCTCTGTCTGCCGGGGTGCTGGTAAAGTTCGGGCTCTTCGATAGCCAGAATGAGGTTAGGCATTTTGACGCTTTTCTCATTGCCTACGGCTTGTGTCGTCGAGCTAACCTCTGGCAGGGAGGTCTCCGCACCAGCCTTGGCCTGCGCGACCGCAAGGTGTTGGAGCAAGGACATGATGAAGGCACGCTGCAACCCGTGTCCCGCCCGTTCGACTTCACTCTTATATCCATCTTCCAACAGCTTGAGACGGGCTTGCGGCATGGGAATGTCGATTCCCGAAAACGTTAACCAATCCAAGTCAACGGCAGAGTCGGGAATGTATTGCTGCAAGGTTTTTGTGAGATCGTCCGCTAATCCACCGAGTTCGGTCAGATTGGCCGGGTTGAATATCTCACCATAACGGCGATCGGACTGCTCCCGGAACTCTTTAAAATCCGTCCTGTTCTGAACCAGACTTCTGACCACAAGATCCATTAGTTGGGTGATTGGAGAGCCCCTTCCCTCGGATGCGTCAGCTGCCGCGTCCCTGACGGCTGGGATATATAGATAGCGAGTGCATGCGCCAAGGTATCCCTGCGCCACCTGTTTGAAGCCAAAAAACTGTCCGTCGTCAAGTTCCCACCGGCACTCCTGCTGATTTGCGGCCTCCCACTCATCCAGGGCTGCAAGGGCATCTTCCTGCTTCTTCCATTTGGGAAGATTCTTGTATTTTTGCCCTTCTTGGAGTTGTGAGTACAGCGGCTTCATTGCCGTTGCTGTTCCGGCTTTCCTGATATTTACGAAGTCGGGGTTCTGCAGTGTAATCCCGTGATGCTTGTCGATGAGCTTGCCATCTTGAAATGACAAGACGCGCACCACCGAAAGCTCGTCGCCTTGAATGTATTTCTGAAAACGTTTCTTCTCTGATTCATCTAACTTGCAAAACGTGACGGTAATCTGAATGCTATTCCCCACATCTCCGTCGTAGAAGTCTTCCGAAACTACCTTCTGAGAAGTGCTGTAGAAGAGATCAATCGCGTTTAGGAAGGTACTCTTCCCGGAACCGTTGGCCCCCACGAGAGCAGTGAGACGTCCGCATGTGAGCACTTCGTGTTGAACGCAGCGATAGTTATCGATGCCAACTGACTTGATTATCACTTTTTCCTCCAAATTAAACGGTGAGCCCCAGGCTAATCAAATAAAAAAGGGTCATGGTTCCCCATGCCCCCCACGGTCGGGATCATTATCTACCTATCTCGGATAAAGGTACAGAGAGTAGTTTGTGCTGGATGGTATGGTGAACCGAAGAACCTCTCTCGGGGAGAATGTCATGACGCTACGCTGAGAGTGTCAAACGGGTAGGGGTCCTTCGCTGCGCTCAGGATGACAAATCTGAGCGGGGGATGACAACTCCTATCAAGATGACAATTCCAAATGAGGTAACAATTCCTATAGTGTGAGCACGGCCTAGCCGCCGGTGTAGGAGAGTTCTACTACCGTGCAATCGTCGTTGAGGGGTGTGCCGGCGCAGAAATCGGCTACGGCGGTGAAGACGTCTTCCATGGATGCGCTCTTACCGGCGACTTGTTCGAGGCGCTCGTTGTCGAACATATCTCCTTGGGCGTTTTCGGCTTCGGTGACGCCGTCGGTGACTAGGATCATCCTATCTCCGGGCCGCATCTGGCAATGGTCGCTGGAGTAAGTCGCGTCGGCCAACAATCCTACGGGTAAGTTGCCGTGGGAGGGGCGGAGCACTTCATTATTACTGCCGCAGATCCACACGGGCGGGATGTGTCCGCAGTTGACATATTCGAGATCGCCGTCGCTGCGCAGGCGAGTAATAATCATGGTCGCGTACTTTTCGCCGATGTGCTTATAAGTGAAAAAGCGATTGACGGCGGCGACGATTTCGGTGAGCGGCATGCCGGCGATAAGTTGCGAGTAAACCATGCCTTGAAGAATGGAAGCGAGGAGCGCGGCGGAGACTCCTTTGCCGCTGACGTCGGCGAGCACGACGGCCAAGCCTTCGGGCGTATTGACGGCCTCGAAAAAATCGCCTCCGATTTCTTTACATGACAAGTTGCGTCCGTTGACGCGCGCGAATGGGACTTCGGGCAGAGTTACGGCCAGCAGGCGCTGCTGAATGGAGGCGGCGATGGAGAGTTCCTTCTGGTAAAGGTGGCCGGCTTCTTCGGCTTGGACGAGGCGGGCGTTTTCGACGAGCTGGGCGGCTTCGGTCGCGATGGCGCGCAGAATGTCGTGGCTGACGCTGGAAATATCGCGCGAGGCAAAACGCGAATCGACATAGAGAGCGCCCATGACTTCGCCGCCGGCGGGCTGTTCGGCGCGAGTGGCTTGCACGATTGGCTTGCGCAAGGGCATGCAGATGACGGTGCGCAGATCGAAGGCGACGATGCTTTGGTGCTCCTTCGCGTCGAGCATTTGACTGGTGTCGGTCACAATATATTCGGAATTCGAGTGCAACGCGCCTTCGAGCACGGAGCGGGAAATGGTGGTGTCGTCGAGCAGCGGCTCGCCCTTGGAGTTGCGTCCGGCGGCGAGCGAGAGGGCGCCGTCGGCTTCGCGCAGGAAGATATAGCCGCGTTCGGCGCGGGTGAGTTTGAGCGTGGCGTCGAGCAGCGTGACCAGGATTTCGTCGAGCACGCCGATGGTGTTGAGCTTGCGCGCCGCTTCCATGAAGAGCGTGAGTTTTTCCAGGTCGCTGGCTTCGGGGGCGATCTGGATGCCGGAAATCTGGCTCAAAAAATCGCGCGCGGTGTTTGAGGTGGTGTGCGCCGGCTGGAAGATCAGGTAGGCGATATCGCGCGCGCCAAATTCCACGCGGTCGTTGTGCTGCAACTTCTGGCGTTCGACCTTTAGGCCATTGACGTAGGTGCCATGCTTGCTGCCGAGATCGACGACAAAAAATTCGCCGTTTTCCGCGACGATGGCAGCGTGCTCGCGCGACACGCGGGGATCGGCGATTACCAGGTCGCGATCGACCTTGCGGCCGACGGTGTAGGGCGTGTGGTTCAGCGACAGCGTCCGCTGATCTTCTCCCTGCACGAAGATCGCGATGGGAAAGACGGAGGAAATACCCGAATGCAACGAAGCCGACATGGAACTTGAACTCTCCTACGGCCGTCGTGCCCAGCAAAGACGCCAGGAAATGTTGCCGAAAAAAGACACCATCGCCGGGCACGGGCTCCAGAGCATTCTACGACGAGCGCGGGCCGGAGCGGGCGGTAAATGCCGTTTGGTAATAATGGAGCAGCATCAGGGCAGCGACACCGACGGGAAGTTGGGGCACCGTCCAGGGAGGATTTGCCCAGGCTCGACCGGCAGTTGCCGCGGATCAGGCTGGTACGCCGGCTGGAGCGGGAGTGAGAAGCAGCCGCACATAAAGCCACAGCAAAATTAGTGAAAACAGGAAAAAACATTTGACCGCCCATAATAAGAAAACATAGAGCGGTGTTAGAGACAAGAGAATGACCAAAACCGTTCGCGTGTCGATTGTCTTCCCTTCAACGTTAACGACTTGGGAGATCAGGAAAAGCAGCAGCGGAAGCAACAGAATGAGTTCGTGAGTAAGCAGATGATAGCTGACCAGAAGTGCGGTGACCGCAGCCAGACTGGACGAGAAGCCGATGGAATCCCGCCCGTTACTGATCCTGCGCATCGCTACGAAGAAGACCACCATCGACGAGGCCAGGATCAGCACGGTGGCCCAGGGGCTTGAGGCGCTGAGTACAGGTAATTTTTGGATCAGCCCCCGGAGGTTCGGTATCGTATGCGGGCCATAACAGCCGGGGCATGCGGGGCTATTTTCCACCTGGAGTACAAGCCGGAGATAGTTGAGCGGGCCGCCCCATCCAGTGATCGCCACGGAGATGCCTGCCAGGACCAGCGCGACGGGTACGAAACCGAGGAGGAGGCGCCAGCGCCTCGCCGCCAGCAGAATGACCACCGGCACGATCAGGTGAGGCCGGAAGAGACCCGCGGCCAGAAATGCGCCAGCCCACGCTTCCTTTCCCCGGTCGAGACAGACGACCGCCAGCGCAAACAAGAGCAGCAAGAGAAACACGTCTTGCCCGTGAAGGATGCCGACGGTCACCGGAAAGAATGCGGTGGCGCCCAGGCCGAGTATAAGGGGCGGAACAGCTGCGAGTTGAGGGAATTGCCTTCTTAAAAGGACCACGCTCACAGCAAGCAGAACCATGCTGATCGCAGTCCAGAGCAGGTATGCCGGCCAATACCCCAGCAGCGTGAAAGGGACGAATAAAAGCGCTTCGAACGGCGGGTGATTGTAAGGCAGCGGCTCCGGACGGATGGGAACGGGAGCGAAGGTGGCTTGCGTTCGGGATTGAGTAGATGGATTGTAAAGATCGGAAGCCTGGCCATTTCGGAGAAGGACACCGCTCATGTAATAGATGGTGAAATCCTGGTATCCATTCCGCAGCTTCGGCAGCACACGGAACGGCAGGGTCAGGTTGCAGAACGTCATCGCCAGTAGAAATGACGCAATGAAGAATTTTCGCTTTTTAACAAACTCCGTCATGAGGAGCTTTCGCAGAATCCCGATTCTATAATCCCGCCAACGACTATGCGTGGAATTTGTGAGTTCGGCAGCTGCAGGGTGGCGGCCTTAGCGGTAAGCAGTTTAAAAAGTCCTCAAGACGGATTCACTCCGGTACAACTCCGGTGACGACATCGTTTACAAATTGGCGGTTCTTCAGCGACGCTCCTCTAAACAGCTCAGCCGACGTGAGGAAAAACATGATCAGAATTGGAACGATCGGATACACGTACATATGCCAGGCCAGCGAGATCACATGCAAAGGGGGCAGGAAGAGGACACACTGCGTGCTCAGCAGGAGGAATCTCGCCCATCGCGGAATTCCAGTGTGCTCCGCTAGATATTGCGAGAACAGACCGATCGGTAAGAGCGCGATGCACAAATCGGAGGGACTTAAGTGGTAGCTAACGAGGATTGCCGCCAAGACAAAATTTCCGAACGCCAGATTTGCAGCCCCCGCGAACTTCAATTTGCCGCTCTTAAAGCTTCTCCACGCATGCCACAACAGTAACACTGAACCAACCCAGATGAGGGTTAAACGAACAACTGTACCCTTAACAACGCCCGAAATGCCGACCAATCCTCTGATGTTCGCCATTGCCGCCGGGTGAACGCCCGCCAGAGGCAAGCTACTCAGCCTCATCAAAAAGCGAGGATAAGCCGTCAGGAAGGCCCACCCCGAGATACCAACCGAGATCATGAGCAACGTCGTAAAAGCGAGGGCAAAACCACCAAGCAGCCCTCTTCTCCTGAGCGAAGCCAACAATACAACTAAAGTTAGAATTATATGGAACTTGATGAGCCCGCAGCCTAGCAAACAACCCGCCGTGAAGTTGCGGCCCCGCCTCAGCGCAACAACCGCCATCGTCATAATCAGGAGCAGGAGCAGCGAATCTTGACCTTGCTGAAAACTGAGCAACACTGGCGGAAACACAAAGAACAGCGGCAGTAAAAGGCACCAGTCCCTGCGGTTGCATACATGCCGTTGAAGCAGTATCGCGGTGTAGGCCAGGGCCGCTAAGTTAAGAAGGCCCCATAGCAGATATGCGGTCGGCAGCGGCCAAAGGGAAATCGGCAGGAATAGGAGTGTTTCAAATGGAGGGTGGATGTAATAGTCGCCAGTGCGTCCGGCATAGCGAATCTGGAATCGATCCTGAGCCTGGAAGTCGTATAACTGGTGCCCATATCCTTCGCGAACCATCCGAGCGGCGGAGTAGAAGGCCGGGAAATCGGTCCCCTTTGCTCTTTCCTCAAAACCGTAGGCGAAATAACAGACAATACCGGCCAGTGTTAGACCAAGAAGCAGGCCCTTGGCGAGCCGCGACCACTGGTTCCAACTCGCAGTCGCAGATCCTACCGGGACCGCCGTTTGTCGATTTGGCGAATGTAGCTTCATCGTAAACAATGTCGCAATATAGCCAGCAGCGGGCCTTCTTATTTACCGATCCGTGCCGACCTTGGATTCTACCGCAGCAGGAGAGCGCACCCAATGCTCGCAGGAATCCGCCGGAACAAATTCGACTTTGGAGTATGATCGTTCAGCGTGAGAGCCAATCTACTTTCTCTCTCTAACGTATTCCCGTTGGTGTTACTCCTGGGAATGTTCGGGATGACGGCGCGCAACGCGGTCGATCCCGATCTGTGGTGGCACCTGCGCACTGGGCAATGGATTGTCGAGACCGGTCACGTGCCGCACACCGATCCATTTTCTTTCACGCGCGCCGGGCACGCCTGGGTCTCGCATGAATGGTTGTCGGAGGCCGCGTTTTACGAACTCTGGAAGCACGGCGGCGCGGCGGCGCTGATCGTGTTCTCCGCGATAATTACAACGGCCGGTTTCATGCTGCTCTATCTGCGCTGTCTTCACTGTGGCGTGAAGCCGCACTGGGCGGCCGCGGCAACGGCCCTGGGCGCGCTGGCCGCGGCTCCATCGTTTGGCGTGCGGCCGCAGATGTTTACCTTCACGCTGGCCAGCTTGCTTCTGTGGCTGATCGAACGCGGCGAAAAACGGCCCTGGCTGTTGCTGTGGATACCGCCGCTGTTTCTGCTCTGGCTGAATCTGCACGCCGGATTTGCGCTGTGCCTCGCGCTGCTGTTGGCCTACGGTGCCGGTGTGACGATAGAGACCGCTGTCGGCGACACACCTTGGCACGAAGCGCGACCCATCCTCCTGCGAGTACTGCTGCTCGTGCTGGCGTGTGTGGCGCTGGTGCCGCTCAACCCCAGCGGCGCAGAGCTCTATCGTTATCCGTACGATACTTTGCGCTCGTCCGAGATGCGGTCGCTGATTGGCGAGTGGCAGTCGCCGGATTTTCATGAATGGCTCTATCGCCCATTTTTACTGGTATGGCTGCTGCTTTTTGGCGCGCTTGCCAGTGCGCGCTCGCGGCCCTCAACGGCTAAAGCCGCGTATGTAGAGGGTCCTAGCGGCACGGCTGAAGCCGTGCCCTACCCAAAGCTCACTGGAAACGAACTGAATCGGAGATTCCCCAAATGGCGTGTGCTGGTGCCGCTGCTCCTCACCGCTGGCGCAGCCCTGGACGCCGTCCGCCACATTCCAATTTTCATTTTGCTGGCGATGCCCGTGATCGCGGGGGCTCTTGCGGGTAACAGAAGCGATCACGACGAAAACTCCCACGTCTCGAAGAACGCGAGACGTGGGGCACCCGCACAGGGAAACACGGGGGAAACCCTACAAAGTCCAGACTCCTCGCGTTTCCGGCGAATCTTCAACGGCGCGGTTATCCTTCTGCTCGCGGTGTTTGCATTGGCGCGCTGGGTAAGTCTGGCCCGCGGCCAGGACGCTCGCGAGGCGGAGCAGTACCCGCAAAAGGCGGTCGCGTTCTTGCGCGCCAGCAATTCTCCCCGAAATATTTTTGTCTACTACGACTGGGGAGGCTACGCCATCTGGAAGCTTTATCCCCAATATCGCGTCTTTGTGGACGGCCGCGCCGACCTCTATGGCAGCGATCTTTCTGGTAACGATCTTCCTAGCAACGATCAATATCAAGACGATCTGCTGCATCAGTTCAGAACCGCTGTGGACCTGCGCACCGGCTGGCGCGGCGTTCTCGATCGCTGGAAAGTCGAGGCGGTGCTTGTGCCTCCCTCCTGCGCGCTGGCGCAAGCCCTGCTTCTCGACCCCAATTGGCATACTGAATTCAGCGACTCGAAGGCGATCCTGCTGCTGCGGACCGAGCCCACCGTGGAAAACACTGGCGCGTCCCATGGGCCCACGCTTCAGCAACCGGTCGCCGCCGGGACAAGAATGTGAAAAAATGTTTCCCAGAGTCATCCCGAATCTGCGAAACTAGGGCGGACACTGGGAACTGGATTGGATCGGGCGTTCGCCGGAAGGAGTGGAATGAACCGAAGCCGTCTGTTGATGATTGGAGGCTTGGCGCTGGCGGTCGGCCTGCTGGTCGCCTTTTCCGTCTATAACCGGCTGCGCAATTCGCCAGGCTCCGCCAGCAATGAGCGCGAAGCGCCGGTGGTGGTCGCTGCCGGCGATATAGAGGCCGGGGCCAAGCTGGCAGCCCGCGATGTCCTCGTGGTCAGAATCCCGCAATCGGCAGTGCCTCCGGGAGCGATCTCCGACCCCGCGAAAGTCGTGGGCCGCGGCGCAATTCTGCCGGTAAGCAAAGGCGAATTTATTTTGCCCAACAAATTGGCGGCGCTCGAAGCCGGAACCGGGCTGCCCTCGTTGATCCCGCCGGGAATGCGCGCGGTTTCGGTGCGCGTCAACGATGTGGTTTCTGTGGCGGGCTTCGTGCAGCCGGGCACGCGTGTGGATGTGCTGGCCACGGGCAATTCAGCCAACGGCAACGAGCGGCAAACCGTCACCGTGCTCGAGAACGTGCGCGTCATCGCCGTCGGCGGCAGCCTGCTCGAGCGTCTCGCCGGCGGCGAACAGAACGCTCCCGTAATCACGCTCCTGGTCTCGCCCGACGACGCGCAAAAGTTGGCGCTGGCTTCCCAGGAGGGAAGGATCCAGCTCGCCTTGCGCAATCCGCTCGACAGCAAGAAGGAAAGCATCGGCGCGACGCGCACCAGCGCGTTGTATCCGGGCGCGAAGCCAGAGACGGTCGAAGCCAAACCCAAGGTCCACAAGGTGGCCGCGAAAGTTCCGCCGCCCGCTCCAACGCCCTTCACGGTGGAAATGATCCGTGGCAACAAACGGGATGAAACCAAGTTCGATGAAAAAAAGTAATGGGCCGTCGATGCCGCAACCATTCGCGTCCGTTCACGCTCCCGATGGAATTAACGATGGATATAACATCGATGGATTTGCTTGTGCAGCCTCGCAGAGGTCCCAACTCATGAAATCTTTTGTGCTCGTTGCCGCCGCTCTGCTTTTCGGCGCGACCATACTATTTGCGCGCGCCGCCTCTGGCGGCGGAAATCCACAGGCGGCCCCGGCTTCTTATCAAAACCAGAATTCTCAGAATCGGGATTCTCAGGCCCCGGACAACCCGGCCGCCGCGCCCTCCTCTACTGCGCCCACGCCCGCATCCAACCAAGGCGTTACCGCCGGCGCGGCGCCGCTGCGCGTGATGGTGGGCAAGTCGCTTCTGATTAACACCACCGAAAGACTGAAGCGCGTCTCCGTCACCGATCCCTCGGTGGCCGATGCGCTGGTCGTCACGCCCACGCAAGTCCTGGTCAACGGGCTCGCGCCGGGCGAAGTTTCGCTGCTCATCTGGGACGAGTACGAGCGCTCTCAGAGCTTCGACCTGCGCGTCGATGTCGATATCACGTCGGCTTCGGAAGAAATGCACCGCCTTTTCCCGAATGAGAAGATCGAGGTGACGCCTTCGCGCAACGCGATTGTTCTCTCCGGTCACGTCACCACCGAAGACGTCGCCAAGCACGCGGGCTCGCTGGCCTCGGCGTATTCCAAGAATGTCGTAAACGTGCTGACCTTCGGCCCCGTCGGTGCCGAGGAAGTGCTGCTCGAAGTCAAGTTCGCCGAAGTGGACCGCTCGGCCATGAACACCATGGGCATTAACATGTTCTCCACCGGCGCTGGCAACACCATCGGCTCCGTAACTACTGGCCAGTTCGGCGGAGTCACCGGCCTCGGGAACATCAGCGATACAGGATCGGGCAGCACATATCCCGCTACGGCAACGGTAAACAACCTGCTCAACCTGTTCTTTTTTAACCCGCAGGTCCATCTGGGGGCGGTGATCGAGGCCCTCAAGACGCAAAATCTTTTGCAGATTCTGGCCGAGCCCAACCTGGTCGCGATGAATGGCAAGGAAGCCAGTTTCCTGGCCGGAGGAGAATTTCCCTTTCCCGTCGCGCAGCAAAACGCCAGCGGGATCGCCACCGTCACCATTCAGTTTCGCGAGTTTGGCGTGAGGCTGAAATTTACTCCCGTGATTCAGCCCAACGGCAACATCCACCTGCATGTCGCTCCCGAAGTCAGCACGCTGGACTTGGCCGATGGCGTTTCCATTGGCGGGACCGTCATCCCCGCGCTCAGCACGCGCAAGGCGGAGACTGAATTCGAGCTGCAAGACGGCCAGAGCTTCGTCATCGCCGGCCTGCTGGATAACCGGGTCACCAACATTGCGAACAAGATTCCGGGGCTCGGCGATATTCCGATCCTCGGCAATTTTTTCAAAAGCAAAAGCCTGCAAAAGAGCAATTCGGAATTGATGGTGCTGTGCACGGTGCACCGGGTCTCGCCCAGCATGGAAGCGCCAAAGGGCCCGGCAATGCCCGTGCCGAATCTGGACCAGGGCAAGTTTGACGGCAAGAAACCTGGGGGCGGTAAGTAAGTGAAATCGGGTGATCGGGTGATCGGGCCATCGGGTGATCGAAGTTCAAAAGCGCTTTGCCTTTGACTTTCGATCACCCGATCACCCGATGGTCAGATGACCCGATCTTATAAGGGGTAGTGGGGGGAGCGACTCATGCCGGAATTGTCAGTTGCCGTGTTCGCCACGGACAATGACCAGCGCGCGGTGCTCCAGGTCCTGGTCGATGGCACCAACGTTGCCCGCACCGTCTGCGGCAACGCCTCCCTGCCTACGGCCTCGAACGATCCGGTCATCCGCAGGACCCAAGCTTTTGCGCCCGACGTCATTCTGTTGGATATCGCCAGCGATGGCGTCACCGCCGCGCTGCGCGCTCTGGAACTGCTGCACCAGGAACTTCCCGATTCCGCCGTGTTCGCCGTCGGCCCCATGACCCATCCGCAGTTGATTGTCGGCGCCATGCGGGCGGGCGTGCGCGAATACATCGAGCGCCCCACCACCACCACCGATCTGCTGGAAGCTTTCGTCCGCCTAACGACGACTCGCCGCAAGCCTGGGCGCGAAAGTTCACGGGGCAAGGTGTTCACCGTCGTGAACGCCAAGGGCGGCAGTGGCTCGACCACCGTCGCCGTCAATCTCGCTCTGGCATTGCAGTCGATCCATCACAGCACGGCGCTCGTCGACTTGGCGCCCCTGGGCCACTGCGCCTTGCACCTCAATCTGAAGCCGACGTTCACGGTTTCGGACGCCATCGCGAACTTGCACCGCCTGGATTCGTCGTTGCTCGAAAGCTTCATGGTTCGCCACGACCGCGGTCTGCAAGTGCTGGCCGGCGCCGCCATCCCCACGGCCATCGATCCCTCGGCTTCCGACTTCGCCCGCCTCTTTGACATAATGGCCGGCCTCTTTCACTACATCGTCGTGGACGCTTCTTCGCGGCTCGACACCGCGACCCGCCTGGTCGGCAACCTGTCGGCGAAAATTCTGCTCATCGCCCACGCCGATGTCGCTTCCCTGTGGGGCGCCGGAAGAGTGGCCCAGTATCTCGGCGAGAGCGGATCGCACGACCGTTTTGCCTTGGTGCTCAACCGCTATCGCAAGGTGGCTGGCTTCAATGAATCGGATGCCGAGTCCGCCATCGGAGCGCCCGTGCTCTGGCGTATTCCCAATCAGTATTTCGCGGTCTCGGCCGCCATCGATCGCGGCGTTCCCTTGATGCAGCAGGGCACCACGGACATCGCCCGCTCCATTGCCGGTCTGGCGGAATATTTGACCAAAGACGATCTGGACGTAAAACGCGCGGCGTGGTCGTTGTTTAAAACGGTATAGCGATGCGTCGTTCGCTATTCGCTTTTCGCTAAGACCGGCAAATCGTAACGGGCTGGCGATTAGCAAACGACGAACAGCGAACGGCGGATGGGTTATTAGTCAGTAGACAACCAATCGCCGCGCGATCTGCGACAATAGTGTAGAAATTATGTCCAACTTGCAAGCACTTGTCCGGAGCGAGTACCAGCAGGTCAAGGCCGACTTGCACCGCAAGATCCTCGACCGGCTCGACCTGGAAAAACTCGGCCGCTCGACCGGCGATTCGGCGCGCGAGGAAGTTCTCATCCTCATCCGCAGCTCCGTCAACAGCGAGGCCGTCCCGCTCAGTTTCGCCGAGCGCGAGCAGTTGTCGCGCGAGATCCTCGACGAAATTTTCGGCCTCGGCCCGCTCGAACCGCTGCTCAAAGACCCCACCATTTCCGATATCCTCGTCAACCGCTTCGACCGCGTCTACGTTGAGCGCGGCGGCAAACTCGAAATCACCGGTCTTTCGTTCAAAGACAACCAGCACCTGATGCAGATCATCGACCGCATCGTCTCGCGCATCGGGCGCCGCGTCGATGAATCTTCGCCCATGGTCGATGCCCGCCTGCAAGATGGCTCGCGCGTCAACGCCATCATTCCGCCGCTGGCGCTCGATGGCGCTTGCCTCTCCATCCGCCGCTTTGGCCGCGATCCCATCACCTGGCGCAACATGCTCGAGAACAAGACCCTGACCGAGCCCATGCTGGAACTGCTCTCGGCCGTCGTCAAGGGCCGCTTAAATGTTCTCATTTCCGGAGGCACCGGCGCCGGCAAGACCACCGTGCTCAACGTTCTTTCCGGCTACATTCCAAACTCCGAGCGCATCGTCACCATCGAAGACGCCGCCGAATTGCAGCTCAAGCAAGAGCACGTCGTCCGCCTCGAAACCCGCCCTCCCAACATCGAAGGCAAAGGCTCGGTCCGCATGCGCCAACTCGTCATCAACAGCCTGCGCATGCGCCCCGACCGCATCGTGGTCGGCGAGGTGCGCGGCGAAGAAGCCTTCGACATGCTTCAGGCCATGAATACTGGCCACGAGGGCTCGCTCACCACCGTCCACGCCAACTCGCCGCGCGACGCCCTGGCCCGCGTCGAGAACATGGTTTCCATGGCCAACTTGAATATTCCCGAGCGCGCCATCCGCCAGCAAATCGCCAGCGCCGTCCACGCCATCGTCCAGGTCGCGCGTCTCTCCGACGGCTCACGCAAGATCGTCACCATTTCCGAAGTCACCGGCATGGACGGAGAAACCATCGCGCTGCAGGATATTTTCACTTTCGACCGCTCCGGCATCGACGAGAGCGGCAAGGTACGCGGCGTCTTCCATTCCACCGGACAGCCGCCGCATTTCGCCGAGCGCCTCGCCACCGCCGGCTGCCGCCTCGCTCCCGCGCTCTTCGATTCCCGGATGGAGGTCTAGCGGATGCCCTTCCTCATCGCCTTGCTGGTGTTCGTGGTGGTTTCGCTGGCCGTCTTTGCCGCCATGTCTTTGTTCGACCAGCGCAAGGCCCAGGCCCGCCTGCTTCGCGACCGCCTCATCAACGTTCAGAAACCGGCCGAGTCCGCCTCTCCCGATCTGGCCCTTCTGCGCGATGAAGTGATGAGCCGCATCCCCGCCTTCGACACCTGGCTACGCCGCTCCGAGCGCGTCTCGCTTCTGCAAAAAATGCTGGCGCAGGGCAACGTCAACGTTCGCGCCGGCAACTTCCTCATGCTTTGCGCCGTCTCGGCCGTGGCCTTCGCCGCCGCCGCTTACCTCGCCGGCGGCAAGGTGGTCTTCGGATGGGCCGGCGGCCTGCTCGGCTTCTTTGTCCCCTACGCCTATGCCTCGCACATGCGCACTCGCCGCTTCCAGAAGTTCGAGGAGAAATTTCCCGAGGCCATCGACACCCTCGCCCGCGCCGTCCGCGCCGGTCACGCCTTTACCACCGCCCTCGAAATGATCGCCAACGAAGTTTCCGAACCCGTCGCCGGAGAATTCCGCCAGCTCTTCGAAGAACAAAAGTTCGGCCTTCCCGTGCGCGACGCCCTGCTCAACCTTGTCGACCGCGTCCCTCTGGTTGACGTCAAATTTTTTGTGACGGCGGTGATGTTGCAACGCGAAACCGGCGGCAATCTCGCCGAAATTCTCGACAACCTCTCCTACGTCATCCGCGAGCGTTTCAAAATTTTGCGCCAGGTCCGCGTCCACACCGCGCAAGGACGCCTCACCATGGTCTTGCTCATGGCGCTGCCGCCCACCATTGTGGTCCTCATGTTGCTCATGAACCCGGGCTTCATTCGCCCGCTGTTCTCGGACCCGCTGGGCCACATCTTGATCGTAGTCGGCATCACTTTGCAGACGGTGGGCTATTTTGTCATTCGCAGAATTATCAGGATCCAAGTATGAAAAGCCAGTTCTCAGTTCTCGGTTCTCAGTAACACCGCGAACCCTAGGTTTTGACTTTACTGAGAACTGAGAACTGGGAACTGAGAACTGAGAACTGAGATTTCACATGCCGCTACTGCTCGCCATTATCGCGTTTCTCACCATCGCCGTGGCCGTCTACGCCTTCGGCGCGGCCGCGCTTGCGCCGTCGTCGCTCCTCGGCACCCGCCTGCGCGAAATCGGCGGCCAGCGCCCCAAAGTGCAGCCCAAACCCGCCATCCGCGAACGCATGCAACAGGCCCTCGATCCCCTCAGCCGCGCCTTGCCCACCTCGCCCACCGAGGTCTCGAAGACCCGGCTCTGGCTCATTCAAGCCGGATATCGCAGCCCCCAGCACGCCACCATCTATCGCGGCTTGCGCGTCCTCTTCGCCGCCCTTGGTTTCTTCTCGGTTTTTGTTTTCACCGGATTCGATTCGCCCCTGCTGCTCTTAGGCGTCACCGCTTTCGGCTTTTTTATCCCGCGCTTCCTGCTCAAAAAGAAGCTCAAGGAACGCCAGCTCCGCATCCGCCTCGGTCTGCCCGACGGTCTCGATTTGACCGTCATCTGCGTTGAAGCCGGCTTGTCTCTCGACCAGGCCATGATGCGCGTCGGCGAAGACCTGCGCACCTCGCACCCCGAACTGAGCGCCGAATTCCATCTCTTCGACCTCGAGACCCGCGCCGGCAAGCCGCGCATCGAGGCCCTCCGCAATCTCGCCGAACGCACCGGTGTCGACGACATTCGCGCCCTGGTCGCCACCCTCATTCAGACCGACCGCTTCGGCACCAGCGTCGCCCAGGCCCTGCGCGTCCATTCCGATTCCCTGCGCACCGAGCGCCGCCAGCGCGCCGAAGAACAGGCCGCCAAGACCACCGTCAAAATGATCATTCCCCTCGTCCTGTTCGTCATGCCTTCTCTGATCTTCGTCACCGTTGGCCCCGCCGTCATTCAATTACTGCACATTTTCATGCCGGTTGGAGGGAAACGGTGAACAAATTTGTAATTGATAATTTGTAATTTGTAATTGAGAACCGGAAATCGCCCGCGCAGCCTTCAATTGCAAATTACAAATCACCAATTACAAATTCGGAGTTTCCATGTCGCCGCGTGCGCCCAAAAACTACGCCTTCAATTGCACACGCGCCACCTATCTCGCCACCGATCTCGCCATCGCGCACACCCACTGGTCGCGCTTTCGCGGACTCATGGCCACCGGCTCCTCCCGTTTCTCCCGCGGCCAGGGCTTGTGGATCAACCCTTCCCACGGCATCCACACCTTCGCCATGCGCTTCCCCATCGACGCCGTTTACCTCGACCACGAACGCGTTGTCATCCACATTGAAGAAGACCTCAAACCCTGGCGCATGGCCGCCGTTTTCATCCGCGCCGCTTCCGTGCTCGAACTCCCCACCGGCGCCGTCCGCGATTCCCACACCGCGCTCGGCGACCAGGTGGATATTTTTCTCGAACATCCCCTCCACACCGAAGCCGCCTGAAAGTGTGGCGCCGGAGCAACGGCAAGCGGATTCACCTATTTCTCAGGTGTTGGCATCGCTCTTGACATAGTATAGTGATATCACTATATTTGGAGTTGTCTATGACCGAGGAACGGCCATTGAAGCCCGTGATCTGGGTCGGATCGAGCCTCAAGGATGTGCGCGCATTCCCCGAGCCGGTTCAAGATCACATGGGCTATGCCCTGTACGTTGCGCAGCGCGGCGGCAAGCACCGCGATGCGAAAGCGTTGAGCGGCTTTGGTGGGGCAGGAGTGGTGGAAGTGGTCAAGGATTTTCGTGGCGACACGTTTCGTGCCGTATACACCGTGCGGTATTCGGAGGCGGTGTATGTCCTTCACTCTTTCCAGAAGAAATCGAAGACCGGACGCGAAACTCCGCAGAGGGAAATCGAGCTGGTGAAGCGGCGGCTACGCGAAGCCGAACAGATTGCAAAGGAGAGATTGTCATGAGCAATAAAGACTACGAGCGCGGCGGCCGGAACGTGTTCCAGGACCTCGGCGTGCGAAACGCCGGCGAGCACTTCGTCAAGGCGCAGCTAGTTTTCAAGATCGACACGCTCATGAAAAAGCGCGGACTAAAACAGGTCGAGGCGGCCGGTCTTTTCGGCATCCGCCAGCCCGATGTCTCCAAGATGCTGCGCGGCGAGTTCCGCCAGTTTTCCGTGGAGCGCCTTCTGCGTTTTCTCGTGGCGCTCGATCAGGATGTCGAAATTCGGGTGAAACCTCATCGCGATGCGATGAACGCGCCTGCCCTGCATGTGTTCTAGATAGAGAAGCACACCTGTGAATTGTCTTTCGGTGGCGCAGCGGTTTACCGCTGCGATAAGTGGCTTGTTCTGGGTGCCGGCTTTAGCCGCTGAGGTGGGACTGCGGCGCGAAAGGCACTTTTTCCGTAGGGCGGGGGAAACGCCACAACTCCATTTCTAGTCCTTGTCGGCCTTCTTCGGCTTACGCTAAGAAGAAACGGTCTTCTCGCACTTCTTTAGCGGTACAATTGACGCCTTGGGGAACCTTGAACAATGCTGTCATCCCCATTCAAACCTCTCCAGCGCTTTCGGGCCCTCTGTGTACTCCGATTGTTTCATGAGTTCAGTTTGTTGCTAGTAGGATGCCCGCACGATGACAAACTGTGAAGATAGCAACGATCCAACAGGCAATCCGAATTCCCAGCCGGATACGCAGCGGCCAGTAGCGGCAGCGCCATCCGCTCCAACGCAATGCGAGGTTCCCGGCGATCCCATTAAGAGAGGCAACAAGGAGAGCGAAACTGCCAAAGAGCTTGCGCGGGAGTTCAAATGGATACAACCTGCCCAACTTATAGTCAACGGAGTCCTTGCTGTTATAGGAATCTTCGCTCTGTGCATCTACAGCGGCCAACTGAAAGAAAAGCGGAAGTCCACTAAGGCCGCTGAAGAGGCTGCCAAGGCGGCTTCTAGTGCCGCGAAGACCGCGGACACCACTCTCAAGAATCAGCAGCAGTCGTTTGAGATCGACCAACGGCCCTACATGGTCTGTGACATTCCAGTCTTCAGCGGAAACGGCCTTGTCGCAGATAAACCGATAACCGCCAATGTAACGTTTAAGAATATCGGAAGAACCCCGGCCCGCAGAGTTGCCACCGCTGTCACTTTGTTGCGGTTTGACCCCCTTCCACGGAGAAGTAAAAACGGAACGGAAAAAGTGATGCGGTTTATCAATGCTGAGTTTGCAGCTCTCCGCGACATAAATAGCAAAAGCAGGGAGGTAGATAATGAGTTCAAAACGGGAACCGACATCGCTCCAAATGCGACAATGTTCGCCACAAACCAAAACGCGCTGATGATTCCGTCTGAAGAATTCAAGAAAACTGAGAGTGGGGCGATAAGCCTCTTTTACCTTGGCGTAGTTACCTATGCGGACGGGTTCGGCAATTTGTACGAAACGGAGTTTTGCGCGCTCTACTTCGGTACTGACCCTCGAATATGGCACGTTTGCGATAACCACAATACGATCAAGTGACAATCCCGCCGGGTGCGCCATTTCTCGCGCTTTTCGAGAAGTGGCCTGCCGAGGCGCGTAAGATACTTCTTCCGCAAGCGTTAGAACTCTTCGCGCAAATGGATTCGGAACAAATCGCCCTTGACTCGCCTGTTATAATAGATTCATAGCAAGCAAAGTTTTGCTTTAGTACGACCTGTTCCTTGACAATTGATCCGAGCTGCAACTGTCCATTGCTTCGGCAGTTCATCTCCTTGGCCCGTTGATCGGGCATCTGACGAATAACTCCATTCCTTTCAATATTTTGAAAGCGAGCGGGCAACTTGCGCCAAAAGACCCCCGCTAAGTGATTGATTTCCCGTGGCGGGTACCAGTGAGGACGCGTCGAATTGGCTGGAAACCAAGCTAACTCCTTATTCCGGAATATTTTGCCTATAAGTCCTTATTCCTCAAAGATTTTACGGGAATTTCTTCCTAAGTCAATGATTCCAAAAGACCGGGGGGGAGGGGGGTAGGGGGTACCATCTGGTAAATACCTCGCTTCAAAGCTTTCGAAAAAAATCCATTCTCTTCGCCCGCGAAAGCCAACGAAAACAGAAGTGGCAAAAAAACTCTAGTCACCGCGAAATCACAGGATCCTTCTGGCACGCTACACTAGTATCAATCCCCTAGAAACGCAGTCCGTAATAATGCCAGAAGTTGCCACCACGCCCGAGAACACCGATCGTCGGCCCGAAGGTTCGCGCCCAGAAGGTTCGCGCCCAGAAGATCGTCGCCCAGAAGATCTTCGCCCAGAAGATCAGTGGCCCGATCCGCCGCGCCTGCTCATCGAGTGGTCGTCGCGCTGGGAAGAGTTCAAATCCGCTCTGCATCCCGCGCTCGCCCGCTCTCCCAAGCGCCTCGCCGGAGAAGCGCCAGTCGGGATGTTTCCCTATCGCGGAATGCTCGTCTGCTGGCTGCTGGAGTGCCTTCTGGTGATCGCCGTAATCGTGCTCCCCGAACGCTTCGAGCGCATCCTGCCTCCCGCTCCTCCCACTCGTCTCCATTGGGACGTGATTTATTACTCAGCCGATGAGCTGCCTCAAACCCAAGATCGCGGCGGCGCTCAGGCCGGCAAGTCCGGACGCGCCGGAGGTCAGCAAGCCCATCACCACACGCAAGTCATCCATGTAGCGCGCGGCGACAAGCCGAGCGAGAAGGTTGTGGACGCTCCCAAGCTCAACCTGCCTCACTCCGATTCCGCGGTCGCCAATCTGCTCGCCTTCAAACCGAATCCTGGACCGCCGCCCGCCGAAGGCCTGCGCTCGTCTCTCATCGCGCCAATTCTGCCCACGATCAGCCCGGTCGCGCCTCCGCCAGAATTAAGTGCATCGCCAAACCGCACTGCAAGCCTTCCTGCGGCCAACATCGTTCCGCCCGCGCCCGAGGTTTCTCACGCCACAACGCGCCCTTCGCCAAGCTTGAGCGCAGCAGTTGTTCCGCCCGCTCCGAATGTCCAGCGCGACAAGATGCGCACCGCCAATCCGCTCGCGCCCATGATCGTCGAACAAACGGTCATCGCACCCGCTCCGCGCGACACGCAGCGCGAACTCGCCAGTTCCCGCATTCCGCTCGCACAGACTGTCGACGTGATTGCGCCCCCCGTTTCCGCGCCGCAGCGTGACGCGCCGTCCGCAGCCAGACCCACGCTGCCCGCTCCTGCCGTCATCGCGCCTCCACCGTCGCAGGTCAGCCGCGACCTCAATAGCTGGGGAAACTCCAACCTGGGCGATTTGCGCGCCAAGCCCGTTCCTCCTCCACCCACCGCATCGGGCGTAGGATCGCTAGGAGGCTCGCTCTCACGATCTCGCGCCGCTGCGCTAACTCCGCAAGTTGTGCCTCCGCCCGCCAACATTGGCGCGCATAGCTCTTCAGGCAACGGCGGACGCACTGCAAGTTCGCTCCCCGGCTCCGCCAACGTTGTGCCGCCTCCACCCGGACTCGGCGGTGGCAAAACCCTTTCCGGCAACGGACGCGGCAACCAGGGAACCGGCGCTGGCGACCCGTTCGACCTGGGTTCTTCCGTGGCTCCGCCGGCGAACGCTGGAGGAAACGCCGCTGGCTCCGCAGTCATCGTATCCAGCCAACCGGGAACGAAGCCTGGACTGCCGAACTCGACGGGCGCGGGCGCGCTCGCCATGTCGCCCAGCGGCACGGCCAAAAGCGGACTCGGCGGCACTGGCGGCGGAGCGGGCATCGGCAAAGGCAATGGCCCCGGCAGCGGCTTGCAAGGAGAAGGCTCAGGCGCGGGCAAAGAAGGCGCGGGGCGCGGCTCCGATCCCAACGCACGCGGAGGAATTTCGCCGTATCCCGGCCCAGGCGGCGCGGGAACCGGGACCAACGGCGCGCCCGCCGTTCCCGGAGTCTCCGTGCAAGGCGGCACAACGCAAAGCATCACGCTGCCCAGTTTCGGCCCTTCCGGCGGCGCGCCATCGTCCGGCCCCGGACGTTCTTCCGCCAACGCGCACAAAGGATCGGGAGTTACGATCGAAGCGACGCCGCGCTCCGGCGGAGTCTTCGGCTACTACGACGTTCTGAAAGGCGACCGCAATTACTCCATCTACATCGCGACTTCGCTCGGCACGGCGGTCATGCAGTACGCCGATGCCGCGTCGGCGGCGCATCCTTCGTCCGTAGCGCTCAGCGCGCCCGAACCCATGCGCAAGGATCTGCCCGCTGGACTGCGCCCCACGCGCGTGGTGTTCGTCTGCATCCTCGACCGCTCTGGAGAACTCAAAGACCTGAAAGTGCTCGAACCCGGAGCCGCGGAAACCACCTCAAAGATTCTCGTAGCTTTGCGTAGCTGGAAATTCCGCCCCGCATTTCGCGGAAACGAGCCGGTCGAGGTCAACGCGATTTTGGGGTTTGGGATCGATACGCGATAGTTAAGAACTCTTAACCGTAGAGATCACCGCATAAACCCGAATTGTCATCCTGAGCGCAGCGAAGGACCTATGCATTCTGCTGGTACGAACGGAATGCAGAGATCCTTCGCTACGCTCAGGATGACAGCCTCAGTATCCCTTGCGCTTATCCACCACCGCCAGCAGCGGCTGGCCACTAAGATAGCGCCGCAGATTTTCGGAGAACAGCGAGTAATGCCGCTCCCATAACTTGTCGGTGAGCGCGGCGGTGTGCGGAGTGATCAGCAGATTGGGCGCATCCCACAGCGGAGAATCGGCAGCCAGCGGTTCTTTCGAAAACACATCGAGCGCAGCGCCGCCAATCTTTTTTTCGCGCAGAGCCGCGGCGAGCGCGAGTTCATCCACCAGATCGCCGCGGCCGACGTTGATCAGGCAAGCGTCTGGCTTCATCAGCGTGAGGCGTTCGGCGTTCGCAATGGCCTTTGTGCCATCCGTGACCGGCGCGGCCAGCACAATGTAATCCGCTTGGCGAAAGACTTCGTCGATCTGCGCCGCAGCGAACACGGCGTCCGCGCCTTCGCTTCCTTTCTCTGGATGCTCGCGCACGGCGACCACTTTCATGCCCAGGGCCTTCGCGCTTTTCACCACCGCGCGTCCAATGCTGCCGAGGCCCATCATGCCAACGGTCGCGCCTGCCACTTCACGGATGCGCGGCAGTTCGTCCCACAGAATTTGCTGTCCCCAAACGCGCTTCTCCTGCAAGCGCACCGAGCCTGGAATTTTCTTGGCCAGCGCGAAGATGAGCGCAATCACGTGTTCGGCAACCACCGGCCCATGCACTTCGCGCGCGTTGGTGAGAACGATGCCGCTATTGACCAGCTCCGGAAAAATTAACTGATGGATCGCCGCCGCCGGAGAGTGTATCCAGCGCAGCTTCTTCGCCGCCGCGATCTGCCCGGGACGGATCGACCAGGAGATAACAATTTCGGCATCGACGATTTCTTTGTCCATACGCTTGTAATCGGGAAGATGAACGACTTCGATGTTCGGAAACTCGCTCCGCAACCGCTCGGCAAACCACGAGGGAACGTTCCAGTGATCGAGCGGATGGCGAGTGCAGATCAGAATGCGGATCGGGCGATTGCGGATCGGGTCATCGACAATCGGGTCATCGGGTGATCGGGTCATCGGAATACAGCTACGCGCTGTCTTTTAGGAGGCAGCGCAAATTGCGTGCAATTCGTTGGCCTCCGGCAATAATCAATAACTTCGATTCCGCAACTCCTCTTGCCGACTCAAAAGATGTTTCCTACACGCAGCGGGATCGGGTGATCGGATCATCGGGTGATCTGATGACAACTGCGTTCAGTCATCTGGAGTCGATTTTAGATGGCCCGATGACCCGATCACCCGATGGCCCGATAACGAGATAGCCCGATTACCAGATCACCCGATCTTCTTGATCCGCAAATCCGCGCCGGTCATCTCCTTCGGCTCGTTGATTCCCAACATGCCCAGAATCGTCGGCGAAATATCGCGCAGCGAGCCGTTCGGATTTAGCGTGTAATTTTTCGCATCATCCGCCACCACGATAAACGGCACCGGGTTCGTCGTGTGCGCCGTGAACGGATCGCCGGTCACGGGGTCGATCATCATTTCGGCGTTGCCGTGGTCGGCGGTAATCAACATCGCTCCGCCCTTGGCGCGTACGGCTTTATCAATCTCGCCAAGACACGCATCGACCGTCTCGATCGCCTTGATGGTCGGCTCGATTTTGCCCGAGTGTCCGACCATATCGGCATTGGCGAAATTCGCGATGATGACGTCAAACGTGCCGTCGTTCGTGGCTTTGACGACGGCCTCGGCAACGCCGGCGGCACTCATCTCCGGCTTGAGATCGTAGGTCGCGACTTTGGGCGACTGCACCAGCACGCGTTCTTCTCCCGGAAAAGGCTGCTCCACACCGCCGTTAAAGAAGTAAGTGACGTGCGCATATTTCTCCGTCTCCGCCACACGCAGGTTGCGCATGTTCAGCCCGCCCATAACGTTCGCCAGAATGTTCGCCATCGACTCCGGAGGGACCACCACCGGCAGGTTGAAATTCTTGTCGTACTGCGTCAGGCAAACGTACTTCAGGTTCTTCGGAGCGCGGTCGCGCGGGATGGTCGCGTCGAGTTCGGCCGCGCCCGGCAAATCGCTCCCACCCTTTTCGTTGAGCCCGCTGTTGCGGCAGAGGGCGCGCGTGATCTCGCGCACGCGGTCGGCACGAAAATTAAAGCAGATGCAAGAATCGTCGTCGGCGATCTTGCCCAGCGGTTCGCCGCGCGCGTCTTTATCCGTACAAACGAAGGGCAACACGAACTCGTCCGTCACGCCCTTGTTGTAAGACTCTTTCATGCCCTGCACCGCGTCGGCCTGTGTTCCACCTTCGCCTTTGCCATCGACCATGGCGGCAAATGCCTTGCCGACCCGCTCCCAGCGCCGGTCGCGATCCATCGCATAATAACGGCCATTGACGGTCGCAATCTGGCCGCAATTGTACTCGCGCATCTTCTGCTGCAATTGTTCCAGATAGACAGCGCCGTTGGTGGGCGCCGTATCGCGGCCATCCATGAAGGCGTGGACGAAAACGCGGTCCACACCCTGCTGCTTGGCCATTTTCAGCAGCGCGTAGAGATGCTCCTGGCGCGAGTGCACGCCGCCATCGGAGAGCAGGCCGAACAGGTGCAGCTTGCGGCCGCTGGCGCGGACATGCTTCATCGCTTCGACCAGCACCGGATGCGAAAAGAATTCTCCGTTCAGGATCATCAGGTCGAGGCGCGTGATGTCCATATGCACGATGCGCCCGGCGCCGATATTCAGGTGGCCAACTTCGCTGTTGCCCATCTGCCCTTCCGGCAGCCCAACCGCCGGACCGCTGGTGCGGATCAGCGTGTTAGGATAGTCGCGCAGCAGACGGTCGTAGGTTGGCTTGCGCGCCAGCGCGATAGCGTTGCCCTTGGTTTCGGCGCTGTATCCCCAACCGTCGAGAATGATGAGAACGAGAGGTTTAGGACGAGGCATAAATTCGGTATTAGCTCCTGGCTGTTAGCTCTTGGCTTCCGAAAAAGATTTCACCGCGGAGGCAATGAGACACAGAAAAAATGAGTATTAAAAATGAATCTATAGGAGTGCGCGCCGCTTTTCAAATCGAACGCGGATCGCGTAAAAATAGTGTTTGAATCCCAACCGCCGATTCAGCATCTTAATTATCTCGGAGGATCGACATGCCCATCCATGAACTTTTGCTTTCCGAATTTGACGAAGAGATCAAGAAAACCCGGACGACGCTGGAGCGCGCTCCGGAAGACAAAAAAGACTTTACCCCTCATGCCAAATCCATGCCGCTCAACAAACTCGCGCCCCACGTCGCTGAGCTGCCCGGATTTGGACTAACCATCCTCACCACTCCCGAACTCGACTTCGCAAAGAGCGACCACAAGCCGCTTCCGTTTGAATCCACGAAGCAACTGTTGCACGCTTTCGATGAAGGCGCCGCCAAAACGCGCACCGCTCTCAAGAACACGCCCGACGAAGCCTGGACGCAGAACTGGAAGCTGAGTTTTGGAGGCAAGCCGATTTTCGAAGGCTCGCGCTTCCTCGCCTATCGTCAGATGTTTATGAACCATCTCGTCCATCATCGCGCACAATTAGGCGTCTATCTGCGCCTCAACGACAAGCCCGTGCCCTCGACCTACGGCCCCTCGGCGGATGACAGGATGGGGTTCTAGCGGTTGGCTGTTCGCTCACGAATCGAATTACCAGATCACATCGACGGGATACCGCGCGAACCAGGGATCGGCCGTCACAATCGGCCATCCCTCTTCGATACTTTGCGCAATGAGTAGGCGGTCGAAGGGGTCGCGATGGTGGAGCGGCAGCGACTCAACTCGCAAGACGTGGCCCGGACTAACGGGCAGCAATCGAACGCGGTTGGAGCGAAGTTCTCCCGTCAAGAAAAGCCCGGCCGGCAACGGCAGCGAGAGCTTTCCTACCTGCGCCTTTTGAATCGCCTCCCACAGGCTCACCACGCTCCACCATAACTCGGAAGAGGCCATTAGACTCCGCACTCTCGGAGACAGTCTTCTCTCGTCCATGATCGCCCAAATAAAGGTGTGGGTATCCAGCAGGACTTTCATTACCAGAAAAGATCCTCGATTTCTTTCGGAAGAGGATCGTTGAAGTCATCGGCAATGACAATTTTTCCCTTGGCAGATCCAAATTTGAATTTCCGGTGCGCGGGCTTGACCGCGACCAGCTTGGCCACAGGCGTTCCCGCCTTGGCGATGATGACCTCCTCACCGATCGCAACCCGCTCCAGCAGGCGCGAGAGATGGGTCTTGGCCTCGTGGATGTTGACTTCCATGATCCCATTATAGCTTAGTCATGGACTTAGTCAACACCGTTAATCACGCCAGCGGACGTGAGGCAACTGCCTACGCAGCGTTAGAATTGGGCCATCACCATCCAAGAACAAATCGCGCAACACCACGAAGAACTCTCGCGCTTGAGGCAAGCCCTGGAATCGGCGTTCCCAAAAGAGGCCAGGATTCCGGCGCCGGAGCGCGCAATATTTCCGCTTGGGATAGCCTGTCGAGATCTTTTTGAGGAGGTCATTTTTTCGGCCTTCGCCGGGTTTGGCCGCCTCGCCTTACGCACTGTACGCACTATGTACGAATGCGTAGTCTTTGCCCGGTACCTCGACCACTATCCCGAAAAAACAGCCGATTATTTAGCTGCCTTTCATTCCCAATGGGCAATGTTCTTGCGCAACATACCGGATGCAGAGAAGAGCATGCCGGAAGTGCATCGTGCAATTCTCGGAAAGATTCCCAAGTATGCCGCAGGAAAAGGCATAAAGTGGGAATGGAGCGATAAGAAAACTCTGGAAATGGCCAAGGATGTGAATATCCCGGGCCAGTTCCATGCTTTTGCATTCAACCGTACATCCGCATACGTCCACCCGAACGTAGAGTTTATGCTTAGCCACATATCTCAAGTGCAGCCGGGTGGTGTCATCGTGATCAGCGCTCGAGCTCAGGATCGCGAAGCGATATCCGCTTTACGGCTATCGCACATCTTGATTCTGAACGCGTTGAACCTGCGCCTGAAATATGCACCTTCAACAGCGCTGAGCGAACGGCTTGAAGAATGCACAAAAGACTTTGTCAAAATATGGGGCTATCAACCCCCGATCTGAATCTCAACATCCGCCGAATTGCAAAGCTGATCAGCCCTTGTAGTTCAGCGCCTTCATCCCCAAGAACCTTGCCGCTACGCCCAGCTCCTCTTCAATCCGCAGCAACTGGTTGTACTTGGCGATGCGATCCGTGCGCGATGCCGAGCCGGTCTTGATTTGGCCCACGCCAGTCGCCACAGCAAAGTCGGCAATAAACGTGTCTTCGGTTTCGCCAGAGCGATGCGAGATCACCGACGTGTATCCATTGCGGCGGCCGAGGTCGATGGCGGCGAGCGTCTCGCTGACCGTGCCGATCTGGTTCAGCTTGATCAAGATCGAATTGGCAATTCCCTTCTCGATGCCCTTGGCGAAAATCTCAATATTGGTGACGAAAATGTCGTCGCCCACTAGCTGAATCTTTCCGCCCAATTCCTTGGTCAGCAGCGCCCAACCGTCCCAGTCGTTTTCCGAGAGCCCGTCTTCGAGCGACACGATGGGGTAATCTTTCACCCACTTCGCCCAATACTTCACCATTTCCTCGGAACTCTTGGCCAACTTATCGGACTTTTTGAAGACATACTTTCCATCCTGATAAAACTCGCTGGCGGCGGGATCGAGCGCAATCGCAATCTGCTCGCCCGGCTTGTAGCCCGCCTGCTGGATCGCCTCCAGCACGACTTCAATGGCCTCTACGTTCGACTTCACCGACGGAGCAAACCCTCCCTCGTCGCCAACCGCAGTGTTGTAACCGCGCTTCTTCAGCACGCCCTTAAGCGTATGGAAAACTTCCACGCCCCAACGCAGCGCCTCGGCGAACGACGGCGCTCCCACTGGCATGACCATAAATTCCTGAAAATCGACATTATTGTCGGCGTGCGCGCCACCATTCAAAATGTTCATCATCGGCACCGGCAACGTGTTGGCCGCGGCCCCGCCTAAATAGCGATAAAGCGGAAGCTCGAACGCTCGCGCCGCCGCACGCGCCGCGGCCATCGAAACCGCCAGGATCGCATTCGCGCCCAGCCGCCCCTTGTTGGGCGTGCCATCGAGTTCGATCAGGCGGGCATCGAGCGCGCCCTGGTCGGCTGCGTCCGCGCCGCAGACAGTGTCGGCAATCTCGCCGTTGACGTTCGCCACCGCCTGCAAAACGCCCTTGCCGAGGAACTTCGTCTTGTCGCCGTCGCGCAATTCGACGGCCTCATGCTCGCCGGTGGACGCGCCACTCGGCACAATGGCGCGCGCGCTGGCGCCGCCATCCAGAAAAACTTCCGCTTCAACCGTCGGATTGCCACGCGAGTCGAGCACCTGGCGTCCGCGAATATCGGCAATACTTGTGAGAGGCATAAGTGCATCCTTTTCTTATTGAATGGATTTAGAAACATTGTCCCGATTGCAGCCGTCAATCCGAGATGCGGCCCACCGCGTCTCGTTCCTGAAGCGAATTATATCGGAGAGAAGAGAACCAAGTCAGTGCGCCAGAAAATGCCTGTCGAATTGCCCTCCCAACCGCCCCCCGGTACCCCATCCGTTATTGTCCCCGGTTTCAACCTCGCTTAAAGTCAAACTCAAAGGGTTGGGACCCGAATGAGATTGCGCAATTGAATTCTGGAGGTAAAAAGCACCATGAAAAAGACACTATTGCTGACGTCGCTCATCCTGATCGCGGGCTTGGCGTGCGCGCAAACCGCTCTGCCCACCGGCACTGCCGTCAAGATGAAACTCGAAACCACGCTCGCAACCTATAGTTCGAGGGCCGGAGATTCGTTCTCGGCCAGAGTCACCGAGCCGGTCGTAATCGACGGTAAGACCGTGATTCCCATCGGCTCCACGGTCGAGGGACGCGTCACCAAAGCCAACGAACCGCGGCGCATCGCCGGCAAGCCCACCATCGCCATCTTCCCCGAAAACCTGGTGCTTCCGAATGGCAACCGCTTCATGCTCAACGCCACGCTGGTCGATACCAGCCGGGGCCGCGGCACCGACGTCAACACCGAAGGTCAGTTCAAAGGCGCTGGCCACGATGGCAAAGACATCACCGAAGTCGGCATGGCGACCGGCGGCGGAATGCTCGTCGGTGGATTAGCGGGCGGCGGCAAAGGCTTCCTCATTGGCGGGGCCGTTGGCGCCACCGCGACCGTCACGCACTGGCTCGGCAAGCACCGCTCAGCGATGCTCCCCGCAGGCACGGAGCTGGTAATGGAATTGAGCCGTCCGATGACGATGGCTGCTGCCAGCAGCGGACAGTAGAGAAACAGCGAAACGCTGTTCGTCGTTTGCCGTTCGCCGTTCGCTCCCAAATCGTCGAGTATCTAGACGCGAACAACGAACAATAAACGACGAACAGCGTTTTCCTTTACCCGCTCGCTGCCATCAAATCTTCTTCCGCCAGCAATTCCAAATCCATCCATCCTTCCAGCGGCAATGCGTCCACTGGCAAATGGTTCTGCCACAAACTGAAGCGCAGGCGCAAGCGGACGGTGAGCGCATCCGAAGTGTTCGGTCCCCGCACTTTGTCGATGCCCAGCGGGGCCGCGAGCAGCCATGTGAGCGGCACACGAAATTCGAAATTACGGTCGAGCGCCACTCGCGCAATATCTTTCGACTCGGTCGAATCCGCCATCGCCTGGTCTTTGCCCAGCGTCACTTTCCACGATTGCATGTGGCCCCCAATCACTGCCGCATCCAGCCGCAGTTCGCGCCGGGGTTTCAAGGCATGGTGGGTCCACGACTCCAGGTTCACCACCACTTCGAATGGGTCTTCCGGCACTCCGCCGGCAAAATCCATCCGCCCGTACGCATACTCTTCGTCGATCCCGGCCAGCACTTCATCCATCAGAAACTGCTTGCCGTGCATGGCGCCCGAGCGCTGGTCCGCGGCGTAGCGCGCTGCCCCCATCCACTCAAAATAGCGCACCATGTCGCCCGCAACTCGCGGATGGATATAGGCGCTCTGCGGCGTGAACAAAGGTCGCACCAGTCCCCCGGCAATCGGCTGCGCCAAATAATCCGGCGGCGTCCCGCCCAACGCCTGATAAACGTTCGACAGGTGTTTGCGATAGAGTTCGTCGAAGTCGCGATCGTTGGCCGAGTGGTGCTCCGGCCCGTACCACCAGTTCCAGTCGCTGCCCTCGGCGATCATGAGTTCTTCAAACGCCAGATGGCGTTGCTTCTCGGGCGCGCCCGGCGCGGCATGGGTATAAAAATTGCGCGCGTAATACAGGTAATCCCAGGCCTTGTTGTCCTCTGGCGCCCCAATCCACACGTTGAAATTCGCGCCGATCCACGACCCCGGCGTCACTGTCTTTAGAGGACTGAAATTCTTGTGGCGCGCGATCGCCTCCGCTACCGTCACCGCTTCCATCGCCGGATCTTTCTGCAACGCGTCGTAGAATCTGCGCAAGAATTCGCGCCCAGAACGCGGGTAATATTCCCAGGCATTCTCGCCGTCCAGAATGATCGGCACCACGGCGTCTTGCCCGCTCGCCATCACCGGCTGCGCCGACTCCTTGATTTTTTGAATGAGATTGTTGGCCGCGTCTTGCGGCGGCATTCCCGAATATACGAACCCGATCAGGTCCGAGAGCGTGTGGTCGCGGAAGATCAGGTTCATCGACGCCGCGCTGTTCTCGTAGCGATAAATCGTGTAGAGCCGGTTCGCCAGGTCCGCATTCAGATGGCCGTATCCGTCGCGCGAGAAATTCGTGCCCAGACTTCGTCCCAGCACGCCCTCGTCGGTCGCCATCCACTTCACGCCCAGCCGGTGCGCAATCGCCAGCGTCTCTTCGGAAACGCTGCCCTCCGACGGCCACACTCCTTGCGGCCGCAACCCAAACACTTTTTCGTGCAGATCGAGCCCGCGCCGCAATTGCTCGCGCGCGTCCTCGGGATGGCGAAAGCGGTTCTGCGGCAAGGGCAGCCCCGGCGACGAAACCGCGCCCATCCCCGTATCGCACAGCAGCGGCAAAATGGGATGATAAAACGGCGAAGTTGAAATTTCGATCAGCCCTTTCTTCGCCGCTTGCGCATGCACCGGCAGCACGCGTCCTAGCAATTCACGCTCCCGCGCCATCACAAACCTCTGGTCTTCAAGCGTATAGTTACGGCCCTTGCGCACCAGTTCCGCAACGTCCTTTTCCGCCAGAAAATACTCGTCGAACCATCCAATCTGCGACAGCACCTGCAAGTCGGTGAAATCCTGCGCTTGAAAATATTTCTCCGCCCGCTCCGGCGAATCCCCCGTCCCGTGAAACTTCTCCCACAGCTCGCGATACCGCGGATAGCGCCCGATGACGTTGACCAGATTCGCCTGGAACAAATATTGCAGCGCGAATTGCCGCTCCCCTGCCGTCAGGTCTTTCGCGGGCTTCGCCGCCACCTGCAGAAAAGGGTCGTGCGCCTCGCCCGAAACATAGTCCTGAATTTGATTGACCAGGGAAGGCACCAGATTGAACGTCTGATGCACCTGCGGAAACTCGTCCAGCAGCTTCACCATGCCGTAGTAGTCTTTCAAGGCATGGAGGCGCGTCCAAGGCAGCCGATACTGCCCTGTCACCAGGTCTTTATAGAACGGCTGGTGCTGGTGCCACAGCAGGACAACGCGCAGTTTAGCCATGAACTCCGATTCCACCTAATCCATCGGCAAAATCTCAGTTTAATCCATTCTTCAGCGCGGCATCGCCAGAAAACCTGCGCCACTATGGGACGCAGGCCGTCATCTTCCGTTACTCTAGTTACGGAAGGCCGTGGAAGGCAAAACCGGCGCCTGACTTCCTAGTACCGTGACCGTGTGATTTGTACCTTTTCACGAAAGAGTAGCGCCGCCGTCCCGGCGGCTGTCAGGCGGGCGTCCTCGCCCGCCGCGCCGAGGGCGAGACGCCCTCGGGACAGCCGGCAAGATGCCGGCGCTACTTGTTTTCCATGCCGTAATCATCATGCGGTCACGGCACTAGCGGGCGTTTGACTTCCCGTCGTTTGACTTCCCGTAGAGACGCGGCTTGCCGCGTCTCCGCCGAACTTTTACATAGACTATTTCACCGCGCGATTCTTATGAACTCAAAAGTTAAATTCATCTTCTTCGACGTGGGCAACACCCTGCTCTTCCCCAATCGCGAGCGCATTCACGCGCCCCTTGCCGAACGCGGCTTCACGCCCGACGCCGAGCGCTTGCGTGACTTGGAATGCCGCACCAAAAACCAGTTCGATCGGATGCTGACCACAAACGGCAGTACCGATCACAGCTTCTGGTGGATGTTCTACACCCAGTTGCTCGGCGAGATTGGTTGCAAAGACGATGCCATCCGCGACCAGCTTGTCACCGGCATCCAGAAATCCGGCAATTGGGACCATATTCGCCCCGGCACCGCCGAACAACTGCGCGAAATCGGCGAGCGCTACCGCATCGCGGTCATCTCCAATGCCGACGGCGGCATCGAAGATGTGTTGCGCCGTTGCGGCATCGCCCGCTGCTTCCGCACCATCACCGACTCCGGCCACGTCGGCTACGAAAAACCGCATCCGGAAATTTTCCGCCAAGCCCTGTTGAGCATGAATGCCGCGCCCCAAGAGAGCCTCTACGTCGGCGACGTCTATTCCGTCGATTATCTCGGCGCAACCGGCGTCGGCATGAATGCAATGCTGATGGACGTACCCGGCGCCTACCGCGACAAAGGAGTGCCGCGCGTGGAATCGCTCGCGGAGTTACAGTCCGCTCTGCGCGCTGGAGAACCCGCCAAGAGTTAGCACAGCGTGCCGGTAGTATGGAGTGTCATCCTGACCCTGAGCTAGTCGAGGGGGAAGTACCTATGCATTCCCGCGTTCGAAATAAATGTGAAATCCTTAGCATTGGCAGGATTTCCCCTGTGTTCCCCCGTGTATCCTGTGGTTCAAGCTCTTTGCCCTGAGCGGCAATAACTTCAGCCCAAAGGCGAACGACTCCCTCTCGTCGAAAATGCCGCAAGTTGAGAGAAGAGCCGCCTACTGCACCGCAATCACCTGGTGCTCGTGCGAATCGAGGTCGATTTGCCGATAGAGATAGGTGAGCAGTTGCGGCCCATACCGCGCCACAAAGCTCACTCCCGCGACTTCGCGCTCCTGCAGCGCCTTATGCGGAAACAGCGCGTGGCTCAAGGCGTCCGCGTGCCGCGTGATGACTTCGTTGCGCAGCAACTCCGCGCGCGACGCCCGTCCATGCAGCCGGTTGATCTGCTTCCACAGGCTCATCCGCACGCGGTCCGCCGCCGCGATGAGTGTCGAATCCAGTTTGCCAATCGATTCCCGCACCGCCGCCATCGACTGCTCCGCACCCGCGTAGGCTTCCGAAAAGCGCGCCTGTAAATCCGGCGGAAGCGAACGCGCGGCAATCGCTTCTCGCACCTTTTCCGGGCCGAGGAACACATCGGGCAAGCCCAGCTTGTAGCGCGTCAGAATGCGCTCCGGCTTCGCTTCCAGCAACGTCGCCGAAAATCGCGTCAGGATCGGCGTCACGCGTCCCAGCAGTTTCTCGTAAACCACGGCGGCCTGCGCGAAGTATGCGACTTCCGCCGCTCCTCCGGTGTAAACCAGTGTCGGCAGCAGAAAATCCTGCACCACGGGACGAAACAACGCATTCGGGCTGAACTTCTCGGGAGCCTCTTCGATGCGGTCAAGCAGTTCCTTCGCCGAGATCCGCTCCTCACTCACCGCAAACTCGCCATCGCCGCTTTTACCAATGACGCCGCCATTATTGCCATTATTCCTGCGCCGCACCGCCGTCCGCGCTCCGTCCTTAATCTCAAAAAGCAGCGTGCTCGCCGACGTAACTTTTACCTGCTGGTGATATCCCGCCGCTTCCAGCGCCTTGCCGCGCCCGAGCAGCGCCTCATCGATTTCGGAAGCCCGCTCAATTGCCGCGCGGAACAGGGGTTTTGCGAGATCGTGAAAATCTTTGCCGGAAGGATCGAGCAGGATGACGCCCCACTCCGCAAACATCCGCGCAAACAGCAGCGCAAACGCACTGCCCAAAGTTTCACCCGGACGATACGCCTCGCGCAGCCACGTCGCGGCCTCGGAATCTCCCAACAACGCAGCGGCACGCTCAACCACCGACGAAATCTCCGGCCCAAACTTGACAGTTCCCACGGGCGCATCGGCGCTGTGGCTTTGCATGGCGTGGCTTTCCACCGCGAAGCGTTCCGGAAAACCGTGCTCGGAGAGGAGCGCGACGTGATTGACCTCGGCCAAATCGTGGTCCTCGGTTGCCAGCCAAAACACCGGGACGCAATCCACTCCCGCTGCCGTCGCCTGTTCGGCCAGCTTGACCGCCGTCAGCGCCTTGAAGATCGAAAACAACGGCCCGCCGAAAAGACCGACTTGCTGCCCCGTAACCGCCGCGAGCGCCCCGCGCCGCAGCCGCTCGATATTGGCCAGCGTCTTAGCAGAAGCGCCCCACCCGCGGTTCTGCCGCTCCAGAATTTCGCTGACCTTGCCGCGCCGCGCGGCGTCGTAAACCACGCGCTGGGATTCGTCTTTCACCCACGCGGAAAATTTCGGCGAACGCGGAAACATCTCGCGAACCGAAGGAGCGTAGTCAAGATAATCGAGGAAAATCCGCGTCGAGTGCGGAATCTGCGCGAACGCCAATCCCTGCGCCTTCATCGGCACATCTCCAGTGTGGCGCGGACACTCTTGTCCGCGCAAAGCCAGCGTTCGGCAATATCCTTTGCCGCATTCCAATATTTGTTCACAGATTCCTTGGAGCGTATTTCATAAATCGGTTTTGGGAAGGGCACGGCTTCAGCCGTGCCGTTGTGAGCCAAGAAAAATGCTGGCTTTAGCCCCTGAGAGTCGAGCCTTTCAACTTGAAACGCATTCATGAAACGAACTTTAGCAATACGCATAATTTCTTGGGTTCTCGAAACGCAAAGCACGGAAGTTCTCGCGCTTTCAAAAATAGCACTTCGCAGGCAGCCAGCGCCAAACCTAACTACATCAGATGATGCGAAACGACGCAGGTCGCAGAGAGTATTAAGAACATCGGGCTATGCGATGCGGAGGGCTGGAATGAGGCAGCTCGGGTTGCTGGTGCTATGGCGGTCTAGAGCCAACTACCCATCGGCAGCCTGCCGAATCAACCACCATAATAGGAAGCCAAACCGCCTGTAGCCTATTGTCCTGGATTGACTTGCCTTCCGCTCGGGTCTACGATTTGCCGGTAGACGATGAGGGGAAGCAGCGTCTTCCCCATGGCAAACCAATGGGCGAGCCAAGACTCGCTCGCCGGCCAGCCCCTTGGCCACTACCACACCGTCGGAATTGCACGGTCCCTAAGTACAAATCAAATCCATGGAGGGTGGTTTATGAAGAATCTGTTCTTTGTTGGACTATTGGCGTTGTTATTGCTGCCGCTGGTGGCGATGGCACAGAGCCCCTTCGACGGTACGTGGAAATGGGATCCAAGCAGCGTTCAGTGGCCCGCGAAACCCGATGTGTTTTTGCTACAGAATGGAATGTATGAGTGCAAGACCTGCGTGCCGCCGGTCAATGTTAAAGCCGATGGGACCGACCAGAAAGTGACGGGAGATCCTTACAGCGACACTCTAAGTGTAAAGGTTATCGACGACCACAACATCGAGAGTACAAGCAAGAAAAATGGCAAGGTAATCGGAACCGCAAAAATGTCGGTCTCATCTGACGGAAACACGCTGACGGTCAATTGGACTGACAGCGGGCAACCGAGCGGAGGGACGCAAACCGGCACAATCACAGAAAAACGCGTGACCAAAGGGCCAGCCGGTGGGAACCTGATCTCCGGTTCGTGGCACACCGAAAAATGGAATGCCTCCGCCGCCACCCTCACTTGGACCTACAAGACGAATGGCAATGAACTGGCCATGACCAGCGCCACCGGCGAATCCTATAACGCCAAATTGGACGGGACGGACGCACCGGTCAAGGGCAATGCCGGAGTCACCAGCGTTTCGGTGAAGATGCTCGGCAAGGACACGCTGGAGGAAACCAGCAAGCGCGATGGCAAGGTCATCGCCATTGTCAAAGAGACAGTTTCCGCCGATGGCAAGACCATGAAGTGGACCTTCGACGACAAGCTGCAAGGAACAACTATGAAGGGCACCGCTCAGAAACAGTAGGCTGTCGTGATTGGAAAGAAGGCCCGGTACTGGCGCCGGGCCTTTTGGTAAGGCACGGAAGTCATGGTTGAGGCAACCCGGCGCGATCACCCACGGCCAGAAACGAATCCGTTTCAGACACTGCAACCCGCTATTTAACGCTTCTCGAACACCACCACAACCTTGTCTTCATACACGACCCGCCAATCTTGCGGAAGCTCGCGGAGCAGGTTGGCTAGGGTCGAATCGGCGGGCAGGAGCGCCGTCTGAACCTGCCATTTTTCGACTACGCTCTGCCATCCCGGCTCGCCATGGATGAGGATCACGTATTGGCGAACGCGCTCCGAACCGTAGAGATCGTGACGGTCATCGACCACTACCTGCCGCTCTGGATACATGCGCTCGGGGTTCATCCGCTCGGGGTTCATTCGCCCGGAGTTCATTCTATAAATGAGATACCCTCCCCAGGAATCGGTGGAGAAAATCGGCGAGGTGTTCAAATCGGCGTTCGGATTAACGCTCGGCTGGGTGTTCGGATGAACGCTCGGCTGCTTCCCCGCCGATTCCTCCAGCAGAAAATTCACCGCTGCAACCGGCACTTTCATGGGATCGAATTGCGCATGAATCAACTGCCGCGAGCCAAGCCATCCTCCGTGAAGACAAATCGCCAACGCAAGGACTACCGATACAACCGGCCACAGATGCCCGCGAAGCTGCATTTCCTGCGCGCCCATGCGGCCGGAGAACTCTGCAATTCTCGCCACTCCGTTGCGCAGCCATGCCCATGCACCCGGCTTCTTCTCCAGCGCAACAAAGTTCGCCCACAACATCGGTCCGGCGACCAGCGCCAGCAACATTGACGAAACTGGCAGGTTGCGCGACGCATAGAATCCGGCATACACCGCCAGCAGCACGACCAGCAGACGACTAATCCGCAAATTGCCACAATTCTCCGAAGTACGATTTTCCGAAATAGCAGCGTCCAAATAACGCCGGTCCGCGAACGCGATCAGCGTCAGCGCCAGGATGGCCACAAAACCGCGCTCGCCCCATCCGTGGAAATCCGGTGAGCGGAATTCTTCGATATGGTCCATCAAGTAGCGATCGCTGAGATAGCGATAGATATGCGCGTGCAACCGCCAGCCATAAGGGTTCGCGAGCGTCGCCGCCGCCGCTGCGACGAAAGCCGCGGCCATGGCGCGGGCCCGTTGCATGGCACGAGTCGCAGCCAACGCGTCGTTTTTTCGCGTGCGCCAGCTCTCAACCAACGCCGCAAAGCTGTAGATCACCAGCAGCGCCATGCCAAAGAGCCATCCGCCATGCAGATTGACCCACAGCAACATCGACGCGGGAAAAAACCAGAAGATCCATCGCGGCGGGCGGGCGTGCTCGCATCGTTCCCATCGCTCCAGCACCACAAACCAGAGCAAAGAAAAAAGCCAACTCACAATGTGCGGGCGAGCGTAGAGATGGATGGTCGCGGCGGTCTCCGCCAGCAACATGAGCATAATCGCCAACAGCAGGCCGGCGCCGCGCCTCAGCAATTGCGCCAGCAGCATGGTGAAGACCGCAGCCACCAGCAAGGCGCACAGCCACACCACTCCGTTCAATCCGCAAGCATGGTGCAAAATTCCGAGCAGTATGTCGTAGAGCCACTCCCACGCAAACCACGGCTGGCCGTGCATGGTGGAAGAAAATGTATCGGTGCGCGGCAGCGAGTGCGTCGCCAGAATCCGCTCGCCGGTCCGTATGTGCCATCCAATGTCAGGGTCGGCCAGCGGACGGTTCGACAGCGGCCCGGTCACGAGCGACCAGAAAAGAAAAATGAAAACGATGTCGCGGACGGAGGGCAGCAGGAAACGCAAGGCTCGCGAACTGGGTCGCTCCGAAGTCATCGAAGTCTGAAGAAGCAGTGTATAAGGACATCGGGTGATCGGGCCATCGGACCATCGGGCGATCTGAAAGCGCCCTGTCGCCGGATGATCCGGTGTTCTTGATCCGAGGGCGCCCGTCCCCACCCGCTGCCGATATAATCGAGTTGTCGTGAAACGCGCCGCTGTTTTCGTCTTTCTCGCATGGCTGTTTTTTTGCTCGCCGCTTCGCGCCCAGAACTCGCCCGCCTCCGGCCAGACGGATCCCGGTCAAACCCTGGCCGCGCGCACCGAGCCCGGACGCACCGTGGTCGTGATTCCCTTCGAAAATGCTTCTCCGACTCCGGGCCTGGAATGGCTCGGCGAATCGTTTCCCGAAACTTTCCACGAGCAACTCAATTCTCCGCTGCTCTACGTCGCCAGCCGCGACGAGCGGCTCCGCGCCTACGACCGCCAGGGCATTCCCTCCGGCGTTCACGCTTCGCGCGCCACGCTCTACCGCCTCGCCGAACAGATGGATGTCGATTACGCCGTGCTCGGCTCTTACCAGTATGACGGCGCGCGGCTGACGGCAAGCGCGCAGTTGCTCGACATGCGCGCCCAGAAACTCTTGCCCGCCGCCACTGAGTCCGCTCCACTCGCCGATCTCGGCGCGCTGCAATCCGCGCTGGCGTGGGACATGCTTCACCTGATCCGCACCGGCTTTCCCGAGCCCAAGGAGAAATACGTCGCGAGCGTGGTTCCTGTCCGTCTCGACGCGCTGGAAAATTACGCGCGCGGCGTGCTCGCCACTACCGCCGATGAACGAGCGCAGTACTATCGCGAGGCCGTCCGCGTGAATCCGGATTACGCTCACGCCTGGCTCGAGCTGGGCAAGACCTACTACGCCCAGCGCGCGTACGAACCGGCGATGGCCGCGCTCGCCCAAGTGCAGCCGTCCTCCCCATCCGCACGCGAGGCGAATTTCTATCTCGGTCTCGCCGCTTACGCGCACGGCGACTTCGCGAAATCGGAAAGCGCATTTGAGTTCGTCGCCGCCCGCCTGCCTCTGGCCGAGGTCTATAACAACCTCGGAGTGGTCGCCGCCCGCCGTGGACAGAAGAAGGCCGTCGATTATTTTGAACGCGCGATTCAGGACGATCCGAGCGATGCCGACTATCACTTCAACCTGGGAGTGACTCTCGCGCAAGCTGGCGATCATGCCGGCGCTGCGCGAGAACTGCACGCCGCGCTCGATCGCCGCTCCAACGACGCCGAGGCGAAGGCCCTGCTCGACTCGCTAGCGACCCCTGTTGGCAGCGTCGTTCCCAGCAGCGCGACGTCGAAAGCTCCCTTGGAGCGCATCAAGCGCAACTACGAAGAAGACGCCTTCCGCCAGATGACAACGCAAATCGGAGGCTGGGCCGAAGAGCGCTTCGCCCGCTCCGATCCACGCGCCCACGCGCGCTTTCACGTCGAGCTCGGCAAGGAACTGCTGGCCCATGGATTCACCACCGAAGCCCAGGCTGAATTCCGCCATGCCTCTAGCGTCGATCCCTCGAGCACCGCGCCTCTTATCGCACTTGCTGAAGATTACGAAGCTCGCGGCGACACCCTCGAAGCCCGCGCTGAGGCCGAAGCCGCGCTCCGCGTTCGCGAGTCGGCGGACGCCTATCTTATTCTTGCAAGCCTCGATTTGAAAGAAAATAGAATGGATGCGGCCGCCCAGAACATCGATCGGGCGCTGCAACTCGAACCCGGCAATTCCGCCGTCCAGGACATGAAGCGCACCCTAGCAGCCAAGCTCGCGGAGAAAGCGCAGCCGCTGCCACAGCCATGAAACCGTTCTCAGTTCTCAGAAGCATTTGTGTGGGGACGGGCGCCCTCGCCCGTCCAAGCCGAGCGCAGCTCGGCAGCTGCCTGCGCCTACAGCAATTTTGGATTCGTCACGCGGCCTACTCGTTCGCGGCGCTGTTTCTGCTCACTGCCTTTTCCTCCGCCGGCGTCCTCAAGATCTCCATCAACGACGCCATCCAACCCGTCACCGCCGAATATATCGGCCGCGCCCTCGACGCAGCCGCCGCCAATCACGACCAAGCCGTGCTCATTGAGATCAACACACCCGGAGGACTCGTCGATTCCACGCGCGACATCATCGAAAAAATCGTGGCTTCGCCCGTGCCCGTGATCATCTACGTCACGCCCAGCGGCAGCCGCGCCGCATCCGCCGGATTCTTCATCCTCGAATCCGCCGACGTTGCCGCCATGGCTCCCGGAACCAATACCGGCGCAGCCCATCCCGTCATCCTCGGCGGCGAAAAAATGGACGACGTGATGAAGCAGAAAATGGAGAACGACGCCGCGGCCCTTATGCGCTCTGTCGTCGCCAAGCGCGGCCGTAACGTCGAGCTTGCCGAGAGCGCCGTGCGCGAGTCGAAGTCCTTTACCGAACAGGAAGCGCTCGACAAGAAGCTGATCGAATACATCGCTCCGAACGATCAGGACTTGTTCCGCCAGTTGGACGGAAAAAGTTTCAAACGATTCAACGGCGCGTCCGTCACACTCACTCTGACCGATCAGCCCGTGCGCGACTACCGCATGACGCTTAAGCAGCGCATCCTCTCTTACCTTATGGACCCGAACATCGCGTTCATCCTGCTGGCCGTCGGCGCGCTCGCGCTCTACGCGGAATTCAACCATCCCGGCGCGGTCATTCCCGGGACCGTCGGCGTGGTCTTTATTCTTCTCGCGGCGTTCGCGCTGAACTTGATGCCGGTGCGCTTCGCGGCCATTGTAATGATCGTCGGCGCTTTTGCCCTGTTCGCCGCCGAGGCCAAGTTCGCCAGCCACGGCGTGCTCACCACCGGCGGCATTGTGCTATTAACGCTGGGAGGACTGTTTCTGGTCGATGCGCCCATTCCCGAAATGCGCGTCCATCTCGCCACCGCGCTTGCGGTCAGCATTCCGCTCGGCATTATCACGGCCTTTCTGATGAGTATCGCCGTGCGCGCGCGGCGCAATAAAATTGTCACCGGCAAACAAGGCCTGATCGGAGAAATCGGGATCGCGCAAACCACGCTCGCGCCTTCCGGAAAAGTCTTCGTCCACGGCGAGCTTTGGGACGCCGTCTCCGCGGTCACAATCCCCGCCGGAGAACGCGTCGTCATTCGCCAAGTCGATGGCCTCACCCTCCGAGTCGATCCCGTCGCAGCAGCGAGAACAGTAATGGCCTGAAGACCGGCAGGAGGCCAGGGGCCGCCGGATGGGGACGGCGAGTATTGACTTTTGCCGCAGCCTGCTAGAAAACTGAGAGCTAAAAACTGAGAGTGAACGGCTGATAACTGTCCCTGACTTTTCAACGACTTAACTCCGCAAAATGCCCTATTTCGCCGCTTAACCCCGATTTTCTTCCCTTCGTTGCCTTCTGCGTGCGTAACGTTCACGTCTTCAATAGGATCACTGTGACCCATTCCACGCATCGAAGCTTCTGGGTTTCGCAGACAGGTTTCTTCGTGGAAAAGTCTATGTACGCAGGCCCCGGAAGCGGGACCGCGAGGGCAGTACTAACTCCCAAGCTGTGGAAAGCGAGAGCAGAATGCACAAGCCGATTAAGTATGTCGAGAAGGCCGTGACCATTGCCGCCACGGGCGTGTGGGCGATTTTTGAACGCCTGAACCGCATCGCTCCGAATGTGGCGCCGACGCCGAAGTGGTCCGACAAACCGCTGCTCAAATCGTGGGAAAAATCGAAGCCGCCGCTGGGCTGGCCGCGCACGACCGATTCGCTCTGCCCCAAGTGCGTGCCCGAAATCCGCCAGCAGATTCTCGACGGCCATCTGCCGGTTGACGTTCTGATGAACGAAAAAGTCGGCGAGATCAAGGCGCAGATTATCGAGCGCGACGGCAAGATTTGGATGGTCAAGGACTGCGCCAAGCACGGTCACTTCGAAGATTTGATGTCGACCGACACGGAGTTCACGCGGCACCTGGAAGAAGTTTTCCCCGGCCGCGATATCCTCGCGCACAACGACGACAAGCTGCACCACCACGGCTCTTCCACGCTGAAGTATGGACGCGGCGCCGTGCTCACCGTCGATCTTACGAACCGCTGTAACATGATGTGCGATCCCTGTTTCATGGACGCCAATCAGGTCGGCTTTGTCCACGAACTTACCTGGGAAGAAATCAAGACGGTGCTCGACAATGCCATCACGCTCAAGCCCAAGCGGCAAATGTCGGTGCAGTTTTCTGGAGGTGAGCCTACGCTGTCGCCGTACTTCCTCGACGCGGTCCGTTATGCGCGCAAAGTCGGCTTCAATAGCGTGCAGGCCGCCACCAACGGGATCGAGTTCGCCAAGAGTTTTGAATTCTGCCAACAGGCGGTCGAAGCCGGCGTGCGCTACGCCTATCTGCAATTCGACGGCATCGGCAACGCCGCCAACGATCATCGCGCCGTGGGAAATTTGTTCGACGTAAAACTGAAGGCGATCGACAACCTGCATCGCGCAGGCTGCGAAATCGTGCCCGTCATCACCATCATCAACGGCATCAATAACGAGCAAGTCGGAAAGATCATCCAGTTCGCGCTCGACAATCCCAAGAAGATCAGCTTCCTCAGTTACCAGCCGGTCAGCTTCACCGGACGCGACGAGGCCATCACCGACGAGCGCCGCATCGCGCAGCGTTACACCCTCGCGCACCTGGCCCACGACGTGAAAAATCAAACCGGCCTCGGCGAACCTACCCGCGACTGGTTCCCCATCAGTTTCATGAGCACCTTCTCCGACTGGGCCGATGTTATGCACGCGCAAGACGCCAACAATAACTGGGGCCAGCTATCTTGCGGTTGCCATCCTAACTGCGGAACGGGGATGGCGGTGATGATCGACAAAGAGACCAAGGAGGCGGTCCCGGTCACTGCATTCTTGAAGGGCGACCAGTTAGCCAAAGATATTGCCAAGGTGAACGATGCGGCGCGCTCGAAATTCTGGACGGCGTTTGGCATGGCGCTCTGCCTGATGAAGAACTACGATTCGTTCCAATCGCCGACGCACTTCAAGTTAATGGACCTGCTCAAGAAGTTCGACAAGAACTTCAACGTTACGGGCAGGTATTACGGCAAGGTTGGGCCGGACCGGACGATCGAAGACGTGATGAAGCGGCGGCAGGACCGGTGGAATTTCCTGTTCATCGCCGGGATGTGGTTTCAGGATTTGTTTAACTACGACTTCCGGCGCACCGAGCAGTGCATCATTCCTTATGCGACCCAGGAAGGCGAGATCAGTTTCTGCGCTTATAACACGGGCGTGGGCTGGCGCAACATTATCGAGAAGATGCACATGACCGCGACACTTACTAAGTGGTACGAAGAACATGGGCGGCACGAGATCTTCGCGGGCGGCAAGAAAGTCGGGATGGAAGACGAAACGCACGCGCTGTACCTGCGCGACGAAATCGTGACCAACGAAGTGCAGCACGATCTGGACAAGCTGGGCATTGCGAAGACGGCGCGCGCCGAAAAGATGCGGGCGCGCGACAGCAAAGCCAAGATGGACCAGGCCGCCAGCGGCCATGGGATCAAGAACGACGCGGCCTACGACGCGCGCATGGCACAGCTCTATCGGGAAGTGGTGCTGAAAGAGAAGCCGGCAACGTCAAATGAAGGCGGATTCATTCCGCTGGACGCGATTACTTCGACAATCGCTCCAGCCCATGGATACGGCGCCGGGAAAGAGAAAGAAGCCGAAGAAGTCGCCGAGCCGGTGGCGGGAGATTAAGGTCTCATGTCTCAGAGTTTCAGGGCGGGCCGCTTTTTCGAGCGGCCCTTTTTATTTGCAGCCGGTGATGAAACAGGAACGCCACAATCCAGCGCCTTATCAATACCGCCAACATTGAGCGACACTGCGTCGCCTCCATTATTGCGAAGCCAGAGTTGCTGTGGCCTCCGGCAACGGCCGAGCTGCGCTCGGCAGGGACAGCCGCGGGCGGCTGTCCCTGCCGAGCGTGGTGTGAATTGCGGCAGCCGGCAAACCCCGCCTCTCGTTACATCGACTCCGAATTTGCCGTAAGCCATTGAGCGGGAACGAAATGTGAGAGGTCGGGCGCGCTCTGGCCAGGGCCGAAATCAGGCTTAAAGACGAGTGCAATTTGCGCCCTTGAATATAGACTAGTAAAATAGTAGAGTTAATAGTGTTAGGCGCGGGAAGGTCCCTTCCGTCCCGCCCATTCCAGGATGGAGAGAGTCGAAGCGCAAGGCTGAGAATCGAAAATCTATGAACATCGCAAACGATGTGACGGAACTGATTGGCCACACGCCGCTGGTGCGGCTGAACCGGGTCACGCAAGGCGCGGTTGCCGAGGTGGTGGCGAAACTGGAGAGCCAGAATCCCCTGGCTAGCGTAAAGGACCGCATCGGGGTGAGCATGATTGCCGATGCCGAACGCGCGGGAAAGATCCAGCCCGGCAAGACCGTTCTGATCGAGCCGACCAGCGGCAACACCGGCATCGCCCTGGCTTTCGTAGCGGCCGTCAAAGGCTACAAAGTCATTCTCACCATGCCCGAGACCATGAGTCTGGAGCGGCGCGTGCTTCTGCTAGCGCTGGGCGCGGAGATCGTGCTTACGCCGGGCGCACGCGGCATGAAGGGAGCGATTCTGAAGGCCGAGGAATTACTGGCGAGCACGCCAAACGCTTACACGCTCCAGCAGTTCGACAATCCGGCGAATCCGAAAATCCACTTTGAGACCACTGGCCCCGAGATTTGGGAAGACACGGACGGGCGCGTCGATTTTCTGGTCTCTGGCGTGGGCACCGGTGGGACCATCACCGGTATTTCCGAATACATCAAGCCGAAGAAGCCGTCGTTCAAGGCGGTGGCCGTCGAGCCGGCCGATAGCCCGGTACTTTCTGGCGGCGCGCCCGGGCCGCACAAGATCCAGGGCATCGGCGCCGGTTTTGTTCCCAGCATCCTGCGCAAGGAATACATTGACGAAGTCATCAAAGTTAGCAACGAGGACTCTATTAACATGGCGCGTCGGCTTCCGCTCGAAGAGGGCCTGCTGGTGGGCATTTCTTCGGGAGCGGCGGTGGTAGCGGCGTTACAGTTGGCGCGCCGTCCCGAGAATGCCGGGAAGTTGATCGTTGTGGTTCTGCCGTCGTTCGGCGAGCGCTATCTAAGCAGCATCCTCTTCGATGGACTGCGGAACGAAGCTTTGCTGATCCCGACAGCGCAACTTCCGGCCTAATTTATGCCACATTTTGTGTCGCTCATTCGCGAGGATGTTTCGACGGTGCTGGAGCGCGACCCCGCTGCCAAGTCGCGCCTGGAGGTTTATCTCTGCTACTCCGGCCTGCACGCGGTGTGGTTCTATCGCATGAACCACTGGCTGTGGAACCACAGCTTTCTTCTGCTGGCGCGCTGGTTGTCGCAGACCGCGCGCTTTCTCACCGGCACCGAGATCCATCCGGGGGCGCAGATCGGCCGGCGATTGTTCATCGATCATGGCATGGGCGTGGTGATCGGCGAGACCGCCATTGTCGGCGAGGACGTCACGCTTTATCAGGGTGTGACGCTCGGTGGGACCGGCAAGGAGCACGGGAAGCGGCATCCGACCATCCTCGACAACGTGGTGATTGGCGGAGGCGCGAAGATCCTCGGCAACATCACGGTGGGGCGCAATTGCCGGATTGGCGCGGGATCGGTTGTGCTGCGCAACGTACCCGACGATTCCACCGTGGTGGGCGTGCCGGGACACATCGTTCTTCGCGAAGGCAAACGCGTGGTCATCACCGACCCCAAGCTGATCAACGACCCGCTTTCCGAGGCCCTGGCCGCGGTTGCGTCCGAGGTGAACCGGTTGGCGGAACGAGTGCATCGACTGGAGGGCGCGGGCGGAAGCGAGCCGCTTTCCGAATCGCTGCAACGGATCATCGAGGATGTCGATTACCAGATTTAGCGGCGCTGGAATTGCCATCCCGAGCGGAGCAGGGGGTCGGCATTTTGCGGCGATGCTCCAGATCCCTCGCTTCGCCTGGGATGAAGCGGACGAAAAAATGTCCAACCAGTCCTCCAGGGATGCTTGGCTACTCAGTATTTTCTTGAGATCTATTATTGATGCACCGCTGTTGATGCGCCTCGACTCCCTGCGGTAGTCTTCATCATCATGCAACCGAATGGGTTTTCCGAAGCAGAAGTGCTCGCCTTGGCGAGAAATGCCTACCAGTCCGGCCAGGCCCGGTTTCCCATCGAAACGGCACACTGCGCGCTTCTTGTCATCGACATGCAAGATGAATTCGTCAAGCCGAACTGGACCCCATTTTGGGTACCCGAAGCAACTCGGCAGGTGCCGCGGATCAAGTGCCTTATTGACCATTGCCGGAGGAAGAACGTTCCCGTCATCTTCACCGCTTTTGCACGAACCCACAATTACATGGACCGGCCGCGATCCGGATCGCTGATGCCCAACAGGTACTCGCACCTTGGGAACGACCCAGCCTTCTTCCGCGACGGGCACATTTGGCCCGAGATAGCGCCGCTCGAAGGGGAAATTGTCATCATGAAGCCATCTTACGGAGCTTTTTATGACACTCCACTGGAAACGATCCTCAAGAATATGCAAAAAGACACGGTCGTCATCTGCGGCACTTTGACGAATTATTGCTGTGGCACGACGGCGCGACAGGCGTATGAAAGAGGTTTTCACATTATATTTGGCGCCGATGTCACTGCCACGGACGATCCCGGCCTGCAGGATCCCGAGCTGTGCGTCATTCGCAAGGGTTTTGGCAAAGTGCTGACTTGCAACGAAATCATCAGCGTTCTCAGATAATGCTGTCGAGAAGATGCCTGGCACATGAATGACAGCCCAATCGGAAACTGACCCACTACATGAAAAGCCTGAGTCCGTGGCTCGACGATGTAAAATGACGACATGCCGTTACAGACGGGAAATCCAAACTTTGGCAAGAAGCGCACTCCGCCTCCGGACGAGACTTTTGAAGAAGCCGCCTATCTGAAGGCGCTGGGGGAAAAACAGAGAATCGTGAACTTGAAGCTGGCCGATGGCGAAGTGGTCCGCGGCTGGATCGAGTATTACGACAAGAACATGGTGCGCGTGACGCGCGAGGATGGCCCGAATCTGTTCATCTTCAAGCATGAGATTGTGTATATTGCGGAAGACGGGAAGAAGAAATAGGTCGGAGCAGTTCTCGGTTCTCAGTTCTCAGTAGTTACAATCCAGAATGAAAGCCTAGAAGTTTCATGAATTCCAATCCATTTCTCGATTTGGTTTCTCCCATGCAGGCGATGGCTCGTGAAGCGGGCAGCCTGCTGATGGAGTATTTTCGGCAGCATGTGAAGATCGAATATAAGGGCGACGTGGATTTGGTCACGGTGGCCGATCGAAAGTCGGAGGCGCTGATTCTGGAGCGGATTCGCCAGCAGTTTCCAACTCATGACGTGATGGGTGAAGAGGGAGCGCGCGTCGAATCCGGCAGCGAGTACAAGTGGTATGTCGATCCGCTCGATGGCACCACGAATTTTGCGCACGGCTATCCGGTGTTTTGCGTTTCGCTGGCGGTGGAGCGGCGGGGGCAGCGGATCGCGGGCGTGATTTACGATCCGACGCGCGACGAGATGTTCGCCGCCGAACTGGGCAGCGGCGCGCGCCTAAACGGCGAAGCGATCCATGTGTCGGCGACGGCGAAGCTGGGAGAGTGCCTGGTCGCGACCGGGTTCCCGAGCCACAAGCGGCACAAGAGCCCGAACATTTATTTCTATCACCAGATCACGTTGCGCACGCACGGCGTGAGGCGGGCGGGCTCGGCCGCGCTCGACCTGTGCAATGTCGCTTCGGGCCGCTTTGACGGCTTCTGGGAATTCAATCTCAATCCGTGGGACACGGCGGCGGGCGTGCTGATGGTCGCAGAGGCCGGCGGCAAGGTCACGGACTTTCTGGGCGGTGAATTTCAGATCGCCAGCCGCGAAACGCTGGCGTCGAACGGCCTGGTGCACGACGCGCTGATCCACGAATTTCAGGAAATCTTCGCTGGCCGGGGACTCGAAGAGCCGCCCAGCCCGGCCGCCTACGCGAAGGATCGAAAACTCTAAAGACGGATTCATTCTTGAGCATTTTCGGTATCGCTCAAACGCGCCTATATCCCCGCTCGCAAAAATGCCCATCGGCCTCTGGCTTCCAGTACTGCAACGCCATCCAGAGAATCATCACTTCCGCGATGTTCAGGCATCACAGCGTCACTGCTGCAAGTGTGGGATTCCTATAAATGTGGCGAGGCGTGGAATTGGGTTGGACATCTACGACCGCTCGCTAGAGATGGCAGTGTAGAATGTACGTTGGCGTACATTCAAACGAACGCTCTCAAACTATTGAGCGCCAGGTGAACCCGCCGTTCCTGGCGTTGCCGATTTTTCCCATCAGCCCAGCACGTAGCAAAGCGGCGCTTTGCGGAATCGCGAAACAATAATCATGAAAATCCTGCTCTATAACCCCGACAACGGGGTCACCCGCAATTTCATGCCGCATCTGTGGATGTTTCTGCTGCAGGCGCTCACGCCACCGGGCCACGAGGTGTTGCTGGTGGATGGCAACGCGCAGCCCATGGATGAAGCGGGCATCGCGCAGTTTGTGCGCGACAATAATATCGGGCTGGTCGGCATCGGCGCCATGACCCGCATGATTGCTAAAGCGTATCGCATGGCGGATGCGGTCAGGGCCACGGGTGTTCCGGTGGTGATGGGCGGTCCTCACGTGACCGAGATGGCCGACGAGGCGCTCGGTCGCGATGGCGGCCCGCGCCACGCCGACGCGGTTGCGCTGGGCGAAGCCGATGCGACTTGGCCGCTCATTGTTGCAGATGCCGAGCGTGGCCAGCTTAAGGAAACCTACGCGCCGGTCGATGCTTTTGGCCAGGAGAGCAAGCCGTCGCTGAAGGAATATCCGGCGATTCCCTGGCAGTCGATCGATCTCGACCAGTTCAATCTGGTGCCGAAGGCCGCGCGATCCACGCTTCAGAAAATCGCGGAAGGCTGGGGAACATTTCGTATTATTCCGGTCGAATCCGGGCGAGGCTGCCCTTACGGCTGCGAGTTCTGCACCGTGACTGGATTTTTCGGAGATGCGATCCGCTTCCGCACCAATGAGAGCGTGGTGAATGAACTGCTTCGGTTGAAGGCCCGCGCCCGCCGCGAGAAGGGGCAGATGGCGGTTTTTTTCATCGACGACAATTTCGCCATCAACGTCAAGCGCACCAAATCGCTGCTGCGCGACATTATTGCCGCCGGCGCGCAGGTGCATTGGGTGGCGCAGATAAGCGCCAACTTGCTGCGCGACGAAGAACTCGTCGACCTGATCGCGGCCTCCGGAGGCAAGTGGATTTTTATCGGCATGGAGTCGATCGACCCGGCCAACTTGAAAGACGTGAACAAGGGATTCAACAAGCCCGGCGAGTATGCGGCGGTGCTGGAACGGCTGGCGGCGCGCAATGTCTACGCCATCACATCGTTTATTTTTGGCATGGACAATGACACCGTCGGAGTCGCCGAGCGGACTCTTGAACAAGTTTGCACATGGCCTCCGGGGCTGCCGATTTTTGGCCTTCTGACTCCGTTGCCTGCAACTCCGCTGTATAAGCGGCTGGAGAAGGCAGGGCGGCTGACGCGGCCCAAGCACTGGCAGGAGTTCCTTGCGTTTAATATGGCCCACACGCCGCTGAAAATGTCGATTGAAGAAGCTCATGCCGAAGTGGATCGCGGCTGGGAGCAGGCGTATAGCCCAGAGGCGCTGGCGCAGGCGGTCGAGTCGCTCAGCGATCAGCCTCTCGGTTATCGCATCAACATCTTTCTAGCGCGTTTCTGTTTCCGCGGCATCTATTTCCCCATGATGGGCAAAATGGCGTGGGTCAAGGCGATTGTGCAGAATCGGCGAACCATCTTCAAACTGATCAGGGAAGGCTTCAAGCCCGGCGCCTGGCGTGGCGCGCCCGCGCAAGTTCCCGTTGTTATGGGGACTCCGGCGGAAGCGGACGCTATGATCGCAAAACCGGCGGGCGTTGAGGCGCGGGCGATTGCGTTTCCCGCCGATTGAGAGTTGCTTTTGCGCTTTCGACCTACGAAAGTTGCCGTTGCGTGGCGTCATCTATACCGTTGACCGCGTTCTTGCTAGAATTGTGAGTTCCATCACACTCCCCAGTTTGCGAGGAGCATCAGACGTTATGGCCTACGTAATTGCCGAGCCCTGCATCGGAACCAAAGACACCGCCTGTGTTGACGCTTGTCCGGTGGATTGCATTCATCCCAAGAAAGACTCCGACAAGTACGCAATCGAGGAGATGCTGTATATCGATCCCGTGGAATGCATCGACTGCGGCGCTTGCGTCCCAGTGTGCCCGGTCTCGGCCATCTTTGCGCTCGACGACCTGCCGGAAAAGTGGAAAGAGTACAGCGAGCGGAATGCAAAGTTTTTCGGGAGATAGCTGTCAGATGTCAGCTATCGGTAAAATCGTTTACTACTGACCCATCGATCTTGAGGCGCTGGCCAACGGCTGGCGCTTTTTTGCTATTGACGAATGCGCGGAGACCTAGACTTTCCGGAGAACTGAGAGCTGAAAGCTGACGGCTGACAGCTACTTCCGTTACAATTGTTGATTAACCTGTTAACCTTCCATGGCGCTGAAGGAGTCGGAAGCGATCGTTCTGCGCGCGTATCCGTTGCGCGAGTCCGACCTGCTGGTTACGCTCTTTACCCGCCTGGAAGGCAAGGTGAAAGGCGTGGCGCGCGCGGCCATGAAGTCGAGACGCCGCTTTGGAGGCGCGCTGGAGCCGCTCACCTATGTGCGGGCGTTTTACGACGACCGCGAGCGGCAGGATCTGGCGCGGCTCGATTCCTGCGAAGTGATCGAATCGCCGCTGTCGAGCGAGGTCGGTTATACGCGGGCCGTGGCGCTGGCGCACGTCGCCGAGTTGCTCGATGAATTGATGCCCGACCGCGAGGCCAGCGATGCGGTCTTTCGGTTGAGTCTGGCCGTCTTGCAGGAATTGCGCGGCCCGGTGTTGTGGATGCCGCTCACTTACTTTGAGCTGTGGATGACGCGGCTCATGGGTTTTCTGCCGGAGTTCGCGGAGTGTGCGGTCTGCGGACGCGCGCTGGATGGCAACAGGGCCTTTTACCACGCGCTCGCCGATGGTTTGGTCTGCATCGACGATAAGCGCGTAGCGTCATCGGAACTGTCGCCGGAATCGAGAAGGATCGCGGCGCAAATGCTGCGGTCGCGGGTTGGCGAGTTTTCGGAGATCGCCTGGCCGAAAGCGGTCTGTGCGGATCTGCGAAAGTTCCTGATCCAGATTCTCGAGCGGCACATTGAGAAGAAGCTAGTGACGGCGGGAATGCTGGAGAAAATTTAGTAGCTGGAGCATTACACTTTTTGCTGTAGAGGGGCCGGGAATGGGTAGGGCACGGCTTCAGCCGTGCCATTAAGACCTGCCAAACATGCGGCTTTAGCCGCTGAGGGCCGCGCTTCCAACGCGTCTTGTATCACCGGCGCAGACTTAATCAGAGCTTCCCTAACGAACAGGTTTGAAGGGAAAATGAGGAATCATGAAGTTGCTCTATTGCACCAAATGCAAGCTTCTCTTCAACCTTACCCATAAGCATGTTAGATGGTGCGAATGTGGTAAGGTCAATGGGAAATATCGCGATAACAAGAGAGACGCCGACATTTCAACTTCAAGATATACGATCAGCATGGCCATCGGCACCGGTTCTTTCAAGGAAGCTATCAAGAATATGGGATGGTTGGAGAAGCATCGCCCTAAATCAGTTCGCAGAGATTATCAAATATTTTCACCCGTAATTGCGTGGGTGCGACCGAATCTTGGGCCGGGTAACCCTCGTAGTCATAAATCGACACTCCGCAGGGGAAAAGGTGCTGTTGATCATAGTTCATGACCTCATCCAAACCCAATCCGCTAACGTTTCAGGAACTCATCCTCAAGCTTCAGGCTTTCTATGCTGAGCGCGGAGCCGTCGTCCAGCAACCTTACGACGTTGAAGTCGGCGCGGGTACCATGGCTCCGGAAACTTTTCTCCGCGTGCTGGGACCAAATCCGTACAAAGTCGCTTACGTACAACCTTCGCGGCGTCCCGCCGATGGCCGCTACGGGGAGAATCCCAACCGCTTGTTCAAGCACTTGCAGTTGCAGGTGATCCTGAAGCCGCCGCCGGAAAATGTGCAGGAGTTATATCTCGAATCGCTCGGCGCGATCGGCATCGATCTGCGTCAGCACGATATCAAATTCGAGGAAGATAACTGGGAGTCTCCGACGCTCGGCGCGTGGGGCATTGGATGGCAGGTCATGCTCGACGGGCTTGAAGTCACGCAGTTCACCTATTTCCAGCAGTGCGGCGGCGTCGACCTCGATCCCATCTGCGCCGAACTTACCTACGGCCTGGAACGGCTCTGCGCTTTTCTGCAAGACGTGGATTCGATCTACGACATCGTGTGGGCGCGCGACCCCGACACAGGCAGAGAAGTGAAGTATGGAGAAGTACGCCTGGCCGACGAGCAGCAGTTCTCGGTGTACAACTTTGAAACTGCACTTGTACCCAATCTGTGGGATCACTTCAAACTTTACGAGCAGGAATGCACGATCCTCTTGGGTCAATATGAAGGATTCAAGAAAAAGCGTGAGGCAATGGAACATGCAACGGATCGAGTTGAGTCGGATTATCAATATTTAATCCGGGAATCTCGACGTTTTCCTTTACTTGGCGCATACGATCTTTGTTTGAAGTGTTCGCATCTGTTCAACCTTCTCGATGCGCGCGGAGCGATTTCAGTGACCGAGCGCGTCGGCGTGATCGCGCGGGTGCGGGCGCTGGCCGTGGGCATCGCCAAGGCTTGGATGGATCAGCAATACTCGACGGGGGAAAAAACTGAAAAGGCCGACCAAGCTGCAAAGCCCGGAGCTAAGGAAAAGAAAGGCAAGCTGGCTCCGGTGGGATGAGAACCCTTACCACAGAGGTACAGAGGAGCACAGGGGAGGGGCGCTTGAACGATTGCAATCGAGCATGGTGGCTTACGCCAACGGCTTGATGTTAGCAGCTCGTAGCTCGAAGCTCGAAGCTCATAGCTCGCAGCCCACTGTGATCAGGCTCACATTTACTGAATTGAAACTTTGAGATTATAGACTGAACTGTTCAATGCCAGATTTTTTACTCGAACTCGGGTGCGAAGAAATTCCGGCGCGGATGATAGACGCCGCTTCGCGCGAGTTGCGAGAACGGCTGGGCGCGTTGTTGCAGCGCGAGCGCCTCGAACCGGCCGGAGCGATTTCGCATCTCGACACGCCGCGCCGGTTGGCCGTTCTCGCTACCGGCATTCCCGCCGCGCAGCCGGACATTACCGAGCGGGTGACCGGGCCCTCCGCGCAGATCGCATATAAAGATGGCCAGCCAACGCCGGCGGCGCACGCGTTTGCCAAGAAAGCCGGCGTGGAGGTCGGCCAGCTCGAAAAAATCGGCACTCCCAAGGGCGAATACCTGGCTGCCACGGTCACGCGCAAAGGCCGCACTGCCGCCGAGATTCTAGCCGAAACGCTTCCCAAGGAAATCTCTTCGCTCTACTGGCCCAAGAATATGTATTGGCGCAAGCGCGGAGAACTGTTCGTGCGCCCGGTGCGTTGGCTGGTGGCAATGCTCGACGAGCAAGTTGTGCCGATGGAAGTGTTCGGCATCGCGGCCGGCAAGATTTCGCGCGGACACCGCATTATTGGCAGAGCAGCGGGTAACGACGCCGTCGCGATCTCAAAGCCCAGCGCATACGTCGAAGCCTTGCGCGGCGCGAAGGTCCTGGACGCGGCCGAGCGCGAGCGGGCGATCCGCAAGGCACTCGACGCCGCGGCTCGCACCATTCCCGGCGCACGCTGGCGCGAAGACAAGCCGCTCGTTGCGACCGTCGTCAATTTGACGGAATTTCCCTCGGTGATTCTTGGCAGCTTCGATCCCGAGTTTCTCGACCTGCCGGAAGAAGTGCTGGTCACGGTGATGCGCGACCACCAGAAATATTTCGCCGTCGAAGATGCGGACGGGAAACTGCTGCCGCACTTCCTCGCCGTGCTCAACACGGCTGCCGACTCGGACGGATTGATCCGCCACGGCAACGAACGGGTCCTGCGCGCCCGCTTCAACGATGCGCGTTTTTTCTGGCGGACGGACCAGAAACAGACCCTCCGCCAGCGCGTCGATTTGCTGCGCCACGTCACCTTCCAGAAAGACCTTGGCAGCTACCACGACAAGACGATGCGCGTGCAGCGCATGGCCAGTTGGCTCGCCGAGATGGTGAAGCAGAGCGGCATGGCCATTCGGCCCGGGGTGATCCACAAAGCTGCTCTTCTGGCCAAAACCGATTTAACCACGGAACTGGTCAAGGAATTCACCGAACTCCAGGGCATCGTCGGCGGCCTTTACGCCCGCGTGCAACAACTCGATGAGTACATGAAGCCCGACGTACAACTGGAGATTTCGCGGGCCATCTACGATCATTACAAGCCAGAATCGATGGAGGACGGCGCTCCCGCGACCATCGAGGGCGCGGTGCTCTCCATCGCCGACAAGGCCGATTCCATCGCCGGAATGTTCGCGCTCGGGCTCATCCCCAGCGGATCGAAAGATCCGTTCGCGCTGCGCCGTCAGGCAAACGGCATTGTCAAGACAATTGCCGAGCACAAACTGCCGCTGCGTCTCTCGGTGATTATGGCCGATGCGCGCATTCGCTATCAGGACTCCGAAGCAGAGAAGAAGTTTTCCAACGCCACCTATACCGAATCGGTGCGCGGGTTTTTCCGCGAGCGCCTTGAGTTTTATTTGAAGGATGCGTGCGGCTATGCGTATGACATAGTGAACGCAGTGCTCGCGGTCGATGCAGACGATGTAGTGGATGCCATCGCCCGCGCCAAGGCCGTGAGCAAAGTGCGGGGCTCGGCCGATTTCGAATCGATTTCGATTGCGTGCAAAAGGATCAAGAACATCCTGCGCCAGGCCGATGAAAAGAATAAACTGATTGCAGCGCGCCTCGATCCCGGCGGATTGCGGGAAGAATCCGAAATAGAACTGGCCGCGCTGGTCCCGCAGACCGCAGCGATTGTCGAGAAGCTGCGCGTGGCGCGCGACTATGAAGGGGCGCTGCTCGAAATTGCAAAGCTGCGTCCCGCGATCGACAAATTTTTCGACAAGGTCATGGTGATGGTGGACGACGACAATCTCCGCGCCAACCGCCTGGCCCTGTTGCAGACCGTGGTCAAGGAATTCTCCACGATCGCCGATTTTTCCGAGATCGTGACTGAAGGCAAGGAATCTTCGAAATCATAGAAAAGAGGACATACATGGCAACGACGACTCTCCCCGATACTGAAATCACCGACACAAAACCCACGAGTACAAAATATGTGTATTTCTTCGGCGGCGGCAAGGCCGATGGCAATGGCAAGATGAAAGACGTTCTCGGCGGCAAAGGCGCCGGGCTGGCCGAGATGACCAACGCCGGCCTTCCCGTACCTCCCGGCTTCACCATCCAAACCGAGGCCTGCCGCGAATACATGCGCCACAACGCGGTGTCGAAAGAAGTGGGCCGCCAGATGGAAGAAGCGCTGGCCAGGCTTGAAAGCCTGCAAGGCCAGAAGCTCGGCAAAGGCGAAAATCCGCTGCTGGTGAGCGTGCGCTCGGGCGCGAAGTTCTCCATGCCCGGCATGATGGATACGATCCTCAACCTCGGGCTGAACGATCAAAGCGTCGAGGCCCTTGCCAAGCGCTCGAACAATCCGCGCTTCGCCTATGACTCCTATCGCCGCCTGATTCAGATGTTCGGCAACGTCGTGCTCGACATCGAGAAATCGGTCTTCGACGAAATTTTCGACGCCAAAAAGAAGCAGAAAAAAACCAAGTTCGACACCGGCCTCGACGCCAAGGCGCTGCAAGAGGTGATCGCGGAGTACAAAAAGGCCGTCAAGAAGCACGCCAAGCGCGACTTCCCGCAGGACGCGAACGAACAGCTCGTCCTGGCGCGCGATGCCGTGTTCCGCTCCTGGCAGAACGATCGCGCCAAGCACTATCGCCGCATCAACAACATCGACGACATGCTCGGCACCGCCGTCAACGTGCAGGCCATGGTCTTCGGCAACCTGGGCGAGACCAGCGGTACCGGCGTGGGCTTCACGCGCAACCCGGCGAATGGAACGAAGGAATTCTACGGAGAATTTCTGCTCAACGCGCAGGGCGAGGACGTGGTCTCCGGCGTGCGCACTCCGGTTCCAATTCTTGAACTCGAAAAGATCATGCCCGATGTCTATCACCAGCTCCGCGAGATCACCACGCGTCTGGAAAAGCATTACAAAGACATGCAGGACTTCGAGTTCACCATCCAGGACCGCAAGCTCTACATGCTGCAAACACGCAACGGCAAGCGCACCGGACTTGCCGCTGTGCGGGTGGCGATTCAGATGGTGGAGGAAGGACTGATCACCAAGGAAGAAGCGATCTTCCGCGTGGAACCGAACCAGCTCTATGACTTCCTGGTGCCGCGGCTGGATGAAAAGAGCACGAAGGTGCAAGTGCTGGCGACAGGGTTGCCGGCGTCACCGGGCGCGGCGGTGGGGCAGATCGTTTTCAGCGCGGAAGATGCGGTGAAAAAGGCGGGACATGGTGCGAAGAAGAATCCGGTGATTCTGGTGCGCGCGGAAACGACTCCAGAAGACATTCAGGGCATGGAAGTTGCCGCCGGCATTTTGACCTCGCGCGGCGGCATGACCAGCCACGCCGCCGTGGTCACGCGCGGCATGGGGAAATGTTGCGTGGCGGGCGCGGGGGATATTCAAGTCGATGAGCGAGCCGGGGAAATGCGCGTCAAGGGGCAGGTGTTCAAGGAGGGAGACTGGATCTCTCTCGATGGCACGAGCGGGCGCGTGATCAAGGGGAGGCTGAGCACGCTGGAGCCGTCAGCCGACGATGCGGACCTGCAGAAACTGCTGGGTTGGGCGGAGCCGTTCCGCAAAATCGGGGTGCGCGCGAACGCGGACATTCCGCGCGATGCGATCCAGGCGCGGGCCTTTGGCGCCGAAGGCATCGGTCTGTGCCGCACTGAGCATATGTTCTTTGCCCAGGATCGCATCCCGCACATGCGCGCCATGATTCTCGCCGACAACGAAAAAGACCGGCGTGCCGCGCTGAAGAAGCTGTTGCCCATGCAGCGCGCTGATTTCATCGGCCTGTTGAAGGCGATGGCAGGGCTGCCGGTGACCATCCGTCTGCTCGACCCGCCGCTGCACGAGTTTCTGCCCAAGCGCGAGCAACTCATGGTAGCCATCGCCAGCCTGCCCAGTGCCACGACCAAGCAGAAGAAAGCTATGGTGGAGGAATACCGCGAGTACGGCGCCAAAGGGGCCGGCGATCTGAAAAAAATTCTTTCCGTGCTGCTGGCGCGGGTGGAAGACCTGCATGAGTTCAATCCGATGCTGGGGCATCGCGGATGCCGCTTGGGGATCACCTATCCGGAAATCACCGAGATGCAGGCGCGGGCCATTATTGAAGCGGCCGTGGCCGTGGATAAGGAAGGCATCAAGACCCACGCGGAGGTGATGATCCCGCTGACTGCAACCGTGAAAGAGATGGCAAATCAGGCGGCGATTGTCCGGCGCGTGGCGGAAGAAGTGTTCAAGGAGAAGGGAAGGCACGTGCACTACCTGGTGGGCACCATGATTGAGTTGCCGCGCGCCTGCCTGGTTGCGGGCGAGATTGCCAAGGAAGCGGAGTTCTTCTCGTTTGGCACGAACGATCTGACGCAAACCACATTCGGCTTCTCACGCGACGACGTGAACAAGATTCTGCCCACATATCTGGCGGAAGGGATTCTGAAGCAGGATCCGTTTGCCGCGATCGACCAGGAGGGTGTGGGCGAACTCGTGCGGATTGCGATCGAACGGGGGCGCCAGACGCGTCCGAAACTGGAGGTGGGGATCTGCGGCGAGCACGGCGGCGAGCCGTCATCGGTGGAGTTCTGCCATCGGGTGGGAATGGATTATGTATCCTGCTCCCCGTTCCGCGTGCTGACAGCTCGGCTAGCCGCAGCCCAGGCCGCAGCCAGCGAAAAGCTGCAGATCGACGGCGGACGAACCAAATAAATTCGGAAGGGCATCGGGCCATCTCATCCTGTTTCCGATGCCCTTTTGTTTTGCGCGGAAGGCGATTGTCAATGACTCACGGAGTTATCATTCGCCCGGCCATGGAGCCTGAAGTCGATTGGTGTGCGCAGTTGATGGCTGCCAATGACCCGTGGCTCACCTACAAATGTTCCGTCCCGTGGTGCCGGCGCGTTCTCAACTGGCCGGGTAGTTCTCTCTATGTTGCCGCTACCGAGGAGACCGTCGGTTTCATCCTTCTTCATCAGAAAGGTTTCCTGGGTTCACCTTATATTGCCGCTGTGGTCGTATCGGAAGACTTTCGAGGAGCGGGGATCGGCGGCAGAATGTTGGAGTCCGCAGAGCAAGCCTTTGCTGAAGCGCGCCACGCATTTCTTTGCGTTTCGTCGTTCAATTCCCGGGCATTGCCGTTTTACCAGCGGCACGGGTATGTCAAGATTGGTGAGCTTCCAGACTTTATCGCCGATGGCTTTTCAGAATTTATGATGTGTAAACGATTGCGTTAAAGGGAAGTCTGTTCTTCCGCACGAAGCATTCACAGCGGTGGCTACGGAATTGAAAGACGGTATCACGCGTCTCGCCAATGGATTTTGATTTCTCCTCTGCGCGAGAAAATCTTCAACGCAGAGGACGCGGAGAACTGCTCGTGGAGAACGTTGAAAAAATCCGTCGCCAATTTGAACGACGATCGCATTGGTCTCTTCTCTATCTTTCTCAGCGGCCTCTGCGCGAATTGTCTCTGCGTCCTTTGCGTTGATCTTTATTAGTTGAGGTCAGTTGGTCCTTTGCAGCCGCGCGATCAGCTTCTGCGCCAGATTCTCCTCCGACTCCGACCACAGCACCCGTCCCGTTGCTCCCGCATTCTTTTCCACCTGCGCGGTGAACTCCACCAGTTTGTGTACATTGCTGCGGACATTCCGCTCCGCCTCGAAGGTGAATTCGACTTCTTCGTGCAAAAAAGACGTGTCCAAACCGAAATCGATTTGAATGTGCCCGGCATCTTCCGCCGTGTGTTCTTCAAATTCCATGCCGTGCGCAATCAGACGCACCAGCGACGGCTCCAGCACCCACTTCTCCGCTCCCTCCGGCGGTGTCCACAAATCCCAATAGGCCTCGAAAACGTAGGCGTAATCGTCGTGCAGCAGTTCCGCCGCAACTTCCGCCGCATCTTCCGGCGGAACGCCAGGATGGAAGCGGCGCTCCAGAATCGTCGGCTCGCTCCACGAGACCGGCTGGATCGAGCAATAGGTCACTCCGCTCCGCGCCGTGGAAAACGGAATTTGCCGGAGCACGGCGACCGTTCGCGGCAGGATCTCAGGCTCGTCGAAGCTGGGAAACCACAGGCTCAAATACAGCGAATCGCCCATGCTCGTATTCTAAATCGAAGCCGCGACCGGTTCGATGCGCGCTGGCCGGGCTTTTCGCCGCATGAAGTTCCGCCGCCGGAAAAACCACGCCCCAAAAGCGTTTTGACGCGGGAATAACGCCCTGTTATTATGAATTCTTGCGCCCAGCCATCTCGCCAGAAACGTCCCCGTCGTCTAGCCTGGCCTAGGACATCGCCCTTTCACGGCGACGACACGGGTTCAAATCCCGTCGGGGACGCCAACAAAATAAAGAACTTCCGCAAAATCGCCGTTTTTCTTCATGATCCAATTTGATCCACTTAGGTGGGCTTGATTTCCAAAACCGCGCCCTTCCTCACCAGGTTGACCAAATTTCTCTGCGCCTCGCGCTTCTGTGGACTGATCGCCTGCATGTAAACGTCGGTTGTGACTTTCAGGCTCGCGTGTCGCAGCAGTTCTTGTACGACCTTCGGGTTTTCGCCGTTGGCGTTCAGTAGCGTCCCAAATGTGTGCCGGAATGTGTGATACGAAACTTGCTTTGTCACTCCTGCACGCTTCAAAGCCGGTTTGCCGTAATACCGCCACAGCGTCCCCGGCCAATAGGGTTGCCGACCTTGTGTGTGTGGGGAGGCAAATACCCAATCGCCTTGGAACGCGTGCGGAGAACGTTGTCTCCATGCCCAAAGCAATTCTGCGGTTTGCGCGTCCAAGGGAACGTCTTTCAGAGACGCCTTCGTTTTCGGCGCACCTTCCACCATTGCCACCAGCGAGCGACGAATGTGCAAGATGAGGTTTTCGAAATCCACATCTTGCCACCGAAGCCCGATCAGTTCTCCTCGACGCAATCCAGTGAAGGCATCCAACTCGATCATCGTACGGAGTGGATCGGACAGTTCCTTGAGAAATGCCATGATCTCTTCCGGAGTCAAAACGTCGGGTGTTTTCTGTCGTTTCGCGCTCTGCCGAACGCTCGTGATCGGATTCCTTCCGGTCCATTCCCATCGGATCGCATGGGAATAAAGCGCACTCATGATGTTTCTGATCTTCGCTCTGGTGCCCCGCGCTAGCGGGATACCAGTTTTCGGAAAACAGAGACTCTTGAGCCAATTTTCCACTTCGATCGCCTTGATATCCGTCAACAGACAGACACGCCAGCGCGGAAGAATCCACTTCTTCAGATAGCCCTCGTAGGTTACCTGCGTCGAATACGACTTGCGATCCTCGTCCGCCGCATACGGTGCCGGTTTGGTATTGTTGAAAATGTCCGGCAGTTCGTGTTGGCGATAGTGATTTACAAGCGTCTCGAAAAAGATGCTTTTGATGAGCCGTTGAGGGGTTCGTTGATTGATCTCCAAGCGGATTGCATCTACTACAGCTTGGGCGGCTGACTCCGTTGGCAAGTCTTCCTGCGTTCCAATGACGATGTGCTTTCGCCGGATTGCTCCGTCTAGTTGAACCTCTCTCCACAGGAACTCCCAAACCTTTCCTTTCTTGCGTTCCGCCAGTCTCAAACTGCCTTTTTGATAACTCGTGCGCCTCATTCATTTCCTCCATTTCGGTTGAGGCAACACGGATGGCTGGAACGAGAGTAGCCCAGCTATGGTCTGTTGTCGAGGCCGCCTCAATTTTATTCTTCGACTCAACTGGCCATTTTGCGTTCGAGCCAGTCGTTCAAAGCAGAGGCGCGAAAACGCCAGAGTTTCCCGATCCGTATGCCGACAATCTGTCCGCTGCGGGCCATTTGCTGGAGAGTCTTGGGATGAATTTTCAATAGACCTGCCGCCTCATCCGTGTCTAGGAGTTGCTCAAAAAGCACGTCAACGTTATCAGCACGGTGGGTTGGTTTGGAAGCAAGGTCGGGCATAGTCGTCTCCGAGAGAGTTTGGCGAGCGGGTCGGATTAGATTCTCCATCCTCGATAATGCTGACATATCCATTTCTCGAAGCCGGGCACGGCGGCTCGGAACCGACCACTGCCAGCCTTGGCTGGGCATGTCGGTGCGTAACCGGTACCAGTTAACCAACGTGACCCATTCTTGTCGCCGTGTCCAATGATTTCTCAGCCGATATCTATTCCCAACGGGAATAGCTCTGAACAATTTAGAGTGATTCGGTGGGTAATCTCGTTCTGAAGTCCAACATGAGAAATTTTCATCCACTTCGCAGCAAAGGACATAGCCGTCATTTTTTCGCTAAACCTTCGATTGTGCAAAAACCGTCTGGGAGGAGCGTAGCGGTGCTCTGAATGGCATTGTCCCAAGATCGAAATAGAGCCAGAACCGCTCATGTTTCAAGGTTGTTTTGCCATTCCGTCCAAATATTTTCATCGTCGCAAGCCACGATTATTCAACGAGATACACCTCCGTAAAGCGACTTGTTCAACGACTCATCACCTCAATATCTCGTCTTTGTGCTGAGACCTATTCCTGGCGGGAATAGATATCGGCTGAGAAATCATTGGACAGCGAAACTGAGTGCGGTTAGTTTTGCGCCACACGCAGCAGATTTTAGCTGCTTCTGGAGGCGTAAATGTCATCACGTTGGTTCCAAATCCATGTTATTCGCCAAGTCCAGCCCCTTCTTCGCTCGAAGTGGGTGCGTTTAACCGCTGTTACTTTCACCCTGTTTTTTGTTATGCCCGTGGCGGCGCTGGCGCAGGGCGGTTCGCCGTTCGACACCGGGTTTACCGCCATTCAAAGCCTTTTCACCGGCACGATTGCGAAGGTTGCGAGTCTGGTTGCCATCGTGATCGGCGGCTATGGTTTCGCCCACGGTGAACCCGGCGCAAAGAAAGCACTCGCCGGAGTTGCCGCAGGAACGGGCATTGCCGTTCTCGCCGTGAATGTCCTGAGCTGGCTCTGGGGCGTTTAGATATCTTCCCAGTTGCCTTCGACCCATTTCACCCAACACGTTTAGCTAGGCGAGGGGCTTATGACAGACAAAACACGACAACATCGCACAAATCGGGTGTTTAAGAGCCTGCATAAGCCCCTCACCTATCTGGGCGTGGAGCGCACGCTGTTTTACTTCGTCTGTGTCGGCGCGGTGGGGGCGTTCAATCTTTTCAACTCCATCCTTGCGGGCATCGCCGTTTTCGTCGGTGGTTTTGCCTTCGGGCATTGGGCGACGAACAGCGATCCGGCGTTCCTTCGCATCCTTGCGAAGTCCGAACGCTACAAACCGCGTTACGACGCGGCGAAACAGCAAGTCCCCCGCGTGGAGGTGCTGTGATGCTGCGTCTTGATAAGGTCATCAAGCCGTGGAAAGAGAGTGCCTGTCTCAACGACCACGTCAACTTATACGGCTTCTGGAATGAGACGGCCTTTCTTACTAAGAGCGGCGATGTCGGCATGGTCCTCAGCGTTCCCGGCGTGGACTACGAAAGTCTCGACCGCTCCGAGCAAGAATATGCCGTGAAGCGGTTGGAGGCGGCGTTTAAGGCGTTTGGCCCAGGCTTCCACGTTTACCAATATCTCTTCAAGTCGAACCGCCCCGACATACCCTTCGCGAAATACGACGACCCGATTGTGGAAGCGGCGATTGAGCAGCGGCGGAAGTTCTTTGAAGCAAAGCGCAACCATCTTTATCAGGTGGAGATTTTCTACTGCATTCTGCTCGAAGGAGCGCGGTCGAAGACCGGCGTGGGCGCGGCGTTCGCTCGCCTTTTCCGAGATCCCGCAGGCACGGTTGGCGAGTTGAAGGCGCAGTTTACCAGCGACAGCATTAAAACTCTACTGCGCAACCAGATCGAGACGATGTTCGGCGCCTCGATCAGTGCGTGCAGGCATTCGCGCGGCAGCTTGCGGACTTCATGCAGATCGAGGTCTTGAACCGGCAGGGGCAGTTCACGTTTTTCCGTCGGTTGCTGAACTACGACGACTGGCGCGTTGCGGGACGGCCACAGTCCACGCAGTTTCTCGACTATCAGGTCGTGAACTCGAACATCGAAGCCGAACGCGATCATCTGCGTGTGGGCGATCACATCGTCCGGGTGCTGACGATGAAAGAGGCCATCACCGAGACGCGGCCCTTGGCGCTCGACGCGCTGCTAAAGATCCCCACCAACTTCCGTGTCGTTACGGAGTGGACGCCGCTCGCGGCGGACAAGGCCCGCAAGGAAGTCAACAAGCGCCGCCGCCACTTCAATATGTCGAAGACCGGGTTTGTGTCGCAAATGAGCAACGACGCCACGAAGACGAACCCGCGCGATGTGCTGGTGGACGAGTCGAAGCAGGCCGACATTGAGAACCTTGGCGACTGCCTGCGCGCGCTGGGCGACGGTCAATCGCTGGGCGATTTCTCGTTGACGATTGTGCTGTACGGACGCTCGAAAGCCGAATTAGAGCAGCTCGGGGCCGAGTTTGCGGGCATCTTTACTAACGGTGACGGCAGCCTGTTTTCGGAAACCTACAACCAGCTCAACGCCTATTTCGCAACCGTTCCGGGCAACTATGCGTTGAACCTTCGCAAGCTGTTTCTGTTGAACACGAACTACGCCGACCTGTCGTTTCTCTTTACGATCCTTCCCGGCGAGAAGACGAACGCATATCTCGGCACCGAGTACCTGGCCGTGCTCGAAACCGACAACAGCACACCCTACTTTCTGAATCTGCATAACGGCGAGGTTGCGCACACACTGATTCTCGGCATGACCGGGAGCGGGAAGACCACACTCTTGCGGATACTCGCCGACTCGATTCCCGACCATGAACGCATCGTCGTCATCGAGGACACTTCGGAACTTCATATCCAGAAGCCGAATATTCTACCCGCCGAATGCCAGACCGACACCTTCAAGGCCAACATCACTTTTGACGACCTTTTGAAGTCCGCTCTTCGTTGGCGACCGGATCGGATCATCCTCGGCGAAGTGCGAGGAATCGAAGCGCGAACGCTGCTCGATTCCTTCAACACCGGCCACTCGGGATCGCTGGCGACAATCCACGCAAACTCGGCGGAGAAGGCCCTGCACCGCTTCGCCAATCTGGTTATGCGCAACCACGCGCAGACGACCTTCTCCGACACCGAAGCGGAGATCGGAGAAGCCGTCGATTTCGTCGTGCATGTCGAGCGGCAACCGGGCCGCCGCATCGTGCGTGAAGTGCTCGCCCTTCGCGGCTACGACCGCGACGCGAAACGCTTCCTCATAGAACCCATATTCGAGGTCAAACATGCCACAACATAGGACACAAAACGCAGTGAGCATCGCCGCCGATTCCCTCACCCGTTGCTTCGCACCGGGCGAGTCCATCGCGCTGCTTCTTCGACGCGAGAATCCCGCCGGGATTCTCCAGCGAATCGTTCCTTTCGAGCGTGCGCTTGCGCCTCGTTACCTCGGCTGGCTTGCGCACGAAAACTCTATCGGTGCGAACATCTATGTGGCCGCCAATCCGCTACACTCTGGCAGCCGCAAACGCATCAAGGAGTGCATCGCCGCAGTACGGCATCTGTATCTCGATTTAGATACCGATGGTGAGGCCCGTCTCGCTTCGCTCCGGGCCTCCGATGCGGTTCCCCCGCCGAACGCAGTCCTCTCGACTTCGCTCAGTAAGTACCAGATCCTCTGGCGGGTTGACGGCTTTACTCTCGAACAGCAGGAAAGCGCCCTGAAACTTCTTGCGATCACCTTTGGCGGCGATCCCGCCTGCACGGACTGCAACCGGGTCCTCCGCCTGCCCGGATTCCTGAATTGCAAATACGATCCGGCGTGGCCAGTGACCGTTGAATACCCTGGCGATTCCACTTGGAATTTCGATGACTTTCGGCTGGATATTCTTGCGGCGGATGCCATCTTTTCGTCCCGGTCAATCACCCCGCGAAAGCACACCGCTAACCACACCAATTCCGAGCGTGATTGGACGTGGATTCTGCACGAACTTGCCCACGGAAAAGACGCCGCGAAACTGACCCGAATACTGGCCTCGCGCCGTGCCGATAAGAGCCGTCCTTTGTATTACGCCCAGCGAACAGTCGATATCGCATCGGCCAGGCTTTGGCTCCTCGAAGGCGTCCCGATGGACGACGTTGTAACCATGCTGATCGTCCGCCGCCGCTTCGAGATTCCCGCCGCGCTTTGCTCCGCCCGCGCGTGGGAGATTGCGCAAACGGCGCAGAGGATGATTGCCCGGAGAAATGTCGCTTGATTCAACACCTATAAGGAGACCTATATGCCGCTACTTGAAATCAATCTCAGCCACTACATTACGGCCTTGGTTCGGCTGGATGAAACCACCGCCGAACAGGTCGATCAATACGCCGCTTTCGTCCACGCATCCGCCGACGATGTGGTGGACAAGGCCCTCAACTATGTCTTCTCGAAAGACCGCGACTTTCAGGACTTTCTGAAGATGCCACAAGCTAAGCAGGTTGCTTCCACGTTGCGCGTCCGTAGAGGCCCTAATAAGGATGCGAAGGAAGAGGCGGAACAGCCTGCAAAGAAGCCTACAGCCGGGGTAGAATCAACGGCTTCTGTGCGGGGTTTGAAGGCATGATCGGGCCTTCAATTTCGCACCGGAGCAAGAACGGTGCTTCGCACCGGGTGTTTTTCGACACTCCACCCCTTTTAGGGAACCGATTAGGTTCTTTGGAAACTAATGGGTTCCCTGCGAAAACAAAGAACTTACCGGGAAGCGGGAACCTATTAGTTTCCTGCCTCCGAAGGAGAAATGAGGGCCTTCGATGCCATTAAATCATTCCGAGACACCCAAGAAGAAGGGTGCGGTGCGCGGTCGGGAAAGCCGCGACCAGTCACTCAATACGAAGTTGACGAGGGCCGAATTGGCCGCAGTTGAGGCCGCGTCCCAGGCCGACGGACGGGCACCAGGCGAATGGGCCCGCGAAATCGTCTTAAAGGCGGCCCGCTCTTCATCCGGCGCGCTCGGGGCCGACCCGCTCATGACCGAAATCGTCGCCTTGCAACTGTTCTTGACCAACGCGCTTTCGCCGGTCGCGCGCGGCGAACGGATGAGCGCCGAGCAATACCAGGAGTTGATGCGCAACGTGAAGGCCAACAAACACCGCGCAGCGCGCGAGGTCGTCGCGCAGTACGCCGCCGAAAACGAGGAGGAAAAACGCCATGCCTGAAACCAACTGGGGAAGAAAAGAGACCATCATTTGGCCGCCTCACAAGCCAATTTACACTTTCGGCGCGGTCCTTCTTGCCGTGGTTCTGACAGGATTGTTCGTCTATCTTCACTTCGCGTTCGTGCTCACTCCGCTACAACAGTTCGATCTCCCAATCTATATAAAGACCACCATCGTGGCGAGTATTCGCCAGTCCAGCAAATACCAATTGCTGCTCATGGCCGCCAAGAAAGGCCACGGTTTGTACGCCCGCGATGTGGATGTTGCGGCGGGATTGACGCAGCAAGCAAATGCCCAGCCCATCCCGCTGGTTTTGTCCGATTCCGCCCGCCAGCGCGGCATCGTTTATCTCTACCGCAGTGTGCCGACCATCTACCAAAACAGCGCACTTGTGGGCTATTTCAGGCAGCAGGTCTACGGCGGAGCAACGATTGTCGGTCTGTTTCAGTGGCCGCTCATCTTCGGAGTGCTCGCGCTACTGGTGCAGCTTCCGTTCACCATTCGTAAGGACATCCGCCGTCGCAAGGAAATGAAGTATGGACGGCGCTTGAAGGGGCCGGTGTTCGTGACGCCGAAGCAGTTCAACAATGCCATTCAAGGCACGGGTACCATCCCCTTCACAACGCCGTTATGGCTTGTGCCGGATCGTGATTTTGGTTTTCCAAACTATTGATGAACGATGGTGACATACGAGTGAGGCCAACGAAGGATCCGTGTTCACGGTGATTGCGAGTTTTTTTCAGGCTCTCGAAGCCGAGTGAAAGATTGCAGCACCAACCTGAAACTGAAGAACACCAATGTGCACAGTGCCCGCCAGCGCGGGCCTATCAAGTGCGAATGGAAGCATGGTAGGTTCAGTGAAACACGGTTTCGGCAGCGTAGCGCACTCAAGAAGCCCAAAACCCTGAATCTCTCAAGCAACGGCCAAAGGATTGGCCCTTTCGGGCCGCGCCTCGCGCCCCACAAAAGGAGCGTCTCTCCAGAATCGCGTCGTCGTGCCTTCGTTTTTCTGCGAACGTTGCAGGCGGGCAAGGAACCCGTCAAGGTTTCCCTTCGGCTCGCTTCGCTCGACCTTGACTGAACCCTTGCCCGCCTGCTGAAACTGCTCCGCTAGAAAACGAAGGCACACAATCGAAGCTCAAAACCAAAAACTTCGGTTGACATCACAACGCCTTCTCATGGAAGATCGCATAGTCCTCTCCTGGGTAGGAGTGACCTGCTCCCTCTCAAAAGCAAGCCTCGTCAATCTTGTAGATGGCCTTCGGCTGAGAATCATATATGAGGGCACTCGCTTCCCCACAATGGCTAGATTGTGGCAGGACGAACAAATGGCGAATATGCTATCATGCACTCATGGACGAGGACCGAAAACGTGTGCTGGCGATAGTGGACTGAATCCTGGTGGCGTAACATCTGAGGAACCCAGAAGAACTCGATTACAGATCGACGAGGGTCGGAATAAATTCATCCGAGATGCCCTGGATGCGGTGCTTACCCACTTTGTATCCAGTAGAGATTGTCGGCGATTCCGCCGGTTCG
>Ga0326727_10001555_pt1 | contig 84020 bp, 65 predicted proteins | sample MB2enrmetagenome_FD_207643 | JGI IMG/M metagenome (GOLD analysis project Ga0326727, IMG submission 207643) | Lab enriched peat soil microbial communities from McLean, Ithaca, NY, United States - MB29MY | ecosystem: Environmental > Terrestrial > Soil > Wetlands > Peat | place: USA: New York... | reverse complement strand
TCCTCGTTTCGCAAATCGAAGTGCAGAAGAAGCAGAAGTCGCAAGATCGGCCGCCCGTTCTTCCCGCCCCCTTCGAGGACAAATGAGAATTGCGGCTCAGACAGGAGAAACGAAAATGCGAATTGTACGAACCTTCCTGATGCTGTGCGTTTTCGCCTCTGCCGTCCCTCTGTGGGCGCAGGACGACGTGGTCGTAAAGGCCATGCGCGATGAGTTGGACCGCTCCATGAAGCAGCTTCAACTGGAGAACCTGGAAAAGCCGTACTTCATATCGTATCGAGTAATCGACTCCGACAGCACCAACGTTTCCGCGAGTTTTGGGGCTCTGAGCAACAGCTCTCAACGGCGTTCCCGCACCTTCACCGTGGAAGTGCGCGTAGGCGACTACAAGCTGGACAATACCAATTTCCTTTCCATGAACTTCAATATGTCCAGCATGGTTCAGGTCTTCAACGGCACCACCCAGCTTCCTCTCGAAGACGATTACAAGGAGTTGCGCCGCCAGATGTGGCTGGCGACCGACGCCACTTACAAGAAGGCCGTCGAGGACCTATCCAGAAAACGGGCCGCGCTCGAGAATAAAGTCAGTACCGACGATATTCCGGATTTCACCAAAGAGCCCGCGGCGCAAAACGCCGTGGATGCTCCGCTAATCCACGCCGACCGCGCGCAATGGGAAGCGCTGGCGCGCAGCCTCTCGGGGCTGTTCCGGCAGATGCCCGACATCTACACGTCGGGCGTCGGCTTCTCCGCCGCAAACTCCTACATCCGCTATCTCAACAGCGAGGGAACATCCTATACGCGCCGCGAGCCGCGAGTTACCTTCAACGCGCACGCCGCCACGCAGGCGCTGGATGGAACGCCGCTGGAAGATTCCGTGTGGGTCTATGAAAGATCGCTGGCCGAGCTTCCGCCTTCCGATGAACTGGCCTCGCGCGTGCGCGCGTTCGGCCAGCGCCTCAAGGACCTGCGCGTTGCTTCGGAAATCGAGAACTACAACGGACCGGTGCTGGTCGAGGGGGACGCGGCCGCTCAACTGTTCGATTATGTGTTTGTGCCGGACCTGCTCGGCACGCGCCGGCCCCTGCTGGACAATGCGTTCGGATCGCAGCAGATGGGACAGGGGGATAACCCGTTCATAGATAAAATCGGCGCCCGCGTGCTCCCGGAGTTTCTCAGCGTGGAGGATAACCCGACGCTCGCCGAATATAACAAGACGCCGCTGGCCGGGTGGTGCACAGTGGATGAAGACGGCATTCCCACGCGGGAGACCAAGCTGGTGGACAAGGGCATTCTGCAGACGCTGCTGACCACGCGCGACCCGGTTCGCGGCATCGAACATAGCAGTGGAAGCCGCCACGCCGGGCAGGTTGCGCCCACCAACATCTTCGTGACCGCCGAGAATGGCCTGAGCGAGGCGGAGCTTCACGCGAAGTTTCTCGATCTGGTGAAGAAGCGGAACAAGGAGTTCGGCATTGTGGTGCGCCGGATGAGAAACTCCCAGCATCCGCTGCTGGCCTGGAAGGTCTTCCCGGACGGAAGGGAAGAACTTATCCACGGCGTGGAGTTTTCAGGGCTGAACGCCGCCGCGTTCAAGGAGATTGTGGAAGCTTCGAAGAGCCAGAACATTCTTACCGTCGAGTTTCACCCGCGGAGCCCGATGTCAATGTCTTTTTTGGGCGGCATGTTCTCTTCGGGCGACGAAGCGTACGCGCCGGTTACGCTGGCCGTGCCCTCGCTTCTCTTTGAGGATGTAACGGTTCACAAAGTGCGCGGCGAAACGCCCAAACCGCCGGTAGCGTCACATCCATACTTCGACGGCAAGCAGTGACCGCAAGCCCCGGTTGCGTCCGGCGCGATTTCGTCGATGCAAATGGGCGTTCCTTGAGTTGAGAGCACAAGAGTGCCCGACGTTTGGCGGTTTAAGTCGTGACCCTTCAAGACCCGACTTTCGCCACAGGCCGCTAACTACCGGCGTCCACGCCGGGCGCTATTCCCATCTCCTCCAAGACGCGCCGCATGGCCAGCAGCAGCGCCTCAATGTCGGCGGGAAACAGCCGTCCGATGGTTCCGATGCGAAAGCAGGGCTCTGTTGTGAGCTTGCCGGGATAAATGATGAACCCCAGCCGGCTCAACTCCTGGTAAAACTCCTCGAAGCTGAACCGGGGGTGCGCGGGATAGCGGAATGCGGTGATGATGCAGCTCAGGTCTTGTGGCGCGAGATAGGATTCAAAGCCAAGCTCCGCCATGCCGCGCATCAGCGCTGCGTGGTTTGCGCAATAGCGCGCGGAGCGGCCGGCAGGACCGCCTTCGGCTTCCAGTTCGAGCAAGGCTTGATGGAAGGACAGCAGCGCGTGCGTCGGCGGCGTAAAGCGGAACTGGCCGTCGGACTCCAACCCGGCCCATTGCGCGTATAAGTCGAGACTCAGCGTGCGCGCTTGGCCCTCGGCTTCGAGCAACCGGTTGCGGCGCGCCAGCACAAACCCGAAGCCCGGCACGCCTTCGATGCACTTGTTCGCCGAGGAGATCAGGAAATCGATGCGCGCAGCGGCGAGATCCACGGGTATCGCGCCAAAGCTGCTCATGGCATCGACGACATACACGGCGTTCGCGTCTCTTACCGCTTCGCCAATCTCCTCGATGGGGTTGACGATGCCGGTGGTGGTTTCGCAATGGACAACCGCGACGTGGGTAATGCCGCACGATGACTCCAAGCGCTTCGCCACTGCGCTGGGCGAGATCTTGCAGTTTTCCGGCGTTTCCATTGTTTCCGTTTCGATTCCGTGGATGCGCGCCATCAGCGCGATGCGGCGCCCATAAGATCCGTTGACCAGGACCAGTAGCTTGCCGTCGCGCGGAATCGCCGAAGAAATCACGGACTCGATAGCGAAGGTGCCGCTGCCCTGCATCGGGACGCATTCGTATTCGCCCCCGTTCTTTGCGGATGCCGAGTTTCCGATTGCCAACAGCCGCTCGCGAATTTCGCGCACAATTTCGAGAAACTCGCGGTCGCGCGAGCCGGCGTCGTGAAGCATTGCCGACTTCACCGTTGCGCTAGTGGTGAGCGGCCCGGGAGTAAAGAGCAGTTTATCGGTCGCCATGGATTCAGGTTCTCCTTCTTTAAGCCGCGAAGGATTCAGCGGCAGCTAACACGGGGCAAGTCTTTTTCGTTGCTGGGCGCCCTGGTGATGATACAAGAACCCGGCCGCCAAAGCGGACAGCGCAGTTACAATCGCGAGGGCCACAAAGACCCCGCGCCAACCAAAGGCCACTGACAGGCGGGCAACGGTGTCACCGGCAAGCACGCCGCCCAGATAGCCGACCCCATCGACAATTCCGGAGGACGCCGCGCCAGCTTCGCCTCCGCCGAGGTCCAAGGCGAGAGCTCCACCGAGATAGGAGTAAGGACCGAGTAAGAAGAAGGCCACAGCTCCGATCAGGATCACAGGCAGGATTGAAGTTGCGGAGCCGGCGCGAAGGAAGGTGAGAGCTATCAGAGGGACAACCGCCGCGGTCAAGCTGAAGAACATGACCATGGCGCGGCCGCTGGGTCCGACACGGTCGCTGAGCCAGCCTGTAACAAGAACGGAGACAGCGCCCAAGGCGGGGAAGACCGCGCTTGTGCCGGCGGCCTCGGCGGCGCTGTAGCGGAAGAAATCGCGCAGATAGACCGGGGTCCAGAGACCGAAGGTCTCGCGAACGATGGTGCATCCGAAGGAAAGAAGGCAGACTACCGCGAAGGTGCGGCTAAAAAGCAGCGGCTTCACAATCTCCCAGAAATTCTTCGGCTTCGATTTGGCGCCGGCGAAAAGGTTCAGCGGATTCAGCTCCGGCGCGGCATAGCCGAGTTGCGCCCGCGATTCGCGCAGGAACAGTAGGTTGGCGATAAGAAAGAATCCAGCCACCATGGCGGCAAAGCAAAACAATGCGCGCCAGCCATACCCTTGCTGAATGAGCAGACCCATGCTTTGGCGCGCGGCGGCATCGCCTATCAGGTAACTCAGGCTCAGGATGCCGATGACCATGCCGTAGGAGGAATAACCGAACCATTTGGAGCAGACCTTGATCAGCCCCGCCCAGCCGATCGATTGCGCCAGCCGGTTGCCGATCCAGGCGATCGTAAACACGGGCAGGAAGCCGGTGGATGCGAAGAGCAATGTAAAGGCGATGGCGCCGCCCAATCCAAGAGTAAAGCTCCGCTTGCCGCCCCAGATGTCTCCCAGCCCGGTCAGAGATAACTTTCCGATAGCATAGGCAAGAACTCCGAAGGAGGCAAGCTGGCCCATACGGACGATTGCGTCGCGACTTGCCATGCCGTGGCGCTGCAGATCCTCGATCAGCAGCGGCATGGCGACAGAAAGATCGGAGCGGCAAAAGTAATAGGCGCCGTAGCCCGCAAAGAGCAGGGCCACCGTCCAGGCCTGGCGGCGGTGCAGCGCGGTTGCGCCGGTGCGCGGCGGCGCAGTTGGACTGGCGACGGCGCTGCTACTCATTGGCCCTCGCAAGCGATCCGCTTGACGCTTTCAGGCGCGCATCGATGTCGTCCAGAACGGCGGGAAGACCGTCGAAGCTATCGACGACGTAGTGCGCGCCGGCGTTCTCCAGTTCGGCGCGGGCCACAGTCAGCCGCGATTCTCTTTCGGCTTCCGGAAGCGCAAAGAACTCATCGCCGGAAAGGCCAATGCTATTGCCGGTTCCAGCCACTCCGATGGACCAGGCGCCGGCATTCAAGCCTTCCCGAATATCGGCGGGCGTGTCGCCGATCTTGGCGATGGCCGCCAGTGGATACACCTGCAAACGCACGGCGCTCTCATAGATCATGAAAGGATGCGGCCGGCCGGCGCCGACTTCTTCCGGAGTCAGGCTGCAATCGGGCGTGTAGCCCTGCTGTCCGCTGGTCTTCAACAGCAGATCCAGCATGGCGCGCGTGTATCCGGTCGTCGAGCCGATCTTAAGTCCGCGCCGGCGAAAGCTCTCCACGGCCTCCGCAACGCCGGGAATTACAGCCGAATACTCCACCAGGCAGGAAAACTGCATAGGAATGAATTCGGCATACATCTCATCCACGTCCGCATCGCCCGGAACGCAGCCGCGCAGATCGCGCCATGCATCGCGCATGCGGGGGATGGAAAGGATTCCGCGGATGTGCTCTTTCTTGGGCAGGCCCATGTGCTGGCGGGTCTCCTGCTCGGTCAGGGCAATATCCAGCCGGGCAAACAATCGCTGCATGGTGCGCGCCGGCGCCAGGCTGCCAAAGTCCACCGTCGTTCCGGCCCAATCGAGAACCAGCGCCTTCAAGCGGCCGGCAGGAACAGTGTGCGGCGGAACCGCCTGATTCAAGAGTTTCAAGCTACCTCTCCCATTTGGTTGAATTGAGCTGACAGGTTCCCATCCTTGCGACAACAACAATGACGCCGCAAGGATGGAGCGCCCAGCAAACGAACGGGAGGGAGCGCCCCCAGATGAGCGATCCCTCCCCGGCAAACGGCAGGAGTTAGAAGGACAAGCGCAGAGACATCTGGATGGATCGAGGCCCGGCCTGGGAACCTGGCGTTCCATCCTGTTCGTTGGTGATTTGACCGAACGACGAACTGCCTACGTTCATATTCGGCTCACCCCAGTTATTGATGTTGAAGAGATTGGCGAACTGGGCCTCATAGTGCACGCCGAACCGCTCGGTCACTTGGAAGGTCTTTCCGATGGAGGTGGAAAGGGTGGTGGTGGTTGGACCCTCCAGGATACCGACCCCGCAGCTGCCGAAGCGGCCGATGTCGCTTGCCGGGATGCTGTAAGGCTTGGGGTCGAAGAAGTCGTGGATGGTCCCTGAGAATCCGGCGGTGGCGCCGGAGCCGCAATCGGGGTTCTGCTGCTTGACGGAGCGGTAGCTCGGCCCGGTGCCGGAGGGATCGGCCTCGCTGCTGGGGAAGTAGGGAGTGAGCCAGAAGCCGGAGTGGAACAGCAGGACAGAGGAGAGGTTCCAGCCGCCGACCACGGCGTCCGCGGCTTTGCTGGCGTTGCCCATGATCTGCTTGCCGCGGCCAAAGGGAAGCTCGTAGACCACCGTGCTCAGGAATCTCTTGCTGGGGTCGTAGAAGGCGTTGCCGGTTTCAGCGGCGATGTTGAAGACGTTCAGGACGTTGTCGCCGTTGTCGCCCTGGCCGCCCACGGGGATGGCTCCGCTGGGCACCGCGCCCAGCGCGTTGGTCTTGTTGTAAGTGAGAGTAAATGCATTGTCGAAGGTCAGGCCGCGGCCCAGATGCCGGTTCAACTCCAGGATGAACGCGTCGTATTTGTCGCTGGGGCCGTTGGCGCGGGTCAGAACCTCGCGGAAGTTGGGGAAGTTGGCCCCGTTGGCGGCGCGATACTGCCAGTAGCCCATGGTGTTGGCGGGAATCTGGTTCAGGTCCGGGCTGTAGATCAGGTCCCAGGTGTGCGAGCCGACATAGCTGGCCTTGAAGACCGTGCTGAAGCCAACGTTCTGTTCGAAGCCGGCATTCCACTGGATCACCCTGGGGTCCTTCAGATCCCACTGGTTGGCGCGGCGGTAGCCGGGGCAGGACGTGGGGCAGGCGGTCCAGGGCTGAGCGTAGGGGTTGCTGCCGGTACCGTAGGCGTTGGCCCAGGTCATCGATCCGGCGCCTTTTGTGGGGTAGAAGGATCCGAAGTTGCTGGTGTCCACGCCCAGCAGGGAGTAGAGCACGGCTCCCAGGACAGGCACCGAGTACATGCCGCCGCTGGCGCGGATGACGGTCTTGGGCGTGGGATTCCAGGAGAGGCCGAGCCGGGGCTGGATGTTGGCCTTGTCCATGTGTCGCAGCCCGTTGGGCAGGCCGACTGCCGAGTTGAGGACGAACTGGTTTTGGAAGTTGACCTGCGAGCTGTCGACGAAATCGACCCAGCCGGCGGACAGCTTCTCGTTCTGGTCGTAGATCAGCTTGCCGTAATCCGGCGAGGTCTTGATGTAATCGAAGTTGCCGAGCTGATTGGTGGCGTCCTGGAAGGGCGTGTTCAGTTCGTCGCGGAGGCCCACCGTCAACGTCAGGTTGGGACGCAACTTGTATTCCGTCTGGCCGAAGAAGTCCCAGTGATAGCCGTAAGGCTTGCCGTCGGGGCCGTTCTGCGCCTGGTCGGCCTCGTCCAGGTAGCCCTGCACGAACTGCGCGGCGGCGCAGGCATCGGGATAGAGATTCAGCTCGGCGGCGGGGCACACCTGATCTCCGGTGATGTAATAGTCGCCGTATTCGTCGCCCACTTCAAAGGTAATGTTGTCCTGGTAGTTCAAGCGCCGCCAGTCGCCGCCGAACTTGGCATTGAATTTGCCGTGCGTCCAGGAGAGGTTGTCGCCGACCTCCCAGATGCCGTTCTTCTGATCGCGCGGGTGCCCGAACTGGTTGGTCGCCTCGCCCATCAGGTTGGCGACATAGAAGACAGGCACGCCGCCCAGCCCGTTCACCGGCGGTCCGGGGAGTCCATTGATTCCCAGCGCGGAGATGATGGAGTCGCCTTGCGCCGCCTGCGGGTAGGTGTAGGTCAGGTTGTACCGGGTGTAGCCGCCCCGCAGCTCGTTGACCATGTTGGACTTAATAATCCAATTGTAGGAGATGGCCACATTGGTGGCGCCGGTGATGGTCGAGAAGGTTCCCATATCCGGGTTGTAGCTGGTGTCTCCGACCGCCCCCAGCGCTCCCTCCGAGGTGGCGTCGCTACCGGTGCTGGTGATGTTATGTTGCGTCACGCGGCCGAAGATGTGGTGCCTGGCCGAGAAGTTGTAGTCCAGGCGGCCGTCGTAACCATCGGCCGTGTAGGTGCCCGGCCAGGTCATATTCAGATTGTTCCCCGTGCTGTCGATATTGGAACTGGCGGCATTGGGCCCGGCGGGCGCGGGGAAGAAGTCCGTGACGATCTTTGCCGAATCCGCATTCACCGGAACCTGGTTGCCGCTCACCGGCTTGCCGGCGGGAGTGTACAGTTGCAGGCCGGGGACGCCGGAGAAGTTGCCCGAGGCCCAGCTTGCAGGCATGGTCTGGGTTGCAATCAACGTGTCCTGGTCGAGGCGCACGCCTTCGTAGTCGAAGTAGAAGAGCAGCTTGTTCTTGACGATGGGGCCGTCTACCGATCCGCCGAAGGTATTGGCGCTGAGGGTGGGATTGAACAGGCCGATTCCATCCGTGGCGTTCCAGTTCTGGTTGGTGAAGTACCAGAAGCCGCTGCCGTGGAACTGGTTGGTGCCGCCGCGGGTCACAACGGTAAGGTCGGTCGGCTGGGCAAACTCGGCGCTGTTGCCCGCGGTGTTGACGCGGAATTCGGCGATGCCTTCCACAGAAGGAAAGAGGTTGGTGCTGGGTCCGCCCTGGCGCACCGACTGGATGGAGATGCCGTCGAGGGAGAAGGACGTGGCAGTCGGCAGTTGCCCTGAGAACGTCAGGTTGCCGCCCTGATCCTGGCTGACGCCGGGAGAGACCGCGGCGGCTTCGATGGGACTGGGCGCGTTGGAGGCGCGGAAGTTCAACGCCAGCGAGCCGATCTCCATCCCGGACATGGAGGTGGACTCGGTGAGGTCTTCACTCAGCACCGACTGGCCTCCATCCACCACCACGGTCTGTTGCACACCCTGTACTTCCAGACGGATGTCGGAGCGAGCGGTTTCGCGGGCCAGCACCACGACGTTTTTGTCCTCCGTCGCGGCGAAGTGCGCCGCCGATGCCGTGATGGTGTATTGGCCCGCATCGACGTTCAGGAACCGGTATTCTCCCTCGCTGTTCGTGGGCACGCGTCGGGTATCCCCAGTGGCCTGGTTCTGCGCTTCCACCTTTGCGCCGGCGACAACCGCGCCGCTCGGGTCGGTCACCCTTCCGATGATCGTTCCGTACGTTGACTGCGCGACGATCTTTGCGGACATCAGCAGGCCGCAAAGCGCCAGTAGACAGAACAGGGATGTTTTGGCAAACAGTTTCACAGCGCTTTTCAAGTTCCTCTCCTTCGTTTCGACGGTGACCGGCCGCTGCCCGGAACTACCGGCATGAGCACCTCTCAGAGCCGCCATCCGGCGCATGGTTGAAGACCAATCTTTGCCTGAAGCCGGGTTGCGCGCATCGCCCGATCGGGAACCCGTCCGCGATTGCCAACAGCTCTCCCTTCACGCGCGCGGCGCGCGAAAGGCAGTTGCAGTTCACAAGGCGGCAGATTCCGGTTCAAGTCCCGCTGACCGGCTTTTGCTGGGTATACCCGGATATACACTTGCAGGCGAAGATGACAAATCTCTCAATGCCCGGTAAATATTCATAAAACGCCGCATGACTTCGCGGCTGGGGAGAGCGATTCATGCGCCAGGCGCTGGAATGAGCCGGCGCCGAATCCGCCCGGCGAGAGTGTCCATCGGCAGCCTCGCATTAGCAGCGCATTGACGGTAAACGCTGTGTTCGGGAACCTCCGATGAAGTCCCAATACTCACCAGCCCGGTAACAGGGCACGACTTGAGTCGCGCCGTAAATGGCGCGGATGGGTATTTACTTTGTTTGACTCAGGTGACTGCAACCTGCGTTGCGCCTGGGTATGGAGGACTATGCGCAGGATCTCGCGGAACCGGAAGCTCGGTTTTCGAGCGAGGAAGCCTGCCGAAAGTAGTTGAGCATCAGGCCGGCGGCCTTCGGCATCTCAGGCTGAACCGCTTCTGGAAACCCGGTCGTGGACAGAACGGATGCCAGATGCAGTGGCATGCGGTCGCATGCTCTTCGTATGCCTGCTGCCGGACGAGAAGGTCACAACTCCAGTTGGGTCGGGAGGTCTGTTTCTCTCAGCCGAAGCCGTGGCTATAGCGCGAGGCCGAGCGATTGGGCCGGGCGGTTGCGCTCGAACAGGATGCGCAACCCATCGAGCGTAAGCATGTCGTCTATGCCGGCGATATAGCGCGACTCTTCAGCGATCATGCGGGCGAGGCCGCCGGTAGCGATGACCCGCGGCTGCCGGCCGAGTTCGGCGACGATGCGCGCCAGGATGCCGTCCACGAGGCCAATGTAGCCGAAGTAGAGGCCGCTTTGAAGGTACTCGACGGTGTTGGCGCCGATGGCTTTGGCGGGCCGCTTGATATCCACCCTGGTCAGAAGCGCCGCGCTCGAAAAGAGAGCGTCGGCGCTGATGCCAAGTCCCGGCGCAATCGCTCCGCCCAGGTATTCGCCGCGCGCTGAGATGACTTCAAACTTGGTGGCGGTGCCGAAGTTGACCACGATGCAAGGGCCGCCGTAGCGTTCAAACGCGGCGATGGAGTCCGCCAGCCGGTCCGCGCCCAACTCCGCCGGGTTATCCACCAGCACCGGCATGCCGGTCCGGATGCCCGGCTCGACGAACAGCGGCTGGACGTGAAAGTAGTTTTCGCAGACCCGGCGCAAGGTGGACTCGACCGGCGGCACCACCGAGGCGATGATGATGTTCGTCACCTGACTGGTGGCCATGCCGTTCATCTGAAAGAGGTTCAACAACAGCACGCCGTAATCGTCCACCGTCCGGTCGCGGTGAGTGGTGAGGCGCCCGTGCGCGGCCAGCGGAGGCTGCCGCGCATCCAGCCGGTATAGGCCCAGCTTGGTGTTGGTGTTGCCCACATCAAGGGCCAGCAGCATGGTTCAACTCATCCGCGGATGGGGAGCGGGATTGGCCGGCAACGTGGCCACCGGGTTCGCGTTGTCGATTGGCGTCGTCTCTACGCCTGGCATCGGCCGGAGCCGGCTCTCCATCGCCGGCTGAAGAAGAAACGTCGCGCTCACCGGGAAATGATCGGAGGGATAGAGACCGCCCGAGGTGTGCGTGACGGTTTCGGCTTCGAGAGTTATGCCCGCGTTGCGATGAAGTACCCAATCGATCCTTCTGCTGCCCTTGAACCTGCCGAAGCCGTGCAGCGTGCCCTCCGGGCCGCGCGTTTCCTGGGCTGTCTTCCATGCATCATTCAGCTCCGAAGTGAGCATGGCATAGACCTCTCCATCCGCGGGGGTGTTGAAATCGCCGGTCAGGAAGAGCGGAAGTCCCGCCGGCAGTTCTGCGATCTTATGCAAGATCACCAGGGCCGATTGACGGCGGGCTTCATCCGCGGCCCGTCCATAAGGCAGATGTGTATTGAGAATGAGAATCTCCGGACCGGCGGTTTGGCGCAGCCTGCCCCAGGTGACCATGCGGGGCCGGGGAATCCCCCAATCGCAGGAGCCTGGAATCTCAGGCGTACGAGAGAACCAGGCTTCGCCGCCTTCGACGAGCGAGAACCTGCGCCGATCGAAGAACACCTGGTTGTGCTTGTCGCGGTCGTCGCCGTAGCGGCCGCGGCCAAAGCACTGGAGCGACGGGATTCTGTCCAGAATAAACGCCGCTTGCCCGGCGAAGATCTCCTGAGTGCCGAGCAAGGCCGGATTGTGCATCCGGATCGTCTCGACGAGCACATCCTTGCGGCGCTCCCAGGCGTACTCGCCGTCGTCGCCGTCCATCTGGCGCACGTTGAACGACATCACCCGCAGATGCCGCGAATCGGTCATAGCAAACCGCCCCCAGGCGAACTGTATAGCGAACGGGAAGGCAGGGATGTCAAGCCAGCGTAAAAACCCAGTGGCGGCGCAAAGTTCTTCGTCTACGTAGCGTCTCTGAAAGCTCCGGCATCCCGCTTCGTCCCGGACCGCGGTTCCGCTCCCGCCGCGGGCAGGGCCAAAGGCCCGATTTCACGGCCCATCTTGGTTTCCGCGTCCGGCTTCGGCGTCAGCGAGTCCCCGGCATCCAACTCGTCGACTTCGGGCTCCACGGAAGCGTCCGAGGCCGACCCGCGCAGGAGTCTCTCCCGCTCGCGCTGCATGTCGTTGAAGACATTGTCGAGAATCTCCAGGGCTTGCTGTCCCGCTTCGCTGGAGAAGGACTTGCGCAGGAGCTCGCGCATGGGCTTCCAATCCGCCGAGAGCCGCTGCATGACGGTCTGGCCGTGTGCGGTCATGAACAACTGGCGTACCCGCCTGTCGTTGGGGTTGGCCTTGCGGCGCAGTATGCCCCGCTTCTCCAGCAGTGTAACCATGGCCGTAACCGTATTCGGTTCGGCGAATATCTGGTCGGTGATCTCCGTCTGGCGGATGCCGGGGTTCCTTTGCACGGCGCGCATCAGGGCATATTGCTCGGTCGTGAGCCGATAAGGACTGAACACGACGTCGCCGCAGCGGCAGATGGAGAGAAACGCTCTGCGCAGGCGGCGGACCACGTGCAGGGCTCTATCGGGGGACCGCTGTTGAGCGAGTGCGGGGTCGGACTCCAGGTGTTCTTCTTTCGTCAATGCCGTCACTGGTCTGCCCTTCGAACGCCAACGCCTGCTCGAAGGCGGGCGCTGGAATCGTCTGTGTGTGAATCATCGGGCTGGGCCCCCGCACGCGACAAGAGCGCCGGGAATCGGGCCGGACGAAGCCGGGCATTCCACCCACTTCGCCGCAACCGATTGTCGGGGTGCGACTTGCGCCTCTAAAGGCAGCGCCGGACAACCACACAAATTCGGAGTATAGCAGAGAAACGGCGGGAAAAGGCGAAAAGAAGGGAAAATATTCGTATACGAACATTTTATCGAACCGTCACCTCCTGGAAATAGTCGAAACCGTAGACTGCACTCATCCGATCCCGTAATCTTCCCCGCCGGCAGGCGAGGATGGGCTATTTCAGGCCGGCGCCGGCCGCATTCAAACTCCGAGGATATCGACGTCCGAGGGGGTCCGGGATACGTGCGCGTCTCACGCAGTCGAGCGTTCCCGGAACGGCGCGATCCGCAGTTAAACCTTGAAAGGGGGCAATCCATGCGATTTCTTCTTCTCCAGATGCGAACCTACCTCTGCGTCGTTGTGTTCCTTGCGGCCACTTGTTTCGGCACCCATCTCCTGGCACAGAGCGCGACCGTCAGCGGCCAGGTTCTCGATCCCAGCGGGGCGGCCATCAAGGGCGCCACGGTCACGCTTCTGCGGCCATCCACAAAGGTTAAGACGAGCACGACCAGCGACGCCAGCGGTATCTTCAGCTTGCCTCCGGTTGCGCCCGGCCACTACGAACTCACCATTACGGCCGAGGGTTTCGAGCCCTGGAAGGACACCGGCATCGTCCTGGAAATCGATGAAAAGAAGGCGGTGGACGCTATGCTCCCTGTCGGGCGGGTCAATCAGACCGTCTCCGTAAGCGATGCGCCCCCCGAACTGCAGGTTGAGAATGCGGACCGCAGCACCTTGCTGGAGCCGGAATTGGTGGCGAACATGCCTCTCGATCCGCGCAACCCGCTGCAACTGATCGCCGCGACGGTCGGCGTGACGACCAACGACGCGGGAACATCCGGCACGAACAACACTACTGAGAGCACCACCAACCAATTCCGCATCAACGGCGCAAAGTACGCGACCACCGATCTGCTGATCGATGGCGGCGCCAATATGGTGGCCTATAACAGCCAGGCCGCGGGCATCCCCGGCGTGGATGCCACCTCGGAGTTTCGCGTGCTGACCGACGCCTACGCGCCCGAGTACGGCTACACCTCGGGCGGCATCGTGAATATGTCGCTCAAGTCCGGCACCAACACCATTCACGGCGGCCTCTGGGAGTACTTCCGCAACGAACTGATGGACGCCAACGGCTATAACGCCAATGCCGCCAACGAAGCGCGGCCGAACCTGCTCAGGAATCAGTTCGGCGGCCAATTCGGCGGTCCCATCATTATTCCCAAGCTCTACCACGGACGCGACAAGACCTTCTTTTTCTTCTCCTACGAAGGACTTCGCGATACCTATGAGCCGGCGGGCGGCTATACAGCCCTGGTGCCGACGGACGCAATGATCGGGCGCAACGGCTTGCCGGGCGGCGACTTCTCGGCCGCGACCAACAGCGCCAACTATCCGATTGCCGGAATCTCGGTCTACGACCCGACCAACATCGTTGGCGGCAAACGCGTGCAATTTGCGTATGGCGGAACCGCCAATGCGATTCCCCCGACCAGAATCGACCCCGTAGGTCAGAAGCTGCTGTCGATGTTTCCCTCGCCGACGCCGGGCTTCTACAATGCCGCGACACAAGCAGGGGCGAACTACTTTTCCAACGCCACGGAGGGCGATACCGACAACAGCATCGATCTGCGCATCGATCATCAGTTCAGCGGGAAGCACAATATGTTCGGCCACTTCGACCGCTTCAGCAACTACATCTTCAACCCCGACGACTATGGCCCGTCCGGCCTGGGGCACGAACAAGAACCGACCAACTCGAACGACCGCATTCCCGGTTACCATGCCCTGGTCAACCACACCTGGACGATCAGAAACGACCTGATCTTCAACCACCACGGTTCCTGGGGCCACAGCGAATCGAATCGCGCCTCCGTGCTGCCGCTCTCGCCCAGCGGGGTCTTCGGTATCAATGCCGCGGCCGCTCCGGGCAGGACCGATGTTTTTACCCCGCAGATCGAGTCGGTCAGCAACCAGCTCGGCGAAATCGGCAACTCCGAGCCCCTGGAAACCAACAAATCGTCGGTCTACCAGTACCAGGCCGATCTGAGCTGGCTCAAGGGCAAACATGATTTCAAGTTTGGCGGGGATATACGCCGCTACTTCGTGCAGCACTGGGATCCGCAGTTGATGACCCTCACCGGCGGCAAGGCGCTCACCGGCGGCTCCTCGCCCTCCACCTCGGTGTCGAACGGCAGCGCCATCGCGGAGATCCTGCTCGGCTTCACACCTATGGTCAGCGGATATGAACCCCTGGTGACTCTGCGCGATATGGTGTACTTCGTCTACGGCGAGGACACCTACAAGGTGACCAGAAAGCTGACGGCAACCTACGGCGTTCGCTACGGCATCATCGGCAGCTGGGTGACGGATGGGAATATGTTGAACTACCTGGACGAAACGTCGCCCTCCGCGGTTGCACCGGACGTTACCCTGCCGACGGGGGCGCCACTGCTGGGCGGCATCGGGATTCCGGGGGTTAGCATCGCATCGCGCACCGAGCAGGACCCCAGCTTGGTTCACATCGAGCCCCGCCTGGGCCTCTCCTATGCCCTGAACAGCAACACCGTGATCCACGCCGGCTATGGCATCTTCCGCTATCCGCAGGCTTCGGAGGCATCGTACTCCGAGCTGGGCGGCATGGCCCGCGTCTCCACATCCGTGAGCTCCCAGACCGTCGGATCCACGGTTCAGATCGTTCCCGGCACGAGCACTAGCTCGCCCGGCTACTACACTTTGGGCAATCCGTTCTACGCCAGCGGCGGCGCCCCGCCCGCGCCCTACGGCGACAACCCCAGTCCTCTGGCAGGCAACAATGTGGGCAGCGGCCCGCTCAGCATCGAACTCGGACAGACCGTTGAAGGCGATCTGCGCAAACAGACCGGTCCTTACCAGGAGAACTACTCCGTCGATGTGCAACGCTCGATGAAGGGCCACTTCGTGGCCACTGTGGGCTACGCCGGCAGCGAGGGCGTTCGCATGAGGAGCGGAGTCCTGATGAACCAGCTCTCCGACGCCGCGCTGGCTCAGTGCGCCACGGGTTCACCGCTCACTCCCACGGTTACGCCCAGTGCAACCGACAAGGCTTTTACCACCTGCACTCCGCTCAGCACCAGCATTACCAATCCCTTCTACAACGTGATCACCGATTCCAGCGCGCAGAACTCTCTGGCAAAATCCACTCTGCCGGCAGGCAACCTGCTGCGCGCCTTTCCTCAGTTCTACAAGTTCGAGCCGATCGACGTGGGCTGGGGCCACTCCTCTTACAACGCGCTTCAGGCGACCTTCCAGCATCGCGCGGGAAACGGCCTTTCTCTTCTGGTGGGCTACACCTATAGCAAGGCCATCGACCAGACCGGCGACAGCAGCAGCACCTTTGGCATTCAGGACAACGCCTGCCACAGTTGCGAGCGCGCCGTCTCCGAGCAGAACCAAACCCACAACTTCGTTGAAAGCACGATGTACGAGCTGCCCTTCGGCCACACTGGAATGTGGCTGAAGAGCGGAGTCCCCGCGGCCATTGCCGGCGGCTGGCAGCTTGGCACCGCATATAAGTTCTACAGCGGCACCCCCGTTCAGCTTACTGAGACAGCGACGTCACTTGTCGGCAACTCCGCGTTTCGCCCCACGATTGTCCCTGGAGTGAGCGTAAAGCCAACCACCAGCTCACAATACTTCAATCCGGCGGCATTTACGGCCACTCCGGCGTATGCGTTCGGCAATGCTCCCCGGTATCAGTCCAACATTCACTATCCCGACTACGAGAACCTCGATGCCTTCGTCCAGAAGGAGACCCGGTTTGGCAACGAACGGATGGGCATCACGGTGCGCTTCGAGGCGCTCAACGCGCTCAATACGGTGGTCTTCGGATGCAATGGCTGTTCCAGCGGCGCTACCGCGATGGGTACGAACGTCTCCAGCTCATCGACCTTTGGAAGCGCGATTCTGCTCCAGAGCAACGCGCCGCGCGAAGCCCAGTTGAGCGCCCGCTTCACGTTCTAACCCCCATCGACCTGACTGCCGGCGGCTACAGAGCCGCCGGCATGCCATTCTCTCCCGGCCTTCATTCACTTGCAGAAGGAGAAGAGTCAAGGACGCGGCGATGCCCAATGAGCTGACGTTGAATAACGCCAGAATCGTAACGCCCACCGAGATTGTCGAAGGATCGGTCTATCTTCGCGACGGTCAGATCGCCGAAGTTGATTCCGGTCCGGCAGGGCCGGCAAATGCCATCGACTGCGAAGGCGATTATCTGATTCCGGGTCTGGTGGATTTGCATACGGACAATGTGGAACGCCACCTGCGGCCCAGGAGAGACGCCGAGTGGCCGGTGCTGGCGGCCCTCCTGGCGCACGACGCGGAGATGGCGGCTGTGGGCATCACCACCATCTTCGATTCGCTTTACGTGGGCGGAAGGAACGCCGGGCCGCGAAACTCCAACCTGCTCGAGCCGTGCATCGCCGCGCTCCATACCGGGAGGCGGAAGCAATTGTTCCGCGCCGATCACTTTCTGCACCTGCGCGCGGAGACATCGCGGGAAGAGATGCCCCAGACCTTTGCTTCGGTTTACCCGGAGCCCAGCGTGCGGCTGGTTTCGGTGATGGATCACACGCCGGGTCAGCGGCAGTTCGCCAACGTCGATCGCAGTGGTGGCGCATTTGGCGGGCGCTTCGGCGGCGGCGGCCGGGGAAGGGATCGCCAGGCTTCCGCCACAGCCGTGATAGAGGAAGAACCGGCCATGACCGCCGAGGAGCGCCGGGAGAAGATCGCCGCGCCCAATCGCGCCAGGCTGCTCAAGATGCTGGCCGGCCATCCGATCGTCCTGGCCAGCCACGACGACGCGACTGTCGAGCATGTGGAACAGGCGCACGCCGAGGGGATCGCCATCGCTGAGTTTCCTACCAGCGTCATCGCCGCGCAGACCGCGCGCCACAAGGGGATGAAGATCATCGCCGGTTCGCCGAACCTGGTGCTGGGGCGCTCACTCACCGGCAATGTTTCGGTCGAGGATCTTGCACGGCTCGGCTTGCTGGATGTGCTGGCCTCCGATTATGCCCCGGTCAGCCTGCTGCACGCCGCCTTTCTGCTGACGGAGAAGATTGGAATCGTACTTCCCGAAGCGATCGGAACGGTCACTCTGAATCCCGCGCGGCTGGTTGCTCTCAGCGACCGGGGCCGCATCGAGACAGGGATGCGCGCGGACCTGGTGCGGGTAAAAATGGAAGCGGGTCTTCCAGTTGCAATGATGGTTTGGCGCGAGGGAAGGCGCGTCTGCTGAGCGACTGCCCCGAGCGCGCGAAAGGCAGGCGCCCATCGCCATCGTTCGGGCCAATCAAGTTCGATGCCGCCGACCGCGGCCTGCTTGCCGGGGAGAGAATGACGGCATGAACATCAGCGTCAGCTTCTATGAAGACGCTGCGGCCTTCTCGGCCGTGGCCAGGGAGTTCTTGCGCTCGCGCCCGGTTCACCACAATCTGATTCTCACCTTGCTCGATGGCCGCGTGAACCATCCGGAGTCCGGCCGCTACTGGGTTGCTCTTCGCCACGGCCAGGTTGCCGGTGTGGTCTTTCACTCTCCGCTGACCCACCCCGCATTGCTGGTTCCGATGGAGCTTGACGCGCTCACCGCCCTCGTCGACTCCATTGCGGAAGCTGGAGCCGTTCTTCCAGGCGTGAATGGCGAAGCCGCGACAGCCGCCAGTTTTGCCGGAGCATGGACGGAGCGCACGAAATCGGCGGCGGTTCCGAGAAAGGGACTTCGCATTTACGAGTTGGCCGGGTTGAAGGAGATCGGTTGGGTCGAGGGCAATCTTCGTAAGGCCGGGGAAGCGGATCGTGCCCTCGCGGAGCGTTGGGTGCGTGAGTTCGAGACCGAAACCCACGAGTTTCCCGGCGACCCCGCGCACCGGGTCGATGCCTGGCTTGCGGCGGGGCAGATTTGGCTATGGCAAAACCGCGAAGCGGTGTCGATGACCGTAACGCGAAAATCGATCGAGGGAGTCGTTCGCCTTGCATGCGTGTACACCCCTCAGGAGAAACGGCGCCACGGCTACGCGGCGGCTTGCGTTCACGGTATCTCGAAGGCGATCGCCACCGCAGGCTTCCGCTGCACGTTATATACCGACCTTGGAAACTCAACGTCGAACTCGATCTATCGCAAGATCGGTTATCGCGCCGTCAGCGAGGGGCTTCACTACCGTTTCGAGCAGCCACAAGCGATTGGCTCGTGACGCTGGCGCAAGACGGCAGCCAGGCCATAAACAAGGAGATTCGAGAATCGCGCGATGCCTAACGAATTGATTTTGAAGAACGGCAGAATCGTAACGCCGTTTGAGATTGTGGAAGGTTCGGTTCATGTTCGCGACGGCCTGATCGCCGATATTCAATCGGGACCGGTCGAAGCGGCGGGCGCAATCGATCTCGAAGGGGATTACCTGCTACCCGGCCTGGTCGATCTGCATACGGACAACTTCGAGCGCCTGGTGAGGCCGAGGAACAATGTGGATTGGCCGGTGATGGCGGCCTTGGTGGCGCATGACGCGCAGATGGTCTCCGCCGGCGTCACCACCGTGTTCGACTCGCTCTACGTGGGCTTTTTGGGCTTCGGGTCGCGCAGCTTCGACACGCTCAAGAACACGATCTCCGGGTTGCAAACCTGCCGGCGAAGCCGGATGCTGCGCGGAGATCACTTCTTGCACCTGCGCGCCGAGGTATCGCTGGAGGTCATGCCCGAGCAGTTCGCCTCGGTATTCCCGGAGGCCAGCGTGCGGCTTGTTTCCTTGATGGATCACACGCCGGGGCAGCGGCAATGGAGAGATTTGGAAAAGTATGTCGCCATGGAGAAGAGGGACTTTCACCTCACGGATGAGGAAGTCGATAAGTTCCTGAAGACCGCTCAGGACCGGCATGAGAAGGTCTCGCCGGTGAATCGCGTCAAGCTGTTGTCGATGGTCGAAGGCTATTCGCTCGCGTTGGCAAGCCACGATGACACCACCGCCGAGCATGTGGAGCAAGCTCATGCGGAGGGGATTGCGATCTCCGAGTTTCCCACCACGATCGAAGCGGCGCGGACGGCGCGCGCCAAGGGCATGAAGATCGTGGCCGGAGCGCCCAATCTGGTGCTGGGGCGGTCGCATTCCGGCAATGTGTCGGCGGAGGAGCTCGCGAGGCGGGGATTGCTGGATGCGCTGGCCTCGGACTATGTTCCGTCCAGCCTTTTGCACGGCGCATTTCTGCTGATGGAGAAAGCTGAAATGCCGCTGCCTCAGGCCATCAACATGGCGAGCCTGAATCCAGCGCGCATGACCGCCTTGCACGACCGCGGCAGCATCGAGGTCGACAAGCGAGCCGATCTGGTGCGAGTGAAGATAGCGCAAGAACTACCGCTACCGCTGACGGTTTGGCGCGAAGGGGTGCGCGTGTGATCGCCCGACGGAGCGGACGCAAGAAGATTCACATCACGGGCGCATCGGGAAGCGGCGTGACGACCTTGGGCAAGGCGCTGGCCGAAGAGCTCGGCGCGGCGCATCTGGATATTGACGATTTTTTCTGGCTGCCCACCGATCCGCCCTATACGGCAAAGCGCCCGCGAGAGAAGCGCTTAGAGCTGCTGCATGAAGCGTTTGCCGAAGCCTCCGGCGCGGGATGGGTGCTCTCCGGGTCGATTCTGGAATGGGGCGAGTCGCTGATGCCGCTCTTTGACTTGGTGATCTTTATTTCAACGCCGACTGAGTTGCGCTTGAAACGTCTTCAAGCGCGCGAAGCAGCCCGCTTCGGAGCTGAGGCTATCGCACCAGGCGGGTCAAGACATGAAGTATATGATGCGTTTATAAAGTGGGCTACAGCTTATGAGGCAGTGCACCACGAGGGCCGCAGCCGCGCGCGGCATGAGGCCCTGCTCGCGCGAATGCCCTGCCCGGTCTTGCGGCTCGACGGCAGTTGCGCCGTGGACGATCTGGTTCGGCAGGCTATGAGCGCCCTGGGATAACTCGGCGAGTTATCCCAGCCGTCGCGCCGGTTACGAGTATTTCTCGACAAACTCCTCTGCGCTGAGCTTGCGCAGATCGAGGATGCCGGCTTCGAGCTTCTCGCGCGGCCAGTCCCACCATGCGAGGTTGAGGAGCCCCTCTTGCACCTTTTCGGGAAAGCGGAAGCGGATGAGCTTGGCCGGCACCCCGCCGACGATGGCAAACGGGGGCACGTCTTTGGAGACCACGGCGCCGGCGCCGATGCCCGCTCCCGTGCCGATCTTCACGCCGGGAAGAACGACTGATCCGTGACCGATCCATACATCGTTTCCGAGCGTGACGCGGTGAGCCTTGCGCCAGTCGAAGAACTCCTCATCGTTCTCCAATGCAAACCCATACGACTCGCTGCGGTACGTGAAATGATGCAGCGCGGCGCGCCACATGGGGTGGTTGCCGGGGTTGATCCTGGTGCTGGAAGCGATAGAGCAGAACTTGCCGATGTCGGCCCACACGATACTGCATCCGTCGACGACATAGGAATAATCGCCGAAGGTGCTCTCGTTCATCGAGGTTCTTGGGCCGATGGAGGTGTAGATGCCGAGAACGCATTTGCGCACGCGGGCGGTGGGGTCGATGCGCGGTTCGAGCCCCAGGGGCTGTCTTCGCGGCTGGGGTTCATCTCCGGGCTGAGCGGAGGCGGTCTCAACGGGTAGAACGGTTGTGGCGGCCATGTTTTGTCCTTTCCATTGTTGGTGAGATTGATTCGTTGCGCCGAAGTCAACCGGCGGCTGCATCCCCCAGTTCCCGGAGAAGGCGCGCCGCCGCTTTTGGCAAAGACAGGAGGCACCGCGCAAGAATGCGTTCGTGGCTCGCCGCATCGAAGCCCTCCATGACGAGCGAAAGGACCGGCTCCGTTCCGGACTCGCGAACGAGGACGACGCCATCGTCCATTGCCAGGCGGAGGCCATCGGTTTCCAGAATGCGTGCATCGGGGAACGCCGAGGCCAGCGCCTCCGCCGCATCTCTGTACTGCAACAACGCGGTTGGAATGCGCAGCTCCGGCGTGGAGAAGATCCGCGGCAGGGCGCGGCGCAGTTGAGCCAGCGGCCGGGCCCGCTTCTGTAGCAGGTCGAGAACGAAGAGAGCGGCAAACAGTCCGTCGTCGCCGCCATTCAGTTCCTCAAAGAAGTAGTGGCCGCAGGCGTCGAGGCCCATCAACGCCCGCTCGGCCACCATCCGGCCACGCATGAAGGCATGGCCGGTGCGTTCGAGAAGTGGCGTTCCTCGATGCCGCTCGATCGTTCGCCGCACGATGTCGGAGCACTTGGCGTCGACGACGATTCTGCGGTTTGCCGCCCCGGTCTTCTCTTGCTCTTCAAGGACCGCGGATGCCAAAAGGAGGGCGATCTCATCGGGCGAAACGAAACTTCCTTCTTCATCGACGAAGGCTACACGGTCGCCATCGCCGTCCCATGCAATGCCGATTGAGTGTGGCCGGTCCACTACCGCGCTGCGCAAGCGGGTGAGATTGGAGGCGCGCGAGCAATCGGGCGAGCGGTCGGGGAAGTTTCCGTCGGCGACGCAGGAGATGCAGGCCGCATCGAATCCCAGGCGGCGAAAGATATCGGGCGCAATCTCCGACCAGGCCCCGTTTCCCGGATCCAGAACGACTCGGCTGCTTCGATGCGGACGATTCCATCGCAGCAGCATGGCCTGAATGTAGTCAGGAATCGGATCGATCCGCTCCATGCTGCCCGGGCTCGCGCGAAACCGGCGCATCCTGGTCAGCGCGCGGATATGCGCAAGCTGCTCCGGAGTCGTAGGCACGGACCCAAGCATGAGCTTGAGTCCGTTCTGCGAGGCGGGATTGTGCGAGGCGGTCACGATCAGCACCGCATCGGCACTCATCCGTTTGGCTGCGAAATAAGCTAGCGGCGTCGGGCATTGACCCGCATCGAGAACGTGAGCTCCGCTATGAAGCAGGCCGCTGCAAAGAGAACTCTTGAGCGCGGGCGTGCTCAACCTGAAATCGCCTGAGACTACGACGCGGGAAGAAGCCGGAAGCAGCGTGCCGATGGCGCCGCCAATTTCGCGAAACAGTTGGGGTGAGACGGCATCGGGATAGACGCCGCGCAGGTCGCAGGGCTTCCAGGGGTCGAAGGTCGGCGCGGACGGCTCCGCTGCCGGGGCGGGGATGATCGTCATGAGGACCTCAGGCGGGCGCTATCCTCAAGACGAAAGAGAGCCCCGGGGCTTGGTTCGCGAAAGATGCAGATAGAGTCGACGGGGATGGGCTGTTCGCACGCCGAGGCAAAGCGCCGGCGGAGATAGGGTTCGAAGAGCGAGAGGGAGCCGTTGTGCAGCGAACTGGTGAGCGACATGTGGAACTTCCAGGTGTCGAAGACGTAGGGATAGCCCCATCTCATCACGTGTTCGCGCTCGCGCACGGTGAGTGGGCCGCGCAGGCGCGTGGCGGTTTCGTCTTCCGTGGCCGGTGCGCGAAAACGGTCGAACTCGCTGACGCAGGCGGCGGCGAGATCTGAGAACTGCTCACTAGGCGCGGAGAGAACAAGCGCCAGGAATCGCCCCAGAGTGCCGACAACGGGAGGCGGCGCAAGAAAGCTTCTTTGGCTTTCAGCGAAGACGCGGAGGGCTGCCCGCAAGTCCTCGAGTGTGACGTCTTCCGCCAGCCGGAAAGGAGGCTTGAGGGTGGCATGAAAGCCATACCGGCGCGGGCTATCGGTCGCGCGCGCCCAGTTCTCGTGCCGGATGTGATCGGGCAGATCGGGATTGAGCGTTTCGCCGGTGGTGGCATCGCGGCCCAGCCAGCGGCTGCCCAACCCGAGTAGCGGCGACCCCAAACCAGGGCTGAAGTAGATTGCGTATCGAGATGCATCCCTGTTCGATTCAGGCATAACTGTCCTGCTGGATGAATTCACTTCCGTTACGGTGCGGATTGCAATGCGTATCCGTCGCTATACGGGCTCGGCGCGGCGTCCCGTTCTTCCCCAACCGCGCCGCGCGGGAAACTGGCGGACATTTGCTCCTCGGGGTCGAACTGGTGGCCGAACTGGATCAGAAACAGACGCCAGTATAAGCCACGCTTGGCGAGCAGCTCTTCATGGTTTCCCTCCTCCGCCACTCGGCCTTTGTGCATGACCAGGATGCGGTCGGCGGTGAGGATGGTGGAGAGACGGTGGGCGATGACGATCGAGGTTCTGTTTTCCAGCAGTCGGCTCATTGCGCGCCGGATTCGGGCCTCGGTCTCGAGATCGATATTCGAAGTGGCCTCATCCAGCAACAGATACCGCGGGTCGTGGGCCAGGGCGCGGGCAAAGGCGATCATCTGCTTCTGTCCGGTGGAGAGATTGTCGCCGCGTTCCTGAACCCAGGTCTGAAGACCATCGGGCAGAGCTTCGGCCATGGTATCCAGCCCGATCCGGCGAGCCGCGCGCAGCGCATCCTCATCGGTCAGCGCCTCGGAGCCGAAGCGGATGTTGTCCAGGATGGTTCCTTCGCGGACGTAGGTATCCTGCAGGACCACGCCGAACTGGCGGCGCAGGCCAGAGGGGTGCATATCCGAAATGTCGACGCCGCCGATGCGAATCGAGCCGCGCTGCGGCGAGTAGAAGCGCAGCAGGAGATTGCTCATCGTTGTCTTGCCGGCTCCGGTGTGCCCCACAATCGCCAGCATCTCGCCGGCGTGAATGTTGAAGCTGACATCTTTCAATACCCAGCGGTCCGGCTTGTATGCAAACCAGACGTTATGGAAAGCGATGTCGGCGGCGCCATGCCATGTCTCTGCGCGCGTCTCCGGATCGGCGGGCGCCTCGGTGTCGAGCAGGGCGAAGACCTTCTCCGCGGAGACGACGCTTGTCTGCAAGACGCCGTAACGCTCGCTGATCTCCTGGATCGGACGCAGGAACCGGGTTCCGTACTGGAGGAAGGCCACCAGGGTGCCAATGGTGAGGTCGCCGCCGCGCAGCAGATACGCGCCGGTGATGAGCAGTCCGGCCTGGGAGATGGTGCCGAGCAACTCAATGGAGGGCATGAACCAGGCGTTCGCGGTTACCCACTCCTTGGATGCGACCATGTGTTCGCGGTTGATGGCATCGAAGATCTCCAGGCTTGGCTGCTGACGATTGAAGAGATGAACCACATAGATGCCGTTGACGTGTTCGGCGATGAATGCGTTGATCCTGGCGAGAAGCACGCGGACCTTTTGCTGGCTCCGGGTGATAAGGCGGCGAAAGACGGAGGTTAGGGCGATAAAGACGGGGATAACAGTGGCCAGAACGAGCGTCAGGCGCCAGTTCACACGGAACATGGCCCCGAGAAAGAACAGGGTCATGACGGCATTGGCGAGCAGGGCGACGATGCCGTTGGCGAACAGATCGTTCAAAGCCTCGATATCCGTGGTGAGGCGGGTCACCAGGCGGCCGGCCGGAGTTACATCGTAGTAGGCGATGGGGAGCCGGTGCAGATGCTTGAGGAGCTTCCTGCGCAGATCGGCCATGGCCATCTGGCCGGTCCACTGGGCCAGGAAGTTCTGCGCGCTGTCGATCAGCATGGTGCATGCAAGCGCACTGAGATAGAGAAGAGAAAGCAGCAAGATGCCCTGGGCGGGATTGTCGGGCAACGATCCGGCAGGCAGTCCGGCCTTCGAGGGGTGTTTGAGGAAGTAGACATCGATGGCGACGGAGAGAATCAGCGGATTGACGATCTGCAGCAAGGTCGAAAGCAGAGAGCAGACCAGGGAGGCGAGCACCGCGATCCAGTAAGGCGACAAGAGCTTGAGGAGCCGCGAGAGCAGATACCAGTCGCGGACCTTGACGGAGACCTCTTCGGCATTGGCGCCGCCGCCCATGCCCATGCCTCGGCCGCCGCCTCCACCGCCGCCGTACAGGCCGAATCCGTAGGAGCTCACATGACCTCCAGTTCTTCTTCCAGCACCTGCAAGCTCGCCAGGCGCGCATAGCGGCCTCTCTTCTGAATCAGCGCCGCGTGCGGGCCGCGCTCGACGATGCGCCCTTGTTTGAGGAGGACGATATGGTCGGCCTGCATGGCGGTGGCCACGCGATGGGTGACGAGGATCGTTGTCCGATCCGCCATGACGCTCTTGAGATGATGCAGGATGCGCTCTTCGGTCACCGAGTCGACGCTGGACAGCGCGTCGTCGAGAATCAGGATGCGTGGGTTTCTAAGCACCGCGCGCGCGATGGCGATGCGTTGCTTCTGGCCTCCGGAGAGCATGATTCCGCGCTCTCCGACCACGGTTTCAAAGCCTGCCGGCAAGGCTGCCAGATCGGGATCGAGGCCGGCAATCGTGGCCGCGCGCCCTATCTCGTCCTCGGTCGCGTTCTCGACTCCGAGCGCGATGTTCTCGGCAAGAGTCATGCTGAACAGAAAGGTCTCCTGGGGCACGATGCCCACCATGGAGCGCAAAAAAGTGACCGGAATCTCACGGCAGTCGATGCCGTCGAAACAAACCGCGCCCCGGCTTGGATCGATGATGCGGGTGATCAGCTTGACCAGCGTGCTCTTGCCCGATCCGGTTTCACCGAGAATGGCGAGCGTGGAGCCGGCCGGAATATCGAGATCGATGGAATCCAGCGCAACATGGGAACCGAAGAACACGCTTACCTGCCGGAATGAAATCGCGGCGGATGGCCCGATCTCCTTCGCCGCGGGAGCGCATCCCGGCTGGAGCCAGCGGCCCGGATCGATCTCCGGGGTTTCGCGAAAGAGCAGCTGCAAACGGGCCACGGAGGCCATCCCGCGCTGCATCATATTGACCACCCGGCCCAGGTTCGAGATGGGGCGCACGAGCATGGCCATATAGGTTGTGAACATGACAAAGTTGCCCACGCTCAAAGTGCGCGCAAGGACCAAAGCCCCTCCGTACCAGAGGACAATCAGGACCGAGATTCCAGTGGTGAAGGTGAGCAGGGGGTCGAGGGTGCTGCCATAGACTCCCAGGATGCAGTTGGACCGCACATAGGCGCGATTCATTTCCTCGAAGCGGTCCTGCTCGGCTTCTTCGCGCACGAAGGAACGAACCACGCGAGCGCCGGCGATGGTTTGCTGCACGGCCGCGCTCATGGTGGAAAACAGGGCCTGAATTCTGTCGAAGCGGCGGCGGATGATGGTCCCGTACCGCCTCAGCAGCAGCACCGCGAGGGGAGCGGGGAGAAGCGCGATGGCGGTCAGGCGCCAGTTGACGGAGCCGAGGACGGCAATGGCGACCGGCAAAGCGACCAGGGATTCGAACAGCGAAGAGAGGCCTGGGCCGAGCATCATGCGCACGGCGTTCAGATCGTTGGTGGCCGAGGCCATGATGTCTCCGGTGCGGGTGCGCCCCCAGAAGGACGCGTCGAGCCGGAAGAGATGGGCCAGGAGATCCCTGCGCATGCAGTACTCGACATTGCGCGAGGTGCCGATGAGGTTGAGGCGGGCAACAGTCTGAAACGCGGAACGCGGAATGGCCACGGCCACGATGGCCGCCCCGATCCAGACCACGCTTGCCTGGGCGCTGCCCTTCGACCCGGTCAAAGTGTTGATCCCAGAGCGGATCAGCAGCGGAATGGCGAAGGCCACTCCATCCCGGCCAATCATGCTGAGAACGCCGGCCGCGAGCGCGCGCGGGTAAACCTTCAGATAGCCCCAGAGAAAGGCGGCTCGCTCCCGAAAGGGAACGACGGCCTCGTCCTGCAGAAACCGGCTGGCTGAATTCGTCTGCACATCGCCATAATACTGCGTATACGAAGAAATAAATGTGAATTCTCCGTGTATGCCGAGCCATCTTGCAACGCGAAACACCGCTAAACATAATCATTCTTTTCATGTTCCTTAAACAATCGGGCCGGAACTTTGTGGCATGATCGCGTTATTCGTACACGCACTAGTTGATTGGCTAGAGGATACGCCCGAAGGAAGTTCGCACTGCAACCGATGCATTCTCGCGCAAACCGCGCTCCGCGGCGGCGAGAACGCCAAACAAGACGGGGTCTGAGATGACGGCAAAAACTCTGAACGGAAATTCGAATGGAGCGGGCGGGGCCCTCCTGGGTCCCGACTACACTCTGTGCGAATGCGATCTGGAGCCGCTCAAGGAACTGGTTACGCGCTTGGAGCGGTCCCACCCGGTTGCCATCCGCAGAAGCCCTTCGGTCTGCCTGACGATGATTCCCGCCGAGGATTCTCTTGAAGGCCAGAAGTTCTATCTGGGCGAGGCCCTCACCACGGAGTGTGAAGTCGCGGTGGATGGAGGCCCCGGATTTGGGCTTTGTCTCGGGGACGAGCCGGTGCGGGCTTACTGCATCGCGGTGGTGGATGCGCTGCTCCATGGCGACGGCCCGGTCCCGCGCGAGATCGAGGCCTTTCTCGACGAACAGGGAGAGATCGTCGCCCGCCGAGATCAGGACGAGTTCGATCTGGTGCTCCAGACGCAGGTCGACTTCAAACTGATGGAGGAAGAATGAGCGCACTTGCCTCGGCCAAGCCCTACAGCCAGGTATTCGATGGGCAGAAGCACTATCGCACCCTGCTGCAATGCATGGCCCGCCCCGGGACGATCGGGCAACTGGACGACGCCTTGCTGGAAGTTCCCCCCTCGTTGAATCGCGCCACCGCGCTTCTTGCGCTGGCTCTGTTCAGCGCCGACAGCTCCTTCTACCTGGCTCAAGGCGAGGGGGCGGCCATGGATTTCATCCGCCAGGAGACCGCGGCCAGGCCGGTTTCGGCCGGGCAGGCGGAGTTCCTTCTCTTCCTCGACGCGAGGCATCTGGATGAGCTCCGCCAAGCCCGCCAGGGAAGCCTTCCCTACCCCGATCTGGGCGCTACCGCCGTGGTGCAAGTGGAAGCGATCTCTCCGGCTCCGCTGCCGGACTGTCTGCGCCTGACCCTGACCGGACCGGGGATTGAAGTGGAGACGGCGGTCTTTGTCCTGGGAGCGCCGGAATTGCTCTTTTCCGCTCTGCGGGAACGCAATGCGGAGTTTCCCATGGGAGTCGATGCGTTCCTGACCTGCGACAGCTTATCGGCGGGTCCGTGTGCGATGGCTCTGCCGCGCACCACGCGCGTGCAATGGGAGCGGGTTTAAGGAAAGCTTCCGAGTTTGTAACCGGTTGGAGGCCACATGGGATATGTAGCGGTCAAGGGCGGGCAGGACGCGATCGAGAACGCCAATAAGCTGGTGGACTACTTCCGCTGGAGGGGCCGCACCCAGCCGATCGAGCTCGATCAGGCGCGCACCCAGATGCGGCTCGCCGTGGACCGGGCGATGGGCGAGGGATCGCTGTATGCGCCGGCCCACGCGGCGCTGGCGCTGCTGCAGGTGGAGGGCGACACCTTCGAGGCCGCGTTTCATCTGCGCGCCTACCGCGCCACGCTGGAGCGCCGGTACCTCTCCGAGACATTGAACACCAGAGAGATGTTTGTGATTCGGCGCATCTCCTCGACCTTCCGCGATATTCCCGGCGGCCAGATACTGGGGCCCACGCGCGATTACTCCTTCCGGCTCCTGAATCCCTCCCTGCTGAACGCCAGCCTGGGCTCGATCGAGAAGTTCATCTCCGATCTGCGCGACGAGATCGACCCCGCCAAGCTGCACGCCATGACCACCTACAAGAAGGTGATCGACATCTTTTTGCAGGAAGGGCTGATGAGCAGGCAGGGACGCTCCGGCGAAGACCGCCGCGTCTTCGACGTAACCAAGGAGGCGATCAAGTTTCCCGTGCCGCGCTCGGCGGCGCTCCAGATGCTGGCCCGCGCGGAGACGGGCGCGCTGATGTGCATGGCATACAGCACCATGCGCGGCTTTGGCATGTCGCACGGGACGGTGGGCGAGTTGCGCGTGGGAGACGTGCCCGTGCGCATTGTGGACCGTCGCGGGCGGCTGCGTTATGTGGGCAAGATCAGGGTGAGCGAGGCGGAGATGGTGGGCGGCGCCGGCCGGGGAGCAGCGCAAAGCCCGGACCAAGGCCGCGGGGCAAGACGGGCCGCTGGCCCAAGGTACTCGATCGGCTACGGCCTTTGCTTCGGCCAGAACGAGACCAAGGCCATCTGCATGGGGATGGTGGAGAGCGCGCTGCGCAATCCGAATCCGGACAATCCGGCCAACAATCAGGAGTTCGTCCTCTATCACACCGAAGTGATCGAGGGTTACGGGTTCACCAACCACCTCAAGCTGCCGCACTACGTCACCTTCCAGGCCGGCCTTGAGGGTGGGCGCAGAGTGGCCCGGATGAACGAGGCAAAGGGCAAAGAAGTCACGGTGAGCGCGGGCGGCGCGGAGGAAAACAATGATTGAGGTCCCGAAGTTCCAGGAGAGCTTCAATTACGCCTACATCGACGAGTTCACCAAGAAGGAGATCCGGCGCAAGACCCTGAAGGCGGTTGCCGTGCCCGGCTATCAGGTTCCCTACTCCTCGCCGGAGATGCCCATCTCCCGCGGCTGGGGAACCGGCGGTCTGCATCTGACGCTTTCGCTGGTCGGGCCGGACGATGTTTTGAAGGTCATCGATCAGGGCAGCGACGCCAGCGTGAACGCCTGCAACCTGCGTCTTTTCGTCAAGAAGATGGCCAATTGCGCTCTTACCTTCGACACCGCGGAGGCCACGCTGATCCAGACCCGCCATCGCGTGCCGGAGGAGATTCTGACTGAAAAGCAGATTCTTGTCCTTCAAGTGCCTCAGCCGGAGGTCTTGCGCGGCGTGGAGCGGCATGAGGCGAAAACCCGCATGATGCACGCCGAGGCCGACTACGCCAAGATATGGGTCACCCTCTACGAGGCCTACGTCAGGAGCGGCGCGCTGCGCAGCGGCGCGGGCCATCCCATCATGGTCAATGGCCGCTATGTGGCCACGCCCTCCCCGATTCCCAGCTGGGATGTGCCCAATCTGAATATGGCCCGCTGCCTCTACTTGTTCGGCGCCGGACGCGAGAAGCGAATCCACTGCATTCCGCCCTTCACCCGCGTCGAGCCGCTGGAGTTCGAAGACATCCGTTTCAAGGTGGAGGAGTTTATCGGCATCAAGTGTTCGGTGTCGGGCCAGGACAAGGCCTTCATGGATCAGATCTATGCCGACGACTTCAGCAGATCGTGGGTCATCAACGACAGCAACTTCCTGGACAAGGTGCGGCAAGGTCCGCGGCCTCCGCAGCGGCTCTTTGCCAACCCCGAATAGGATGGAAGGACGCAATGGATAACAACTGGTTGTTGCGTGTCCGCAACCTGACTAAGATCTACGGCGAAGTTACTCCGGGAGTGCTCGATCGCACCGGGCCGGCATTCAATTCGAATATCTGCCCCAAGACGGGCGCGGTCGTCGCCCTGAGCGGCATCGGCTTCGATCTCAATCCGGGCGAGGTGCTGGGCGTCGTGGGAGAGAGCGGGTCGGGAAAGAGCACGCTGGTGCAGCTGCTCTACTTCGACCAGGAAGCGACCGCCGGCGAGGCGAACTTCAGGCCCGTCGAAGGCGGCGCGGCCAACCTGTTCGATCTTTCCAACCAGAAAAAGCGCTATGTTCGCAATCATCTCATGGGCATGGTCTATCAGAATCCGCGCGACGGGTTGAACTTCCGCTTTTCCTCGGGCGGCAATATCGCCGAGAAGCTGCTCATGGCCAACGTCTTTCACGTCGGCAGGATTCGCATCCGCGGCGCCGACCTTCTGACCAAGACCGAAGTCCCCATCAAGCGCATGGATGAGTCGCCGGCGCGCTTCAGCGGCGGCATGCAGCAGCGCGTGCAGATTGCCAAGGCGATCGCCAACAATCCCCCGCTGCTGCTGCTGGACGAGGTAACCAGCGGACTGGATGTTTCGGTGCAGGCGAAGGTTCTGGACTTGATTCGCGGCCTGCAGCAGGATCTGGGCGTCTCGATGATCGTCGTCTCGCACGATCTGGGCGTCATCCGCATGCTGACCGACCGGACCCTGGTGCTCAAGCACGGCCAGATCGTGGAGCAGGGCCTGACCGACCAGATACTGCAAGACCCGCAGAATGGATACACGCAGCTTCTGGTCAGTTCGCTGCTTTAGACGGGAGCAGCCGCGGACGGAGTGAGCCGGGAAGAAGAGGAGCAGATGGGAAAGCTACTGGAAGTCGTGGACCTGCAGAAGCGGTTCGAACTCCACATCCTCAATGAGAAACAGATCGAGGCGCTGGACAGCGTCTCGTTCGAGGTAAGCGAGGGCGAGATCGTCGGGCTTACCGGCAAGACCGGATCGGGCAAGTCGACGCTGATGAAGTGCATCTATCGCACCTACCTGGCGACCGGCGGACAGATTCTCTACCGCGGTGAAAAGGGCGAAATCATCGACCTGGCCAGCGCGCCGGAGCACGAGGTTCTTCGCGTTCGCAAGACGGAGATGACCTATTGCTCGCAGTTCCTGCAGGTCATTCCGCGGGTCCCTGCCTTGGATGTGGTGGCTTCCGGCCTGGTGGCGCGCGGCCGCTCGATCGAAGAGGGGCGGCGCGCCGCCAGTGAATGTTTTGAGCGCCTGAGCCTGCCCGCGGAGTTATGGGACGCCTATCCGGCGACCTTCAGCGGCGGCGAGCAGCAGCGCGTCAACATTGCCCGCGCCATGATCTCGCTGCCGCGCCTGCTGCTGGTGGACGAGCCGACGGCTTCTCTGGACATCAAGACCAAGGATGCGGTGATCGAGATGCTGCTCGATCTCAAGCGGGCCGGCACGTCGATCATCCTCATCACCCACGACCCGCACACCCTGGGCAGGATGTCGGACCGCGTGCTGCACCTCGAAAACGGGCGTCTCCGGGAATCGAAAGAAGCGGTTGTCTATGCATAGGAGGGAATCATGAAGCGGCTGTGGTGTTGTTTCGCCTTGCTTTCCACCGCGATTCTCTGTCTGTCGCTGGGCGGTTGTAAGGCCGGTCATGCGAGCACCGGTTATCCTGCGGTCCTGCACTTTGCGCATTCTCCCCAGACCGAGGAGTTGATGGGCGGCGGGCTTCGCACCCAGTTGCTGCGCAGGTACCTCGAGGAACAACTGCACATGCCGGTGGAGGTAGTTACCGTTGAGGGATATGCTTCAACGATTGAAGCCATGCGCGCGGAGAAGATCGACGTTTCCAACTTCGGCCCGCTGTCCTATATCATCGCTGCGCAGAAGGCCGGCGCGGAGGCCATCGTCGCGCGCGGCTATCCGGACGGTACACTGGGCGGCTATCCGTCGGTGATCGCGGTGCCGAAGAACAGCCCGATTCACTCGATGCAGGATGTGAAGGCGCACGCCAAGGATCTGGTCTTCGCCTTTTCCGATCCAGCATCGACCTCGGGCGATCTTTATCCTCGCGTCGGCCTGCTCAATGCAGGCATCAACCCAGAGAAGGATTTCAAGAAGGTGATCTATGCCGGCAGCCACATCGCCGCCATCATGACGGTCAAATCGGGCAAAGTGGATGCCGGCGCCTTTCAGGGGAATTTCGCCAAGCGGCTTGTGGAAAGGGGCAGGATCAAGGCAGACGACATACGTGTGATTTGGACCTCCGAACCTATACCTAACTCTTGCTATGCGGTACGAAAAGGACTTCCCGAGCAGCTCAAAAAGGATATTCAGGCGGCGCTGGTTTCTATTCCTGCCAGAGATCCGGAACTTTGGGCGCATCTCAACAGCCTGCAAGGCAATATCTCCAGCGGGACGGTGAATATTCCTGTGAACGATGCGACCTATGACCGGCTAAGGAAGTACGCGTCGCAGGTCAAGGACTTCAACTTCGTGGAAAAGTAGGCAGTTATGCTGACGGTTTCGAACATCTCCGTAACGCTTCCCAATGGCAAGCGCCTCGTGGACCAGGTGAGTTTTACCGTGGGGCGGGGCGAGTTTGTGGGTATCCTCGGATCGAGCGGCGCGGGCAAGTCGCTTACGCTGCGTTGCATTGTCGGGCTGACCAGGCCCAACCAGGGCGAGATTCGCCTCACCGGACCGAACGGCCGGACTTATCGCACCACCGATGTCGATTCCAGAGAGCTGCGCCGGGCGCGGCGTCACATCGGCCTGATCTTTCAGGGATCGAACCTCGTGAAGCGGCTGACGGTTCTGGAAAACGTGATGCTGGGCCGCCTGGGTCATATCAGCCCCGTGCGCAGTTGGCTTCTCGGCTTCAAGGACTCGGAGGCCCGCGAGGCGATGGCGGCGCTGGAGCGCGTGAACATGGCGCAGTTCGCCGCCCGGCTCGCCGGCTCGCTGAGCGGCGGCGAGATGCAGCGGGTCTCCATCGCCCGCGCTGTCCATCAGCGCCCCTTGATCTACCTCGCCGATGAGCCCATCTCCAGCCTCGATCCCAAGAGCGCCGATGCGATCATGTCCATTCTTCAGCCGCTGTCGCGCGAGACGCCGGTCATCGGGGCCTTCCATCAGCCGGCCATGGTGGCCAAGTACTGCACCCGCGCCATCGGCATCCGCATGGGCAAGATCGTATACGACGGCCCGGCGCAGATATCGGCTCGGAAGCTGGAACAGATTTATGGCGAATCCGAGAGCGAATCGTATCTGCCTGCGCTGGGCCCCGACACCCAGCCGCCCTTCTTCGGACCACGGATCCACACTGTCTTTCAGGAAGGAGTTCCGGTCTAGATGGCCTCAGCCACCGTGCTCTCCGTTCGGCAGGATCCGCCGTTCCTGGAATGGAAGAAAGGCATCGCGCAGCAGCGCGTCAAGCTAGCCGCCCTTGCCATCGGACTGATCGCGCTTGTCGCGCTCACCTCCTGGCGCTGCGAAGTTCATCTGGCGACATTCATTGCGGGTATCGACAAGGGCCTTCCGCTGGCGGGCATGTTTTTTCCGCCCGAGTGGAGCGGGCTGGTGGGAATGCTGCAACCGCTCGGCGTGACCGCCGTGATGGCTATGGCCGCCACCATCCTGGGCATGTGTCTTTCTCTGCCTTGCGCGCTGGCCGCCTCGTCGAATCTTGCCCCGCCGCCGCTGCGCCTGGCGATGCGCGCCTTCATCGCGCTGGAACGTGGCTTGCCCGAGATTGTCCAAATGCTATTGCTCATCGCCATATTCGGATTGGGAGTCATTCCGGGTCTCGTCGCGCTCTCCTTCAGCAGCATCGGGATGCTGGCCAAGCTGCTGGCCGATGGCATCGAGGAGATCGAGCCGCAGATGCTGGAAGCGGTGGCGGCGACCGGCGCCACACGCTGGCAGGTGATCCGCTATGCCGTCGTTCCCCAGATTCTCCCCGCCCTGTTTGCCAACGGGTTGTTTCGCTTTGAATTCAACGTGCGCGCGGGAGTGATCCTGGGCGCGGTGGGCGCGGGCGGAATTGGATTCATCATGAGCACCGCCATGAGAACGATGGACTACCAAAAGGCCTGCATGGCCACCCTGCTTACGCTGGCCCTGGTCTTCTCCACCGAGCGGGTCTCGGATTTCTTCCGCGCGCGCATATTGGGTGGAGGGATGCTGAAATGAGCCTTGAAGTCCCAGCCAGCGCTCTGCCTTCGCGCAAGTTTCGTCTCACGATCCTCTATCTTCTGGGGACGATCGCCTCCATGTCCCTGCTGTTCTGGTACCTGGGCGTGAATCCAAGCAGCTTCTGGGTCGACTTCCGTTTCATCGTGGACCTTGCGCAGCAGATGCTGCCGCCCCATATGTCCCTGCTGTGGGCAAATTTCTGGACCAAGGATTCGGTCATTCTGTCTCTGATCGAGACGCTCTCGATGGCCTTCCTGGCCACCGTCTGCGGCGGCGCCATTGCGCTGTTTCTGGCCTTCTTTGCCGCCACCAACACCACCCCGCATCCGCTGGTGAGGCTTGCCGTGCGCACGCTGCTGGTCATGACCCGATCGGTGCCGCATCTTATTGTCATTCTGGTGTTGCTGGTCGCCGTCGGAATCGGACCCTTCGCCGGCGTGCTGACCTTGACCTTCGCGTCCGTGGGGATGTACGGCAAGTTCTTCGCCGATTCCATCGAACAAGCCGACAAAAGCATGATGGAATCCGTCGAAAGCGTCGGCAGCACACGCATGCAGACGATCCGCTTTGCCGTCTTGCCGCAGGTGATGCCGTCGTTTGTAGCCAATCTCTTCTATGCCTTCGATCACAATCTGCGCGCCGCCATCCCCCTGGGCGTCTTCGGCGGCGGAGGCATCGGCTTTCAACTCGAATTTGCCCACGGCCTGCTCCACTACAAGGACGTGATCGCCTACACGATTCTGATCGTGGTCCTGATTACGGGAATGGAACGCATTTCGGACTGGGTTCGGCGCAGCATCATCACCCAGCCGCAGTTGATCGCAAAATGACGAGATGAACATCGGGGAGCCTGGACAAGAGCCATGACGGAAACAATTCTGACCAATGCGCGCATCGTTTGCCCGGATCGGGAAGTGCACGGGACGCTTGTTCTGGAGGGTGGGCTGATCGCCGATATTCTCCCGCACAATCTGCCCGGCGGGATCGACCTTGGGGGCGCGATTCTCATTCCCGGAGTCATCGACATTCACACGGATTATCTGGAGCGCGAGATCAGCCCGCGCCCGGCGGCGAAGATACCGCTGGAGTTGGCGCTGCACGTGATGGACTTGCGCGCGCTCAGTTGCGGGCTCACCACCGTTTGCACCGCCGCGCGCATCTCCGAGGAGCGCGAGGGCCATCCCGGCTCATGGCGCGGCGACGGTCTGGCCCTGGCAAAAAAGTTTCAGGAGTTGATTCCAGAGTTGCGCGCGCATCATTTGATTCACATTCGCTGGAACACCAGCTTCGAGCCGGACATCTCCATTCTCGATCAGTTGCTGGAGCTGAGGAGCATCGCCAATTTGGTCTTCAACGACGACATGCCCGGTCAACGCCAGTTTCGCGACATCGAGGCTCTGCTGCAGCAGCGCGCGACCCGCCAGGGAATCTCCATCGAGGAAGCGCGCAAGCAGATGGAAGAACGCATCGAAAGAGCCGGCAAGGTGAACAACCGGATGCTGGTCAAGGCTCGCGTGGCGGGGAGAATTCCTCTCGGCAGCCACGACGACACCACAGTGGAGCATGTGCTGGAGGCGTTTGCGTCCGGCGCCAGCCTGTGCGAGATGCCCTGCACGATCGAAGCCGCGCGCAAGGCCAAGGAGCTGGGCATGATGGTCTGCATGGGAGCGCCCAACTACTACCGGGGCGGCTCGCACTGCGGCAATCTCGCCTGCCACGATGCGATGGCGGAGAACCTGGTGGATATCATTTGCAGCGACTACCATTTTCCGTCGATGCTGGCTTGCGCGATCCGGTTGGTGGAAGAAGGAATGACGCTTCCGGCGGCGATCAAGCTCTTCACGCTCAATCCGGCGCGGCATCTCGGGATGGGCGAGGCGACGGGCAGTATTGAGCTGGGCAAGCAGGCCGACCTTGCGGCTTTCCATCCGCACAATGGCTTCGGAGATGTAACCCGCGTCTGGGTGGGCGGCGTGGAGCGCTACCGCTCGCAGATGGACAGAAAGAAGCCGGCGAACGCGGAAATTGAAGATTCTGCCCGGTTGGAAGAAGAGGCCGTTCCATCCGGCCGGTAGGGATGGGCGTTGCCGCGGCGATGAAGTCCGCGAGTGTCGGAATCGTTGCTCAGTTCCATGTGATTGTGTGCGTGGGCCGGATCGTTGTCGCGCCGGCCGGGAAAGGTGCAAGCGGATGGGTCACATGGGGATGGGCGGGGGCGGATTCGGCGGCGGAATGGGGCATTGGGCCGAGCGCGGCGGGGGCGGCGGTGGTGCCGCGCGCCGGGCGGCGCTGGATGCGCTGCCGAAAAAGAAGCCCGACCTGAAGCGGGTTTGGCCGCTGATCTGGGTGATGCTGAAGCCGCGGTTGTGGATCATGGCCGCGGGACTGGCGCTGACGATCATCGGAGTGCTCGCCCGCCTCACCGTTCCGCAGATCACCAAGCGCCTGATCGACAACGTTCTCAATACGCGGCCCCCGCATCTGGAGCGGCTGCCGGGAATCGTGCTCATCGTCTTCAGCGCCACGGTCATCCAGGCAGTCACCTCCTACGCGCTCACCCAACTGCTCTCCAAGGAGGGCCAGCGGCTGATCAGCGAGTTGCGCTGCCGGGTTCAGCGCCATGTGGGGCTGCTCCCCGTCTCTTACTACGATGCCAACAGTACGGGCACGCTTGTCGCCCGCATCATGAGCGACGTTGAGGGCGTCCGCAATCTTATCGGCACCGGGATCGTCGAGTTCGCCAGCAGCATTCTGACCGCGGGCCTCGTGCTGACCTACCTGCTGCATAAGAGCGCTACGGTCACGCTCACGGTCTTTGTCATCGTCGTTTCCTTTGCCGTCTTTCTGCAGTATGCCTTCAAGTTCGTCCGGCCCATCTTCCGCGAGCGCGGAAGGATCAACGCCGAGGTCACGGGACGGCTGACGGAGTCGCTGGGCGGGGTGCGCGTCGTCAAGGGCTACCACGCCGAGGAGCGCGAGGCAAAGGTGTTTGCCGGGGGCGTGGACCGCCTGCTCAAGAACGTCATCAAGTCGCTCACCATGACCAGCATGCTGGGCTCCGCTTCGACCACGGTGACGGGGCTGGTGAGCGCGATCGTGATCTTCATGGGCGGCCGCCTGGTGGGCGATCGCTGGTCGATGGGCGACTATGTTCAGTACACGGCATACCTGGCCTTCATGACGGCGCCGGTGTTTCAGATCGTAAATATCTACACGCAACTGACGGAGGCTCTGGCGGGACTGGACCGGACGACCGAGATTCTCTCCGAGATGGACGAGAACCAGCCGGCGCAGCGGACGATTGTCATGCCGCCCATCTATGGGCATGTGCGCTTTGAAGATGTGACCTTCGCCTACGAGCAAGGCAAGCCCGTCCTGCACGACATCTGCTTCCACGCCGCGCCTGGAACGGTGACCGCTCTGGTTGGACCCTCGGGATCGGGTAAATCGACCATCATCAGCCTGGTCTGCGGATTCCATACGCCGGGCTCGGGCCGCGTGCTGGTCGATGAGATCGACCTCGCGAAAGTGAAGCTGGGATCGTTCCGGCTGCAGCTCGGCGTGGTGTTGCAGGACTCGTTTCTCTTTGACGGCACCATCCGCGACAATGTGCTGTTCTCCCGCCCTGGCGCCAGTGAAGAGGCTTTCCTGTTTGCCTGTCGCACGGCGCGTGTGGACGAGTTTGCGGAGCGCTTCACCGATGGCTACGACACCATCGTCGGCGAGCGCGGCGTGAAACTCTCCGGAGGCCAGCGGCAGCGGCTGTCCATCGCGCGCGCGCTGCTTGCCGAGCCGCGAATCCTCATCCTGGACGAGGCCACCAGCTCTCTCGATTCCGAATCGGAGGCGATGATTCAAGCCGGGCTGAACAGGCTCATGCAGGGGCGCACCACGTTTGTCATTGCCCACCGGCTCTCCACCATTCGCCGCGCCGACCAGATTCTGGTCATCGAGGACGGCCGAATCCTGGAGCGCGGCAACCATCGAGAGCTTTATGCCCTTGGGGGCCGGTACTACGAGCTGTATACCCGCCAGTACGGACTGGAGAGCAACCTCTTCCTTGCGCCTGGAGAGGGAGACAGCGATCCATGCGAAGCAGAGGAAGCGGAATCGGCCGTCGAGAACGACCTGGTGCCCGCGATGATGAGCGAAGGCAGGCTCGATGCAACCTAAAAGGAGGGATGTATGACCAAGAAACTCTGTTTGTTCCTTGCAATTCTGGCCAGAGTCGCGTTCGCGGCGGACACGATCGTGATCGACGCGAATGTTATCACCGTGGATCGCGATCATCCCGCAGCCCAGGCCTTCGCCATCGATAACGGACGGTTTACGGCGGTGGGAACGAATGCGGAGATCCTCAAGCTGAAGACTCCATCGACAAAAGTCATCGACCTCAAAGGCATGACCGTGACTCCCGGGTTCAATGACGCGCATCTGCATCCGCAAGCGATCTTCGATGAGAACTCGCCCTATTACAGGCCGTGGCTGGGCGGCGACCGGGTGAAGACCATCGACGAGCTTATAGCCGCGCTGCAAAGAAAAGCCGCGATCGCTCCGCCGGGCGCCCCGATCAGCGGATATGGATACAACGATGTGCTCCTCGGCCGCCACCCCAACCGCCACGATCTGGATAAGGTGTCCACGACACAGCCGGTCACGATCACCCACGGCTCCGGGCATATCACGGTGGTGAACAGCTATGTGCTCCAGGCCGCGGGCATCACCAAGGAGACGCCCGACCCGCCCGGCGGCGCGCTGGACCGCGAACCCGACGGAACTCCCAACGGCGTGATCCGCGAGAGCGCGCGCAGGCTGATGGCGAGGGGCGCCGACCGCGATGCAACCTCCCGCATCCCGCATGACGCGGAACTGCAAGGCTATATGAATTGCTTCCGCCAATACTCTTCCCGGGGCCTTACCAGCGTGGGCATTGCGGGAGGCAATCCGGCGTCGTTCCGCATGATGCAGGAGCTGCGCGATATGGGGAATCCGGTTCGCGTCGGGTTCATGTTCTATGTGGAGTCTTTCGACAAACTCCAGGCGGCCGGAATCGAGCGTGGATTCGGCGACCATCGCCTTCGCATCACGGCTCTCAAGAACTTCCAGGGAAACTCGCTCAGCGGAAGAACCGCGTGGCTCAGCGAGGCTTACTCCGACCGGCCCGATTACTTCGGCATTCCGCCTGCCCGCACGCAGGAGAAACTGGACCAGGACGTTCAGCAGTGGTGGGATGCCGGATGGCAGGTGGCGACGCATTCCAACGGCGATCGGGAGATCGACATGGTCCTCCGGGCGATCGAACGCGCCGCGGCGAAGAACCCCCGTCCCGATGCCCGATGGCGCATCGAGCATGCCAGCGTCATGAATCAGGCGCTGCTGGACCGCGCCAAGAAAGACGGCGTGATTCTGGTGTTTCACTCTTATATGTGGGAGTACGGGAACATTCTTCTCTCCTATGGGCCGAAGCGTCTGGCGATGATGCACGCGTACCGCACCGCGCTGGACATGGGCATTCCCGTGGCCGGTCATTCCGATTCGCCCATCTCCGCCGCCGATCCCCTGCTCAGAATTCAGGACATGGTGACGCGCAAGAGCTCCCAAGGGATACCGATCGGGGAGAATCAGAGAGTGAGCGTGGACGAGGCGATCGAGGTGTGGACATTGGACGGAGCCTATGCCACCTTCGAAGAGAAGATCAAAGGATCGATAACTCCCGGCAAGCTGGCGGATTTTGTGATTCTGGAAAAGGATCCGCACAAAGTCCCGCCGGAGACGATCAAGGATATCGTGGTGGAAGCGACTTACCTGGAAGGCCGGCAAGTGTACGCCGCGCCGGCCAAGGCGGTCGCAATGGCTCCGCCGCCCCCAATCGATTATGGCGATGGGGATGATGAGGAGAATGAAAGCGCCTCGCAGTAGAGCGGAATCGGAGTAACGGCGAGTGACTAAGGAAGAGCGGCGGGTGACGGGCTCTGGAGCCATCCCTCAAGCGACGGTCTCGGCCAGCAGTTCCTTCATCAGGCCGGCGCAGCGGGAGTCGAGTTCGCGGCCCTCGGCCAGAGCCGCCTTCTGGACGCCGGCCTGGGCATCCTTGGCCCGGGCGATATTCAGTTGTCCGGCGCACTCACGATAGAGTTTCGCCAACTCCTGGCAAAGCGCTTCGGCCTTCGCGTTCTTCATTGCAGGTTCGATCTCGGCGAAGAAATCGGCGGCCATCTTGCGGCATTCCATCCAAACCGATCCGTTCCACCAGTGGCCATGCGAGCTTCCCAATCCCTTGTCGATGCCCGCCAGCCAGTTCTCCCACGCACCGTCGCCGGAACGGTAGCACTCGAGCGTGAACTCTTCCGGCGCGCTTCTCATGCGCAGCGCCGTAGTCAATGCCGATTGCAGCAGCGTACTTTCATCGGCACGCAACTCCTCCTTTTCGAGCAGCGTGAAACCAACCCATCCATCGCTATTGAGAGCTTCATTCTGCTCACCGAAGCTGAGAGCCGGCCTCACAATCTTTGGAGCGCACTGCCACGGCTGCAATAGGATGAAGCCCTTGGGATCGTAGCCCGCGATGAGCTGGTGATCCCGGAAATCGAGCACACAGACCTTTCCGGCGTCCAGATGGGCCTTGACCCTTCTCTCTGCATTACTCAGTTCTTCTGGCGTGGTTCTTCGATGACCGGGTGGGAAACCTGCGTTGAGCATAATCGAGTCAACTCGTCTGATTCCCATGTTATGCAGGGCCAGGAAGAAGCGGTCTTTATTCCAGCAATAGGGCGAACTCGGACAGATTCCAAAATCTGGAGTGTCGCCGCGATGATTCGTGGCAATATTGATGAGAAAGGCATGAGTGCTATAACCGAATAACTTCGCGATCGACCAGTCGAGGTCGAAGTACTCCGATGCGCCCTTGATGGCGCTCATCAGCGTCGTATTCAGCGGGCTTTGCTTGAGGTTTGTCAATTCCATGAGATTGAGCGGCTCCTTCATCCGCATCAGCAGGTTGCGGTAGTTCCGGTCCAGGTCGCGCAGCTTGGCCGGCGTGATGCCAAACCACGATCCGAAGGCGGTGGTGAAGTTGTCCTGGGAGCTGTAACCATAGGCCGCCGCTACATCCACGATGCGTTCGCCCCGGATGAGCGCCCGCGCCGCCTCGGTGAGGCGTCTCTTCCGCAGGTAGCCGGAGGGAGTTTCGCCGGTAATGTTGTAGAACTTCTGGCGCAGGCGGTTCTCCGAGTAACCCGAGGCCTTCTCCAAATCCAGATGGAGATCGGGATCGGTCAGATGCTTCTCCATCCAGGCCGCCATGCGCAGCGTCAGCAACCTGTCGTCCATGCGGTTAGCTCCTGGAAGCATGGTAGCCGCCTCGAGATGGCAGTTCTTTTGAATTCCCACGATTGTCCGGGTTGATCGCACAACCTGGTTTTGGGCAATGCTTTACCTTGCACGCCGCTTTCTGTTCAAGAGAATCGATACAGCTCGGGACGGAGCTCTCTTGCGAGAAAATTGGAATGCGACCGGCGGCCGAGAAGATCGGCCGGGTCGAGGGGGCGCACAACCATGGATTCGGCGTTGCCTTCCTCATCGGCAAAGCCGAGAACCTTGCCCCATGGGTCGATGATCCCAGCCCAACCGGGAAACCTGCGCTCTCGCGCGTCGAAGGGTCCGGCCGGCCGTTCCCCGGCGCTATTGCAGACCAGTTCGAAATAGCCATTCGTCCACGCCGACTTGACGAGCGACTTGCCGTGGATGGTCTCCTGCATATATCGGCTGCGAGGCACATTGTAGTAACCGAAAGGCATAAGCACGATCTCCGCGCCTTTGAAATAGAGCGTCCGGGTCATCTCGTCGAAAAAGGCGTCCCGGCAGATGGCGATGCCAATCCTGGCTTTGCCCATATCGATAACTTCGATGGCATCCCCGGCGCTCCACGCGGATTGCTCCTGAGCCGGAACGTGGATCTTCCGCTGCCAGCCGAGCACGCCATCTCCGTTGACGAGCACATGGCTGCAATGCAGCCGTTCGCCGGCTCTCTCGATCAGCCCAAAGGCAAACGTCATGCGGTGGCGTGCTGCCAGGCGGACAGCCTTGTCCGTGCTTGGGCCGGGGATGGTCTCGGCAATTGTTCGAGCTGCTTCCGACGGGATGTAGCCGCTGACGTTGAGCTCGGGGAACAGCGCCAGTTCTGCGCCCTGTTCGGCAGCCCTGCCCAGCCATCGGTCCATCTCCTGGAGGGCGGCATCCGGAGCGCCGATCAGGTTGCGGGTGGAGATCGCAGCGGCGGTCATGGGTTGCATGGGAAGGCGGAGTTTCGATCCAATCTCAGGCGGTGTAACAAAACCGTAACCTTGCGCCGCGCCTGAGTAGTGTTATCCAGTTCATCGTACCTGCTTCAGACGGCTACATGGACCGGATAGTGTTAAAAGTTATAGGCCTGTGGAAGACTCCGCAGCCTTCGTTTGAAGAAAGAACGCCGCAGAAGACAATTTGGCAGGGACTTTACAGCCACCGCAAGAACCTGCCGTGCGGATCGCTGCACGCGATTGGCTCTCCATCCTGAGTCACAAGAAACTCCCCCGGCCGGCAGCAACGCATTGCCCGCTCCGTGATGCCCGGAATGACGCGAGGAGACTCGTTGGCAATCCAAACCGCTTTGATCCGAGTGACTGTCTCGGCAAACTCCGTGCGCTCCTGCGCAGACGAAACGTAGGCCAGGACCGCGCTATGGAAGATGACCAATGTGGCGTCTTTGGGCGCCAGAGCCGCAAGGCGCTGCACATCCGTTCGCAGGTCTCCCTCAACGACCAAGGGCGGATCGCTTCGCGCAACGTCCAGGGCCTGGCGCAGCAGGGCAAGGCGGCCCTCTTCTCCGGGCCAGACGAGAGTCTCAAGCCACGCCGCCTGTTCATCGTCATCGACATGGACAGGTTCTAGATCCAGGCCCATTCGCCATGCAACCTCGACATTGGCCCTGGGTATCGGCGTTCGAGCATTCGTAGCGCACGAGAATCTCGGCGGCGGTGCGCCTCTGTCCGAACCCGATTCCACATCCACGCCGTCGTAGCGATAAGCATAACGATCCGGAATCAGGCAAAGACCCGCGGATGCGCCCACTTCAAGAAGAGCCAGGGGCTGGGGAAGAAGAGCAAGCAGCGGAAGCAGGGTCGCGCAACGTGCAGGCTCATTGGTTTGTGTGCGCCGTTTCAACATCACCTCACGGATTTCATTCGGGCACGTGGCCAGCGACCGGCGGAAGCCCTCCCAGTCCCTCGGAGTGCCGCAGACGTGGCGAAAGGCCGCGAACAGCAAGTTAGGCTGCTGTTTCGCATCGGGGAGTTCGGCCAGAAACTCAAGCGCCAACCGGTCCCCGGCAACGCCCAGAGCCAGTTCCTCATAAAGCGGCGAGCGGCTGCGAGCTTCGTTCGCCGCAAAGCGAGTGTATCGGCCGGCGATCTGCTCTGCGTTCTGAGATTGAACCATTCCTCTATGCTAAATAGGCGTGAGGCAGTTCACATGAATGGGACGCGGAATGACTGTGGCAGCCTCCTTCAGAATGGAGTGAGTGATATGCCGAAGGGGGATTTCTCGGCTTCCAATGCGTGCGCGCCCATTAAGATTTGAAGAATTCTATTTCCCTAACTTCATTAGCTGTGTTGCAGTGGCTCATGGACCGATCGGCAACTTACTCGTTCCAAATTAGACTGGACTGGAGGAAAGCGCGGATGCCGCCCCAGATTGTGGTGGAAAATCTGGTCAAGACTTACCGGATTGCCGAGCGCGCGCCCGGATTGTGGGGCAGCGTAAAGGGGCTTGTTTCTAGACGGTATCGCGAGGTGCGGGCGCTGGACGGTATCAGCTTTTCCATCGGCGCGGGCGAGCTGGTCGGCTACATCGGACCGAACGGCGCGGGCAAGAGCACCACCGTCAAGGCGCTCTCCGGCATCCTCGTTCCCGACTCCGGCAGGTGCGAGGTGCGCGGCCGCGTGCCTTGGCGCCAGCGCGTGGAGCACGTTGCGGAGATTGGGGTGGTCTTCGGCCAGCGCACACAGCTTTGGTGGGATCTTCCGGTCGTCGAGTCCTTCGAGTTGCTGCGCGACATCTATCGCGTGCCGCTCGCCCGGTATCGCTCCGCGAGCCACGAATTGATCGGCCTGCTCGATCTGGAGCCTCTGCTCGACGTTCCTGTCCGCCAGCTGAGCCTCGGCCAGCGGATGCGCTGCGATCTGGCGGCGGCGCTCCTGCACGAGCCGCCGGTGCTATTCCTCGATGAGCCGACGATCGGGCTGGACGCGGTCTCCAAGCTCGCGGTGCGCGATTTCATTCGCCAGCTCAGCCGCGGCCGCGGAGTCACCGTCATTCTAACCACCCACGACATGGACGACTTCGAAGCGCTTTGCGATCGTGTCATCGTCATCGCCAGCGGCAGGGTTCTCTGCGACGGCAGCCTGGCCGATCTGCGCGCTCGCGTCTCGCGGGAGCGCTGGCTGACAGTGGACCTGGCCGACGACGAGGAAGTGAGCGACCCGCAAGCCACTGTGGTGCGCCGCGAGGGCCATCGGCTCTGCCTGGGCTTCGATCCGCTGGAGGTCTCGCCAGCCGAACTGATCGCGCGCATCACGGCGCGGCACGCGGTTCGCGACCTGTTTGTCGAGAACCCGCCCATCGAGACCATCGTGGCGCGGCTCTATGCGGCGACAGAGCCCGCAAACGCGCCGGAGGAGACGGTATGCGCGGAATGAAGCCTTATCTGGCCATCTTCAGCGCGCGCTTTCGCATGATGCTCCAATACCGCGCCGCCGCCATCGCCGGACTGTGGACGCAGATCTTCTTCGGGATGGTGATGATCATGACCTATGAGGCTTTCTATCATTCGACTCATCAGCCCGAGCCGATGAGCTTTGCGCAATTGGCAAGCTACGTTTGGCTGGGACAGGCGTTCCTCGCGCTGCTGCCGTGGAACGCCGACCTGGAAGTGACGGCCATGGTGCGCAGCGGCGCTGTAGCTTACGAGTTGTGCCGTCCCATCGATCTTTATAACCTGTGGTTCATGCGCGCCATGGCGTGGCGCACCGCGCCGACCGTTCTGCGCGTCGTGCCCATGACGCTGCTGGCCATGTTTGGGCTGCCGCTGATTGGACTGGGCGCGTGGCGGCTTCATCCGCCGACGCCGGCCGGTGGCGCGGCGTTTGCCGGGGCCATGATATGCGCGGTGTTGCTGAGCAGCGCGATCACTACCCTGCTGAACATCATTCTGATATGGACGATCAGCGCCAATGGCCCGGTCGTCATGCTCATCGCATTGGTTACCCTCTTTTCCGGAATGGTCATTCCCCTGCCTTTGTTCCCGGACTGGTCGCAGCCGATCCTTATGGCGCTGCCTTTTGCGGGGCTCGTCGATCTCCCCTATCGCATCTATGTCGGCAAGATCGCTCCCGGAGGCGTTCCGGACGTGATGTTGCGCCAGCTCCTGTGGACAGCGGCGCTGGTACTATTGGGCCGCTGGCTGCTCAAGCGCGGAATGCGCCGGGTCGTGGTGCAGGGAGGATAGAGAGATGAACGAATTGGGACTCTACTTTCGCTACATTGGCGTCTCGATCCGTGGCCAGCTGCAGTATCGCGTCTCCTTTGTCCTCTATGCGCTCGGCCATGGCTTGATCACTTTTGTCGAATTCCTCGGCATCCTGGCGCTCTTCCACCGCTTCGGACAATTGCGCGGGTGGACGTTGCCCGAGACTGCCGTCTTCTACGGCATCGCCAACATGACGATGGCCATCTCCGATGCTTTCGCCCGCGGCTTCGATGTGTTCGGAAACATGGTCAAGGCCGGCGACTTCGACCGCCTGCTGGTTCGACCGCGCTCCACGGTGGTGCAACTGATGGGCCAGGAGCTGACGCTGCGGCGAGTAGGGCGCTTCGCGCAAGGAGCGGCGGTGCTAGCTTGGGGATTGCATTCATTGCATCTCGCCTGGTCGCTGGCTACCGCAATTCTGCTCATCGATGCCGTGGCGGGAGGCGTGTGCCTGTTAACGGGGATATGGGTCCTGCAAGCCACCAGCGCCTTCTGGACCACCGAATCGCTCGAGGTCTGGAACGCCTTCACCTATGGAGGGGCCTTCATGAGCCAGTACCCGGTCACTATCTACAGGCCGTGGTTCCGTCAGTTCTTCACCTTCGTCATTCCGTTAGCCTGCGTGAACTACTTCCCGGTGTTGGCGATTCTCCATCGAGAGGATCCCTTGGGGAGCCCCGAGGCGTTCCAGTGGCTCGCGCCGCTGGCAGGCGTCGCGTTTCTCATGGTCGCGCTTCAGGTCTGGAAGTTCGGCGTGCGGCGCTACCGCTCAACGGGCAGCTAACCGCGCCATGTTCGCTACTCCAGCCCCGCGATGAAATCGTTCCTCTCGCGCACCGCGTCCTCTTCGTTCGACTGAAAGACGAAGAGCCTGGCGTTGGCCGGACGAACCACCCGAGCCTGCGGTATCCCGGCTTCGAAGGCATCCATCTGCGCCTTCTTTCGCCACAAAGAGACTGCTTCGGAATCCGCGCCATTCTGGTTCATACCCTCTCAGAAAGCGCGAAGAGATTCTATGCGAGATCGGGCTTTGTTCCGCCGCCCATCGATCCCGTTACCCTGATGATTACCGTCGCCGAAGCGGCCAAAGCGCTCTGAGGAGCCTCTGCGCAAGCGACCGTTGTGACTCGGGCATCCCCGCAAGGGCTATAGCGGAACCAGAGTCGATTTATCCCGAAAGCACAGCATTTAACTCGACGCAACCATCAGAGAGCGGCGTCCCTGCACAAAACTCAACAGGACACGGTAACTCTGGTTCCGCTCCAAAGCCCGAGTTTGCATTGCAGAATTTGCGGCACGGCTGAAGTCGCGCCCCGACACAACGCAGACAGGTTCCCCGACAGCTCACTTCTTCGCGTCCGCCGTCAGCACTGCCTTTTGTGCTCCCGGCGGCGGCGGGTTGACCTGCGCGTTCAGGTAGTTGGCGAGGTCTTCTACGTCCTGCCTCGTGCCCACCATGGGCGGCATGAAGCGGCGGTAGGGCGAGTCGGGCTTGTACTCGTGGAGCATGGCGATGAAGCTGCCGATGTTGGCGCGGTCGCGGCCGGCAAGCAGTTGCTTGAGCGGGCGATAGCCGGAGAGCGTGTGGCAGGAGCCGCACTCGCCGCGGAAGATGGCCTCGCCGCGGGAGTAGCTGAATGCGGGATCGCTCGAGTAGAAGCTGAACCATGGCGGCAAGGGCGGGTCGTTCGTCTTCTGGCTGGTCCAGACCCACATCGAGTGGGCGAGATAACCCTCGGCGTTGATGCGGCTGACGTACGGGACGCGGACGCCGTTCGAGTACATCCAGCGGCCGATGACGTAGGGCTTGCGCAGCATCTCCCGGGAGTATTCGCCCGCTCCGGTAGCCATGAGCGCCAGAAGCAGCACGGCCACCGCGTGGGAGAGATTGAACTCCACCGGGTTGCGATAGGCCAGAAAGTAGGCGACGCCGACGATGGTGGCCGAGGTGACGACGATGATCAGGGCGATGCGCGTAACGGTGGAGAACGTGCCGGCGCCGATGGTGTCGATGCCCAGCGTGAGCAGCGCGCGCTGGGACGCGGGAACCATGTAGAGATACCAGACCATGAGGAAGGGCGTGGCGACAAATGCCGGCACCAGCCACTTGACGCTCCACTTGACGAGCGAGGCCTTGAGAGCGGGCTGCCGGTCGCCGTCGATGCGGCTCGCGGTGATGAGCGCCCACACGCCGGCCAGCGAGATGCAAACGCCGGCGCGCAGAAACAGGCTGGGCCAGTAGGTGGGATTGAAGAAGGCGTTCCAGAATTTGCCGGCCTCCTGGCCGGTTCCGGCCACGGCCAGCCAGGCGTCGCCGGGCGTGAGCATGAAGGAAAGAATGCCGTTGATGATGATGAGCGTGGCGGCCGAGGCTCCCGCATAAACCCAGCCCACGGTCAGATGCAGCTTGTCGTCAATCTTGTTCCAGGTGTAGTAGTAGACGGCGGCGGTCGATAACTCGACGAGGAAGAAGACCCACTCGATGGCCCAGCCGAAGACGAAGTTATGAATCAGCGTGCTGGTGGCTTCGGGGTGAGTTAGGCCGATGGCGAACCAGATGCCGACGCCGGAGATGGTGCCGAAGACGCCGGTGAGGATGAGGAAGAATCTTGAGTGGCTGACGATCTGGGCGAGCCACGCCGAACGCATCGCCGGGTCGGTCATGCGCCGCGCCTTGCGCTCGGCCATGGGCAAGTAGAAGCCGCCGCCCACGGCAAACTGCGAGATCATGACGTGGAAGATGGCGATGATGCCGATCACCCAGCCCGAGCCGAGATAGGGAATGTCCCAGAATGGATAGTTCATTGAAAGACTCCAGTGAAGAAGTGAACGAGTGAAAAAGTGAACGAGTGAAGAAGTGAACGAGTGAAGAAGTGAACGAGTGAAGAAGTGAACGAGTGAAGAAGTGAACGAGTGAAAAAGTGAACGAGTGAAGAAGTGAACGAGTGAAAAAGTGAACGAATCAAGTGTGTTTGCGAGCCTCATCCGCCTTGTTCTTCAGGTTGCCTAACAGCGCGAAAAGCATCTTCTCAACTTCATGTGAAATCTCTTGGGCTGTTGTAAGAAGGCGAGCCTCCGCGAACCCCAGTGCGCCGGAGAGTTCCAGTTGCGTTTGCAACTCGCAATTCGAGGCGCGCGCGATCAAGAGAAAGTGCTTGAACTCGCGCGGGTTCATACGCCCGTGGCCTTCCGCGATGTTGCTTGGAATTGAGATTGCGGAACGCCGCACCTGAGATGTGATCCCGAAAACCTCCTCGCGGGGAAAGTGTTGCGTGAGCTTATAGACAGCAACCGTCAATTCCATCGACCTTTGCCAAACCAGAAGGTCTCGGAACGATTGCACGGGTGTTCTCGTGCTGGGCTTATCGACAATCACTTAGCGTCCCGCTTTCCTCACTTCTTCACTTCTTCACTGTTTCACTTCTTCACTTCTTCACTGTTTCACTTCTTCACTTCTTCACTTCTTCACTTCTTCACTGTTTCACTGCCTTACCGAATCGTCCAATAGCCGATGACGGTGGTGGCCAGCAGGGCGAAGACCGCCAGCAGGCCGAAGTAGTGCGCGGCTCGGGCGCGCCGGCCGGATTCCTCCTGGATGTCGTAGAAGGGAATCAGAATCCAGAGCGCGATGCCGAGGGTGAACACGAGGATTCCCGCGATCTCGCCGGATTCGCCGGGCAGTATGCTGCCCAGCAGCTTGAGCATCTCGAAGGGACTCATGAAGTACCACTCGGGATGAATGCCGGCGGGCGCGGGCGCCAGCGGATCGAACTGCTTGCCCAGCGCCCAGGGAAAGACCGAGGCCAGCAGCGCCAGAATGTTCAGCGAGATAAGCCACATGGCCAGATCCTTGCGCAGGAAGTTGGGCAGGAAGGGCATGCTCTTGCGCTCGTTGGGCGGCAGGGCTTCAATGCTCGGCGGCGAGGCGTTGCCGTGGCGCTGCACCAGCCAAAGATGAAAGGCGAGCAGGGGCACGAACAGGGCCGGCAGCACCACGACGTGAAGGGCAAAGAAGCGCTGCACGGTAAACTCACCCACCTCCGGGCCACCGCGCAGCATGTTGGCCACCGCGGGGCCGATCCACGGAATGGCCGCCGGAATCTCCAGGCCGACCTTGGTGGCAAAGTAACTGAGCTCGTCCATGGGCAGCAGGTAGCCGGAGAATCCGAAGACCGCGGCGAGGCCCAGCAAGGCCATTCCGCTCAGCCAGCCGAACTCGCGCGGCTTGCGGTAGGCCTTCATGAAGTACACCGAGAACATGTGGACGAGGATGGAGAAGATCATCAGGTTGGCGGACCAGGCGTGCGCCGAGCGGATCAGCCAGCCGAAGTTCATCACAAAGGTGATCTGGCGAACCGATTCGAAGGCCTCCGCTCCGGGCCGGTAGTAGACCAGCAGGAGCACGCCGGTGAAGCACTGCACCAGGAAGAGGAACAGCGTGATGCCGCCCCAGTAGTACCAGAAGGATTGGGAATGGACGGGCACGGTCTTGTGGCGCGCGAAGGCAATTAGCTCGGAGAGGCCCAGACGCTCGTCGACCCAGTTATAAATGGTCTTTGCAGTCATGCTTCTATCCTTTGTTCTCGCCCTGTGCCGTCCCACCCTTGCGACAGCAATCCGCCGCGGCGGATCGCAAGGATGGGGCACCCATGTCTTACACCGTTAGCTAGCGGCAGAGCCATCCGCCATCCACAACCAGAACGTGGCCGTTCACATAACTGCTTGCCTCCGAGGCCAGGAACACCGCCGCGCCGGCCAGGTCCGAAGGCATGCCCCAGCGTCCGGCGGGAATCCGGGCCAGAATGGCGGCCGAGCGCGCGGCGTCGGCCCGCAAAGCGGCGGTATTGTCGGTGGCCATATAGCCGGGAGCGATGGCGTTGACGTTCACGCCCTTGTCGGCCCATTCATTGGCCAGCGCCTTGGTCAGTTGCGCGACCGCGCCCTTCGAGGCGGCGTAACCGGGAACCAGAATGCCGCCCTGGAAGGCCAGCAGCGAGGCGGTATTGATGATCTTGCCGTGGCCCTGCGCCAGCATCAATCGCCCCGCGTACTGGCTGAGGAACCACACGGCGTTGAGGTTGGTATTGATGACCGTGTTCCAGAACTCCTCGGAGTGCTCGGCGGCGGGAGCGCGGCGGATGGTGCCGGCGTTGTTGACCAGAATATCGATGGAGCTGAAGGTCGCGACGGTATCGTCCACCAGCATGCGAGCGATCGCCTTGTCGCAGACATCGCCCGACCGGCAGATGTACTTGACGCCGGTCTTCTCGATCTGCTCGATCGTCGAGTCCAATACCTTGTCGTAGTTATGCAGAGTTACATTGGCGCCGGCTTGCGCGAATGCAATTGCCATGCCGGCTCCGAGACCCTGCCCGGATCCGGTAACCAGCGCGTTCTTGCCCTTGAGACTGAATAGATCGAGGATTCCCATGGAATTGCTCCTTTGTGTGAGAGAACTTATAAGTTCCGTTGTGAAACGTCTAACTCCGCGAAACTTCCACGCCCGCGTCGCCCACAGTTACCTTGAAGACCTTGAGCGGCTTGGGCGGCGGGCCGCTGACGTTGGCGCCGGTGTAAGCGTTGTAGACGCCGCCGTGGCAGGCGCAGTGAATGCGGTCGGCCTGGGGCTCATACTCCACAGTGCAGCCCAGGTGCGTGCAGACGGCGGACATCGCGCTCCAGCGGCCATCTTCATGGTGAATCAGAAGCGACGGAGGAGAAGAAGCGCTGAACCTGAAAAGCAGCCTCGAACCCAACGGCAGCTTTTGCGCGTCCTTGAGCGTAACCTCCTTAACATCCGGCTGGCTCATCGCCATCTCTTCCGGCGAGGCCAGATAGCGATAAACAGGGTATCCGAGCGCGGCGATGTAACAGGCTCCGGCCACTCCGGCAGCGGCCAGAAAGGCGCGGCGCGTCGCTTGCTCGCCGGGCTCCTCGACGATACTTGCGGGGAGATTCGTCTCTTCGCTCATGGCAATCTCATCGCGGCCAATCAGGCCGCAGCCTCCATTGTTTTCTTGGCGCGCGCCACCACCGATATAAGCCATCCAACCACGCCCAGGCCCGCGACAAAGAGGACGAGAAACAATCCGACAACCCACCAGTTGGTGACCACGGCCCGGTTCCACACGTCGTAGCCCTTGCTTAACAAGGTCACGTCGCGCACGCCGTCGCGATAGATGGTGAAGGTCAACTCGATCAGCACGGCAAGCAGCACGCCAACCCAGCCGATCCAGGCGGCTGTGAGCTTGCCAAACCCGGCATAGGCGCCCAGCAGAACGGCTACCGCGACCAGCACCAGCCAGCCGTAGCCGGCATAACCGGCGAATCTGTAGAACGAATAGCCTGTGTGCCCCGCAAGCCCGGCCTTGACGACCGCGGGTTGCACGCTGGCCGCCCATAACCCGGCCGCCAGATAGACGAGGCCGAAAGCGGCTGTTACCTTGCCGCCCAGGCCGGCCACAAACCGCTTCTCTTGGGCGGTGAAGGTCGAGCGGCCCGCAAGATAGAGCAGCCACAGCCCGCCGATGAACAGGCCGCCAGCCAGCATCGTCAGCCAGCGCGGCTCGAGGGTGGGGTCGCCGGTGGGAAGATAGGCTCCCGCCGCCGAGGCGAAGTACATCTTGCGCCAGGCCTCGGGGCGCAGCATCAGCGTCATATTGGTGGAGAGCAGGCGGGCGATGAAACCGGCCAGCAGCCACGCGCTCAGCCCCACCCACCAGGCCGGTTTGCCCGCCTCAAGCCGCGCCGAGAACCGGTAGAGCAGCCAGTAGGCAAGCATAAGCAGACCGATGATCGAGATCCAGTAGAGGCCGATCAGCACGCTGCTGGTATAAAGCGCCCGGCCGTAGAGCACCTGGGAAAAGAGCAGCGGCGGCACGGCAAGGTTGATCACAAATGTCATGACAATGGTGAGCCGGCGGGCCAGCGCTCGCGCGGTAACCAGCGAGGCCGGCGAGTCGCGGAAGAGACTGAGCACAACCGCCAGCAGCAGTCCGCCCAGCAGCATTTCCACAGCCACAAAGTGCAGCGCCAGCGTGACGATATGCAGCAATTTCAGCAACCATATCGGAGCCGGCAGAGGGATGGGGTCTACAGCGGGAAAGAAATGCATGGCGCTCCCGGAAGCCGTTCGGAGTGACTTCGAGTCTAGCTACTCCATAGCTTAACGGATGTGATGCGTCTCACTTTTGTCGGCGGGCCGAGGAAACAGGGACGGTGCTTCTCGATTGCGCAAAGGCGCGCATCCGGCTGGCTGCCGCCGCCGGCCGGCGAGCATGGGGATCGCTCGATTCCCAGATACTTCCTTTGACAAACAGATCGATTGTGAGCGATTATAGAGCGAAGAAAAGGCGAATCTAGCCATGCCCGCCGCCTCCGCTCTTCGCATCCAGATCGAGCACGCCCTCGAACGCCGCTTTCCCGCCGCGCTCACCCCTCTGCCGCGCGCCATCCGCGAAACTGCGCCGACTGGCATTGCCGAGGTGGATCGTATGCTCGACGGCGGCTTGCCCGTGGGCGCTATCAGCGAAGTGGCGGGATCGGAATCCTCCGGGCGCACCAGTCTGGCGCTCTCGTTCCTGGCCGGGCGGACGCGTGAAGGCCTGGTCTGCGCCTGGGTCGATGCCGGCGACGCCCTGGATGCGGAGTCGGCGGCAGCCAGCGGAGTGAACCTCAGGCAGTTGCTGTGGGTTCGCTGCCGGAACGAGGGTCCAATCGCCCATGGTCAAGATCGTGCCAAGCCATCGACTGCCAAGCCCTGGCCGCGCCTCGATCGGGCCCTGCGCGCCACCGATCTGCTGCTGCAGGCGGGCGGCTTTGCGGCTCTGGTGCTCGACCTTGGCGGCACGGCTCCGGAACACGGCTTAAGGATTCCGCTGGCAACCTGGTTCCGCTTCCGCCAGGCGGCCGCTCACGCGCGGTGTTCTCTGCTGGTGCTTGCGCAGGAGCCGCTGGCGCAATCCAGTGCGGCCGTGGTTCTGGAATGCGCGCGGCAGGGTGGGTTGGAAGGCGGCGAGACCGTGCTCAGCGGCTTGAAGTATGAAGTGCGGACCGGACGCCAGCTTGTTACCCCGTCGACCGCCGGCCTGCGCAAACCGCCCGCTTCAACCTGGTCGGCTGCCGGCGCATGGCACAGGAGGGAATGCGCATGAAAGAGGAACTCTACGCCTGCGCGCACGCGGCGGAGTTTCCCGCGCAGGCCTCGCTGCGCATGCGCGCGGAGCTTGAAGCGGAGCCGGTAGCCGTTCTCGAAGGCCGCGCGCCTCAGGAAACGGTCTGCTCTCTCAATCGGCTGGCGCATCTGAGAGGCGTATCTCTGGGAATGACCCGCCTGGAAGCCGAGAGCATTCCCGGCGTGCGCCTCCTCACGCGCTCCCTGGAGACCGAAGCCGCGGCCCGCGCCGTCTTCCTGGAGTGCGCCGCGCATTTCTCTCCGCGAATTGAGCCCGCGAGCGAGGGAACGGCCTGCGCCTTCGTCCTCGACATTGCCGGCACGGAACGCCTCTTCGGTCCGCCGGAAGCGTTAGCCCAGCGGCTGCGCGCGCGCCTGGCCGCAGCCGGCTTTCGCGCCTCGGTGGCCGTCAGCTCCAACTTCCATGCCGCTCGCCTCAAGGCCGCTGGCGTGCGTGGAATCGCCGTGATTCACCATGAGCAGGAAGCCGGCCATTTGGCAAAACTTCCCATCTCGCTGCTCAATCTCGACGAAGAACACGCCGAAACCTTCGCCATTTGGGGCATTGGCACCCTGGGTGAACTGGCCGCGCTTCCCGAGACCGACCTGGTTGCCCGCCTCGGGCCGCAAGCCGCAGCGTGGCGCGATCTGGCCCGCGGCGCATTGGCCCACACCTTTCAACCCATCGAGGCCGAGTTCTCTCTGCGGGAGTTCTGCACCTTCGATACGCCTGTCGAGCGGACCGACTCGCTGCTCTTTATCGGCGCGCGCATGATCGATTGCCTGGTCGAGCGCGCCGCCGCGCGGGCGCTTGCGCTGGCTTCGCTCGCTGTGCGGATGGAACTGGAGGGCGGGCTCGCTTACCGGCGCGCGATTCGGCCCGCTCTCGCCACCGCCGACCGCAAGTTTCTGCTCAAGCTGCTGCAACTGGAGATCGCCGCGCATCCGCCGCAGGCCGCCGTGCTCTCGCTCACCCTCACCGCGGAGGCCGGTCAATCCAGCCAGGTGCAACTCGGCCTCTTCGCGCCGCAAACCCCCGAGCCCTCGCGCCTGGACGTAACCATCGCGCGCCTCAAGGCCATCGCCGGCGAAGATCGCGTCGGATCTCCCGTGCTGGAAGACTCGCATCGGCCAGGCAGCTTTCGCATGGAGAGCTTTGCGGACGGCAACGGATCGGGCGCGGCCATATCTTCACAGGCCAACCGTCCACGTCTGGCCCTGCGGCGCATGAGACCGCCGGCGCCCGTTCGCGTGCAACTGCGCGAGCTCCAGCCGGTTGCCTTTCGCGATCGCGAACAATGCTACCAGGTCGCGGCAGCCTACGGGCCGTGGAGAACCAGCGGTTGCTGGTGGTCTACAGACGCTTGGAACGCGGAGGAGTGGGACGTGCTGGCCGAAACCGGCAGCGGCTCTTCCGTCGCCTGCCTCCTGGTTCGCGATTGCGCGCGGAACGAGTGGCGCCTGGAAGCGTTCTATGACTGATAACCACCCCAGCGACCAAGACCTGTTCCCTCACCCCATCGAGCAAGAATCGCTCGCTGCGGACCCCGTGTCGCCGGGGACCGCGGTGAGCCACGAATACATCGAGCTGCACGCCTCCAGCGCCTTCAGCTTTCTTGCCGCGGCCTCGCAGCCCGAAGCGCTCATCGAGCGCGCGGCCCACCTGGAGATGCCAGCCATCGCCCTTGCAGATCGCAACGGACTTTATGGCGTCGCTCGCTTCCACACCATGGCGAAGGAGTGCGGCGTCAAGGCGCATATCGGCGCGGAGATCGCGGTAAGCTCTTTTGGCAATCGACTCACACCGCCATCCTGGCTGCCCCAGCCCGTTGCGGCGGGTCCCGCAGAGCCCCCGCGCATCGTCTTGCTCTGCGCATCGCAAACCGGCTATCGCAATCTCTGCCAGCTCATCACGCGCTTCAAGATGCGCGAGCAGACAAAGACCGAGGGCGCGGCCACGCTTGAAGACCTGGAAGAGTTCTCCGCCGGATTGATCTGCCTCACCGGCGGCGACGAAGGCCCGCTGGCCGCAGCGCTGGCGCGCGAATCCGGCCCAAACGAAGCCGGTCAAGGAGCACTCAAGATCGCCGAACGGCTCACGGCAATCTACGGCCGCGGCAATCTCTACGTCGAACTCCAGCGCCACCGGCAGCGCGAGGAAGAATGCCGCAATCAGTCCTTGCTTGATCTCGCATCCTCGCTCCGGCTGCCTGTCGTGGCCGCCAACGGCGTTCGCTACGCCACGGAAAAGGACCGCGAGATTCTCGACGTGCTCACCGCCATCCGCTGCCATACGTCGCTCGATGGCGCAGGCCGCCTGCTTACCGCGAACGATGCGCGCATCCTGCGTCCGGCATGCGAGATGGCCGCGCTCTTCCGGGACATTCCCGAGGCCATCGCCAACACCCGCATGGTCAGCGACCGGCTCGAATTCACGCTCGACAATCTCGGCTATGAATTTCCCCGCTATCCGGTGCCCGAAGGCGAAACCATGGACAGCTTCCTTGAAAAGCGCGTGGAGGAAGGCGTGCGCAAGCGCTATGGTTCGCCGGCCAAGCGGCATCTGCTCGACAAGGCCCGCGCGCAGGTCCGGCATGAACTCAAACTGATCGCCAAGCTCGGATTCGCCGGATACTTTCTCATCGTCTGGGATCTGATTCGCTACTGCCAACAGCGCGGCATTCTCGTGCAGGGGCGCGGCTCGGCGGCCAACTCCGCCGTCTGCTACGCGCTTGAGATTACCGCCGTCGATCCGGTCGGCATGGAGCTTCTCTTCGAACGATTCCTCAATGAAAACCGCGGCGAGTGGCCGGACATCGATCTCGATCTTCCTTCAGGAGAGCAGCGCGAACAGGTCATTCAATATGTGTATGAACACTATGGCTCGCTGGGCGCGGCCATGACCGCCAACGTCATCACCTATCGCGGCCGTTCGGCGGCGCGCGAGGCCGGCAAGGCGCTGGGCTTCGACGAGGAGCAGATCGCGCGTCTCTCCGGTCTCGTCGGCCACTGGGAGTGGCGCGGCAAGAACGACACCATGGCCAGCCACTTCGAGCAGGCGGGCTTCGACGCCCGCCATCCGCGCGTCAGCCGCTATCTCGAACTCTGCCAGCGCATGAAGGATCTGCCGCGCCATCTCGGCCAGCACTCCGGCGGCATGGTCGTCTGCGCCGGACTATTGAATCGCATCGTCCCCATCGAACGCGCATCGATGCCCGGACGCACCGTGATCCAGTGGGACAAGGAAGACTGCGCCGGCCTCGGCCTCATCAAAGTGGATCTGCTCGGCCTGGGCATGATGGCCGTGCTCAAGGATTCCATCGAGATGATTCCGCGCCATTATAAGAAAGAAATCGATCTAGCAGCATTGCCCGAAGATCCGCTGGTCTATGAAACGCTGTGCAAGGCCGACACCGTGGGCATGTTCCAGGTGGAAAGCCGCGCGCAGATGGCTTCCATTCCGCACAACGCGCCCACGCGCTTTTACGATCTCGTCGTGCAGGTGGCCATCATCCGCCCCGGCCCCATAGTGGGCAAGATGATGCACCCCTACATGCGCCGCCGCCAGGGCAAAGAGGAGGTCACTTATCCGCATCCGTCGCTTGAACCCGTGCTCAAGCGCACCCTCGGCGTTCCGCTCTTTCAGGAGCAGTTGCTACGAATGGCGATGACCGTAGCAAACTTTTCCGGCGCCGAGGCCGAAGAGCTGCGCCGCGCCGTGGGCATGAGGCGCTCCATGCAGCGCATGAAGAACCTCGAAGGCCGCCTGCGCGACGGCATGACCCGCAACGGCATCGGTCCCGAGGCGCAAGACAATATCGTGCAGGGCATTTCATCCTTCGCCATGTATGGATTCCCCGAGTCGCACGCGGCCAGCTTCGCGCTCATCGCCTATGCCTCGGCCTATCTCAAGGTTCACTGCCTGGCGGCCTTCACCTGCGGCCTGCTCAACAACCAGCCCATGGGCTTCTACTCGCCCGCCGTGCTCATCAAAGACGCGCAACGCCACGGCCTGCGCGTGCGCCCCATTTGCGTGCTGCGCTCGGAGTGGCTCTGCGCGCTGGAAGAGGAACCGGATCGCTCGCTCTCGCTGCGCATCGGCCTCCGCTATGTGAAGGGCCTGCGGCAATCCTCGGCCGAAGCTCTACTCGCTGCTCGTGTCAGATATGGACCCTTCGCAACCGTGGACGAGCTGGCCCGGCAAGTGCCGGAGCTGAATCGCAAGGAACTGGTTGCACTGGCCAGCGTGGGCGCGCTGAACGCGATCGAGAACGTGGACCATCGCCGCGATGCGCTCTGGCAGGTGGAACAGGCCGGCCGTCCCGTCGGTCCTCTGCTGCGCGCCGCCGTGGATGCGCCCGCGCAAGCGCCACAATCCACGCCCTTGCGGCAGATGACCGACGAGGAGCGCCTGGCCTCCGACTACGCGGGAACCGGCATCACCACCGGCCCGCATCCCATGGCCTACGAACGCGAGCGCCTGCGCCGGCAAGGCATTCTCTCCGCGCGGGAGCTCGAATGCACCCTCGGCAATCGATCCCTCCGCGTCGCCGGCCGCGTCATCAGCCGCCAGCGCCCAGGCACCGCCAAGGGCTTCGTCTTTCTCTCCCTCGAAGACGAAACCGGCATCGCCAACATCATCCTCACGCCCGATATCTTCGAACAGAACCGCCTCATCGTCACGCGCAGCAGGTTTCTACTGATTGAAGGAAAGCTGCAGAATCAGGAGGGAGTGATCCACGTGAAGGCCGGGCGCATCGAGCCGCTAACCTGCGCCTTCAATCCGCGCTGAAAAAGCCAAAACCAAACGACTGATGCAATAGACAGCAGTTATATACAACGCGCTACATCGCCAGTTCCAAGGCGCGAATCGTCTCCTTGCGCGCCGTGAGCCGCTCGACCAGCTCCGTCCGCACCGCGCAGCCGCGGCCCGGAGCATCCGGAACGGCGATCTCGCCCGCCGAAGAAACCGTTATCTCCGGCTCCACGATATCCTCATGCCAATAACGCGCCGAAGCCGATACATCGCCGGGCAGCGTGAAGTTTTCCAGGGTCGAGAGCGCAATGTTGTGGGCCCGTCCCACGCCCGACTCCAGCATTCCGCCGCACCACACCGGAATACCCCGCTCCTGGGCCGCATTGTGAACCGCGATGGCCTCGGAAAAGCCGCCCACGCGCCCCAGCTTGATGTTGATGATGCGGCAGGACTCCATCTCGATGGCCGCCAGCGCGTCGCGCCGGTTGTGGATCGATTCGTCCAGGCAGATGGGCGTCTGCAATCGCTTTTGCAGCATCGAGTGGTAGTAGAAGTCGTCGTGCCACAGCGGCTGCTCGATCATCAGCAGGTCGAAGGCGTCGAATGCCGTCAAATGGTCGGCGTCCTTGAGCCTGTACGCCGAGTTGGCGTCGCAGCTGAGCGTGATGCCCGGCCACCGGCTCCGCACCCGCTCGAAGACCTCCACATCCCAGCCCGGCTTACATTTGAGCTTGATGCGCTGGTAGCCGGCCGCCAACTCCTTCTCCATCTCCGCCAGCAGCTCGGGAATCGACGCCTCAATCCCCAGCGACACGCCGCACGGAATCACATCGTGGACCCCGCCGAGCAAATGGGAGAGAGAAACGCCCTCGCGCTGCGCCTCAAGATCCCAGATGGCGTTTTCCAGCGTCGCCTTGGCCATGCGATTGTGGCGCACCTGGCGGAAGATTCGCGGGCAATCCCCGCCATGTTCCGGCGTCTGGGCCGCCAGCATCGGCCCCAGTTCTTGGGTGATCGCAGCCCAGGCGCTGTCGGTCGACTCCTCGGAGAAGAATGGCCGTTCGCCCGCCGTGCACTCGCCCCAGCCGGTCAACCCTTCCGACTTGATCTCCGCCAGAAGAATCCTTCGCTTCCGGGTCACGCCAAAGCTGGTTTCAAACGGGCGCACCAGCTGCATGTGCAGCTCGCGCAGGATGATTGCATCGATTCTCATAGGTTTCTTGCATTCCTTGGGAGATCAATCCCGCTCCGCTGGGGTGGGGAAACCCAGCTCGAAGACTCCATTTCCTTCCGCATCCAGAGCAAAGCCAAGTACGGCCAATCCCTGGGAAAATGCCTGCTGAAACTTCCGGCGGTTCTCCAACTGAACCGCCAAGGCCCGTTCCCGCCCGCTTTCGGACGCCTTCCACCGATAGATGGAGGCCGGAACTTGAATACGTTCTTCGATCGGCTGCGGAACGGGCGCGCGGCCCTCAAGAATTGCCTTTACGCCGGCCGAATCCAGCCGCCACTCCGCCAGCAGGCGATCCGTCGGCAATCCGCCCTGCAGTTGAGATGAGGATACACCATAGAAATTCACCCTGTACTCGCGAACCATTGCGCCGAGCTTATGAATATTCAGATAAGCGTTCTTGATCTCCAGCGGATCGAAGGTCCACTCGATCCTCCGTATGCCCCGCGCCAACGCTTCGCGCCGCTGTTCGAGCTTGAGTTGCATCCCCAGGCCGCGGTTGCGGCAAGCCTCTTTGACCGCCAGCATGTGGGAGTGCAGATAAGCCCGCGGCTCGCCCGCGCCGGCGTCCCACCCCAACGACGAAGTGGGCGCCGGGGCACCCTCCGGGGTCGGCGCATCGCTGAGAACCTCGGTCTTCACGCCAGGCAAAGACAGCGCGAAGCCAACCAGCGACTCCGCCCCACCGTTCGGCTGGGAGCCGGGAATCTCCGTATCGAAGGCGCCGATTACCTGGCCGCCAATCTTCTGCGCCACCAGAAATGCCCGGCGGGGAATCACGTCGGCCGGGTCGTAGCCCCAGGTTTCCACCTGGAGCCGCACGCAGGCCTCCAGTTCTTCAAACCCGGCGCAGGCACGGATCACAATCATCCCCGCGCCTCCGGCCGGGAATCCGGAGCAGTTGCGGCCAGCTTTCGCTTCGCCAGCTCCCAAAGCTCCTCCAATTCCGCGGGCGAAAGCTCTTCGAGCGGCCTGGCCGATGACAGTTCCATCTCCCGAAAGCGCATGCGAAAGCGCCGGTTGCAGCCCCGCAACGCCATCTCCGCGTCCACGCCCAAATGCCGGCCCAGGTTGACCGCGGTGAAGAGCAGATCGCCCAACTCCGCTTCCACCGCCGGCTTGCGGTCCGGATTCTCCGCCGCGGCTTCGGCCTCCAACTCCGCCGTCTCCTCGGCCAGCTTGGGCAGCAGGTCGCGCCAGTGCGGCCAGTCGAAGCCGGATTTGCGCGCCTTGGCCCCCAGTTTGGCCGCCTCGGCCAGCGCCGGCAAGGCCCGCTGGACTGCATCCAATCTCGACGCCGGGAGCCTCTGCGCCGAAGGCGCGTCTGCTGCATGCAATGCTTTCTCGGCCGTCTTGATCTCCTCCCAGTTGCGCAGCACCGCCGCCGGAGAACCAGCTACATCGGCATCGACCTGGGCGCGGTTCCCCGCCTCGAGCGAAGCCTCCTCGCCAAAGACGTGGGGATGCCGCCGCACCAGCTTGCGGTTCAGATGGTCCAGCACCTCGGCAATGGTGAAATAGCCGTCGTTGGCCGCCATCTCCGCATAGAAGAGCACTTGCAGCAGCAGGTCGCCCAGCTCCTCGGCCAGGTGCGGCCAGTCGCGGCGCTCGATGGCGTCGAAGACCTCGTAGGTCTCTTCCAGCGTGTATTTGCGGATGGAATCGAAGGACTGTTCACGGTCCCAGGGGCAGCCGCCCGGAGCGCGCAGCCGCGCCATGATCCCGACCGACTGCTCAAACAGGGCCGCCGCCCGCGCCGGATCGGTTGCGGCGGGCGCCGCGGAAGCCTGCGCGGACGAGCTTTCAGGCGGAAGGTCCATGCCCCTCCAGTCTATCCTGCGGAGCGGCTCCAACTGCCCGTTGCCGGGCGTTCCGAGAGCGCTGGGTGCCCCACCCTCGCCGCGTCTTTGTTTTTGCGGCTAGGGTGGGAAATCCTGAAGCTCAACCCGCCCCGCCCCTTCTTGGCGATATACTCAGCCTCGTCTATGATTCGCATTCTGGGAACGGTCTTTGCGGGACTGTTGGGGCTGGCCTTCGGCAGCTTCCTCAACGTATGCCTGAGCCGCTGGCCCCAGGGCGAGAGCGTCGTTCACCCTCGCTCCCACTGCCGCCAGTGTGGCCGGACCCTCGCCTGGTGGGAGAATATCCCGCTGGTGAGCTGGGTCGCACTGCGTGGACGCTGCCGCACCTGCCGTGCCTGCATCGGCTGGCGCTATCCGCTTGTCGAGGCTGCGGTAGCCGCTGTGTGGGCGTTGCAAGCGTGGCAGAGTCTGGGCGCCTTGAATGGGGGCTCACTGGCCCAGGATCTCTACCTGTTCAGGAGTCCGTATGCAGTCGCCTACGCTCTTGGATGGGCTGTCTTCCTTTGGCTCTTGCTTGCCTTGGCCGTTCTCGACGCGGAGCATCTCTGGCTTCCCGACTGGCTCACGCTGCCTAGTTTCGTACTCGGCTTCATCTGCACTCTATTGCAAACCTGGTTCGAATACAACGCGACATCGTGGCTCGGCTCTCCACCGTCACTTGCAGCTATTACGGCGGCCAGTGCGCTCCACTGTTTCTATGGCATCCTCGCCGCCGCCGGCTTAATTCTGCTCATCCGCTGGCTCTACTGGCTTATTCGCCGCCGCGAGGGCATCGGCCTGGGCGACGCCAAGCTGATGGCCCTGCTGGCCGCCTGGCTCGGCCTGCCCGGCGCGCTGCTCGCCTTTGGCCTGGGCGTTGTGCTGGGAGCGCTGAGTGCCGTCGTTATGCTGGCAATTCCCGCCGCGCGAACCCAGTCGGGAAGCTGGGCGCTCAAGAAGCTGCCGCTGGGCACTTTTCTATGCGTCGGCGGAATCGTCAGCAGCTTGTGGGGGCAGGCCATCACCGCCGCTTATCTGCGCTGGGCGGGCTTCTAGTCGCCCGTCTTAACTGGGCCGGTTCTGATCGCCTTCCTAGAAAGGACACGACTTCAAAGGCCGCGTAAAAACTCCTCTCGGGCTGGCAGAAGCGTCAGGGCACGACTTCAGTCGTGCCGTAAGTACCGTAGAATCAGCGCGGGCTTTAGCCCCGGAGGGGCGTTTCTTGGGAGATTCGCTTTTTGTTCTTTCTTTTTCCGCAGCTTGTTTAGCCCCTGGGGGATTTCAGTTTCAGCAGCTTGCATTCCCTCAGCGGCTAAAGCCGCGTCCGACTAAGGTTCTCTTGCGGCACAGCTAAAGCTGTGCCCTTTCAAAACAACAGGACCGGCCGCGGCATGCGCCCCGCCTACTTTGCCGTCGCCGCAGACCCTCCGGACGAAGGGCTCTTCGCATTCGCGATCAGGGGGTCGTTCAGCGCCTTCCGCGCCTCCTTCCCGTGCGGCCCGTCCGGATCGTAGTCCAGCAGCTTCAAATAGTGCGCGCGTGCCTGGGCAAAGTTGCCCAAGCGGCGCTCGGACTCGGCCAGTCCCCAGTAGACCTCCGGATTCTCCGGATCCAAAACCAGTGCCGACTCGAAGCGCGACTGCGCCGCCCGCCAATTCCTGGTCTGCAGGTAATACTTCCCCACGTCGATGTCGGTGGCGGCGACCTCTTTGTGCGTCGGCTCCTTGACAGTGAGCTTTCTCCTCCCATCGGGCTGATCGTCGTCCGGCTTGGGCAGCAGTTTGTCCAGGCCCGCAAGGCTGGAACTCGATTCCTGTTCCTGGCTGCCGCTCTCCGGCGTTGGGTCGTCGGGACTCCGCGCCGGGTCCAGGTCGTCGCCCGGCAGCGCAACGCGCCTGTCATCCTCCCCGTTGTAGGTTCCTTCCGGCAAGACCGGCGTCCCGCGGGAGGGCAAGACCGGAACCGTACTCGTATCCTCGGGAAACGGATTGGCCCCGGACTGCGAACCGGCTCCCGGCTGCGCCGCTCCGGCCGGCTTCTGCCCATCGCCGGCCGGCTTGCTCTGGCCGGACGCGGACCCCGATCCAGCCGCATCGCCACCCGCCGGACTCTGCGCCTGAGCCCACGGCCCTGGCGCCAAGCACCATGCCATGCAGCAACCCAAAACCACCGCCAAGGTGAAGCCCCGTCTCACTTCCCTTCCCCCTCGCTCCTTCCATGACCCTTTCTAATGATAGGATGCGGTCCATAGAGACTGATCCCCGTCAAAGGAAAGCATCGCACACTCGCATGGGACTCATCATCCGCCCCTCCGCCATCCACGCCGCCGGCTGCTTCACCACCGCGCCCATCCGCGAAGGCGCGCGCGTGGCCGAATATACCGGCCCCCGCCTGAGGAAAGAGGAGGCCGACGCCCTCTACGAGAACTCTCCCGTCACCTATCTCTTTGGACTCGGCGACGGTTCCATCGTCATCGACGGCCAAGGCCCAGCCAGGTTTATCAACCACAGTTGCGACCCCAACTGCGAAAGCAGCGAGGTGCGCGGCCGCGTCTGGATCAAGGCCATCAGGAACATCTCCGCCGACGAGGAGCTCACCTACGACTACTGCCTCTATGACGGCGGGGCGGACGAAGCCCGGTGCAACTGCGGCGCCGGAAAATGCCGTGGAACCATGTACTCACGGGAGGAGATCCGCCGCCGGCAAGCCCAAAAGAAAGCCGCGCTGAAGGCCGTGGAAAGACCCGCCAGCAAGAAGCGCGCCAAGCGCAAGACCGGCAAAAGCGCGAAAGCCAGGAAGGCCTAATACCACGGTTGTAAATCGAGGATTCCGGAGGGAGCAGGGGGTTTTAACCCCCTGAAAGATGGCGAATTGACGTGGCCTTTAGGCCCGGGCTTCTGCCGCCGGACGGCGCGGAATCGCCTGGCTAGTTCTGGTCGTCGCGCCGGTGCAGGGTCGGCGGGCCATCGTCGGAGGTCGATGAGCCGCTGCCCGTGCTCGATGGACTGGAAGAGCCGGTCGGGTCGCCGGTACTGGTGCCGGGGCGGCGTAGCGACGGCTTCGGCGCGCCCTTCGAATCGGTCAGGCGGCGCTTGTTTTCAATGCGCGCCAGCCGCGCTTTGATGTCGTCGAACTCCGAGGTGGTCACCGTATACTGATCCCTGGCCGGCAGGATGCGGGCAATCTCCTCCTGCGAGTGCAGGATGCGATCGGGAGTCTGCGGGTGGTCGGCGAAGGCCTTTTCCACCATCCCCGGCTTGCGTTTCTCCAGGGCCTGAATCTTCTCAAAGAAGCTGATGAAGGCCTGCGGATCGTAACCCGCCCGGTACATATACTGCACGCCCAGGTAGTCGGCCTGCGCCTCGAACTCGCGGGAGAACTTGAGGAAGGTGATCGGTATGGCCAGTTGCGCGCCTTCGTAGATGCCGTAACCTGTCCACCCACCAACCAGGATCATGACCGGAACCATGCTGATCTGAGCGTAGTTCAGGCGCGTCATCTCACGCACCGCGTGGTGAGCGCAGACGTGGGCGGTCTCGTGGGCCATCACGCCGGCCAGTTCCGCCTCCTCGTCGGCGTTCAAAATCAATCCCGAGTTGACGTAGAAGAAGCCCCCCGGCAAGGCCATGGCGTTGATCACGTCGGAATCGATGATCTTGATGGTAAACGGAACCTTGCAGTCGGAGTTCTTTACGATGTTCTGGCCGATGCGGTTCACGTACTCCAGGACCACCGGGTCGGTGATGAACTTGGTGCTTTTTTCGATCTCCATGGCGTACTGCTTGCCCATCTTGATCTCATAGTCGGTCGAGTACCAGTTGCCAACGCCGCGCCCGCCGATATTGCGATTGCCCACCGCGTTCACGTCCTCGATCGAGCCCGGCTTCACCTTGACCGGCTGGCTGCCCGGCTCGATCACCTTGTCGGGGTTGACGCCGGTGGTGGCCGCGGTATCGCCGCCGACAGGCGTCGTTCCGGGCGCGGGCTGCTTGCCGGGAGCGGCGGGCGGCGTATCGCCGCCGACGGGAGTGGTTCCCGGCGCAGGTTGCGCCGAGGGCGCGCCCGCTTGTGCCGCATCGGCCGCGGAGTTGCCGGATGGGGCCGCGCTGGCAGCGGAGGGCTTGGCAGAGCTCGTGGAAGCGGTGTCGCCGCCGACAGGAGAGGTTCCGGGCGCGGGCTGGGCCGTTGGGTTGCCGGCCTGAGCCGTGTTGGACGGCGCCGGCTGGGAGCCCGCCTGGGGAGTGGACTGCGCCCACATCGTCGTAGCCAGCGCCAGCGCCAATGCTGCCAGCGCAACTGCTGTCGAGCTCTTGAAACCTGCGCTCATGACCTCGCCTCCAGCGCGAAGAAGGGCCGCCGGGCTGCGCCGCTTCGCTCCATTGTTTAGACGTTAGTATCCGCCAATTTGGCAACGCAAGGAAGAATATTTCCACGGATGGGCGATTCCCGTCCTTTAAGCGGGAGATGCGCGAGGAATCCCGGGCTCCAACAGGGCCGACGTGGCCGTTCAGGACGGACAGCCGATTCTTCCCCAGCCAAATCGGCCGCGATCGACGACCAACTGCCTGTTGCGGTCTTGCCGATGCGCCGCCCGCTACTTCTTTGTCCAAGGCAGCATGGCCTTGAGCCTGTCGATCAGGCCGGGCTTGGCCACTGGAGCTGCGGCCGGAGGCTTCGATGCCGGAGTTGCGGCCGCGGGCTTGGCCGGAGCCGGAACCGGAGCCGGAGCCGGAGCCGCCGCAGCCAGAGTCTTGGCCGGGACCTGAACCGCCGGTTTGGCCGTCGAAGCCGCGGCTGGCGGCGCGCTCTGCGGATTGGCTTTGCCCGTGGCAGCCGCGGGATTCCCCGCCGCCGCGGGCAGCGTCGCGGATCCATCCAGTACCTTGGCGGCAGATACCGTCGGAACCTGATCGTTGTCGTTCTTGACCAGGATCGAAATTCTCCGGTTCGAGGGGTCGGTGGGATTGTTCTTGACGCGCAGCATCTGGTCGGCGTAGCCGCGCACCTGGGAGACCTGATCGGTGCGCACCCCGTCCTGTTGCATCAGGCGCCGCGCGGAGTTGGCGCGATCGGCCGAGAGATCCCAGTTGCTGTAACTGTTGTCTTTCGAGTAGGGCGTGGCGTCGGTATGGCCCTCGATCAGCAGCGAATTGGGCAGGGTCTTCAGCTCCGCTGCCAGCAGCGCCAGCAGCGTCTGCCCGCTCACGCTCAGCTTCGCGCTCCCCAACTCGTAGAAGGTTCCGTCTTTGCCCTCGATCAGTTCAATGCGCAGCCCCTCGCTGGTGATCGTGATCTCAATCTGCTTGGAGAGCTTTTCCAGCTCTTTCTTGGCCTTGATCTCCGCTTCGAGCTTCTCTTTCAGCTTCGCCATAGAGTCGTCGTTGACGACATCGACGATCCGGGAGAGGGTCGAGCCCTGACCGGCCATGGTGCTGCCGGTCATGCTGGCGGTTCCCTTGGGATCGTTGAAGTAGCCGGATACGGCCTTCTTGACCTTGTCGCTCGAGCCCATCAGCCAGAGCACGATGAACAGCGACATCATGGCGGTAACGAAGTCGGCATAGGCCACCTTCCACGCGCCGCCGTGATGGCCGCCGTGGCCGCCCTTCCTCTTGATGACGATGATCGGTTGACCCTTGCCCGCCATGATCTTCCATCCTCAAAGGGGTGCGGTCCCTATGCCGCGACCGCTTCAACGGCTGCAACATGGCCCTTGCAGTTCTTTTCCATCTCGTCGAAGCCGGGCCGCACATGCGCGGGAATCGCGCGCCGCCCCATCTCGATGGCGATCATGGGCGCCGAGCCCTTCAGAAAGGAGAGCATCAGCACCCGAAGCACGTGCAGGTATTCGTTGTATTCGTCGGCGGTCTTGCCCATGTTCGAACTCAAGGGGCCGGCCACGCCGTAGCACAGCAGGATGCCCAGGAAGGTGCCCACCAGCGCGGCGGCCACCTTTTCCCCGATCTCCTCCGGCGGACCGCCCAGCGCGCCCATGGTAATGACCACCCCCAGCACCGCGGCCACAATGCCCAGCCCCGGCAGCGCGTCGGCCACCGTGGTTAGCGCGTTGACGGGCTGCATGGCGCCGCTGTGATGCACCTCCATGTCCAACTCCATCATCTGGTCCATGTCGAATGGCTCCACGCCTCCGGTAATGGCCGTGCGCAGCGTGTCGCACACAAAGTCCCGGGCATGATGGTCGCTGAGAAACTCGGGATAGTTCTTGAAGATGGAGCTCTCCTCCGGCTTCTCGACGTCCATCTCCACGCTCAGCAGTCCCTCCTTGCGCACCTTGTTCAGAAACTGGTACATCATCTTGAGCGTGCTCAGATAACGCTCTTTGCCGAAGGGCGATCCTTTCAGAACGCCCACCAGTCCGGCGATCACTCCTTTGATGATGTGCATCGGGTTGGCCACCAGCAGCGTGCCCGTGGCCGCGCCAGCAATGATGAGCAACTCGGCCGGTTGAAGAAGCACCAGGATATGGCCCTTCTCCATCAGAAAGCCGGCGATGATCGAAGCAAAAACCAGGACAATGCCTACGATGGCGAACATGCCAGCCCTCCTGGCGCGGATGCGATCTGGTTTCCGCCCGCGTGAAAGCTGGAAGACATTGCGGTCTTTGCCCTTCCCAGCAGATCCGCCAGCGTTCCGGCCTGGTCCGCCTGGGCCGCGCCGATGCTCACCGTGATCGATAGCTTGTCGCCCCACCAGCGAAAGTCCGCCGTCCGCGCCAGCCCGGCCAGCGCCTGGGCATGAGAGGCCAGCATCTCCAGCGTGCGCTCGTGCGAGACGACCAGAAACTCATCGTCGCCCCAGCGCCCCAGTTTCTCGGTCGGACGCAACCCCTTTGCCAGCGCTTGCGCCACCTTTTGGATCATCGTGTCGCAGGCGTTGGCGCCGTGGGTCTTGCGCAGGTCATGCGCCTGATCGACGGTGATCCACAGTACACCGAAGGTCTCTCCGCCGCGCGTGAAATCCTCAAACTCCGTCTCCAGCCGCTCCTTCAAGTCCGCCTGGCTCACCTTCACGCCCTCGTCTTCGCCAGTTTCACCGTGCGGCAGCGCATCCAGGCTCTCTGTGGGATGAAAGACGATCACCGTGCCGATGCGCCCGCCCATCCCGTCGCGGAGCGCCAGAATCCGCGCCATTGCCGGTACGTCGTGGCCCAGCTTATGCCGCGCATGAACCGGAACCCCGCGCATCGGTTGAGAATCCGCATCGTGCTTCCCATCCATGGGCGGCGCGCACCGCTCCAACAACGGCTTCAGTGTCTCGGGCACGGGCCGCCCCACCAGGTCCAATCCAGCATGGCCGGTGATGGCCTCCGCGGCGCGGTTCCAGAAGACAAGATTGTCCTCCTCGTCCAGAAGCGCCAAACCTTCCGGATGAGTGTTCAGCGCGGCTTCCAGCAGTTCCATGCGATCGGTCATCCAAGCCTCTCCATCTCTTCCATCGGCAAAGCGCGGACCAACTTCATCGTCCTGCCCGGTGGAAAAAGAGATTGGAATCCGCCAATGAAAACCAGTCCGGCCCATGAGAGTTTTCGTGGTTGTAGAAGCGCCTTTCACTCATCTTCGGACCCGCTCTCGGGCCTGGTGGGAAGGCGGGAACAGGGCCCGCCGGCCCTAAAGGAGATAAAGGAATCCACGGTTGCGCCCGCGATTTTTCGTGACCATTCCTGTAGACAGGCTGTAATCTAATTTGTAGGAAACTTATCTGACCATAACGATCTTCCGGCTTGCGCCGGTTATGAAAGAAACCCTGGCGGTTCGCAGTGTCGTAAATGCAGACAATTCCAGGATTCTGCGCAGTTCTGCCGATAGTGCCGCAAGAGGCGCAAACAACTGGCGGAGTTCGGGTCGCCGCCTCCGGGTTAGACAAAAATGAGGATCGGGCCGGCTGCAGGCAAGCCCGATCGGGTTGAAAGTCAGATGAGGCGCGGATTATGAACAAGATCATCCTGGCCGATTCGCAGGCGATTTTTCGCGCGGGCACCGCCAAGGTGCTGGCTATGGACGAGGATCTGCGTATCATCGCTCAGTGCACCGATCTGGATCGCATGCACCACGCGATCACCACCTTCCCCGGCTCAATCGTGTTGTTTGCCGCTTCGCTGCGCCCGGATCTGACCCGCCTGCGCCTTCTGCTGGAGAGCGTGGGCAGCCGGGGCATTGTGATTGCCGAGAACACCGATGCCGCCGGCGCGTATTTGCAACAGGGCTTTCGCGGCGTGGTCTTTCGCAGCGTCACGGGACCCGCCCTGGTGGAGTGTGTGCGCCGCGTGGCGGCCGGCGATACCTGGCTGCCCCCCCAGCTGATGCAGCCAGACTCGCCCGAAGAGGATATGGTGGGCACGCGCGTCCGCGACCGGCTCACCCCCAAGGAGATGCGCATCGTGGCCCTCATCGTTCAGGGCTGCAAGAACCGCGAGATCGCCACCCGCCTCAAGACCACCGAACAGGTGATCAAGAATTACCTGCGGTCGATCTACGACAAGACCGGGGTCAGCGACCGTCTGGAACTGGCTCTGTTTACCATTCACCACCGGGTGCTGGCGCAGGCCGCCGCCGAGGTTGGCAGCAGGCTCGAAGCCGAGGAACACGCCGCCCCGACAGCAGTAGCCTAAAGCATTGAGGGCCTGGAGCTTCTCCGCCGTGGGGTGAGGGATCGGAGCTCAGGGGTCAGGGAGAAGCTGCCGGCGGGGCGGCAAAGACCCCGAGCGCCCGGCTTTGCGCTGGGCGAGGCTTCAAATCTTCTGCAAGTTGGCGAACCTTTCCATCAGCTTCTTTAGTCCATACCGGTTGAAGAGGACGGTGAGCTTGGCGTCTTCGCCGTCTCCCACGCGCTCGAGTACAGTGCCCTCGCCGTATTTGCCGTGGCGGACGCGCGCGCCTTTTTTCAGGCCGGTGACGCCTGCCGGCGCACCGGTCACCACCGCTAATGGCCGGGGGAAGGTCGGGCGGGACAGCGAACCCGGCCTGCCCATCCCCGGTTTGCCGCCCCCTGCCTTCCCTCCAAAGAACCGGGCGATATTGTCGATCGAGTCCGGCGCTTGCGGCGCTTCCGCGCCCCTGCTCGTTGCCGCTTCCGCGCTTCCGCTCCTCGAATTGGCTCCGTACCCAGTCCCGAGTCTCTGCGTCTCCTGGCTTTCATCTTCGTAGTTGTAGTGCTTGTCGGCAAAGTCGCCTGCATGACCGCGCTGGCGGCTGTTCGCATTGGGGTAGCCGGGAGTGGCCCAGGACGAGGGCTGTGGCCGGCTGCCGAGGTTCTCGACCAACTGGCCGGGCACCTCTTCGAGGAAGCGTGAGGGAATGCTCATCTCCGGGGCGTCGTTGCCGTACCTTCTCCTGTAGTGGGCGCGGGTGAGCACGAGCGAGTTCATGGCGCGCGTCATGCCCACGTAGCAGAGCCGCCGCTCCTCTTCCAGCTCATCGCGGTTGTTGAGGGTGCGCGAGTGGGGAAAAAGCCCCTCCTCCAATCCGGCAAGAAAGACGAGCGGGAACTCCAAACCCTTGGCGGCGTGCAGCGTCATCAGGGTGACGCGGGCGTCGGGGTCGAACTGGTCGGTGTCGGAGGCCAGCGCGGCGTGGTCCAGAAACTCGGCCAGGGTCTCGCCGCGAGCCTCGGCATCGTGCGCGGCGTTGGCCAACTCCTTCAGGTTTTCAATGCGGCTGAAGGCCTCCGGCGAGCCTTCGGTCTCGAGAGCCTTGATGTAGCCGGTGCGGTCGATGAGGAAACGGATCAGCTCCGGAAGGGTGGCCGCGTCGCCGGGAACCCGGAAGGCGCTTCCCTGCCCCTCTTCCTCTTCCGCTACTTCTTCCGCGTCCGATTCAAAATCGGGACCGGGTGGAGTTGGACTCCCAGCTCCCAAAGGTGGGACCTGGGGCGCCCGGGCCTGGTGGGTGACCTGCGCCGTCTGGCCGCCGCGGAAATCGAAGCCCGCGGCTGCCTCCGCGCTGGCCGAATCGGGGCTGGCGAAGTCGGTTGCCGCGCCGAACTCGAAGCCGGTGTCGGCATCCTCTTCCCGCGCCACGTCCGCCGAGAGCTTGCCGGCAAAGTCGGGGTCCATCATGGCCTGGGCGTCGAGGATGAGCTGGCGGAAGGTTTCGATGGCCGCTAAGGCGCGGTTAGGCAGGAGCCGGTTGGCGATGGCAACGCCGATGGCCTCCCAAGTCGATGCGCCGGTTTCAAGAGCCAGCCGCTCCAGAGTTTCGAGCGTGGTCTTGCCGATGCCGCGAACCGGGGTGTTGATCACGCGCGCCAGAGCCATGGAGTCGTGCGGGTTGCGGATCAGGCGCAGGTAGGCGAGCAGGTCCTTGATCTCGGCGCGCTCGTAAAAGCTGAAGCCGCCGACCATGGTGTAGGCGATGTTGTAGCGGCGCAGGGCCTCCTCGAACAGCCGCGACTGCGCGTTGGTGCGATAGAGGACCGCGCAGCGCCCTCCTCCGGGATTCTCTCCTTCGCCGGAGTCCGCCTGGCCGAGAAACTTCTGGATGCGATCGGCGACGAAGAGAGCTTCGTTCTCTCCGTCCGGAGCCTCGTAATAGCCGATCGGGCTTCCGCCCCGGCGGTCGGTCCACAGCCTCTTGCCCTTGCGAAGCTGGTTGTTGGCGACCACGGCTCCGGCGGCCTCCAGGATGATCTGCGTCGAGCGGTAGTTCTGCTCCAGCCGGACGATGCGGGCGTTGGGGAAATCCTTCTCGAATTCGAGAATGTTGCGAATGTCTGCGCCGCGCCAGGAGTAGATGCTCTGGTCCTCGTCGCCGACGGCGCACACGTTTTTGGCTTCGCCGGCCAGCAGCTTCATCAGCTCGTACTGGGGGCGGTTGGTGTCCTGGTACTCATCCACCAGCAGATAGCGGTAGCGGCGCTGGTAGCGCTCCCGGGCTTCGCCGGAGACCTTGAGCAGGCGGACGGCTTCCAGCAGCAGATCGTCGAAGTCCAGGGCGTTGCTCTTGAGCAGCTCGGCCCGGTAGCCCTGATAGATGTGCGCGATCCGCTCGTTGTTCGGATCCCTGGAGGCGAGGTAGAACTCCTGCGGGTCGATCATGTGGTTCTTGGCCCAGGAGATGCGGCCCAGGACCGCGCGCGGCGTCAGTTGCTTGGTGTCCAGCCCCATGCGGCGCATGACCTGTTTGACGACGGCCTCCTGGTCGTTCTCGTCGTAGATGGCGAAGGAGCGGGTGAGGCCTTCATTGCCCACCTTGAGGGCCTCGATGTCGCGCCGCAGCACGCGCACGCAAAAGGAGTGGAAGGTGCAGAGGAGCGGCTTGACTTGCGTAATGTGCTCCAGGAGACGATCCACGCGCTCGGCCATCTCGCTGGCCGCCTTGTTGGTGAAGGTGACGGCCAGGATGGAATCCGGCGGGATATTCCTCGCTCGGATCAGGTACGCGATGCGGCTGGTGATGACGCGGGTCTTTCCCGAGCCCGCTCCGGAGAGGATGAGCAGGGGGCCTTCGCCGGCTTCGACGGCGACGCGCTGGGCGGGATTCAGGTTGGCGAGGAGCGGCTGCACGCGGCAAGTCCAGGCGGGAAGGTTCCTTAGTTCAGTGTACCGTTCGAGGGCTGTGGACGCCCGGCCCGGCAGGTCTGCATAGGGCCGACGCATCTAAATTCGCCTCTATGCGGTTAGAGGAAACACCGCTCAAAATACTGAAGTCATGCGCTTTGTAACAAGGGCACGACTTCAGTCGGGCCGCACATGGGCGAACGAAGCACGGTGGGCTTTAGCCCCTGGACACGGCATCGGCCGGCAATCGACAAAGCGGACATGAAGAGGTTGGCAGGGGCTAAAGCCCGTATTATCTGGTGATGTCGTGGCGGCCCGACTGAAGTCGTGCCCTTGTTACAAAACCGACCGCGGATAGCGATCCGGTGGAATAGGATGCGTTTGCCCGGCAGGTTTGCATTCTTGACGCCTTTTCCTCAATTTCCAAATCCAGCCCCATTCCGCACAGCCCGGCTTGGGCCTAGACTCGTCAGATATGGCCACCATCCCCGATCTCACTCTGGACGCCGGGCTGCCCGCGAACATCGACGCCGAGAAGACCATTCTGGGCGCAGTTCTGCTCGACAATGCCGCCCACTCGGAGGCCGCCGAACAGCTCGCGCCCGACGACTTCTCCCTCGACTCGCATCGCCGCATCTTCTTGCGTATGAGCGAGTTGATGGACTCCCAGCACGCCGTCGATATCGTCACCTTGGCCAACGAACTGGCCCGCTCGAAGGAGATCGAATCCGTCGGCGGAGTGGCTTACCTGGCCTCGCTCACCGAGGGTTTGCCCCGGCGCCCGGTCATCGAGGAGTACATCCGCATCGTCAAGGACAAGAGCCTGCTGCGCAAGCTGATGGGCATCTGCTCGATGGCCATCGCGCGGGCCGCCGACCAGGGCGAATCCGCCCTCGAAGTCCTGAACGCCGCCGAGTCGCAGCTGATGGAGGTCACCGAGAAGGGCATCACCCACGGCTTGCAGCCGCTCGACCAGATCGTCCGCCACTCCTTCGGCACCATCGACAACCTCTACAAGCAGAGCCGCCTGGTTACCGGCCTGGCCACCGACTTCACCGAGCTCGACCGCCTGACCAGCGGCCTGCAGAAGGGCGAGCTGATCATCATCGCCGCCCGGCCTTCGATGGGCAAGACCGCGCTGGCCATCAACATCGCCCAGAACGCCGCCATCAACCACCACGCCATCGTGGCCGTCTTCAGCCTGGAGATGAGCAAGGAGGCGCTGCTGCGCCGCATGTTGGCCTCCCAGGCGTGGGTGGACCAGCGCAAGCTGCAAACCGGCTTCCTGGGCCGCGAAGACCACGAAAGGCTGCAGAATGCATTGGGACAACTGGTCGACGCCCGCATCTTCATCGACGATACGGCGGGCATCTCGCTGGCCGAAATGCGCGCCAAGGCCCGCCGCCTGAGGCAGACTCACAACGGCCTCGACCTGGTGGTGGTGGATTATCTGCAACTCATGTCGGCCACGGTGCCCTCCTCCGGCAAGAGGAGCTACGAGAACCGCACCCAGGAGGTTTCGGCCATCTCCCGCGGCTTGAAGGGGCTGGCCAAGGAGCTGAACGTGCCGGTGGTGGCTCTCTCCCAGCTCTCCCGCGCCGGCGTGCAGCGCAAGGACGACAAACGCCCCCTGCTGAGCGACCTGCGCGAGTCCGGCTCCATCGAGCAGGACGCCGACGTGGTGGCCTTCATCCACCGCGAGTCCTACTACAAGCACGACGAGGAGATGAGCGAGGCCGACAAGGCCAAATCGGAGATCATCGTGGCCAAGCAGCGCAACGGCCCCACCGACACCGTTTACTTGAACTGGATTGGCAAGTACACCCGCTTCGACAATCCGGACGCGGGGCACGGGGTCTGAAGGCCGGGTTAGTGTAGGAGAAGAGGATTCCCGGTCTTTGGGATTTGGTTTTCGACGGAGAACCCCCGGTCATTCGAATGCGCAGGCTCTTTCCATTGCTTCTTCTGCTCGCGCCGGTCCTGGGCGCGGCCCTGGCTCATGCGCAGGGAGGGCCGCCGTTCATCACCGACGATCCCGGCACGCCCGGCAACCGGCACTGGGAAATCAACCTGGGCTGGATCGGCGACCACAATCCGGCCCACGCCAGCTATCAGTTGCCCGATTTCGACATCAATTACGGATGGGGCGACCGCATCCAGCTCAAGTACGAGTTGCCCATTGCCGCGGCCACGGATGAGAACAACACCACCCGCGCCGGGCTGGGCGAGTCGCTGCTGGGCGTCAAGTGGCGGCCCTACGAGCATCATCGCGCCGGCGAGCCCAAGTCCGATGAGAATATGGACTTCTCGCTGGGCACCTATCCCCAGGCCTCCATCAACAACCCCACCAGCGCCGTGCGCCGGGGAATCGTGGAGAACGGACCGCAGTATTATCTGCCGGTTGAGTTCACTGCGAAGTTGGGGCCGGTCGGTTTCGACGGTGAGGTGGGGCATTGGTTTGGCAACCAGCTCGTGCCCAGCCGCTGGGGGCGCGGGCTGATCGCCGGTCATGAATTCAGTGAGCGGCTCGAGCTCTATGGGGAGATCTACGACCTGCAGGACGCCAATCGCATCGGCGCTGTGCCCAAGCAGCGCGAGCTGACGCTGGACGCGGGCGGCCGCCAAACGCTCGACCGCGGCGGGCATCTCCGGCTCCTCTTCATGGCCGGGCGCGCCATGCAGGCGGTAACCCGCCAGAACAGCGAGCCGAACTGGATCGCTTATCTGGGAGTCCAGATTCTGCTCGGGCCCAAAGAGCCGGATGCGGCGGCAGCGAACTGACGGCGGCGAATCCCGCCCCTCCAGTGGCAGAATAGACGTATGCCTCCCGCCGATCCAACTCCGTCTGCCCCGATTGTGCTCACCACTGCCCAGGCTCGCGTCCTGGGCGCGCTGGTTGAAAAGGAAGTGACCACGCCGGACTACTATCCGCTCTCGCTGCATGCGCTGATCAACGCCTGCAACCAGCGCTCGAACCGTGAGCCGGTGACGGACCTGGACGAGGAGGCCGTGCGCCAGGCCTTGCATGGCCTGGAAGACAAGCGGCTGGCTGGGCGCGCGCGCGGCGCCGATGGCCGCGTGGCCAAGTACGAGCACTGGCTGGGAGAGGTCTTCAACTTCAGCCGCGCTGAGACGGCGCTGGTGTGCGTCTTGCTCCTGCGCGGGCCGCAGACTCCCGGCGAGCTGCGCGGGCGGACGGAGCGGCTGCACCGCTTCGATGAGATCGGCGAGGTGCTGGCGGGCTTGCAAAAACTGATGGAGCGCGAGCCGCCCCTGGTCGCCGTCTTGCCGCGCCAGCCGGGGACCAAGGAGTCGCGCTATGCGCATTTGCTCTCCGGGCCGGCGGAATCGGCGTCAGTTGAGCCCGCGTTCGCGCGGCGCGAGGCTGGATCTGTTGCCGGATCGGACCTGGGACAGGAAGAGCGCATCGCGCAGTTGGAGGCGGCTGTTGCGGAGCTGCGAAAGGAAGTTGTCGCCCTGCGCCGGACGATCGACGATCTCTTCGGGGATTGACCTGTTTTGAGTTGCCGGGCCGGCCGTGTGCCGCATCGGCGGAGCTGCATGCTGTCGGTTCCTGAATAAATATCCACCGCCTTCATAGCGCCGGCGAGTTATCCCCCAGCAGCGCCTCACGCACAATCTTGATGGGCGGAAAGCCCTGCCGCAGGAAGTTATCGTGAAACTCCTCCAGCGAGAATGCCGCGCCCTGCTTCTTCTTCATATCCTCGCGCAGTTTCATGATCTCCAGCTTGCCCAGCGTGTAATAAAGATAAGTCGGATCGCTCGTCCCCCGCCTGGTCTCCACCACCGCCGTCTCCTTCGACTGGTAGCCTTCCTTCTGGAAGAACGCGACCGCCTCGTCGAAGCTCATCCTGCCGGAGTGCATCTCGATGCCCACGATAAAGCGCGCGTTCCTCAGCAGCGCGTCCTGCAGTTGGCCCAGCCTCAGGAATCTGGATTCGCGCTCGTCCTTCGCCCCGGCTCCAGGCTGGCCATACCCTTCGTCCAGCATCATCTGCTCGCAGTAGTGAGCCCATCCCTCGATGTCGGTGTTCGCCCCCAGCAGCTTGCGCACCCGGCTCGGCGCCTGGGGCAGCCACAGAAACTGAATGTAATGCCCCGGGTAAGCCTCATGGACCGCGGTCGAAATCACCGTGCCAGCATTGAACGAATGCATGTAGCCTTCTACCTCTTCCGGTTTCATCGACGGGTCGGGAAGAGTTACATTGAAATAGGCTTCCGTCGCGCGCGTCTCGAACGGACCAGGCGTATCCATGCTGGCAAAGGTCGTGGCTCGCATGAAGGGCGGCGTCTCTTCCACGATCGGCCGAACCTGGGAAGGAATGGTAACAATGTGATGCGCGCGGATAAAGCCTACGAGTCCATCGAAGGTAGCTCGAAAAGCATCCAGAAGCCGATCCGGCGCGGGATGATTCTCCCCTAACTCCTCAAGCACCGCGCTGGGCGTCTTGTCCGGCTCCAGTTCCTTTGCAACCTCTTTGAAGTGCTCTTGATTCTTCTTGAGGTCCGCCCAGCCTATCTCCAGCAGCTTATCCAGCGGCAAGTCCACCATCTCGTCGTACTGCAGCTTCTTCGCAAAGGTCTCCGCGCCAATGCGGAAATCCCCGTTCGACCGGGCCAGCAGGTCCGTCTTCAGCCAATCCAGATAACTCTTCAGCGCTTCGATCGCCGCGGCATTCGTCTTCGCAAACTCGGCCTTCAGCGCCGCGTCCTGCGCATCGGCAAAGGCCGCCGGCACGTCATGTTCAAAGAAGTCCACAATGCCCGGTAACTGCTCGATGGCTATCTCGGTGTAAACCCGCGGCGGGTTCTTCAGATTCTCTCGCGCGGCCGCCAGCAGCGCCGGCATCTGCTTCTCCCGCGCAATGAGCGACCGCAGCCGCTCATCCGGCGAAGCGAACTTGCGCTCCATCAGCGTGAACGCTCCGTTCGCGCAAGCGCTCGAATAGTTATCCGCATTCTTCTCCCATGGTCGAATCGTTTCCAGCGTCAACAGCGTCGAACGGATGTTGGAAAGCACAATCTCCCGGTCGCTTCGCAAAACAAAGTCGGCCGCGTCAGCGTCGGGGTGAATCGCCTCGATGCCTTCTTCAAAGCTCTTCAGCGCGGCAATCTCGGTGTCGATGCTCTTGCGCGAGTAATCCTCCAACTGCGCGTCGTACTGGTGATAGCCGGCCTGCGTTCCCAGCGTGGGTTGATAGCGCAGGTAAACCTGGTCCAGATACTCATTCGAGAGCTTCTCGAACTGCCGCTTCCAGTCCTCCTTCGCAGCATGAGCATTCATCGCCAATGACATACAAACTCCAATCGCAAGCAGCGCAGTGGTCTTTTTCATCTTTCCTCTCAGCAGCGAGGTGCGTTTCTCATGCGTTTGCCGGCGTCGGCGTCAGGTCGGCAAGCACCTCATGAATCTCAAGCAAAACCTCGTCTGGCCGCGTTGCAACCAAAGGATACTTCAGCAGCCCCTGCGGCGTGAACTGCGCGCCGCGCCTGGCGTTGCGCGCCACCAGCCGCATCAGTCGCTGGGGATCGATGGGCGCGTCTTCCATGAAGCGTATTTGCAGTTCGCCGCGCTTGCGATCGATCTGCGCAATGCCCATTCGCTCGCATTCCAGGCGCAGCTCCGCCGCCTCCAGCAGATAGACGGTCGCATCCGGCGGCGCTCCATAGCGGTCTTCCATCTCCGCGCGCACCTCGGCCACAGCTGCTTCGCTCGCCGCCCCGGCAATCTTCTTGTAGAGCCGCAGCCGCTGGTTCTCTTCCGGCACATAACTCTCGTCGATGCGCAACGCAATGCCGAGGTTGAGCTGCGTCGCGGGCCGCTCCTCGCCGGTCTCTCCCTTCAACTCTTTCACAGCGGCCTCCAGCATCGACGTGTATAACTCGAAACCCACCGCCTCGATGTGCCCGCTCTGCTCGCCGCCCAGCATGTTACCCGCTCCGCGCAGCTCCAGATCGAGCGCCGCAATCTTGAAGCCCGCGCCCAGGTCGCTGAACTCCTTCAGCGCCGCCAGGCGCCTCCGAGCTATCTCGGTCAGTTCATTCTCCGGAGGGATAAGTAAATACGCATAAGCCCGCCGGTTCGACCTTCCCACCCGTCCGCGCAACTGGTATAACTCGGCCAGCCCATGCCGGTCCGCGCGGTTGATGAGCATGGTATTCGCCAGCGGAATATCCAATCCATTCTCGATGATCGTCGTCGCCACCAGCACGTCGTACTCGTGGCGCATGAAGGCCAGCATCACTCTTTCCAGCTCCGTCTCGCTCATCTGCCCGTGGCCCACCGCGACTCGCGCCGCGGGCACAAGCTCCTGAATCCGCGCCGCGATTTCGTAAATCGACTCCACGCGATTGTGGACAAAATACACCTGTCCGCCGCGCTCCAGTTCCACCTCCACGGCCGAGCGCACAATCTTCTCGTCGAACTTGGCCACCACGGTTTGAATCGCCATGCGGTCTTTGGGCGGCGTCTCGATCACGCTCATATCTCTCAAGCCCACCAGCGACATATGCAGCGTGCGCGGAATCGGCGTGGCGCTCATGGCCAGTACATCGATCTCCTTCCGCATCTGCTTCAGCCGTTCCTTGTGCCGCACGCCGAATCGCTGCTCCTCATCCACCACCAGCAGCCCCAGATCCTGAAACTTGATGTCCTTCGAGAGCAGCCGGTGCGTCCCGATCAGGATATCCACCTTGCCCGTCTCCACGCGCTCCACGATATCTTTCTGTTCTTTCGGAGTGCGGAAGCGCGAAATCATCTCCACGTTAATTGGAAACTGCGCAAACCTCTTCTTGAAAGTCTCGAAATGCTGGAAGCTCAGAATCGTCGTCGGCGTCAGCACGGCCACCTGCTTGCCGTCCTGCACGGCCTTGAAAGCCGCCCGCATGGCTACCTCGGTCTTTCCGTAACCCACGTCGCCGCACAGCAGCCTATCCATCGGCCTCGGCGATTCCATGTCGTACTTGATGGCCCGGATCGCCGATAACTGATCCTCCGTTTCGCTGTAGTCGAAAGACTCCTCAAACTCCCGCTGAAACTCGCTGTCCTTTGAGAAAGCCGTGCCCTCGGCCGCGGTCCGTTCGGCATATAACTTCAACAGCTCGCCGGCCATATCCCGCATGGCCTTGCGCACCCGCGCCTTGGTCTTGGTCCACTGCTGCGAGCCCAGCCGGTTCAGCGCCGGCGCGGGCCCCGCGTCGGTCGAGCGGTATTTCTGAATCAGATCCAGCCGGGTTAGCGGAACATATAACTTGGCTTGCTCGGCGAACTCCAAAATCATAAACTCGACGGAGAGACCGTCCTGCGCGATCTCCTTCAAGCCGCGGTACTGCGCAATCCCGTGCTCCACGTGGACCACATAATCGCCGATTCCCAGATCGCGAAAATCGGATACAAACGCCGCCGTCTTCGACCGCGCCGGCTCCGGCCGCGCCGCCACATCCGCATCATCGCTGAGGTCGTTGGCCCCGAAGACGATGAGATTCGAATCCAGGAAGTTCACGCCGCCCGCGATCTGCGTCCGCACAATCACCGGCACGCGCAAATCCCCGGCCAGGTAACTTCCCTCATCCATCACCGTCTCGCCGGGATGCGGATTGCGGCTGCCCAGCCTGTAGGGAATCCGATACTCGCGCAGCACGGTCGCCAGCCGCTCCACGTCGCCCTGGTGCGGCACCGCCAGCACAATCCGCGCCTCCGCCTCCATCAGGCTCTTCAGTTGCTCGGTAAGCGCCGGAATCGACCCATGAAAGCGCAGCGTGGGCCGCGTATTCAGCTCGATCTCGCCCAGCGTGCCGTCCTCGTCCAGCACATCCACCGCGCCTAACTGATCCAAGTCCAGACCCATCTGCGCGTCAAGCTGCGCCTGTAACAGCTCGGGCCGCAGATAGATGTCCTCGGGCCGGATCAGCGACCCGATTCCCGATCGCTCGTGCCTCTGCTCGACCTTGTTCCACCAGCGGTCGATCTGGTTGCGCACCATCGCCGGCTCTTCGATGAACAGCGCGCACTTAGGCAGAAGAGTTAGCAGCGACTTATTCGCCCCGGCCACCGTGCTGAAAAACTCCCAGCCCGGAAAGACGCTCGCCTCCCCGGCAGCGGCCAGGCCGGCGGCTGTCTCCTCGTCCTCCTTTACGACTTCCACCCGCTGCCGGCTCAGCCGCCCGTGCACCGCGGCCAGCAGCCGCTCCGTCACCGGCGTCTCGGTCAGCGGCAGCAACTGCGCTTCGTCCAGCCCGCTCTGCGAGCGCTGCGTCTCCGGATCGAATTTGCGGATGGTCTCAATCTCGTCGCCAAAGAACTCGATGCGCACCGGCCGGTCGGCCTCCGGCGAATACACATCCAGAATCCCGCCCCGGCGCGTGAACTGCCCCGGCATCTCCACCAGGTCCATCTGCGTGTAACCCACCGTGGCCAGGTGCTCGGTCAGCACCTCCACGTCCACTTCTTCGCCGCGCTTCAGCGTCACTGCCAGGCCGGCGTAGTAGGCGCGGTCAAACAAGCGCAGCGCCGCCGATTCCACCGGCGCTATCAGGATCGAGACCGCCCCGGTCGCCAGCTTCCACAGCGCCGCCGCGCGCTGCTCCTGCACGTCGGGATGGGGAGACAGATTCTCGAAGGGAAGCACGTCGTGGGCCGGCAGCCGCGCCACCTGCGCGGGGTCCACCGCGCCGGTCAGCTCACAGCCGGCGCGCAGCATCGGCTCCAGCGCCTCGGCGGCCTTGTTGTCGGCCACCACCACAATCACCGGCTGCCGGGCCGCGCGCGCCATCAGCGGCAGATAGATTGAGCGCGCCGTCGCCGTCAGCCCGGAGACACGTCTCCGCCCCGCACCCAGGCTCAGATGCCTTCGTACGCGCTCAAACCCCGAAGAGTGCTCCAGCTCCGCAAATACCTCGCGGACAAACGGGAGAATCATCTGCTGTCAGTTTACCAGCGATGGCGCGACGGCCTTTTTAGGGCATTCAAGCTCGATCCCGCGATCGGCAGATTCTCGTCCACCACCTGGCGCGGAATCCCGCGCCCTCTGTCTGGCACAAAACCGCGCACCAGATACTCAGTTCCGTGGCTCGCTTTTGTAAACGGACTTTAGACTCGGAACACTGGAAGATAGAACTGAGCTGCGCGAAGGAATCGAGTTTGTGCAGGCGCAGGCCTTGAGGGACGGGGTCGAGGGCGGAGTGCTCGATAACCCAGGTGTCTTTGTGAAAGAGCGAGACGGCGTGAAGGCCGGCGGCCGGGGCGGAATTGATGTCGCTCTTGATGCCGGCGCCGATCATCCAGCGTATCGCCGGCGTCGATGAGCAGGGTCTGGCCGGGAGGTAACTGGAACAGGGGTTTCATGGCAACGAATTCGAAGGGCGCAAGTGAGGATCTGAACGGGTCTCACAGGTCTCAAATCGAGGCCAGGCGGCGGCGCCAGTTCGCGCCATCCCACCCTAGCCGTAAAAACAAGACCGTGGCGAGGGTGGGGCACCCGGATATTCAGATGAAGGAATGTGAAAGAGCTACAGTTTGGGTTGCGTGGCGAGCCACTGCTTGAGGTTGGGTTCCTGGAGGGCGCGGAATTCGGTGCAGCCATCGATGTGCTCAATGGCATGTTTGAGGGCAAGATCGGAGGCGGCCACTTTGTGCGTGGAAAAGAACTGCTTCACATCGTCGCGGCCGGCAGCGGAGCAGAAGCTGCCCGCGGCGCTTACCAGCACGCCGCCCATTTCGGTGGTGAGCTGGGCCTGGACCTTGTCCCAGTTGGCCTGAATGTACTTCCAGGCGAGGTCGCGGGTTCCATCGACCTGCAGAGCGATGGCGAACTGAATGGCGGCGTCCTGGTTGCGGACCTTGCCGGAGGCGGCGTAGTCCAGGGAGCGCTGGACGAGGGCGGGGTCTGCGAACTGGGCGAGCAGGCGCAGCGCACTGTCCTGGAGTTCGGGATTGGTCGAGGTTTCAGCGAGCTTCTGGAGCTTGTCGAAGAGAGCGGCGTCGCCATTGCGGGCGGCGATGGCCAGCGCGGTCTGGCCCCACGTGGCAT
>Ga0326727_10001553_pt1 | contig 84035 bp, 58 predicted proteins | sample MB2enrmetagenome_FD_207643 | JGI IMG/M metagenome (GOLD analysis project Ga0326727, IMG submission 207643) | Lab enriched peat soil microbial communities from McLean, Ithaca, NY, United States - MB29MY | ecosystem: Environmental > Terrestrial > Soil > Wetlands > Peat | place: USA: New York... | reverse complement strand
CATGAGGGCGACCGAGTGTGGGGAGGAAGCGCGGATCGAAGCTGCGGGCCGATGAACAAGAACCGGATAGAAGGCGGTGCCGAGCAGGGCGAGCGGGCAAATGGCCGCGAAGCTCTTGTGACCAAGGGGCGGTGGCGTAAATTCGGCGGTCGTGCAGTGAAGGAGTGCGTTCTTACCCGGGGAGATCTCGCCTTGCGCCTGAAAGGGCGACGGTGTCGAGCCGGAGCGAGAAGTCAGCAGAGGCCGTAGTAGCAGGCGTAAGTCAGTGAAGGGCCGAACGGGAAGGAGTGGTTCCTGTGAAGACGATGTGTTGGAAATGGCATCAGACGTCCACATTGGTGGAGCGGTCCGAAAGGGGCGAGGTGAAGCCGAGTCTAACCCGGACAGTGATGAAGACCGACGCCCGCGTCCTCAAACAGGAGGCATGGGGAATACCTCAACTTCTCGAACCGCCCGGTGCGGACCCGCATGCCGGGTGGTGTGGCAGGGGAGAGCGGTCACTCGCTCCCCCTATGCCGATTGATTGGGCCGAACAGGCTGCGGAAAAACACGATCCGGAGGGAGGCGGGGGGTTCAACTCCCCGCATAAAGCCAGCAGAATCAAAGCGGGCTTTAGCACCGGAGGAACACTTTCCGTCAATTCTGCCAGAAACAGGAGTTTTTCCGCAGCCTGCGAAGCCCGAATCCCAGCAAAAAAAGCTACTCCTTCAACTCCAGCGGTGCGCGCAGCCTGATGTCGCGCGATGATGCGCCGGCCTGGACTTCGAATCTTCCAGGCTCAGCCACCCAGTCCTTCTTTTCCGGACTCCAGTAAGAAAGGTCCGCGCGGTCCAGGTGGAAGAGAACCAGCCGCTCCTCGCCCGGCTTCAGCTCCACGCGCTTGAATCTCTTCAATTCGTGCACCGGGCGGTCGATCTTCGAGTGGCCGTCGTGAATGTAAAGCTGCACGACTTCGGCCCCTGGGCGCGTGCCGGTATTTTTCACGATCAAGGTGACACCGGTGCTCTTTGCTCCGATATGATCTCCCGAAGTCTCAGTGAGGGGGATCACCCGCAGATTGCTGTACTCAAACGTGGTGTAGCTCAGCCCAAAGCCAAACGGGAACAGCGGCTCCACATTCTTCGTGTCGTAATAGCGGTAGCCGACATAGATCCCCTCGGCGTAATTCACCTTCAGATTCACGCCTGGATAGTTTTCATAGGCCGGCGTGTCCTTCCACTCCTTCGGCAGCGAAACCGGCAGCTTGCCCGAGGGGTTGGCGTCGCCAAAGAGAATCGAGGCCAGTGCCGCGCCTGCCTCCTGCCCGCCGTACCACATATCCACCAGCGCCGGCGTCTTGTCGATCCACTTCGTCATGGTCACGGGGGCGCCGGTATTCAATACCACGATGGTGTGCGGATTCGCCTGCTCTACGGCCTCAATCAGCTCATCCTGACCGGCCGGCAGATCCATGGTCTTCACGTCGAATCCCTCAGCCTCCAGCTTGGTGTAGCGGCCAACAACCACTACGGCCACGTCGGCGTGCGCGGCGGCATCCACGGCCTCTTTCAGCAGCCGTGCGCGGGCTTCAGCAGTGTCCTGTGCCAGGTCCTCGCCTTCCATCCCCACGCCGAGCGCATACTTCACCTCAACGCTGCTTCCAGCCAGCTTGCGAATTCCGTCCAGGGGCGCAATCGCATATTTTGGTTGCACCAGCGAGCTGCCGCCTCCGCCGGTGCGCGCCACGGCGGCATTCGGCCCGATCACGGCGATCGAATGAATCTTTCCGGCATCCAGCGGCAGCAGGGAATCGGAGTTCTTCAGCAGCACAATGCTCTCGGTCGCCGCCTGCCGCGCCACGGCCGCCTGGGCTGGGGTATTTACCTCGCCGCCGCCCATGTGCGGATGGTCGAAGATGCCGCTCAGGAAAATCACACGCAGAATCCGGCCCGCGTTGTCGTCGAGCGTGGCCTCGCTGATGTGCCCGGCCTTCACCTCGGCCAGCACCTTGTCCGCCGTCAGCCAGCCAGCCCCGTTGCCTACGGTCTGGGTCTCGGAGAGCGTATACCAGGCCCGCATCGGCGCTCCGCCCGGCATCTCCAGGTCCATGCCCGCGTTCACCGTTCCGGCCGTCGAGTAGGTGCTGCCCCAGTCGGAGATCACAAATCCCTTGAAGCCGAATTCTTTTTTCAGAATGTCGGTCAGCAGTTCTTTGCTCTCCGCGCAATGCACGCCGTTGACCTTGTTGTAGGCAGACATCACGGTCCACGCGCCGCCTTCTTCCACGGCGGCCTTGAAGGCGGGCAGATAGATCTCGTGCAGCGTGCGCGCGTCGATTTGCTCGTCGATGCGGTGGCGCTCAAACTCCTCGTTGTTGGCGTCAAAGTGCTTTACCGAGGGAATCACGCCCTCGCCCTGCACGCCCTGGATGTAAGCCACGCCCAGCCGCGCGGCCAGGTACGGGTCCTCACCGTAGCCCTCGAAGTTACGCCCCCATAGCGGCACACGGTTGATGTTCACCGTCGGCCCCAGAATCATGTCCCGGCCCAGCGCTTTCACCTCCTGCGCAATGGCCTGCCCCTCCCGCCGCACCAGCTCCGGGTCCCATGTGGCGGCCATGGCCACGCCTGCTGGGAACGATGTGGAAAGAACCTTCAGCGGCGCGCCGGGAATGCCGGTGATGGCCGAGCTGCCCGCCCACGACCGCACGCCCAGCGGCCCGTCAGCCATCTTGATGGCCGGAATCCCCAGCCGCGCGATAGGCGCCGACTCCATCCAGCCCGAGCCGGAGAGCATTGTTGCCTTCTCTTCGAGCGTCATGCGGCTCAACAGGTCGGCCACGCGCTTCTCCGCCGGAAGGCTGGCGTCCTTGTACGGCGCATTGGCGGGAACGGCAACCAGCGCGGCGCTTTTGCCGGCGGTTTGAGCCTGGATTGCGGCGGGAAAAAGGACGGCAACAGCAGACAATGCAACTAGGAACGGTGTCAAAACGCGACGCATCGGTAGTCTCCAGGGACGGGCACACTCTCCATCCAATACCACCGGAATGGTAGCGGATGAGAGCACGGCTCAACAACCACGACCACCAAATGAGTTAGGCTGATGCATCTGGACGGTTGAAAGGAATCGAGGGTACGGGATGAAGCGTCCGGGGAAAACCACCTGCGTTGTGTCAGGGCATGACTTCAGTCGTGCCGAGAACATCTGCAAAATCGAAACGGGCTTCAGCCCCTGGAAGATCGCGTGATCCCTGGGTGCCCCACCTTCGCCGCTTTCGCGTCTTTTGCGAGGATGGGAAACCACAAACCTCATCGGCGCAGCGCGCCTGCCCCACCGCGGGTGGTCAGTCCGCGACCATCTGTTCCCCCGGCAGAATCGGCCGCGTTCGCGGCAGCAATCCGCAAGAGGAAAACCAGCCCATTACCGCCAGCACGCCCAGGAAGGCTCCCAGCTTGATCCAGGCGGTCGCGCCCGTAAGCGGCAGTGTCTTCCAGAGTGCCAGCAGCACTGTCTGCGCCGCTGTTACTGACCAAACCGTGCCGTAGAAGTAGCGTCTGTGGGTGCCTTCTTTCCTGGTCGAGGGTTCCACGCGCGGCAGCTTGCCCAGCGCCCCAGTGAGCAGAATTACCGCGGCCAGCGGCAGATAGGCATAGTAGTAAATCTGCTTCATGCGCCACACGCCGGTCACGGCGGCGATCAACAGGCCGCTGATGTTCAGCAGCGCATAGTTCAGCGCGGCATTCCACGCAAAGGTGTAGCAGACCCGCCGGTAGAGCGGATTCGGCTTGTCCTCATCGAAGCGCAGAATGTACGGCCCCGGCTCACCGCCCGGCACCTTTCCGCGCACCAGGGCAATGCCCGTCCCCACCAGCACCGCTCCCAGCCAAAGCGAGTTGCCCAGGCTGAATCCGTGCGCGAAGAGCGAAAACGTCAGTGGCCCAGGCGCCAGAAAGAAGACAAAAATCCAGATAGGCCAATGACAAGTGCGATAGATGCGAGTATTCCGGGTGCGCATCTTGCGTTCCTCGGCATACTCAACCTTCCCTTTGTAGCCCATGCCGAGAAGTCTCGCAGAGCCATCGCGCGCCCGTCAATGCGGGCTGTGCTGCGCCTCCGAATCGGCGATAGGCTCGAATCTGGAAACGTGACTCGGACCGCTGGCAACAACTGACATATGGTCGTAAAATGCTCGCCATGAACACATTCCCCAAACTCGGTCGATTCGCGATCGCCGGTGCGGTACTGGCATGTGCATGCTATGGGTTTGCTCAGGCGGTTCCCTGCTCCGAAGCGAAAACTGGCTACTACAGCCCGACTCCAGACCGGCCGAAGCACCTGTCAATAAGTCGCGAAGCTAACGGCGCTTTCGACCCGTCTAAGAAGGTCACGTCGCAGTTGGGGGGGAATAGCTGGCTCGTCACCGATGCCCCTGTTTATACGAATGTCCCTCCTTGGAACACGACAATCTTCGTTGGACGCACGGGCAGCGATAAGCCGTTCCTAAAGATCACGGTGCTCGACCACGGGAACACGCTCAACGTGAAATGGGTCACTGACCGTTTGCTCCACATAAACATCTGGTGGGGGCGTTTCGGGATGAGCGACTGGATTATAGACGTTGACCGGGGAACAGTTGTATACGACGAGCTACTCAACTTTTACGAAGAATATAGCTGCATTGATGACACCAAAAAGACCGTGCCATAGCGGTTAAAGACAAATCGCCAAAGCACGGACTGACGCTCCTAGTCGGCAAATGCCGGCGATCTGGTCGTATCATCAGCTAACCCGAGACTACGCCACCACCTCAACCCACCCCATCCGCCCCTAAGCTACAATGGAAGATGGGCCAAGGCCAATTTTTCTGCGCAATGCGCGCAAAGACAGCAAGGAGCTAAAGAACCACTATGTCGATTCCCGCCACACAAATGCGTCCCGGCATGATCATCAAACACAAAGATCAACTGCACCTGGTCTTCAAGGTCGAGCACCGCACGCCCGGCAACCTGCGCGCCTTCATCCAGGCCAAGCTGCGCAACCTCAAGTCCGGAGCCATGTTCGAGGAGCGCTTCCGCTCCGCCGACGCCATCGATAAGGTCGTCGTGGACGAGGTCTCCATGGAGTTTCTTTACGCCGACGGCGACGACTACTACTTCATGAACCCCGTCGACTACGAGCAGACCGTGCTGAAGGGCTCTACGCTCGGCGACGCCATCGAGTACCTGACGCCGAACCTGCAGATCAAGGTCAGCTACCACGACGGCCAGGCTGTGGGCATCGACCTGCCTGCGTCGGTTGAGCTCACCGTCGTCGAGACCGAGCCCGGCCTCAAGTCGGCCACCGCCTCCAGCGTCTCCAAGCCCGCCAAGACGGAAACCGGCCTGGTCGTCCAGGTCCCGGCCTTCATCAACGAAGGCGAAAAGATCCGCGTTGACACCAGCGAAGGCGCGTACCTGAGCAGGGCATAAGCTCAACCGATTATCAAGCCCGGCTTCGGCCGAGCCGGGCTTTGTGTGGTTGGCAAGCCCCCTGCTGTCGCAGCTCCTTGCTTGTCCTGTTTTGCCGGTGCCGTGTGTGGCTCAGACACTGGCGCCGATTGCAAGTTTAGGCGTGATGAAGGCTTTCGGCATCAAACTCCCCCCGTGCCGCCTGATCTCTGCGCAACGATGGCAGTTGTCCCCACCGCAGGTGGAGGGTGGTAGGATGTTGCCCATGGTAGCGACTAAAAGACTCTCCGCTCTCGTTCTTCTGGGCGCCGCGGCGTTGTTTGGCGTTCCTGGCCTCCTCGCGCAGAGCGCGCAGCAGCCGGCCTCGCACCCCGTTGCCGCCAGGCTCCCCTATTCGGCGTTCAAGGAGATCCACGTCGACCAGGACTGCCACCTGCTGCCGAATCCGGCTCTCAAGAGCACCGCGGACAAGAAGCCCCATCTGCGCAAGGATGCGGTGATCTGCCATCTGGAGACCGTGAACACCTCCGAGCATATAGAGGAGACGATCGACGGCAATGAAATGCGGCGCAACCGGGTCGGCATTCGAGAGCAGACGTATGTGCTCCAGAATGTGACGAAGCAGGAGAGATGGTTTGTGGTCGAGCAGCTTGTTCCCGAGGGGTGGGTGGTCGACTCCGATCCTCAGCCGGCGGAGATGGATGGGGCGACGGCCGTATTTCGCGTCCATGCGGAGCCGGGCGAGATTGTGCGCCTGCACGTGGGCGTGCGGCACACCAAGCCGCTGCGCACCAGGCAGTCCAGTACGACGGCCGGCTGACAATTCAGAGTCTCTAGCCAGGTTGCCGCTTTGGAGTGAAGCTCCTGCACTGATCCACAGACCGGCATGACGTGAGACTCCGCTTCCATCCCTGACCCGGCGGGTGCAGAATGGATGGCAGAGGTTAAATCCCGGTGAATTTCGATTCACTTCCCCCCGGCGCGCAGCTTGAGGCATCCCCCCAACCGGAGTGGCGGCGGCGGCTAGAGGTATGGCGCATCCTGCTTGCGGAGTGCACCCGCAAACCCAGCCGGAAGAACGTCCATGCCTTGCGCAGCCTCACGTTGCGCCTGCGGGTGGCGCTGGAGCATGAGCTGCTGGAGCAGGATGCAGACTCCGGCGCTGCCCGAGCCTTCCGCCGTTGGAATAGGGAGGGGCGCAAGCTGCGGAAGGCGCTTGAACCAGTGCGCGATGCGGACGTCTATCTGACCAGACTCGAGGGCCTGAGCGGCTCCCTTCAGGGGACGCTTGAGGGCGAGACGCAACTGAGCCCCCGCTGCGTACGCGAAACAGGCAAACTCGCTGACCGGCTGAAGCGGCAGCGGCAGGCGGGGATCGATGAGCTGATGGCTGTCCTCGAAGCGCACAGCAAGCGGATGAACCGGCTCAGCAGGGAGATGGAAGAGGCGTTGGCGCCGCACATGCCCTCAAGAGCGCCATCCACGGCACAGGCGGCGCTGGGGATCTTCGAGGGGCTGGCCAGGGAACTTCCGAAGCTCGACGCCGCCAACCTGCACGCATACCGCAAGCGCCTCAAGCAAGCGCTCTACCTGGCCGAAATCTCCGCCGCGGACGATCCCTTGGCTGGACGGTTGGCCACCGCATTCAGAAAGATCCACCTGGCCGCCGGCGAGTGGCACGATTGGCAGGCGCTCGCCCTGGAGGCTGGCCGCGTTCTTCCCAGCCACGGCAAACAGGACGGCCTGGTACCCGTGCTGGAGGCACTGGAGACGAAGGCCCTGCACCGTGCACTCGGCCAATGCAGGCGCTCCTCGGCGCGTTTTCTGAAGAAAGCGAACGGGATTCAGCCTCTACCGCCGCGAAAGCCCGCCGCCTCCGATCGCGGTTTCCAGATTGAAGACGAGTATCTCGAAGCGGGGATCTCGCATTAATTTGGACTTCCATTTTGCCTTCCGGCTACGGAACAACAGTACTCCGCTCGATCCCGGGAAAACCCTGTTTCGAATGTAGAAAAAACGCCCGGCAGAAAACAATCGCCAGTTGCACGGAAGGAACTGTTCCCGCCGCGCCTGCGTAGTACCACATAGACCGCCAATGAGGAGGCCACACCTTTGTCTGAAGCCCCTGCGCTCATCCCTGCGCGAACGCCTCTCCGCTCATCCCTGCTGCTGGCCGCTGTTTTTGCCACGATTACATTCCTGATCCACTTCGCCAGTTCGCTCTGGGGAAGCCATCTGGGCTACGGTTTCTTTCGCGACGAGCTTTACTTCCTGGTCTGCGGCCATCATCTGGCCTGGGGTTACGTGGATATGCCGCCGCTGGTGGCCCTCCAGGCGCGGCTGGCGGAGATGCTCTTTGGCCTCTCGCCCACCGGCATTCGCATCCTCAGCTTTCTGGCTGCGGGGGTGACGGTTGGCCTCACCGGCCTGCTCGCCTGGCAGCTTGGCGGCCGCCGCACGGCGCAGGCGCTGGCCATGACGGCCGCCCTCGCATGTCCGGTATTCCTCGGCACCTCCAACTACCTCTCCATGAACTCCTGGGAACCTTGCTTCTGGATGGGCTCACTCCTGGCGCTGCTGCGCGTGGCCGACGGCTCGGACGGTCTGCGCGCCTGGCTGATCTTCGGATTGCTGGCCGGCCTGGGCATTGAGAACAAGCACTCAACCGTCTTCTTCCTGGTTGCGCTGATCGTAGGTCTGCTGCTGAGTCCGCAGCGCCGCATCCTATGGTCGAGGGGCTGCGCAGCGGGAGTGGCCGTGCTGTTGCTGCTGGCCCTGCCCAACTTCCTCTGGCAGTGGGTTCACCACTTTCCCACGTATGAGTTGCTGAGCGGCGTAGCGCGCTCCGACAAGAACACCAAGCTCCCGCCACTGGCTTTTCTCATGCAGCAGATCAACATGCTGCTGATCTTCTCGGTCCCTCTCTGGATCGGCGGCCTGGCCTGGCTCGGCTTTGCCCGCAAGGCCCGGCCCTGGCGTTTCGTCGCCCTCACTTATCTGCTGTTTCTGGCCATGATGATGGCTATGCACGCCAAGGATTACTATCTTTCGCCCATCTATCCGGTTCTCTTCGCGGCGGGAGCAGCGGCGCTCGGCCAGCTCATCCGCCGCGGTTGGCCGCTCATCGTATACGCGGTGTTCCTGGCCTGCTTTTTCTGCCTCGTCACGGCGCCCATTGTGCTCACCATTCTGCCGCCGGACAAATACATCACTTACACGGCACGCTTCCGCGCCAACAAGGTCCAGAACGAAAAATTCACCAGCCCCCTGCCTCAATATCTCTCTGATCGCTTCGGCTGGCCGGAGATGGTCGAGGGATTTTCCGCGCGTTACAACGCCCTGCCGCCCGGCATTCGCGCCCACACGGCCATCTTCTGCGGCAACTACGGCGAGGCCAGCGCCGTGAACATCCTCGGGCCGAAATATGGTCTGCCCACCGCCATCAGTGGCCATCAGAACTACTTTTACTGGGGATGGAACGGCTACACCGGCGAATCTGTTCTCACACTTGGCAACGACTCCAGGGACTACACGGATAACTACGACGAAGTCATCGACCTCGGCGCCTTCGACGCGCCCTGGATCATGGACCACGAGCATCACCACTACTTCTGGCTTCGCCACCGCAAGCGCACCTATGCCGCTGACTGGCCGGATTTCAAGTACTGGTACTGATGCGGTTCCACGTCCGCAAGCCTTCGATCTTGTTGCCCAACCATGCGCTTCTTCAAACGTTCACGTGCAAAAGCGCGCGATTTGAAAGAAAATGGAGTCAGACGCGTTTATTTTGAGGATGATTGGGGAACGCTTGACACATGCGCTGAATGAAATCCCCCGGTGGACCGCCCAGGAGTTTGAGCGGCTGGTTCTGGCCGGCAACCCCAGGGTAGCGGTCTTCGATTGCGATGGAACGTTGTGGGGCGGCGACTCCGGCTACGGCTTTATGGTCTGGTCCCTTGAGCAGGGCCTGGTGTCGCGCTCAACCAGCGATTGGATCGACACCCGCTATCGCGGCTACCTGGCCGACACGGTAACTGAGCTGGAGATCTGCGGCGAGATGGTGCAGATCTACTCGGGGCTGCGCGAGCAGGAGTTGCGCGAGGCTGCGGCCCGCTATGTGAGCGAGTTTGTTCATCCGCGCATCTTCGCCGAGATGGCCGCGCTGGTGGACGCGCTCAGAGAGGCCGGCGTCGAGTTGTGGGCCGTCAGTTCCACCAACAAGTGGGTGGTCGCCGAGGGCGTGCGCGATTTCGGCATTCCCGAGGCGCGTGTTCTGGCCGCCGAGGTGCGCGTCGCTCATGGACTCATCTCAACAGAGATCATGGACGTGCCTACCGACGAGGGCAAGGCCGCCGCACTGGCGCGCGTGGGTCTCAACCGCCCCGATGCCGTCTTCGGCAACTCCATTCACGACCTGCCTATGCTCGAAATCGCGCAACACGCCTTTCCGGTCAATCCGTCTCCGGCGCTGATTGCGGCGGCGGCAAAGCACGGCTGGGGCTACTTCCGGCCAGAGGCTGCCGAGGGCGTTCATGCGGGCGTGGCGGGCGAGTCGTCCCTGCCCGTGAGATAACCGCTTTTTCTTTCTGGAGATCCGCAGCCGCTTTCCGCGCCATGGAACGCGGCTCCGGAGCCGGGGAAAGCACAGCTTAAACTCTGCAACCCTTTTGGTGCGTTTACACTAGTGGGGTGGAAGAACTCCAGCCGAATCCCGATCCCAGGCCTGCCGGTCCCGCCCTCCGCTTCGTGGCGGCGGCGTTGATTGTGCGCGGAGGCGAGATCCTCATCGGTCAGCGCCGTCCCGAGCAGCCGATGGCGCTGAAGTGGGAGTTTCCCGGCGGCAAGATCGAGGCAGGCGAAAGCCCTGAGCAGGCATTGGCCCGGGAGCTGGACGAGGAACTCGGCATCCGCGCCACCATCGGACCTCCCGTCACCCGCATCCGCCACAACTACCGTCATGGCGGCGCCGTCGATCTCCAGTTCTTTGCCGTCCATGAGTTCGCCGGCGAAATCGAGGGACGCATCTATCACCAGGTGCGCTGGGTACGGCTCGAAGACCTCTCCGGCTACGACTTCCTGGCCGCCGACCGCGGACTCATCCGCGACCTGGCCGCGGGCAAGCTGTTGTAGAAGCTTCCTGGGGTCTCCGGGCTACTCAAGAATCGTTTATCCCAAGCCTTCGAATTCGAAAAAACATTCGTGCGGGAACTTATCTCCTGCCCTTTGGACACGCGCAGCTACTGGTTTGGAAACGAAAAAGAAACGTAAGCTACTCGCCCTTTATCCGATGCTTCGCGGGGAACCCTATTGCAGCCTCCGGAGATTCGCCCATCTCCGAATTCGAGTCCTTGCCCAGCGATAATGGCTGCTTGTCTGCGCCGCGATCCACCTCGACAGAGGCCACACGCGCAGCCACGGATAGAGTTGTTTGCGGAAGAGCTTCTCCTGAGAAATGGAGCGCGTCAACTCGAGCATCTTCGCATACGTCGATTCAAACTCGGCGAGTATGACCTCGAAACTCTCGTTTTTCCATTTCCGGTAGATGCGGTCATTCAGGGCGGGCGTCTGAGTCCACTTCAGATCCTCGGCGGGAGTGCGCGGGGTTCCGCCCCGCAATCCCTCCTCATACCATCCGAGAAACATCTTCTTCCATTCAACCAGGTGGGCGATGACATCCTTTGCGGACCATTCGTGACACACCCCCGGCAGCTCCCGCTCCTGCTCGTCGAGCCCTTCGATGCACTTCTTCAACAAGCGGTACTCGGTCTCCATGGCATCGAGGAGTTCCTTCTTCGTCTTGGCGATTGGCATCTGAAGCCTCCCTTTCGCACCGCCGATCCGATTGGATTGCGGCAGGTCGAGCGTTCAGCGGGATCGAGGTTCGCGGTCTCCCAGCCATTTTGCAAAAGACGCGAAATGGATCGGGCACCCTCAGTTTGCGATTCGGGCCGGAAAGATGCGGATGCAACCTATTCGCTTTCCTGCCGGATCGCTTCCAGAAGCTTGCGGTCTTCCTTGCTGAGCGTGGCGTCCTCCAGCAAATCCGGCCGGTTGGTCAGGGTCTTGCGCAACTGCTGCTCGCGCCGCCAGCGGCGAATCCCGGCGTGGTCGCCATTCATCAGCACCTCAGGCGCGCGCAGGCCGCCAAACTCCGCCGGGCGGGTGTAGTGCGGGTAATCGAGCAGCCCCCCGGCGCCGTGCTGCGAGCGCGGAACGCCGTCCTCGGCGATCTCGATCTCGGCGTCGGCCACGCCAAAGCTCTCAAACTCGCTCGATGCCTCGTTGCCCAGCACACCGGGCACCAGGCGCATGGTCGCATCCACCACCACGGCAGCGGCCAGCTCGCCTCCGCTCAGCACGTAGTCGCCGATGGAAAGCTCCAGGTCGCAATAAATCTCGTTGATGCGCTCGTCCACGCCCTCATACCGGCCGCAGATCAGCACAACGCGGTCCGCGGTGGCCAGCTCCCGCGCCATTGCCTGGGTAAAGGGACGCCCCTGCGCTGAAAGCAGAATCACGCGCGTGCGCGTAGGATGGCCGAACGGTTGACCCGATGATTCGCTGACTTGCTGGCTCGCCGCCAGCCGCTCCGCCTTGGGCGCAATACCCAGGGAAGCCAGCGCCTCGGCCAGCGGCTCGGGCTTCAGAACCATCCCCTCGCCCCCGCCAAAGGGCCGGTCATCCACGGTGCGGTGCCGGTCGTGGGTAAAAGCGCGCAGATCGTGCACACCCACCGCCACCAGCTCCTCGGCCAAGGCCCGGCGCAGAATCCCGTTCTCGAAGAAGCCGGCGAAGAAATCGGGGAAGATGGTGACAATCTCAAAGCGCATACTCATCGATGATAGCGGGTGTCCCACATTCGGCACGCCTTTGTTTTTGCGCCTGAGGCGGGACACCTATAGCGATAACCTTTTACGCCTTTTCGGCAATTTGTTCTTGAGATGGGCCGCAGTTTCTTCGTGCGGGATGCCTCGAATGTGTTCTACTGTTGGCCAACTGCTATGGCGAGCTTTGAAGCGTTGCTAAATCGCTGGCAATCGGCCGGCGTCCTGGATGAGGAGGCCGCCCGCCGCATCCGCGCTTTTGAAAGTGAGTGGCGGAAACCCGCCGGTTTGCGCTGGCAGGGGATCGTTGCGCTGATTCTGGGCGCCATTCTGCTGGCTTGCGGCGTGGTGCTGTTTGTCTCGGCTCATTGGGATCAGATCGGTCCCGGCGCGCGCCTTGCCGTGGTGCTGGGGATGGTCTCGGTCTTCCACCTCGGCGGAGCCTGGGTGCGCAGCCGCTTTCACGGCCTCTCGACGGCCCTGCAAGCCGTGGGAACCGTCTCGACCGGCGCGGCGATTGCCTTGGTTGGCCAGATATTCAACATTCAGGAGCACTGGCCGGCGGCGGTGCTGATGTGGGCCCTGGCCGCTCTGGCCGGATGGGTTCTGCTGCGCGACGAGGCGCAACAGACGCTCGCGTTGCTGCTCGTTCCGGCGTGGATTCTGTCGGAGTTCCTCTATGCCGCCGAAGGCCACATCGGCGCGGATGCCTACGCGGGCCGCTTCCTGATCGTCTGGGCGGTTCTCTACCTCACGTTGTTCCTTGGCTCCAAGCACAAGATTGTCCAGTGGATTCTCTTCGCCGTCGGGGTGATTGCAGCCAACGCCGGGACAGCTCTTCTGCTCGAGGGCTGGCGTTCATGGGGCGACCAGACCTTTCTGTCTCCCGGACTCAGGACCTGGGGCTGGGTGGACATTGCCGTGCTGCCGCTTATCTTCTCTGTCTTCAAAGTCCGCAAGAGCGTGATTCCCGTGGCTGTTGCGGTCCTCTTCGCAATTGCGCTGCCCTGGTGCCAACTCATCCGGACCGAACCGGGAAGCTACCCCAACTATGTGTACAGCGAGCCTAACCTTGCCGCCCACGCGCTGGTTGCGGCCTTTGCTGTCTTTATTGTCTGGTGGGGCTTCATGCGAACTTCCCGTGCGCTGACCGGTCTTGGCATCGTCTGGTTTGCGCTTGCCGTGGGCTGGTTCTCCAACAGCAGCATTTTAGGCAATTTGAGCCGTTCCTTGATCTCCCAGGTGCTGGAAGCCGCCACAGCCCTCTTCGTTATCTGGTGGGGGATGCGGCTGGCCTCGAAGATTCTGGTAAATATAGGCGTCGTCGGCTTCGCGTTTGTAGTGCTCTGGTTTTATTCCAGCGACATCATGGGCAAGCTGGGCCGTTCGCTCGGGCTGATCGGCCTGGGCATACTTTTCCTGGCTGGCGGATGGGCGCTTGAAAAGACCCGCCGCGGCCTGGTCGCAGGCATGAGAAAGACGGACCTTTCCGCCGGGGAGGCGCAATGAAAATCTCCAAAACCTCCATCGCGCTGCTTCTCATCCAGTTAGCGCTGGTCTCGTCCATCGCGGCCAAGTACCTTTACCAGCGCGCGCACTGCCCGAGGGTCTGGACGCGCGCCGCGGCCTACGATCCGGAACTCGTGATGCGCGGCCGCTACCTGAGCCTGCAACTCACCGTGGACGGATGCCAGAGCACGCTGCCCTCCGCACTACACGCCGTCTTCCCGCGCAACACCGACGGCACCACCCGGCCGAACGGCTTTTCAGTCACCCGGCAGTCCGCCGTTCAATTCCGCGCAAATCTCAGAGTGGACGGTAACAAGCTGGTAGCCATCCGGATTCCGGAAGCCGACCTCACCTCGAAGGGAGTTAACGTTACAGCCCTCCCCGGAACATCCTGCGACGCTTTGCACCTCGACGAACCAGTGGATTTCTACATTGCCGAGCACGCGGTGGACCCGACTCCGGTCAAACCCGGCCAGGAGCTGTGGATTGAAGTCACCGTCCCGCCCAAAGGCCCGCCCCGCCCGATTCAGTTGGCGCTGAAGCAGAATGGCGTTTGGAAGCCGTTGGCCTTCCAATAGAGCGGTTCTCCAATTCATATGTCCTTACCAGCACAGCAACAGGTGGCTTTTTCTTGAGGAAAGAGCCACCTGTTGCTCTCCTGATGTAAAGATGTGAATCGAAAATGCGCTATAAAACGGCGCGCGTGCTCCCGGCACATTTCAGGAATGTGCCGAGGCTTCAAATACTGCAATCCACAATCTTCTTAAAGGGCGTGTCTTGCTGTCGGCATTATCAATGCTCACCCGGCGGCATCTTGCAGCAATCCCCGGCGGCCACCGGCTCGTTGGCGCCGGCATCGAGAGTTACCTTCCAGCTTCCGTCGGCCTGCTTGCGCCAGATGGTGATATACCGGCCGGTCGTGGTCACGGGATTTCCGTTTGCATCCTTGCTGTGTCCCTCGAAGTGGCCCCAGGTCCAGCCCACATCGCCCGAGGGTCCCATCTGGGCGTCGGTCGGGGTCCAGATAAGTTGATAGACCTTGGGATCCCAGTTGGCGGATTTGGCAATCGCCACGCGCCCCACCAGCGGAGCTGCTCCGTTACCGAGAGCAACGCCGTCGTCGGCAAACCAGTCGGCAAAGCCCGCTCCGCCCCTCGCCAGCACGTCCTTGGCAAAGCGCGCCTCCAAGTCGAAGAGCATCATCTTGCCCGGTTTGACGGTCGGATCGGTCAGGGGATTCGGCGCGCCTTGCGCGTTCGCATCCGGAAATCCCAACTGCCCTTGAGCTGCCTGCGGAGCCAATCCAAGTCCCATCCCCGCCAGCGCTGCCGCACACAGAAAAACTCTCCAGCTTCCAGCCACGTTCAAAGCCCTCCAGCAACACAAAAACATCTATCTGCCCATCGTACAACGAGGGGTTGAGGAGGGGCTTGCTTGCCGGGGTTGCGCCGGATCCAGTCTTTCTCTTACCTGCCCAGGTACTCCAGTCCCAGCTTCTTCGCCTTTCCAGTGCGAAACATGCGGTCGATGCCGTCGTTGAGGATCGAGATCAAGTCCTCTGAATACGGCAGCTTGCGGCTGACCATCATGTGAAATGGAAGGGGGGTCATGCCGGGCATCTTTCGCCAGACGAACTCGCCGGCGGCGATGGGATCGGGGCTCTGTGTGAACCGGTAGGTCACAGCGGTTTCAAGCCGGGTCAAAACCACATCGCAACGCCCGAGTTTCATCTTCTGCAAGGCTTGCTCGAAGGTTCTTGCTCCCCTGTCGACCTCCGCGTCCTGCAGTCCCCAATTGACGTATGTGTAACCCGACTGTCCGCAAACGCGAAGGCGCCGCAGGTCGCTGGCGGTCTCCACTTTGCCGGGCGGCCTGGTCCTGGGATAGAAATAGACATCCTGAAGCGTGTAGTAGGGCTTTGAAACGAAGTACTTCTTCTCACGTTCCGGACTGCTTGCGGCATCCAGCAGGAGGGCGTAGCTGCCTTCCTCGACCTCGGCCTGGCAGCGGGTCCAGGGGATCAGATCAACCTTGAATTCGATCTGGCGATCACTCAGAATCTTGCGGATAAACTCCACGGAGTATCCCGTCGTCTCGCCGGTGGCGCGCTCGTTCACCCGCTTGTAGAAGGCAAAAGGCGGGAATTCGTCGTTGTAATCGCCATCGCTGCAGATGCGAATTACAGTATGGATCTGGGCGGATGCCGGCGCGGCATGGCAGCAGGCGAATGCGCACAGGAGAGCAGAAAAAAGAAAGGCGAGGCAAGATCCCCGGCTGGCGATTGCATGGTGCGGCCTGGCTATCGAAAGAGGATGGCCGGCTTTCTCCAAATGGCGTTCAAGACCGTTCATGCTTCCCCGTTCTCCTCGTCCGCCTTCAGGCTTACCCTTCTCCACGATAGTGCATTTCTCCTGCACTCGACCCCGGTTTCCAGCCTGCCACATCCGGATGTGCTAGATTACATCATCGGGAGCGGCAGTTAGGGAATTGTCCGCCACGCTTTTGACATGGGCGCTGCATTTTGTGAAGAGATATGCAATGAGCAGTATGAATCCATCGCAAATGCCGTTGGTTGAGAAAGGGCCGCGCGACCTTGAACCGGCGCTTCCGCGGCAAGACCCGCCGCCTCGAAACAGGAAGTGGACCGTTCTGCGGTCTATGCTGTCGCGCACCGGGATCGGCCTCCGGCTCTTCTGCTGGATCGTGCTGCTCAGTTCCTTCTCCACCCTGTTATCGACCGCGCTTCAACTTTATTTCGAGTACAGGCGCGAGGTCGATGTCATCGGGCAGCGTTTGGACGAGATCGGCCACAGCTCTGAAGCCAGCCTTTCCACCAGCCTGTGGAACCTGGATACATACCAGATTCGCCGCCAGTTGGAGGGCATTCTGCTGTTGCCCGATGTGAGCAGGGCCGAGGTCCGCGTGGCGGGCCTGGAGGAACAGATTTCGCTGGTCCGGGATCGCCATCCGGATCGCCACATGGTGGTGCGCGAGTTTACTATCGCACGGCCCGAGCGGGGCGGGCCGCGCATCCTCGGCGTCTTGCATGTTGAAGCCACCCTGGCCGGCGTTTATCGTAGCCTCTACCGGCAGGGCATGGACATACTAATGGTCCAGGCACTGCAGATCTTTGTGGTTTCCTTTGCCGTACTGTGCATCTTTCACTGGCTGGTCACTCGCCACCTGATCGCTTTTGCCGCCTATCTGCGCCAATATGCCCCCCGGCTCGCGCCGGCAAAGCTGGCGTTGCGGCGCGCGCCCAGGGCGCGCCCGGACGAACTCGACCTGATGGTGCAGTCCTACAACGACACTTCCAGTGAACTCTATTCGGTCAACCGCGAACTGGCCGCCGCCAACGCCGCTCTGGAGCGCGACATCGCGCAGCGCCAGATCTTCGAGGATCAGCTCTATCGCAAGGCCCATTATGACGAACTGACCGGCCTGGCCAACCGGGTGCTGGTCGCCGACCGGCTGCAGCAAGCGCTCGTCAGCACCCATCGAGACGGGTTGAGTGTTGCGCTTCTCCTCGTTGACCTGGATAACTTCAAAAATGTGAACGACACTCGCGGCCACGCGGCCGGCGATCAACTGCTGAAGGAGGCAGCACACCGGCTTGCCGGTTCCGATCGCGGCGGCGACACCCTGGCCCGGATGGGCGGCGATGAGTTCCTGATTATCCTTCCCGGCATTCAGAATGCTGTGTCCGCGCAGAAGGTGGCCGAGCGAGTGCTGAAAGCCTTCGCCCAGCCCTTTGACATCCAGGGGCAGGCGCACTTCGTCACTGCCAGCGTCGGCATCGCCATCTCCCCGAATGATGGAGCCAACGAGGTTGAATTGCTGTGCAACGCCGACCTGGCGCTCTACCGGGCCAAGGAATTGGGCCGCAACCGCTTTCAGTTCTTCACCGCCGAGATCAACGACCGCATCCAGCAGAGGCTCTCTTTGGAGCGGCAATTACGTGGAGCCGTCGAGCGTGGCGAGTTTGTGCTGCATTTCCAGCCCATCTTCTCTCCCGCTTCCGGCCAGCCGACGGCTTTTGAGGCGCTGGTGCGCTGGCGCCAGCCGGATGGTTCACTGGCCGCACCGGGCATATTCATCCCGCTGGCCGAGGAGATTGGCCTGATTGAAGAGATTGGCGCATGGGTAATGAAGACCGCCTGCCGCGAGGGAGCGCGCCTCTCCGCAGCGTATTCCACCGCCCCTAGAATGTGCGTCAATGTCTCGCCTCGCCAGTTGCGCGCCGCCGGTTTCGGAGAGTGGACCCGCCGCTGCCTGACCGAGTCCGGTCTGGCGCCCGGCCGGCTGGAGATGGAAATCACCGAAGGCGTGGTGATGGACCATGCCGCGGAAGTTGCCGCCAATCTGGGCACGTTGTGCGACTACGGCGTGCGGCTGTCGATCGACGACTTCGGCATGGGCTATTCGTCGCTGAGTTATCTGCAGCGCTACCCCTTTGACACCTTGAAGATCGACCGCTCCTTTGTCGACAAATCCTGTGCAAACCCCGCCACGGCGCGCCTGGTGGAGGCAATCATCAACATGGCCAGGGGAATGGGGCTGGAAACCATTGCAGAAGGGGTGGAGACCGAGGCTCAGCGCGACTTCCTGCTGGCCCACGGCTGTAATCTGCTGCAAGGCTTCCTGCTGGGCCGCCCCGCTCCGATCGAGCAATTCCTTGGGAAGGAGACCGGCCCGGAAAAGAGTTAGAGATGATATTCCCCTTTGCCGGACGCGGAGGATGCCGCACAGCCGTCAAAGCCGTCTAACCCCGCGGCGGCTAGAATCAGCCGCATTGGTATACTATCGGTTGCGAGGTCCCCGGCAGGCGGGGGCTTTTTTGCTTGGCTGCCCGGCCCCTTTCCGGGAGAAGGAAAACCATGGGAACATTGCTGGAGTCCATCCACTCGCCCGCCGATCTGAAGCGCCTGAACTTTGCGCAGATGGCGGAACTGGCGGAGGAGATTCGCGAGTTCCTCATTCAGACGCTCTCCAAGACCGGCGGCCACCTGGGTCCCAACCTGGGCGTCGTCGAACTCACCATGGCCATCCACACCGTCTTCAACACCCCGGAAGACAAGCTGTTTTTTGACGTCAGCCATCAGGCTTACATCCACAAGATCCTCACCGGCCGTTTGGACCGCATGGACACCATTCGCCAGCCTGGGGGCTTGAACGGCTTCATGCTACGCACCGAGAGCGAGCATGACTGCTTTGGCGCTGGACACGCCGGCACGGCTCTCTCCGCGGCGTTGGGAATGGCCGTGGCCCGCGACCTGGCCGGCGGCAAGGAGCACGTGATCGCCGTGGCTGGCGATGCCGCCTTTACCAATGGAATCACCTTCGAGGCCCTCAACAACATCGCCGAGCAGACCAGGCGCATGATCGTGGTGCTCAACGACAACGAGTGGTCCATTGACCGCAATGTGGGCGCCATCGCCCGCTACTTCCACAAGATAGTCACCAACGAGCACTACAAGAACCTCCATGACTCGGCCCACCGCATCATCGAGAAGCTGGGCGGCAAGACCGCGGCCGAAGTGGCGCGCCGTGCCGAAGAAGCAGCTAAAAGCATGTTGTGGCCCTCCGTCCTCTTCGAGGAGTTCGGTCTGCAATACTACGGCCCCATCGACGGCCACAACCTGCCCCTGCTCGTCGAGACCTTCAAATTCCTCAAGGCTGAGAACCGGCCCGTCCTGCTTCACGTCCTCACGCAGAAGGGCCGCGGCTTCCAGCCCGCGCTCGACCGGCAAAAGAAGTTCCACGGCCTCGGTCCCTTTGACCCCGAGACCGGCGAAACCAAGGCAGCCGCCCAGCCCACCTACTCTGAGGTCTTCGCCAACACGCTGGTTCAACTCGCCAATCGGGATGAGCGCATCGTGGCCATCACCGCAGCCATGCCCAGCGGCACCGGCCTCGATCTCTTCCGGCCCCACCACCCCAAGCGCTTCTTTGACGTGGGTATCGCCGAGGGACACGCGGCCATCTTTGCCGCCGGCATGGCCGCCCGCGGCTATCGTCCCGTCTGCGCCATCTACTCCACCTTCCTGCAGCGCGCCTTTGACCCCATCGTCCACGACGTGGCTCTGCAAAAGCTGCCCGTGGTCTTCTGCATGGATCGCGCCGGCCTCTCCGGCGACGACGGCCCCACCCATCACGGCCTCTTCGACATCGCCTACCTGCGCGGCATCCCCGAGATGGTTCTCATGGCCCCCAAGGACGAAGACGAACTGGCCGATATGATGAAGACCGCCTTCGAACTCCCCGGACCCAGCGCCATCCGCTATCCGCGGGGTACGGTGGCCGGCGTGCCCCGCAAGCCGGAGCCGCAGGCGATTTCCGTCGGCAAGGCAGAAATTCTCAAGGACGGCTTCGATGTGGCCATCCTCGGCCTCGGCCCCACGATCACACTGGCGCGGGAACTGGCTGAGCGCCTGGAGTGCGAAGGCTACTCCGCCGCGGTCGTCAATCCCCGTTTTATCAAGCCGCTGGATCGCGAGATGCTCGCCGAGTATGCCGGCCGGGTCGCGGCCTTCGTCACCTTCGAGGACCACGTCAGGATGGGCGGCTTCGGCTCAGCCGTCCTCGAAGCCCTTCAAGAGTTGGGCAGTCCGGTTCCTGTCGTCCGTATCGGCTGGCCCGACCAGTTCATCGAGCACGGCAAGGTGGATGACCTGCGCGCCAAGTACGGCCTCACCGTCGATGAAGCTCAAGCCCAGGTGCTGCCCTTGCTTGCCCGCCGCCAGCGTCCCACCCTCGTCGCCAGCTAGTGTCCTGTTTCGAAGGAGCCTCTGAACAAGTCAATGTTTTGAAAGGGCACGACTTTACAGGTTGCGGAATAATTCCCTCAGAGCCACCAGAAGCGTCAGGGCACGACTTGAGTCGTGCCGCAAAACAGGCAATGGAATTGTGGGCTTTAGCCCCTGAGGGAATAATGAATCGCAGGGTGCCGGGTGCCCCATCTTTGCGACGTTCTTGTTTTTTGTCGCAAGGGTGGGATACCACGAACCCCATGCGAGCGGATAGCGAGCAGTTGGCCGCACCGCAGGTGCCTGCCCCACCGCAGGTGGTGTTAAAGTTGAGTTTCAACCTAAATGTTTGCCACCTCCCAACACGCGCACTTCATCGGCATCGGCGGCATCGGCATGAGCGGCATTGCGGAGATCCTGCTTAACCTCGATATGAAGGTTTCGGGTTCCGATCTGCGCCGCGGACCGGTGACCGACCGCTTGGCCCAAATGGGCGCCACCATCTACCAGGGCCATGACGCAGCCAACATCGCCGGAGCCACAGTTGTCGTCACCAGCTCCGCCGTCAGCGCAACGAACCCTGAGGTGGTGGAGGCCCGCGCACGCAAGATCCCCGTGATTCAGCGCGCCGAGATGCTGGCCGAGTTGATGCGCCTCAAGTACGGTATCGCCATCGCCGGCATGCATGGCAAAACCACCACCACCTCGATGGTGGCCAGCGTGCTCGCAGCCGGCGGCCTGGACCCCACCGTCGTCGTGGGTGGCCGCGTGGACGCGCTGGGCTCGAACGCCAAGCTGGGCAGCTCGCAATATCTGGTTGCCGAGGCCGACGAAAGCGACCGCTCTTTCCTCAAGCTCTCGCCCATCCTGGCCGTGGTCACCAATCTCGACCGCGAGCACATGGACTGCTACCAGGATATGGCCGACGTCGAGCAGGCCTTCCTGACTTTTATTGATAAGCTGCCGTTCTACGGCGCGGTCACCGCCTGCGTGGACAATCCGCTGCTGGCCGCCATCTTGCCCCGTGCGCAACGCCGCGTCTTTACCTATGGAGTTGCGCCGGAGGCCGATTACCGGCTCGAATTCCTTTCGGCGGGAAAGAGCAGCTTCGCGCGCTTCCAGGTAACCACCGCTGCCGGCCCGCTCGGCTCCTTCGAGCTGCACGTGCCTGGACGCCACAACGTGCTCAATGCCACCGCCGCGGTAGCCATCGCGCACCAACTCGGGATCTCCGGCGAGAAGATCGCCGAGGGGCTCAGCCACTTTCGCGGCGTGGACCGGCGCTTCCAGTTGCGCGGTACGGCCCGCGGCGTCACCGTCGTGGACGACTACGGCCACCATCCCACGGAAATTCGCGCCACCCTGGCTGCAGCCCGCGAGTGCGGCTACAAGAAGATTCACGTCGTCTTCCAGCCGCACCGGTTCTCCCGGACCCTCGACCTCATGGACCGGTTCAAGAGCGCATTCGTCCATGCGGACACCGTCGCGGTACTTCCCATCTATGCCGCCAGCGAGGAGCCTATTCCCGGCGTGACGGCCGAGCGGCTGGCTGCGGCGATTGAAGGCCCGCAGGTGCAGTTTGTTGCGGATTTTCCCGCCGCCGTTGCTGCCGTCGCCGCCCAAGCCAGGGAAGGCGACCTCATCCTGACCCTCGGCGCCGGCAACGTCAGCCAGTTGGCCCCGCAGATTCTGGCCGCGCTGGAAGGGAATTGAGAGGCTGCTGAAAAACGGGCTCTAGAAACGCTCCCAGTGCAGCACGTCAGCCAGCGCGCGCTTTTCGATCATGGGCGTTTCCGCTGGATAGCCCACGGAGACGATGCTAATGAGCTTGTGGCTCTCTGGCGCCCCGAACGCTTTGGCCACCACCGGCGCGTAAGCCTGTTGCAGCCCCGCCACCCAGCAGGCGCCCAGTCCATACGCCTCGGCGGCGACGAGCAGGTTCTCTGTGGCGGCGCAACAGTCTTCCATCGCGCAGTCCGTTTCGCGGGCCAGCACCAGCACGCAGAAAGCGGCGTTGGCGATGAATTCCGCATGACCCAGCAACGGCGGGATGCGGCCGAGGCCGTCCTTGCCGGTGATGACAACAAACTCCCAGGGCTGATCGTTCATCGCCGTCGGAGCCAGACGCGCGCAGTCAATCATATCTTCGATTATCTTCGGATCCACGGGCTGGGATGTGTAGGTGCGAATGCTTCTCCGTGTCTTCAACGTTTCAATGGCGCTTTTCATTCCTGCTCCTTAAATGTGTACGGGGTGGTTGCGCGTTGAGGCCAGCCTGGGAGGCAATCCGGAAGCGCAATACACATATTCGATGCTAAGCCAGCACTGCCGCACCGGCGGAGACCTGCGTCACACCGGTTAGGGCACCCGATGCGGCAACTATTAAAGTTGATGTGGACTTGCTGGGTACGCCAAGCTTCTTCATGCATCTGCTGAAGGTTCAGCCAGAACTCCGGGCTGTTGCCAGAGAAGCGAGCCAGGCGAAGCGCGGTATCCGGCGGGATCGCCCGTTTGCCGTGAACGATTTAGCAGGCTGGTATGTGGCCGAACAACCCGTAACGCTTCGGGTTCCCCCCGCACGCTGCGGAAAAAAGCCCAGCGCCTCCAAGCTATAGTGAAGGCTGGCGACTCTCACGACCTTGCTCAGGCGTGACGAATCTAAGCAGCACCACAATCCGGCCTCCGGTCTGGGAGGATGAAGCGCCCGCAGAGCCTCGCGTCCGGCGTGTGCCGATAGTTGCGCCCCTGCCGGGACGTGCTTTGCCCGGCATGCCGGTGGAGATGACGGACCCGGACGACGACGAACCGCCGCGCATGGGCGGCGCGCGTTCCGGTGTGCAACGCTTCGAGCGGCAGCGCAACCCGTGGTGGCGTCCGGCGAGCACGGTGGGGCGTGTGTTTCTCACGCTGGCCGCGTTGACGGTGCTGGGCGGGCTCGGCGCCTCAGCCTACCTTCTCAAGACCTATCTGGGCCGCGACGGGCGCTTCCGCATCGCTGGCGCAAGCAACATTGAGGCCAGCGGGCTCACCGAGGTCAGCCGCGCGGAGATGCTGCCGGTCTTCGGCGAGGACATCGGGCGCAACATCTTCTTTGTCCCGCTCAATGAGCGGCGCAAGCAGTTGGAGCAGATTCCCTGGGTGGAAAAAGCCACAGTGATGCGCCTGCTTCCAGACCAGATTCGCGTCTCGGTGGTGGAGCGGCAACCGGTGGCCTTCACGCGCCAGGGCCAGGAGATCGGCCTGGTGGACGCCAACGGCGTTCTGCTCACCATGCCGGCGGCCATGATGGCCCAGCACCACTACTCGTTCCCGGTTGTCACGGGAATCAACGTCTCGGACCAGCCCGCCGCGCGTAAGGCCCGGATGGCGGTGTACCAGCGGCTGCTGGCTGAGCTGGACGCCAACGGCCAGCACATCTCCGCGCAGATCTCCGAGATCGACCTGTCCGATCCTGAAGACGCGCAGGTGTTGATGCCTGAGCAGGGCGCCGATATTCTCGCGCACTTTGGCGAAGACCATTTTCTGGAGCGCTACCAGCGCTACAAGGCGCACATCGCAGAGTGGCTGCAGCAGTATCCCAAGCTGGCGGCGGTGGATCTGCGCTACGACCAGCAGGTGGTGTTGCAGATGGCTCCCGGTCCTAACACAACGCCAGCCGCAACCGGCGAGCAGTCCGCGGATAACGCCAACGCCGGACAGGACAAGCCGCCAGGCGCAAATCCTGCCAATAGCACCCCGGACAAGCCTTTGTCCGCGGGAGTGAAGGCCGGGGCAAAGTCGGTGCTGACCGCCAGCGCGGCGGCAGACAAGGCGGCAACCAGCAAGCCGGTTGTCAGAGCTGCAAAGGTGCACGGCAGAGCGGGCGGAAGAAGCTCCGCAAAGCCAAGGACGGCCATGAAAACCGCCCTCAAAACCGCCAGAAACAAGGCGAAGCAAATGAAGCGCGCGGCGGTTAAACGCGCCGCGCTGGACGCAAGCAGGCAGAGGACCGCCCCAACCACACCCCGTCCGGCCACGACTGCCGGGATGGGCCAGTGAGCGCGATGAGCCAGAAAGAAGACAACCTGATCGTAGTGCTGGACATCGGCAGCGCCTGGACTCGTGTGCTGGCGGCAGACCTGAATGAAGGCGCCCTACGCTATTGCGGACATGGGATCGTGGAGTCTGCCGGGATGCGCAAGGGGCTGATCGCCGACCTTGGTCCTGCCGCCAAAGCCGTAAAGGCCGCCAGCGAACAGGCCGAGCGGGTTGCGCGCGCCAACATCGACGATTGCGTGGTGGGCGTGGGCGGGCCGCACATCCGCGGACTGAACACCAACGGCGGAATCGAGCTGGGCAGCCGCATGAGGGAGATCGACAAGGAGGATGTGCGCAGCGCCGTGGAGCGGGCACGGGCCGTGGAAAGGCCTCCGGACCGTGAGATTCTGCACCTGCTGCCGCGCCAGTTCATTCTCGACGACCAGCCCGGAATCTTCGACCCTGTGGGCATGGTGGGCAAAAAGCTTGAAGTGGATCTGCACATCGCCACCTGCTCTGGCAGTGCGCTGCAAAGCACCGTAACCTGCGCCAACCGCGCCGGGCTGGAGGTGACCGAGGCGGTGTTGGAGTCGATTGCCGCCGCCGAGGCCACGCTCTCTGCCGACGAGCGGGAGCTGGGCGTGTGCCTGTTGGACATCGGCGCCCATTCCACTGACCTCGTTGTGTTCTTTGAGGGTGCGGTGGCGTACACCGCCTCCGTTCCCATCGGCGGGCAGCACTTTACCAACGATCTGGCGGTGGGCCTGCAGATGCCCGTAGCTCAGGCTGAGGAGTTGAAGCGCCAGTACGGGAACGCCGTGGTGACGGCCGTGCCCCAACTGGCGGAGATTGAGATTGCCAATCCGCAGCCGCAGATGCTGCGCCTGCGGATGATCGCCGAGATTCTTGAGCCGCGGGCTCGCGAACTGCTCTACTTTGTGAAGGAGAGCCTGCGCCAGGGCGGCGTGGTGGATGCCTTGGGCGCCGGTTGCGTGCTCACCGGCGGCGGAGCCATGCTGCCCGGCATGTTGGACGTCACTGAGAGCCAGTTGCGGGTCCCGGCGCGGACCGGAATGCCGGTGCGGCTGTCGCACATGCCCGGCGAGCTGGTTCATCCCAGTTTTTCCACCGCCACCGGCATGCTTTTGTACGCTCACCGCACCAGGGTGAATCGCGCGGCCGAGAGCAATAATTTACGCTCGAAGTTGCGCGCCATTTTTGCATCCAGTTTTTAACCGCTGACGCTATCAGCCATGAATCAGGAGACCAGAGCCCAAATGGAACAGTCGAAGAACGAAGCCGGAGAGATGCGCATCCAGTATCACGAAGAGGGTGTGCGCGGAGCCCGCATCAAGGTCATCGGCGTGGGCGGTGGCGGCGGCAACGCCGTCAATCGCATGATCCAGGCCCGCATGGAGGGCGTCGAGTTCATCGCCGCCAACACCGACGTGCAGGCGCTCAAGGTTTCGCAAGCCCCGGTCAAGCTGCAACTCGGCGTCCGGCTCACCTCCGGACTCGGCGCAGGGGCCAACCCCGACGTGGGACGGCGTGCCGCTCTGGAAGACTCCGAAAAGATCATTGAAGCCCTGGAAGGCGCGGACATGGTCTTCGTCACCGCCGGCTTGGGCGGCGGCACGGGCACAGGCGCTGCGCCGGTCATCGCCTCGCTGGCCAGCGAGATGGGCATTCTGACCGTGGCGGTCGTCACGGTTCCCTTCGGCTTTGAGGGCAAGCGCCGCCTGCAGCAGGCCGAGCGCGGATTGAAAGAACTGTTGGAGAGCGTGGACACGATGATCGTGATCCCCAACGAGAAGCTGCTCGCGGTGGCCAAGGACGCCGGCTTCTTTGAGAGTTTCCGCATCGCCGACGACGTGCTGCGTCAGGGCGTGCAAGGCATCAGCGACATCATTACCATTCCCGGAATCATCAACCGCGACTTTGCCGACGTGAAAACCACCATGGCCGGCATGGGCCACGCGGTGATGGGCACGGCCGTGCGCTCGGGCTCGAATCGCGCTCTTGAAGCGGCCCAGGCTGCCATGGCCTCGCCCTTGTTGGAAGCCGGCGCCATCGACGGCGCGCGCGGCATCCTGATCAACATCACCGGCTCCAGCTCGCTCAAGCTCTCCGAGGTCAACGAGGCATCGTCGCTCATCCAGTCCGCCGCCCACGAGGATGCCAATATCATCTTCGGCGCCGTGCTGGACGAGAAGATGGGCGAAGAGGTGAAGATTACTGTCATCGCCACCGGCTTCCGCGACCAGTTGCCGGAGCGGCGCGCGCGCATGTTGAGCGTGGAAGAAGCGCCGGTGGTCTCGGTCCCCCTGGCCTCGACGCCGATGGCCTCTGTTCCGCTGGTCGAGCCTGGCAACTGGTTTCGCGAGACAGCTCCGGAGCCGGCGCGCTTCCTGAGTCAGGATGAAGACGACAATCAGGACGCAGCCGAGCCGGACGAGCCTGCCTTCTTCTCCGCCTCGGCGCCCGTTGCGGCATCCGAGGACATTGCTGTCCCTCTTGCCCAGCCGGTTACGGCGCCTGAGCCGGAGGAGATGGAGCTGGTAGCCGCGCCAGCCCGGCCAAAGTTTGCCGAATTGTCAGAGGAGCCGGCCTACACTCCGCTGCCCAGGGATTATGCTTCGGATTTCACCGGCAGCGCCAGCGGTCCGGCAGCGCTCGACGAGCGCCGCGCCAACCCCGCGGCAGCGCTCATCCGCGAGACGGACGAAGAGGCGCAGCGGGATCTGGACAAGCCGGCCTTCCTGCGGCGGCTGGGTTTCTAGCCCGGCAGTTGTACATTGAAGATTCTGGAGGGACGTATTCCGCGGATTTTTCCCGAAATTGCGATCTTTTCCGCAACTTGTTCAGCCCTTGTGCCTTTGCCGTTTTTCCAGGACTTGAAAGGAGTACGACCGTAATTCCAGGGGGCGGATTCTTGTTGGAATGAATCGTGGAGGCTTGTATAGTTCTAGTTAGCCCCACAAATGCAAGGGTTCCTGTGAAAGCGCCAGGCAGCCCAGCCGGCAATTCGAGTATTTTTGGAAGAACTCGACGGCGGGATTTGGCGGGGGTTGGGATCGCACCGGACCGGTCGTTGCGTCTGGATAAGAATGGGCTTTATCCGCAAGAGGGACTTTACGTTGCATGCGGAGTGGCCGATAAGGGCGGTGTACCCATGGAAGTCGTTCGTGACCGGTGCAAGGCAGTCTTTTGCTGGAAGATGGCCGTATTGCACGGAGCCGACGAGCCTGCCCGATTTGGAGAACCGCTCCAGACATGGAATGAAGGATTGGCATGAAGTGCGCATCCCCAAAAGGGGACGCACGGCACGACACTCCCGTAGGAGAGAGGATACTGGCTGGATGATTTCTTCCCGCATTTGGGCATTTGCTTTGATTTTGATCGGTTCCGGCATTGGCGCCGGCGGCGCGGCGGCGCTCGACGCACCGCACACGCTGCATCGCGCCAATCCAGCCGAATCCCGTCTGGCAGAGCCCCATCGGGCAGGCCATCGCGCCGCGTCGCGTGCAGCCAGGCCCAGCACCGCTCATGCCGGCGCGCCTCAGGCAGCGCTAAAAGCTGCGCCTGCTGGGCAGCAAGCCCGCCTCACCGCAAGAGGCAGCAGCCGGGCCGCCGCGCACCGCGCAGCCCGGGCCGGCCGCCACCATCGCTTCAATGAGCGCTTCACCGCCAGTTCCTTTGCCAGCGGAGACATCTTTGCCGGCGACGTGACGGGAGGAGAGGATCCCGTCGTCCGCCAGGCGGCCATCGACGCCCTCGGCGGCATGAACGGCACAGCCGTGGTCATCGACCCCTCCAACGGGCGCATCCTGGCCATGGTCAACCAGAAACTGGCCCTCTCGCCGGGTGCGGAGCCTTGCTCCACCATCAAAATCACCGTCGCCATGGCCGCGCTCTCTGAGGGGCTGGTCACCCGCGACACGCCGGTCAAGCTGGCCGGTTTCCGCATGAACATGACCCAGGCGCTGGCCAAGAGCAACAACCTCTACTTCGAGGAACTGGGCCGGCAGTTGGGCTTTGAGCGCGTCCGCCACTACGCCAACCAGTTCGGCCTGGGCGAGTTGGCCGGCTACAACATCGAGGGCGAACAGTTGGGCGTATATCCGGACACGGAACTGCCCGCATCCGAGGGCGGCGTGGCCCGCATGTGCAGCTTCGGGCAGGGCGTTTCCCTCACCCCGTTGCAACTGGGCGCGTACGTGGCCGCCCTGGCAAACGGCGGGACCCTCTACTATCTTCAGCACCCGACGACGCCGGAAGAGGCCGCCAAGCTGGAGCCCAAGGTGAAGCGCACGCTGGACATCGCCAAGTACGTTCCCGACATCGAAGACGGCATGGCCGGCGCGGTGGAATATGGCACGGCTCGCAGACTGCGCGCCAACTTCCACGAGTTGCCGGTCTTTGGCAAGACCGGAACCTGCTCGGACAAGGGCACCCGCTTCGGCTGGTTCGCCGCCTACTCTGACTCCCCGAAGGGCAGCCTGGTCACCGTCTTCTTCCTCGAAGGCGGACGGCCCACCTTCGGCCCCCGCGCGGCGGAGCTGACTGGCGAGTTCTACAAGGACCTCTGGGACCGCAACTGGTTCGCTTCCAAGGGCCAGCAGGACGCCGCGGCTCTCCCGGCTGCTTCCCTGCAGCAAGCCCAGCCGTAGAACATTCCCTGTTTCAGACTTCAAACGCGAAAGAGGCCGCCTTTGGGCGGCCTCTTTCGCGTTTGCGAGCCAAAGCCAGCACCCTTCAAATCGCCAGTCTGCTCAAAGCTCTCCTGGTACTGCAGTTGCAGATAGCGGTTCCGGAGGGAGTAGAGGGCTTCAGCCATCTGAAAAAAGCGCATAAATACTGGGCCTTTAGGCTCGGGTATTTATGCGCTTTTTCCAAAATGCTGCGAATACAACTGTAGTACTAGTTGACTGTGCAGGCTGTTCCGTTCAGAGAGAACGCCGCCGGAATCGCATTAGTGACGCCATTCCAGGCGCCGTTGAATCCCACGCCGCTGTAGCTGGCGCCGGCGGCGATGCTGCCGTTGTAGCTCTCGTTCGTCACCGTTACGTTCGCGCCGCTCTGGGATTCGACGCCGTTCCAGAGTTGCGTGATCGTCTGCCCGTTCGCGAACGTCCAGGTCAGCGTCCAACTGCTCAGGGCGGCGCTTCCCGTGTTCTTGATCGTGATGGCCGCCCCGAAGGCGCTCGTATTCTGCGGTGAAATCGCGTAGTCGATTTCGCAACTGAGGGTTGGCGATGACGGATTAACCGTGAGAGTGATGGTGGTGGTTGCGGTCACGGAGCCGGAGGTTCCTTTGATGGTGACCGTGAACGCGCCGGTAGTGGCCGTGCTGCTGGCCGTCAGCGTGAGCACGCTGCTGGTTGTGGTGGGATTCGTGCTCCATGCGGCTGTAACTCCGCTGGGCAAGCCGGATGCGGCCAGAGTGACACTGCCGGTGAATCCGCCAACGTCAGTCACCGTGATGGTGCCGGTCGCGGTCTTGCCTTGAGTAATAGACAGAGTGGACGCCGAGGGCGCCAGCGTAAAGCTGGATGACGGATTGACGGTGAGCAAAATGGTGGTGGTTGCGGTCACGGAGCCGGAGGTTCCTTTGATGGTAACCGTGGACGTGCCGGTGGTGGCCGTGCTGCTGGCCGTCAGTGTGAGCGCGCTGCTGCCGGTGGTGGGATTCGTGCTCCATGCGGCCGAAATTCCGCTGGGCAGGCCGGATGCAGCCAGAGTGACGCTGCCGGTAAATCCGCCGACGTCAGTCACCGTGATGGTGTCCGTTGCGGTCTTGCCCTGGACGATTGTCAGGCTGCTCGCCGAAGGCGCCAGCGTGAAGCCGGGCGTGGGCGTCGAGGACAGTGGGAACTGGATGCTCGCCAGTTCGGATTGCTTCAGGGAACTGGGGGGCGTCGCATCGTAGTTGCCGTCCAGCAGCCCATAGGTGTCTTCGCCATTCAACGCCCAATAGGTCCAGTTGATGGCGGGGTTGCTTTGCAGATAGGAAACCAGGCTCTCGAACCACTGCCCCTGGCTGCCCGCAACCGAGCTTTCAATGTCGGTGCTGGTATTATCCGTGCCGAACTCGCCCAGCCAGACCGGGGCGGTGCCGGCGGCGCTGATATACCCCCAGTACTTGTTCCAGACGGCATCCAGGCTGGCGGGTGTCGTGCTGCTGGTGAACCAGGCCTGCTGATAGAGATTCGGCCCGTAGTCGTGAGCGGAGTAGACAAGCTGGTTGGCAACATTCAGCTTGACCGGATAGCTCGCAACGCCGATCAGGTTTCCGCCCTGCCAGCCGCAAACACCGCTATAGCAGTCGTTGCCTTCGACAAAGATGAGCAGTTTTGAATTGATTGCCAGAATTGCGTTTCCGGCCGCTTCAGCGGCTACCGGCCAGTTTTGCGCGGTAAGGCTGGTCGGGCAGCCATTGGTTGCCGTGTCGCCGGTCCAGCAGGAGCCGGTCGTTGCGCCCGATCCGCTCAGATGCGGCTCATTGCGCAGATCCATGCCGATAACCGTTGGGTTGCCGTTGAAGGTGAATTTGCTGGCGCTGTAACGCGTGGCCATGGTCTGCCAATCTGCAATCCAGTTGGACTGCGGATAGGCGCTGGTGTACCACAGGCCGTTGGCCTCGTTGCTTTCTCCAGCCTCCGATCTGTGGTTGTCGAGGATTACGCGCAGCCCGATCGATCCGGCATATGCAACGATGGTGTCCAGGTCCTGCAGCGCGGTTTGCCCGGCAAGAACCGTGTTCACTGGGCCTCCATTGGCGTAGGAAGTGTAGTTCGTTGGAACCGGGTTGCTCTCCACCATCTGGTTGGAAAAGGGGATGCGGATTACGTTGTAGCCAAGGCTCTTGATGGTGTTCACGGCAGTCTTGTAGTCCTGCGCCCATAGTCCGTGAACCAGGTAGTCGGGAGTTTCAAAGCCATACCAGTTGATGCCTGCCATGCGAACGGTTTCTCCGTTCGCATCGACAATCTTGTTGCCGCTCGTATGCCAGTAGCCCGCGCCTTGCGCCCATGCGCCCCGGGAAAGCAGAGCCAGCGCAAGAGCGCCCAGTACAAATACGCCAGACGCCGCCCGATGACAAGTGCGTGCCTGATTGTGCAACGTGCTGAATGTGAGATGCATCGATCATCCTCCATCTGTGGGTTCATTTGGAATTGAAGTGCAGCCGGCAGCAGGGCGGAGCGCACCGGGAGACTCGCTCCGCCTGAGTTCCCGATGTGGCGCTCTCTGTTGCAGCAGGCTGTCAGTTGACGGTGCAGGCCGTTCCGTTGAGCGAAATTGCCGTGGGTACGGCGTTGGTGCTGTTATTCCAGGTACCGTTGAATCCCAGCCCGCTGAGGCTGCCGCCCGCGGTAATGCTGCCGTTGTAACTCTCGTTCTTCACGGTCACGTTTGCGCCGCTCTGGGATTCGACGCCGCTCCAGAATTGCGTGATCGTCTGTCCGTTGGCGAATGCCCAGGTCAGCGTCCAACTGGTCAGGGCCGTCGATCCGGTGTTCTTGATGGTGATGGCCGTTCCGAAGCCGCCTTGCCACTGGTTTGAGATCGTGTAGTCCACGGTGCACGCGGTGCTTCCACCGCCGCCTGACGCCGAAGTTGTTGCGCTGGCCTGCGCCGATGCCGCCGACGTGCCGGCCGCGTCAACCGCTTCAATCTTGTAGTAGTAAGTGGTTGAAGCCGAGAGACCTGTGCTCGAATAGCTTGTGGCCGTAACGCCGCTGGCTATCTGGTTGCTCGAGGACGGAGTGAATCCGCTGCTTGTGCTGCGGAAGACGTTGTAGAAGCTGATGGTGCAGTTCGCCGGAGCAGTGTCAGCGGTCCAGCTCAGGTTGATAACGCTGGAGGAAGACGTCGTGGCCTTGAGGCCGCTCGGCGCCGAAGGCGCGGTGCTGCATGAACCGCTGCTGCCGCCGGCCGCGGCGCTGACCGAGAATCCGTTCATGGCCAGGCCCTGGCCGCCCGTCCAGATCTCAAAGCCGTATTCGACATCGATGAGCCACCATGAGCTCTCCAGGCTTCCGCGCGATACGGCATCGGCGAAGAACGGTAGGAGATTCAGGTTGCTCACTGAAGTTACGGGAGTTGTGGCGACATATGACACAATCTTCCACGAACTCTGGTTTCCGGTCCACACCTGGTAGCTTGCGCCATCGATTGTCGCGGTTGCCACGTCTGACCCAAAGGGTTGCGGAACTCCCTGGTGATTGATCCAGATCATGATCTCCGTCCCGTTCGGCTGTCCCGATGTTGTCGATGTCTGGTTGAACCAGATGTCGTACGCGGCATCATTCTGGTAGCCCGAGGGCTGCGTAATGGAGACGCTGGTCGTTGCTGAAGCGATGTTGCTCTCCTCGATCGGGAAGGGGTTGGAAGACGTGCAAGTGCCCCAATGGCATCCTCTGTAGATGGATGTATAAGTTGCGGGAGAGCCGCTGGTGGAATTGGAGAAGTCCGCGGTGGTGATGGTGAAGCCTATGCCGCTGATGGTGGCGCACTCCTCCAGGGAGGAGTCGTACTCGTTCATCTGGAAGTTGTATAAACCGCTGTCGAGAGCCGTCACATCGGTCGCCGAACATGTGGATTGGGCGGCAGCCGAAGCCGGCATCCCGAGAAAGACAAGGCAGACTGCCGATGCAATCGCCAGCATCTGGAACACACTCCGATTCCTCACAAAAATCTCCTTTTTCAATTGAAATATCCCGTTTTTGTTCCGGCTCGTACAGCGTCTTTCTGAAAACAATGAATAGACGGGGCAGGAGACACCGTCCTGCCCCGCTCCTATTTCTTCTTCAACAGGTGCCGCCGAGTCAGCGCGGCAGCTTGTTACTTGCAGGTCGTTCCGTTGACGGCGAACGAAGTTGGCACAGCGTTGGTGGTGTTATTCCAGGTTCCGTTGAAGCCCATGCCGGAATAACTGCCTCCTGCCGGGATGCTGCCGTTGTAACTCATATTTTTGACCGTCACATTGGCTCCGCTCTGGGTTTCCGTACCGTTCCAGAGTTGGGTGATGGTCTGCCCGTTGGCGAAGCTCCACGTCAGCGTCCAATTGCTGATAGATGTGGTCCCGGTGTTCTCAATGGTGATGGCCGCGCCAAAGCCGCTTTGCCACTGGCTGGAAATCGTGTAGACGATGTGGCACGCAAAGCCGGTCGTCGCGGGGTTGACGGTGAGTGCGATGGGGGTGGTTGCGGTCAATGAGCCGGAGGTTCCGGTGATGGTGACCGTGGCCAAACCGGTGGTGGCCGTGCTGCTGGCGGTCAGCGTGAGCACGCTGCTGCCGGTGGTTGGGTTAGTGCCCCATGCGGCCGTGACACCGCTGGGCAATCCGGATGCGGCAAGAGTTACGCTGCCGGTGAAGCCGCCGATGTCATTTACCGTGATGGTATCGGTTGCGGTACTGCCCTCTGTAATGGACAGAGCGGATGCCGACCGCGTCAGCGTGAAGCCTGATGACGGATTGACGGTGAGTGCGATGGTGGTGGTTGCGGACACGGAGCCGGAGGTTCCGGTGATGGTGACCGTAGCCAGGCCAAGAGTGGCCGTGCTGGTGGCCGTCAGGGTTAGCAAGCTGCTTGCGGTGGCCGGGTTGGTGCCCCATGCGGCAGTAACTCCGCTGGGCAGGCCGGATGCGGCAAGAGTGACGCTGCCGGTGAATCCGCCGAGGTCGGTTATCGTGATGGTGTCGGTCGCCGTCTTGCCCTGGGTGATAGACAGACTGCTTGGCGAAGGCGTAAGCGCGATGCCTGTGGCGGGACTCACCGTAAGGTTAATCGTGGTGGTTGCGGTCGTGCTCCCGGAGGTTCCGGTGATGATAACCGAGAATGCACCGGTGCTGGCTGTGCTGCTGGCCGTCAGAGTGAGCACGCTGCTGGTGGTGGTGGGATTAGTGCTCCATGCGGCTGTAACTCCGCTGGGCAGGCCGGATGCGGCCAGAGAGACGCTGCCGGTGAAGCTGCCTATGTCCGTGACCGTGATAGTGTCCGTCGCGGTCTTGCCCTGGGTGATGGACAGACTGCTCGACGAAGGCGCAAGCGTGAAGCCTTCTGCCGGAACGGTGAGAGCGATGGTTGCCGAATGCGTGATCGAGCCGTCGGTTCCGACAATGGAGATATTGGTTGTTCCGGCCGGAGTGCTGGCCTGGGATGTGAAGTTCACAACGCTGGTGCCGCTGGCGTTGAGCGACGAGGGGGCAAAGTTGGCGCTTACGCCTGAGGGCAAGCCTGTGGCGCTCAGGGATACGCTACCCGTGAGGCCGCCGACAAAGGTGACGGTGATCGTACTGGTGGGATTCGTATTCGGCGGCAAAGAGATTGCCGCGGGAGATGCCGAGATGGTGAAGTTCGGCTCCGCTGTCACAGTCAGAGTCAGCTTTGCGGTCTCGACGGTCGAGCCGCTGGTTCCGGTAACAGTTACCGTTACAGCGCCTACCGTGGCTGTAGCCGAGGCAGTAAACGTAAGTGTGCTTCCGGCGGACCCGGTAACCGAGGCTGGACTGAAGCTGGCAGTGACGCCGGAGGGAAGGCCGCTGACAGTAAGACCGACCGCGCTGTCAAAGCCGTTGATGGCTGAGACGGTAACGCTGCTTGTCGCGCTGGTTCCCTGCATCACGGTCGCTCCAGTAGCTGAAACGCTGAAGCCCGGAGCAGTGGTGTGAGGAATCACCGGATTGGCGTTCTGAACGTCCTGGACGAATTCGGTAATCCAGAAGGTACCAGCTGGAGGCGCGTTCGGTATGGAGTTGACCGGCTCGTTGTTGGCTAGCGTGTTGTCGTGGGCCGGGTTGCAATTCGGATCGCCGCCTGTTTCAGTGATGCCGTTATATACGGCGCCCGGGTAGGTACCATCCGATTCTCCCGGCGGCTTCACCCAGACGTACGCCTGCAGGTTGGCGAAATACCCTGGGGTCACCGTGGGCGGAACGCCCATTCCCTGATTCTCTTGGTTGCACCATTGGCCCATGGAGTCCCGCAGGTCAATCTTGCTTGCATTCACAAAGGTATTCACGTCGGTGCTGGTGCTCGCAGCGGTCGGCTCGTTCGGGCCGCCCCAGCCATTGCGTGAGGTATCGATCAGGAAGCCAAGCGTGGATGGGAAACCAGCGCTTATCAGGGCTGAGTCAAATGCGGCGGCATAATCTTCCTCATCGATGTAACCGTCGTACGAATAGAAGGTGGCGGATTCGACCTCGCTGCCGCCGATCTCTTCCGTCGCGGTCATGAACGGCTCTTTCGTCGGGCCGTAATTGGCCGTGTTGGTGATGAAGCCATCCACGCTGGCCACGCCGGCCGTCGTTCCCTTCGCCACGTCATAAAAGTAGGGAACCGCGGCGGCCATGTTATTTGGCCAGCCAAGCCAGCCGTGGTGCCCCACATCCAGGTAGTTGTATACATTGGGCAAGGAATGAAATTGATTCAGCGCATACTGAATGCCCTGCACATACACGCCGTTCATTGAGAGGGTCGGATAATTCTCGCCGTCGTTCGCTGCAACGCAGTTGGGCAGCGAATAGCTCAGACCGGTGTTGGTGATCATATTTGGCAGCGAGTCATCCTCGATCACCAGCACGAAGCGAAGGTTCGCGTTGGTCTTGTAACCTGCCAGGATGTTGTAGATGGGGGTGATGTAGTCATTCTCGTACTCCTGGATCCCAGTGCCCGTCAGCGGCGTGGTGCTGCCGATCGGCGTATCGCCGCCAGCTATGCTCAGTTCGCCGTTGGAGGCCAAGGCGGCGCAGTCCCGGTCGGGCAGATCGTAAATCACGAGCGGGACCACGACCGGCTCTGTGCCTTTCTGCTGGGAAAGCGCCGCGGTGATATGCGCGGCCAAGCCCATGCGGCCGCTGTTCGACGAGCCGCCCGCAATGGCTCCGATGTGGTCCATCCAGATGAATGTGGGATAGGTTTCGACTACAGCCATCTGCTCGGCCAGCGTGGAACCGGCAGGCTCGGCAGCGATCGCTGTCTTCACTTCAGTGGAGTAGTCCGGGTTGAGGTAAACTGTCGCCCCGGAAAACGGATTAGAAACGTGGGTTACCTGGCCGAAAGCGGTCGGTGCAACGACGATTGTCAGTAGAGCCGCGAGTACAGCAATATACCCGCTCAGTTGGCGAGCGCATGCCCGCCTACAGGGGAGATTAAGCTCCTGGAACATGATTTCTCCTTTACATCACATGCCCACTCACATCACTCAATGCCTGAGTGCTTTTTGCAAGATGATGCCGGTATCGGAGCCGCATCCCGCAGGCCGGGACGCAAAGCGGCGGTCGCGCGGTGTGAGCTTGCACGGGTTGTTAAAAGCTAAGAAAAACGCAGAAAGGAAAGAAGAATCATGCTCCGCGCGGAAGCGCAGGAACGCGGGCCCATGAAAGCAATGCAGCGCATTCACATTCGGAATGCGGTTTTACGGGCGAGGATTTGCAAGGCAACGAATCGATCAAGCTGCTATCGAAACCGGCATTGAATCGCCGGCTAAGCAGCATTCATATCCATGACGCCGATCAACGCCAGATTTGCAAATGTGCAACTGTAAAACGAAGGTCAACCTTTTGGCCGGGAGAAGTCAAGTTACCTGCGGATACTCTAAAGTAACCATTACGACCAATCTTCGCACGGAAAGGTAACGACACGTTACTCACGATGTGGACTGGATTTGGTGGAAATGCCGCCAGATGGTTTCGGCGCTCTTGCGCGGCACAACGGCGGCAAGCGATTCGGCTGTAGCCTGCTGCACGTCGCGGAGGCTGCCGAAGTGGGTGAGCAGGCGCTGCCTCGTCTGTGGACCCACGCCGGGGATATTCAATAGCTCTGAATCGCGGTCGCGCATGGCGCGGCGCTGGCGATGGTAGCCGATGGCGAAGCGGTGGCTCTCGTCGCGGATGAGCTGGACCAGATGCAGCACCGGCGAGCGGCGGTCGAGCACCACAGGCTCATCCTCGTTGCCGTAGAGGTAGATGATCTCTTCGCGCTTGGCAATCGATGCCAGCGGCTGCGTGGTCAGGCCGAGAGATTCAAGCGCTTCGGCGGCGGCGTGGAGCTGGCCCAGCCCGCCATCGACCAGCACCAGCGAGGGCATGGGCTGCTTTTCTTCCTGCAAGCGGCGGTAGCGGCGCGTGAGCACCTCGTTCATGGAGGCAAAGTCGTCCACGCCACTGACGCTTTTGATCTTGAACTTGCGATAGGCCTGTTTGTTCATCTTGCCGTCCTCCCAGACGACCAGCGAGGCCACGGTCTCCGCGCCCTGAATGTGCGAGATGTCGAAGCACTCGATGCGCTTGGGCAGCTCGGGCAGCATGAGTGCATCGGCCAGCGCCTCCTGGATGGCCTTGCGCGAAGGCTCCAGCACGCGGAAGCGCTGGGTGTAAGACTGCTTGGCGTTCTGACTGGCCAGATCGACGAGGGAGCGTTTTTCGCCGCGCTGCGGGACGGCGATCTCAATGCGATGGCCGGTGCGCTCGGTGAGTAACGCCGACAGGATTTCGCGGTCGTCGAAGTCGGCGGGGACCAGGATCGAGCGCGGAACGTATTGCTGGTCGATGTAGAGTTGCTTGAGGAGGGCGGAGAAGACTGAACCCGCGTGGAATTGGGGTTCAATGGCATTTCCCTCAGGGGCTAAAGCCCCTGGTATATTTTGATGCATTTGCGGCACGACTGAACTCGTGCCCTGACACAATGGGGAGTCGGGGTCGGGGGGGTCCAGCAATTCCGGCAAATCCTCCCAGAAGAACTCCCGGCGGTCGACGATCTTGCCTGCGCGCACGTGGAAGAGATTGACGGCCAGCGAGCCAGCTTCGAAGTGGTAGCCGAAGACGTCGGCGTCGTCGCCCTGTTCGGCGGTGGCGATGCGCTGCTTTTCCTGGAGTTGATGGACAGTCGAGAGCTGGTCGCGCAGGCGTGCGGCGGCCTCGAACTGCTCGGCTTCAGCGGCGGCCATCATGCGCTCGGTGAGTGTGCGTTCCAGCTCGGCGTGCCGGCCCTCTAGCAGGAGTTCGGCGTCGCGGACGGCGCTCTTGTAAAGCTCGGGTGTGGTGAGGCCTTCCACGCATGGTCCGAGACAGCGATGGATGTAGTACTGGAGGCAGGCGCGTGGATGGTAGCGGGAGAGATCCACCTTGCAACTGGGCACGAGAAAGCTGCGGTGGATCAGCTCGACGATGCGGTAGGCCAGGTTGCCGGGAAAGTAAGGGCCGTAGTAGGCCGCGCCGTCCTTGCGCAGGCGGCGGGTCACAAAGACCTTTGGAAAGCGGTCGGCCATCGTGAGCTTGACGTAGGGGTAGGTCTTGTCGTCGCGCAGCAGGATATTGAAGCGCGGATGGCGCTGCTTGATGAGATTATTTTCAAGCGCCAGGGCCTCGTGCTCGTTGGCAACGAGGATGTAGTCGAGATCCACGGCCTCGCGCATCAGCGAGCCGGTCTTGGCGTTGGCCTGCGAGGCTTCCAGGAGATAAGACCGCACCCGGGAGCGCAGGTTCTTGGCCTTGCCCACGTAGATGACCTCGCCCTCGACGTTCTTGTAGAGGTACACGCCGGGCTGCGTGGGGAGGGTGCGGATTTTCTCGTGGAGGTCCATGGGAGCGGCAGCGATTGCACTTAGGATAACGGGTTTGAGGGGAGGGAACAGGGAACAGGGAAAAACGAAAAGGAAACGCTGATTTTTCCAGTCCTGCAGGTATGCCAACACCAGGTCCTGCTCGCGCCGGGAAATCGCCACGAGTACCCTGGCTCCGCTTTCTATTCCCTATTCCCTTGTCACGCAATCCTTACCGTTTCGGGTAAAAAGTACACTGTCGGCCCGCTCTGGCGCTGTTGGAGGCAATGAAGCAAGGCGCTTTTTTTCATGGTGTTATGGGTACACTGGCGTTTGGTACCGTGGGTGCATTGTCAATAAATGAGAACCATGGGCCAGCACCGCCGGCGGATTTGCCGCACGGCAAGGAGCGAGGCGGAAAAGGAACGTGACGATGAGCGCGTATCGGTTTGGAGTGTTGAGTTTGGCGGTGGGTTTGGCCGTGGCTGGCGCGACGGGGTGCGCAACCAAGAATTATGTGCGCAACGAGACGGCGCCGCTGGTGGACCATGCCAATCAACTGGACAGCAAGACGGCGGAGAACAACCGGCAGATTCACGACGTGGACGACCGGGCGCAGTCGGGGATCAGGAATGCGCAGGGCACGGCCGACACGGCCAGTCGTAATGCGCAGGACGCCAGCAAGGCCGCCGTCGATGCGGAAAACTCCGCCAACTTCGCGGTGCATCGCGCGGACTCGCTGGAAAGCGTGGTGAAGGGGCTGGACGACTACAAGCCGGTGGCCAATGTAGCAGTGACCTTTGGTTTCGACAAGGCAGTGCTGACAAAGGAAGACCGCGAACAACTGGACACCTTTGCCGCGCAGCTTGGCTCGGCGAAGGCCTTCATCCTGGAAGTGACCGGCGGAACGGACTCGACCGGGCCGGCCCAGTACAACTACGAACTGAGCCAGCGTCGGGCCGATGCGGTGGTGCAGTATCTCGCTTCCAAGTACGGGATTCCCGCGCACCGGTTCTATCTGATCGGGATCGGCAAAGACAAGGCAGTGGCTCCGAACACGACTGCGGAAGGCCGCAAGCAGAACCGGCGCGTCGAGGTGCGGCTGCTGGAGAATTCGGTTGCGGCGCAGACAGCTTCGACCAGCGGGCAGTAGCGGCACTCGTTCAAGAGAATCGCACACGATTTGCCAAAAGGCTCCGGGTTTCCCCGGAGCCTTTTGACGTTTTTTGTCGGGTGGAAGCCGAATCTGCGACAATGATTGCGAACGTTTACAAATTTGATTGATGATTGCCGATCCCGTTGACGGGGGATGGCGCGTCTGCCCATCCCTTCTCAGCCAGGCATGGAGTTGCAAAGTGCGCGTATCGAGGCGTTTTTTGGCAGGGGCTTGCTTTTCCAGGGGAGTTGTTTTTCTAACAGCAGCGCTAACCGTTGCGGGGTGCTCGTCAGGAAGTAATTCGACCCCGGTCACTCAGACGACGCCGACGATCACATGGGCAACGCCGGCGGCCATTGTTTACGGCACGGCATTGAGTTCCACCCAGCTTGACGCCACCGCCAATACGCCCGGCAGCTTCAGTTACTCGCCGGCGGCAGGCACCGTGCCGGTGACTGGGTCGCAGAAACTCTCGGTTACCTTCACGCCGACTGACACAACCAACTACACCACAGCCTCCGCCAGCGTAACCCTGATGGTGAACCAGGCCACGCCCACGATCACCTGGGCGGCTCCGGCGGCCATTCCATACGGCACGGCGCTGAGTGCTGTCCAGTTGGACGCCGTGGCCAATACGGCAGGCAGCTTCAGTTACTCGCCCAGTATCGGCCAGGTTTTGCCGGTAGGAAGCCAGACCCTTTCGGTAACTTTCACTCCGGCAGATACGGTGGACTATGCCACGGCGACCGCAAGCGTAACGATCACGGTAAGCAAGCCCGCAACGGCGATTTCCTGGACCACGCCGGCGCCCATCACGTATGGCACGGCGCTCAGTTCCGCCCAACTGGATGCTACGGCCAATGTGCCCGGCAGCTTCAGTTACTCGCCAGCCGCGGGAACTGTGCTGACGGCTGGGCCGCAGACGCTTTCAGTCGCCTTTACGCCGACGGACACGGCGAACTACGCCAGCGCCACCGGCAGCGTGACGTTGATGGTGAACCAGGCCACGCCAACAATTACCTGGGTCACGCCGGCCTCCGTGGTTCAGGGAACCGCTCTCAGTTCCACCCAGCTCGATGCCACGGCCAATGTGCCCGGCAGCTTCAGCTACTCGCCGGATTCGGGTTCAGTGATGAATGCCCCTGGAACCCAAACGCTCACCACGACCTTTACGCCGCAAAACACGACGAACTACACCACGGCTACCAGCAAGGTTTCGCTGATCGTGACGCCATCGCCGAATACGGCAATGGTGGATTTTGGCACGACAGAGCAGACGATTCGTGGTTTTGGCGGCTCGACGGCCTGGATGCCGGAGATGAGCAGCGCGCAGGCGAGTGCGCTGTTCGGCCAGGGAAGCAATGAGGTTGGCCTGAGTATTTTGCGCGTGCGCATCGATCCCAGCTCGGTGACGGGCAGCGAGAGCAACTGGGGAACCGAACTGGGCAATGCGCTGGAGGCGCAGGCGCTGGGTGCAACCGTTTTTGCTACGCCCTGGACGCCTCCCTCCGCATGGAAGAGCAGCTCCGCGAGCGTCCCCTACAACAGCGGCAAACCCTTGTGGGGCGGCTATCTGAACCCCGCGCATTATGCCGATTACGCCAACTACTTGGAGAGTTTTGTCACCTTCATGAAGAATGGGGGCGTGGACCTCTACGGCATCTCCATGCAGAACGAGCCGGATGAGAACGTCGCATACGAGTCCTGCGTCTGGACCGGGGCGCAGATGGACACCTGGGTTGCTCAAAACGCCTCCGTGCTGACCACCAAGCTCATCATGCCGGAGTCGGCGACATTCAATACCGGTTATTCCGATCCCGCGCTGAATGACCCCAAAGCGGTTGGAAATATCGGGATCATTGCCGGGCATCTCTATGGAACCACGCCATCTTACTACGCGAACGCGGAAAGCAAGGGCAGGGAAGTGTGGATGACCGAGCACTATCTGTCGCCAACCGGCGCGCAGCCTGGAATCGCCGATGCGCTGGCGGCGGCCCTGGAGATTCATAACTCGCTCACGGTGGGCCAATACAACGCCTATGTCTGGTGGTGGGCTCTGGATTGGAACGCGGGAGCCGGAGTTACAAATGACGGGCTTGTGGATACCACCAACCAACCCAACTTCTATGGCTATGCGATGGCTCAGTTCTCGCGTTTTGTGCGGCCTGGGTATGTGCGTGTGAGTGCCACGGCGAGTCCGGTTAAAGGTGTGTATCTCTCGGCATACACAGGGAACAGTCACTCGGTGATCGTTGCGATCAATACGAACACGTCCGCAACGTCATTGCCCATCTACATTGAGAATCAGACGGTGACCACGCTGACTCCGTACCAGACCACGGCCGCCGGCGGCTTGTCGCAACTGAGCCCAGTAACTGTGTCGAGCGATTACTTCACTTACTCACTGCCTGCGCAGAGCATCACTACCTTCGTGCAGTAGGCAGTGGACGCGGCCTGCGCCGCGGATTCAGCAGACCAACCGGCGCTGGCGGCTACGCTTATAGCGGAGCCGGCAGCGCCAGATTCTTTAGCAGGCGTAGAGTCGGATCTGCCTGGTTGACGGTATAGAAATGCAGTCCGGGCGCGCTGTTGCGCAGCAGGGTTTCGCACAGGCGGGTCACAACGTCCAGGCCGAACTCCAGCAGCGCGGGCTTGTCGTCCTCCAACTCTTCCAAACGCAGGCGCACCCAGCGCGGCAGGTCGGCGCCACATCCGTTGCAGAAGCGCACAGTGTTGGCATAGCCGGTGATGGGCATGATCCCTGGCACCACCGGAATCTTGATGCCGGCCTTCGCGCAGCGTTCCATGAAGTCGAAATAGGCGTCGGCGTTATAAAACAACTGGGTCAGCGCGCCGTCCGCACCGGCCTTCACCTTGCGCCGGAAGTTCTTGAAGTCCACGCCGGGATTGGGTGCCTGCGGATGCATCTCCGGGTACGCGGCCACCTCGATCTTGAAGGCGTCGCCGTGCGTCTCGCGGATGAAGCTCACCAGTTCGTTGGCGTAGTGGAAATCCCCCGGCGCGGCCGGGCTCATGGCCGTGGCTGGCAGGTCGCCGCGCAGGGCCACAATGCGCTTTACGCCCGCTTTCCGGTAGCGCTCTAGCTGTGCGGCGACTTCGGCGCGCGTCGAGCCCACGCAGGTCAGGTGCGGCGCGGCCTCCACGCCGCTGTGCCGCACCACCGTCATCAGCGTCTCGTAGGTGCCGTCCTGGCTGGAACCGCCTGCCCCGTAGGTGATAGAGAAATAGTTGGGCCGCACCGCCGCAAGCTGGCCAATGACAGACGGCAGCTTCGCCACGCCTTCCGGCGTGCGCGGCGGAAACAGCTCGAAAGAAAAACTCTGCGGCAAAGCCATGCGCGGAATCCTTGAACACAACCTGAAAAGCCGGGTGCCCCAGGTCTCGCCTTTGAGACCTGGGAAACCACGAATCTACTGCGAGCGAATAGCGAGCGTCTGCCCCACCGCAGGTGGTTAGTACCGGTAGAACTCCGCCTTGTACGGCCCCTCGACCGCAACGCCGATATAGTCGGCCTGCTTCTGCGTCAGCGTCGTCAGCTTCACGCCGATCTTCTCCAAGTGCAGCCGAGCCACTTCTTCGTCCAGCTTTTTGGGCAGCACGTAGACGCCGGCCTTGTAGCTGTCGCGCTTCTCCCAGAGGTCAAGCTGAGCCAGCGTCTGGTTGGCGAAGCTGTTGCTCATCACAAAGCTCGGATGCCCGGTGGCGCAACCCAGATTGACCAGCCGCCCCTCGGCCAGAATGAAGATGCCGTGCCCGTCCGGGAAGGTGTAGAAGTCGACCTGCGGCTTGATGTTCAGCTTGGTCACGCCCTGCTCGACGTTCAGGCGATCCACCTGGATTTCGCTGTCAAAGTGGCCGATGTTGCAGACAATCGCCTGGTCCTTCATTTTCTTCATGTGTTCGAGGGTGATGATGTCCACGTTGCCGGTGCAGGTGACGTAGATGTCGCCGCGACCCAGCGTGTCCTCAACCGTGGCCACCTCGAAGCCCTCCATCGCCGCCTGCAGCGCGTTGATTGGATCGACCTCGGTGACGATGACCCGCGCGCCCATGCCGCGCAGCGAGTGAGAACAGCCCTTGCCCACATCGCCGTAGCCGCAGATGACCGCGACCTTGCCCGCCACCATCACGTCCGTGGCGCGCTTGATGCCGTCGGCCAGCGACTCCCGGCAGCCGTAGAGATTGTCGAACTTCGATTTCGTGACCGAGTCGTTCACGTTGATGGCCGGAACCAGCAGCGTACCCTGCTCCATCATCTTGTAAAGCCTGTGCACGCCGGTCGTGGTCTCTTCTGAAACGCCGCGCCAATCCTTCACAACCTTGTGCCAGTGCTGCGGGTCTTCGGCAAAGACCTTCTTCAACAAATTCTTGATGACCAGCTCTTCGTGATTCTCTGCGGGGCCATCCACCCACCTGTCGCCATTCTCCAGTTCGTAGCCCTTGTGGATCAGCAGGGTTGCGTCGCCGCCGTCGTCCACGATCAGTTGCGGTCCCAGGCCGCCCTTGAAGGCCTGCGCACGGAAAGTGCAGTCCCAATACTCTTCCAGCGACTCGCCCTTCCATGCAAAGACCGGAACTCCCGTGGCCGCAATCGCCGCGGCGGCATGGTCCTGCGTTGAGAAGATGTTGCAGCTCGCCCAGCGCACATCCGCGCCCAGAGCGACCAGCGTCTCAATCAGCACGGCCGTCTGAATGGTCATGTGCAGCGATCCCGTGATGCGCACCCCGGCCAGAGGCTTCGCGGCCGCGTACTTGTTGCGGATCGACACCAGCCCCGGCATCTCCTGCTCGGCGATGGTGATTTCCTTGCGACCCCAGTCGGCCAGCGCCATGTCGGCTACCTTGTAGCCCAAATTCTTGTTTTCGAGGGTTGAATTCGCCATTCAGAAACTCCTTTTATCGACATATCGTGATATGTTGATATGTATCAGGTTCCGACGATGCCGTCAATGGTAAAAATCCTCCGCGTCCTGGCCGACCCCAACCGGCTGCGCCTCCTGCTGCTTCTGGGCAGTGAGGAGCTCTCCGTGGCCGAGTTGCAGGAGATTCTGACCATGGGCCAGAGCACCATCTCCACGCATCTCTCCCAGTTGAAGCAGGCCCGGCTCGTCGAAGACCGCCGCACCGGCAAGAGCAATCTTTACCGTCTCCGCAAGGCCGAACCCGCCGACGCCATTCTCACTGGCTTGCTCGGCCAGGCCCGCAAGGAGATTCCCGAAGCCGCCTCCGATCAGGCAGCCATGCGCCGCGTCCTGAAAAAGCGACAGGACAAGATGCGCAGCTTCTTTGACAGCGTGGCCGGGCGGCTCGGCAAGGATTATGTTCCGGGAAAATCATGGAAGGGCGTGGCCGAGGCGTTGCTCCGGCTGATGCCGCCCATGGTCATTGCCGATCTGGGCGCGGGCGAGGGAGCCTTTGCGCTTCTGCTGGCCGAGCGCGCCAAGAAGGTCATTGCCGTCGACACATCGGCCAAAATGATCGAAGTCGGCCGCGAGCAGGCCCTCCGCAACGGCATCGAAAACGTGGAATACCGCCTCGGCGACATGGAAGAACTCCCCATCGGCGATGCCGAGGTCGATCTGGTCTTCTTCTCGCAGTCGCTCCATCACGCCCTGCATCCGGAGCGCGCCGTCGAGGAGGCGTGGCGAATCCTCACGCCCGGCGGGCGCATCGTGATTCTCGACCTCGCCAAGCATCGCTTTGAAGAGGCCCGCGAGCTCTACGCCGACGAATGGCTAGGCTTCAGCGAGTCGGAGCTGGAAGCGATGCTCGAAGAGGCAGGCTTCACACAGGTGCAGACTTCGGTGGTCCACAAAGAGCCGGAGACACCGCAGTTTCAGACGCTGCTGGCGATAGCAGGAAAACCGGGCGGCAGTGCTCGATGAACGGCTTGCGGACGATGCTCACGTTTACGACTTGGGACGCAGGCTGTGCTATGTGGGCGGAAGTCGTCTTCATGCTTTGACTGCGGACCGAACCTGCCGGGATGATTGCGCCGGAACTCCTTTGATCATCAGCCAGAAGCCGAGCGGCCCCTCGTACGCGAGCATTGGAATCCAGACGAACGAAGTGATCGAGCCATGAAGTAATCCAGCCAACTGCAAGGGAAGGACAATCACGAGGAGAAGCGAAGCGGCGACGCCCAGCCAAGCCAGCGGCATGGGGATCATCCGGCCACGCAGGAGCAGATAAGAGAAGAGAGTGCTCCCAAAAGCAAAGAAGATCGCGTCGAGATTTCCGTGTGGCGCTTGGAAGATCTGCGTGCCGAGAGCTTCGACAGCCGCTGGGCTTAGCTGCGCTGTTGTTCCCGGCGCCGCCAGCCACAGTAACTCCAAAGGCGTGCGAAACGCCATTGTGCCGATCAGGCCCTCTCCCGTACGGAAGATCAAGGCCAGCAATGCAAGATGAGGCTCCTCGTCCCGCGTGATGCTGAAGAGCGTCACAGCCAGCACGATGGCGCACAGCGTTTCGAAAAGACCGAACAGAATTGTCAGCCGCAACTGAAAGGCATGCTGAGCAACGCTCACGAGCTTTGCAGCGATCGTCGCGCCACTGGTCGCCTGAGAGGACAGCACCATGTTCGTGATGGCGACCGCGATGTAAAAGAGAAAAGTAAAGCCCGCAATCCTTGCATTCGTTGTACGGCTCATGGCGCCTCCAGATATCGGATCAGAACGCAGACATTTCCCAAAGCGGTAGGTACGGTTTTCAGAGCTTGAAGGTTCCAATCAGTTTAAGCAGGTGATTAGACTCAGGATCGCGGCGCAGCAAACTGGAAGAACTGGGGCTCAGCTCGTTGAGCGTGCTGACTAGCGGCCCTCTGCTTCCAGCAGCATCCGCTTCCGCTCCACGCCCCACCGATAGCCGGTCAGCGCGCCGTTGGCGCCCACCACTCGATGGCACGGCACCACCACGGCCACGCGATTCGTAGCGCAGGCGCGGGCCACGGCGCGAGTCGCATTGGAGTTGCCCAACTCCCGCGCCAACTGGCTGTAACTGCGCGTCTCGCCTCTGGGAATCTGCCGCAGCGCCTGCCAGACGCGCAACTGAAACGCCGTCCCGCGCAAGTCCACCTGCGGTGCGGCCAACTCTTTGGATGAGTTCGTCTGGCCGCTGACCACGCGCAGCGCCGCATCCACCATCCCCGCCAGTGAAGGATCCCGCTTTAGCGTCGCCAGCGGAAACTCCTCGCGCAGAGTCGTCTCGGCCTCAACTTTCGTGCCCCCCAACGCCAGCCAGCAGAGCCCGCGTTTCGTTGCACCCACAACCATCCAGCCGAAGGGCGTCTTCTGTGTCGTGAAATCGATCTGCTCGCCGCGGCCTCCAGCGGCAAAGCGCGCGGGCGTCATGCCCAGTTGCGCGCCCTCGTATCCGCGGCTCGACGAACCGAATCCTGCGTTGTAAATCGCATTGATCACGGTATCTCCCTGCTTGAGCGCACCGCGCAGGCTGGCTGCGCGCAGCGCCCTCTGGTATTGCAGCGGACTCACGCCCAACTCTTGTTTGAAAAGCCGTTGCACGGTGAATGGGCTCAATTCCGCCAGCCGCCCCAGCTCGGCCAGCGGGACCGGCCGGTCAAGGTTGCTCTCAATGTGCGCGCGAATCTTGTCCAAATCGCTGCCCTGCGGAAGAGCTTCGGGGCGGCAGCGCTTGCAGGGGCGAAAGCCGGCCTCGCGTGCCTCCTCGGCAGAGCGAAAGAAACGCACGTTCGCCCGCAGCGGGCGGCGGCTTTTACAGCTTGGCCGACAGAAAACACCTGTCGTGGTAACTGCGTAGAAAAACGCCGCCGCCGGGTCGCGGCTCAAAACCTGCCGCCACGCGCCTTCGGGATCGATAGCCGCCATGAGCTTGTCAACTTGTACGTGTTGAAGTCCATCGCTCATGGAAACCATCGTCACCCATCCTAGGCCCGTCCGGCTACCCGGTTCTTGCACGCAATTCAGATTCTTTTCGCACTGTTCTGCTTCGCGCGCTCCGTCAGCACCGCCTCAGCCCGAAGCAAATCCGCCTCTGTGTCCACGCCAATCGTGTCTCCCGGAGCCTCGGCAACATAAAGGGCAATGCCGTTTTCCAGCAGCCGCAGTTGCTCCAGCCGCTCAATCTGTTCCAGAGGCGAAGGGGGCAGGGCGGCAAAGCGCTCCAGCGTTGCCTTGCGGTAGGCATAAATTCCCAGGTGCTTGCGGTAACCCGTGAAGCCCGCCCGGTCGCGGTCGAAAGGAATCGTCGCCCGCGAGAAGTAAAGCGCCCGGCCGTCGAGAGCCGTGACCACCTTGACGGCGTTGGGGTCGGCGAACTCCTCCGGCGGACAGCGAACAGCCAACGTGGCCGCTTCGACCTCGGGCCGGTCAAAGAGCGAGAGCAGCGGCGGAAAGAACTCCGCGGTCAGCGTCGGCTCGTCGCCCTGGATGTTGACATAAATGTCGGCGTCGATCTGGCGCGCCACTTCCCTCACCCGGTCGGAGCCGCTGGGGCAGGTCGTCGGGGTCATCGCCACGGGAATGCCCCGCTCACGGCAGACGCTGGCCACTTCGTCGGAGTCGGTGGCCACAACGACCGGGTCCATCAGCCCGCTGGCCGTGGCGGCCCGCCACACCCACTCGACCATGGGCCAGCCTGCAACTGTGCGCAGCACCTTGCGACTGAGCCGCGTGGAGCTGAGCCGGGCCGGAATCACCCCGGCAATACGGAACGTGCTCATAGTGCCGAGTTTACAGCACCGGGGCCTGTCCTCTCGCGCCTTGAGCCTGCCCTGCGCCCAGCCCGCGGCCGCTTGGACCGGCGCCGGGTTTGACCTTCAATCCAGCCACCCGTATCATCGGAAGAGGGAGTTGCGCGCGAGTCTCCTGTTCGCCCGATCCCGGCACGGCCTTTGCGGCCTGCGCTGTTAAGTGCCCCTCCCGGCGGGGTAGCTCAGATGGTTAGAGCGACGGATTCATAACCCGTAGGTCGGCAGTTCGATCCTGCCTCCCGCCACCAATTCCTATGCAGCACTGCCCAGGGCGCTGCGCCAAACGCCATCCGGCACGCCTCGAGCTGCCCTGTTTCGTTCGTTCCACCCTCCCAAAGACTTCTGCATCAGCAACATCGATCATTTCGACTCGGCGTTGACCAGGCAATCCAGGAATTCACCCGCTCAGAACGAAATCCGGGTTTTCAGCGAACAATCCAATATTCGACGCAACTAACCCCCGGGTACAGGGTCTATCAGGCTATACGCCCCTTCCTCGGTCGCGGACCGGGCTTGCTCTGGCGCCGGAGGGACCGGGGAACGCATCTGCGCACTTGGCATTGGCCGCGGACCGGAAGAACACTGCTGTGGCCTGAAAGATGGGATTCGCACAAAGCGCGCCGATGTGGAGCAGTGAGAGAGAGAAAATGAAACCGCAAACGTATCTGCGCGCATCGCGCACTGCCTGGTTCTCTCGCTTGACGCTTGATTCACCCCACGGTTTTTCCGTCATGGAAGCTTCCGGATTCGTGGAGAAGGCGCTCAGGCCCTTGATCGCGCTGTCCATTGTACTGCTCCTGCTGACGTTGGGACACACGACGCTCTTTGCCCAGCAGCCGGGGTGGCCGGGGAGCAATCCGTACGGCGCGCAGTACGCGCCCAGCCAGCAGGCCCCGTATGGGCAGCCGGGCTACGCGCAACCGCAACCCTATGCACAGCAGCCTTATCCGGCTTCCGGACAGGCGTACCCGCAGGATGATGCTGGGCTGGCGCAGCCGCCCGCCCAGCCGCTCAATGCCGGGCAACTGGAACAGCTTGTGGCGCCCATTGCCCTCTATCCTGACGCCCTCGTAGCGCAGGTGCTGGCCGCGGCCACATACCCCTCGCAGGTGGCGGGCGCCGACCATTGGCGGCAGGCCATGGGCTATGCCTCTCCCGGCCAGATTGTGGACGGAGCGGACGCGCAGCCTTGGGATCCCAGCGTGAAAGCGCTGACGGCCTTCCCCCAGGTGTTGGCGCTGATGGACAGGAACCTGCAGTGGACCACCGACCTGGGCAATGCCTACTACAACCAGCCCCAGGACGTTCTGGAAATCGTGCAAGTGCTGCGCCAGCGCGCGCAACAGGCCGGAACCCTGCGGAACACTCCGCAGGAAATGGTCAGCTACAACCAGGGCTACATCGAACTCGCTCCGCCCAATTCGCAGGTCGTCTATGTTCCCGCCTACAACCCCTGGGACGTTTACGGCCAGCCGGTCTCGCCCTATCATGGCTTTTCGCTGCTTGGGGCGCTGGAGTCCATGGCCGGATCATCTCTGACCGGCTCATCGCCGATCAACTACGGCCTGGGAATGGCGATGTCGGCCTTCGGCCACACGAACTGGGGCTGGCTCGAGTGGGGCCTGAACTGGCTGAGCCATTCGGTGCTTTTCAATCACTCGAACTACTCTTCGCAGAGCAACTCGGTGGCTCAGTGGAGCGCCCCGTACGGCGGCCGGCGCGCTCTTCCGGAACGGGCGGCGATTCCTCGCGGCTACCCGGCACAGGGAAGTTATGGTCGTCCGTCCAATGGATACGACCCGCCGGGACAGCGATTCAACCGGCCGATGCCGGAAGCATACAATCGCGTTCCTCCGCCGGTGAACAGGCCGCAGCCGTACGCCGTCCGTCCGGGTTATGGTTCCGGCTTTGCAGGCAGGCCGGGAGAAAACTACGGAAACAGGCCGGGCGCATACTATGGCGCTCCGATGCAGTCCTATCGCGCTGCGGCGCCAGGCTCTCAGCGCGGAGATCCCGGGCAGCGCTTCTCCGCGCCTTCACCAGGTAGGGATTATCCGAAGTTCTCCGGCAAGCAGGAGCACTCAGGCGGCTTCCATCTCTTCGGTGGCGCGCACGCGCCAGAGAAGTCCTATGGCAGGCACGCTCCGAAGGGCTTCAAGAACGAACATAGATCCGGGGGCGGACACGCGGGCGGAGGCAGGCACTCCGGAGGTCACCTCTTCGGCTTCCATTTTGACTAAGAAACCTCTGATCAAGTCCTATTCCGCATCGAGCATCCCCTCAGGGGCTAAAGCTCACGCAGATTTGATTGCGTTTACGGCACGACTGAAGTCGTGCCCTGAAGTTGTGCCCTGACACTGTCCAGCCGGGGAGATCGTTTACCTGGCAGCTTTTTGAAACACGTTCTACGAGTTTCTTCGCAGCATGTGAAGCCCCCTGCTTCCTCCGAAATCTTCTACTTACACCTGCAGTATCAATACCCGATCTTGCTGGGTGAGGCGATCCAGGCAGCAAAGCTGGCCCAGGCTTCTTCGCCAAGCAATTGCGTGGCGGGGAGCCTGCGCTCGGTCTGGTCCTTGCGCAGTTCCTCATAGAGAAAGGCGTCATCGAAGCCTGCTCGTGCGGCATCGGCGGAGCTGGCGCCGTAGTAGATGGCATCCATCCGCGCCCAGTGAACCGCGGCCAGGCACATGGGGCAAGGCTCGCAACTGGCGTAGAGCTGGCAGCCGGCCAGCGTGAATGTGCCCAGCGCCCTGGCGGCCGCGCGGATGGCGTTCACCTCGGCGTGTGCCGTGGGGTCGTTGGTCGCAGTCACGGTGTTCACGCCTTCGGCCACGATGCGGCCGTCGTGCACAATCACGGCGCCAAACGGACCGCCCGCGCCGCTCAGGACGTTCTCAGTGGCCAGCGCAATGGCGCGGCGCAAGAACTCGGGATGGGGCTCGGCCTGCATCGTTTCATGGTAAGGCAACAGAACAGAGAACGAGGGAGTGCGATGCACAGCATGAACATATGTTTGTGACAAGCGTTGTGGAAAATCGGGGCGAAATATTTTTCCCGTTCTTGAATGTCATAATTTGATACGCCGCGAAGGCCCGGCAGGCCGGATTACGTACCGTTTTTTGCACATCGGGCATTGGCCCCGATGGCGGCGAACGATGAAATTCCGGTTTAATTCCGCTAAAAAGCGTTATCCTGTCAATATCTAGAGGCACAAACTGAACCCGTTCGACAAGCGAGCAAGACTCGTAAGCGGTTCAGTTTTTTCCACTTCTGAACGACTGAAAAATCTCAGATTTCTTGTTCAGCCCAGCGTTTTTTTGAAGACATCGAAAGACCAATGGGGAGATCCCTTTTCCGAGGCCTGCATCTTGAAAAACTCCATCCGTAAGTTCTCATCTCTGCTTTTCTGGCTGCCGGTGGTTGCGGCGGCCATTGCGCTGTGCGGTTCGATGCTTGTGGCACAGCAGACGCTTGGCGGCATCACCGGCGACGTGACCGACGCCACGGGAGGCATGATTCCCAATGTGCAAGTGACCGCGGTGGATGAGCAGACTTCGCTGACACGCACGGCCCGGACCAACGGCTCGGGCGTCTATGCCTTCGTGAACCTGCCCATCGGCACGTATACGCTGAGCTTCACGGCCGAGGGCTTCGATGTGCAGAAGACGCAGCACATCACGGTGCAGGCCGACCGCACGGCCACGGTGAACGCGCAGCTCAAGGTGGGCAAGACCAGCGAAACCGTCGAGGTGGAAGCCACGCCGCTGCTGAACGCCGTGGATACGACCAACGGCTACGTTCTGGACCATGCGCAGATTGATCAGGCGCCGCTGGAGACGGGCAGCTTTACCGGGTTGGCGATCCAGTCGACCGGCGTGAGCGCCGAGCTGACGGGCGGATCGGGAGTCAACACGGGACTGGGCAACGCGCCGATCTGGGCCAACGGGCAGCGCGATACCTCGAATACGTTTTTGCTGAACGGCGTGGACGCCTCAAATCTGTTCAACGGCAAGACCACCAGCCAGGTGGCCAGCTTCCGCGTGATCAACAATACCGGCAGCGGCAACAGCACCGCTGGCGGCATCATCCAGAGCAGCGCCTCGATTTATCTTTCTATCGGTAACTCCATTCCCAGCCCGGCCCCTGAGACCATCGAGGAAGTCCGCGTGAACGCCTCGATGTACGACGCGCAGCAAGGCTCGACCGCAGGCGCGCACCTTGACCTGAGCACCAAGTCGGGAACCAACGCGCTGCACGGCAACGCGTATCTCCATCGCGGAACCAGTTGGCTGAATGCCGCGCCCTTCTTCTTCAATAACGATCCCGACATTCCCGCCAACCAGAAGGTTCCAGAGTTGCATCGCTTTATCGCGGGCGGAACGGTAGGCGGCGCACTGATCAAGGACAAACTCTTCGGCTACATCGGCTACCAGCACCTGCACGTCTCCGATCAGGAACTCGGCTACTCGCGCTTCTCGGTGCCCAAGTATCTTACGGACGACCGTAGCGTTAGCGGCCTGGCGAATACGGCGAATATGGGGTGGTGTCCTCAACCGGACCCAACAAAACCCGACTACTATTGCCCGATGGGCGCGCAGCTCTCTGGAAGCCAGCTCGATGACAACACCGTGAACCCCGGCAGCAGCGTGGCCTACAACCTGTTCAATGCGCCGGCCGTTGCAGGCGAACCCGGCAAGTGGCTGATCCCCAATCCGACCGGCGAAACCACGGCGGCGCATCCGTACAACGTCGCGATCCCCGGAACAGCTTTCTTCTTCGCCGATCAACTGGTGGGTGATCTGGACTGGAACGCCAGCCCCAAGGATACGCTGGCTCTCAAGTACTACTACCAGCACGATCCGACCATCGCTCCCTACGCTTACTCGAACGTTCCCGGCTTTGCCCAGCACCTGGATGCCGGCAGCCAGGTCTTCTCCATCAACAACGTCAATCTGCCAAAGCCAAACCTCAGCGTCACAGAGACGGTGGGCTTCATCCGCGAGAAGATTTACTCGACCAACGAGCAGCCCTTCAGCGCCGATAGCATGGGCGTGAACAACCTGGGATCTTCCTATTACTCCGGCGTGACCATAGTGGACACTCTGGGCCATGACACGCCCACTTCCCTGCAGACGCTGAACATCGGTCCTGGATCGAACCAGGGCTCGCTCACCGGCGTCTTCCAGAATCGCTTGATGCCTTCGGGCAACGCCATCTGGACCCTGGGCAAGCACACCCTGGCGATGGGCGCAAGCTGGTCGCACACGCAGTTGAATCCCCGCGACCGGCGCCCCGGCGTGGCCGGCACCACTTCATCGGCGGATTTCGGCCAGTTCGTTCAGGGGCTGGTGACCGCCAACGACGACTTCAATACCACCACCTTCCTGCAAGGCAACGGCGACCGCTACTACCGCTCCAACCAGACCGGGATTTACTTGCAGGACAAGTACCAGATCCGCCCCAACCTGAGCCTGACGGCTGGCGTCCGCTACGATCACAACGGCGGATTCAGCGAGAAGTACGGTCACATCTATAACTTCGACACGAAGCTCTTCGATCCCGGCCAGGCGAACGATCCCACCTACGTCGGATACAACGCCGATGGCTCCGTCAATCCCGACGCCGGATTCAAAAACAACGGTTACGTGGTAGCCAAGAACTCGAACGACACCACGCTGACCGGCCGTCAGTGGGGCATCGGTCCGCGACTGGGCTTTGCCTGGTCGCCGGAGTACTTCCAGAGCAAGGTGGTGGTCCGCGGCGGCACAGGCTTCTACTACGACCGTGGCGAACTGTTCAGCTATCTTTCGCCCGGTTATGCCGCAGGCGAGGTGCATGGCGGACCCTTCGGCGTCAGCCAGACGCAGCCCTTCGTCAACTCGCAGACCTGCGATCTAGGCCAGGCAAGTTATTACCAGGGCTACATTCCCACCTGCGCTCCCGGCACTGGTCCTGGCCAGGCGGACCTCTCCAATCCCTGGGGCGAGTCGCTTGGAGCGCCTCCCACCGGCAAGGCCTCCGACATAACGCAGTATCTGCCCAACGCCAATGCAATCGCCAACGGAGCGCAGCCCTTCACCATGGGCGCCTACGACCGCGCCAACAAGCTGCCTTATTCGATCAACTACACGCTCGACATTCAGTGGCAGCCGCGCAGCGATGTGGCCGTCGAGATCGGCTATGTGGGCAACCTGGGCCGTCACCAAGTCATTCCCACGCCCTTCAACCAGTCTCAGATCGCCAGCCCCGCCAGCCCCATTCGCGGCCAGTTGTACTCCTACGGCTATACGATCGTCGATGACACCTTCACCCCAATTGCTCTTCCGGCCAACGCGGGCGGCGCGTTGAACTCCACCTATATGACCAACTCCGAGGGCGGCAACGTGGATTTGCGCGTGCCGTACATTGGTTACTCCTCGGAGTCGATCGACTATCGGGCTGCCGGCATCTCCGAGTACAACGCGGCGCAGGTTCATGTGGACAAGCGATTGAGCCACGGCTTCCAGGCCGGCGCTTCTTACACCTTCTCGCACGCCACCGATGAGCAGAGCGCCCTGGGTCTGTTTTACAACGGCGACAACCCGACCAATCTGCGCTCGGGCTACGGCCTGGCAGACTTCGACCGCAAGAATGTGCTGGACTTCACGTACACCTATCAACTTCCCGACTTGCAGCCGGAGGGCTCGCTGAAAGGCGAGTTCACCAACGGCTGGAGCCTGAACGGCGTCACCGTCCTGCAGGGCGGTCAACCCTTCAGCATCATCGATTACTCGGGCGCGGTGGGCAGCGTCTACTACAGCACCTTCGACGGCATCAACAACCCCATTGTGCCGCTGGCCCCCGGCTGCACGCCGAAGAACGCCGTCACCGGCGCCTCAGGCGCATGGGGCACACCAGCGCTCAAGGCAAACTGCTTCACCATTCCGCTGCTCCACCCCGGAGACCTCAACGGTGCCATACCGGCCAACGACCCGTATGAGACCACCTTCATCTCCCACGGGCAGCGCAACATCTTCCGCCAGGCGGCGCAGAAACGCGCCGACATCTCCCTGAAGAAGGACACGCCCTTCGGCGAAAGATACAAACTGCGCTATACGCTAGATGTCTTCAACCTGACCAACACCACCAGCTTCGACGTCACCGGAGACAACGTGACGCAGAATGTGGACTTCAACAACTATCCGACTGCAAACACGCCGGTGATGCCCACCGCTTGCGACAACACGAACACGGGCTTCTACAATTGCCCCTCGGGCCTGGGCTACACGACACACACCATCGGCAGCCCGCGCCAGGTGCAGATGTCTCTTCGGCTCGATTTCTGAGGTAGCGCCGGTCACAAGGCAGCAAAAAGAGCGTCCGCGGAATGCGGACGCCCTTTTTGCATGGCGTTCCGCTGACAGCCTTGAGGCGGCCGCAAAGCTCCCTTCCAGTCCATGTCATCGCAACGAAAAAATCTATCCAATTCTGTGCTGTTCTTGCGCAATTCAGATGGTCTATATTGACTACGTACGAAATCGGGAGATGGCCGTTTTCCCTTGGACCGTTCGCCGGATGTAGAAGGCGAGCGCGCCATTCCGGCCTGGGTACCGGTGCGGCCGTACTGCACGCATCGACACAGGCGTGGCTCTGCAACGGCAAAAGCAATTCCGGTTTTATTGTTTACGGTTGATACGGGCCTTTGTTGTCTCCCACCCTTGAATCAAAAAGCGATTCAAGGATGGGGCACCCAAAGTCTTGTTATCACTTGAACAGAAAATGCTCAAGGAGTATCCAATGAAGATTGCCGACACGATTGAAATGGTGCTGAAGACCAAAGCCGATGCGAGAGTGCAGTCGATAGAGCCCGAACAGTCGGTTTACGAAGCTCTCGAGAAAATGGCCGAATACGGCATAGGCGCTCTGCTGGTCATTTCCAACCATCGGCTGGTCGGCATCCTGTCGGAGCGCGACTACGCGCGCAAGGGAATCCTGAAGGGCCACCCTGCCCGGGAAACTCAGGTCCGGCAAATCATGACCAGCCCAGTGGTTTACGTCAGTCCCCGGCAAACAGTGGATGAGTGCATGGCTATGATGACCCAGCAACACTTCCGCCATCTCCCGGTATTGCAGGATGACGCCGTGGTGGGAGTGGTCTCCATCGGCGATCTGGTGAAATGGGTGATCTCCGGCCAGGCGCAGCACATTGAGGCGCTGGAGGGCTACATCACGGGAGTGTATCCGGGGTAGATTGCGCGACTGGAATCCAAACCTCTGAGGCTCATATTCCGATGCAAGCGCTCGCCCGCGTCCCAGCGATAAACTGAGAACGCGATGGATATTTTGTCAAACCAGATTTTGAAAGAATTGCTTCCCGCGGAAAAGGATGCCGAGGCTCTTGCAGCGGCTCCGCGCGCAGGCAAGCGGAACCCTGTGGACCATTGGTCCGGCGCCGTGCTGCTGGAGCGCGTGGCCTACCTGCACAAACTGGCCAAGCTCGGAAACGGCTCGGCGAGCGAGACGCTCAAGGAGTATCCGCAGCACTGCGCGATGCTCTTGTTCCGCAGCCGCGACGGCGAGGCCGAGATACATGAGAACTTTGCCGATGTCTTTTATGTGCTGGATGGCCGCGCAACGCTGGTAACCGGCGGAACGGTGGCCGGCGCCGCGCAGACCGCGCCGGGAGAGATGCGCGGCTCTGCGGTGGAAGGCGGCGCGCGGCAGGAACTGCGGGCGGGCGATGTGGCTCATGTTCCCGCGGGCGTCCCGCACCAGATGCTGGCCGGCGACGAAAAGCCGGTCACTTGCCTGGTGATCAAGGTCCAGGAAAAGCCTTAATCATCCCGTAGCTCCCTTGCTTTGCTTTCGTTAGTAGATTCCACGCGCGTTGAGACGCGGGCCATACAGCTTGTCGGAGACCTGGACGTGCATGACAATCCAATTGCTCAGGAATTCCATCAGCTCCTGGTCGATTTCGGCGGCAGGCGCACTCTTGAAACGCTCCCGCAAGAGTGCGATCTCGTTGACGAATCTCTCGTGGTCCAGCTTATGCTCGGCAGAATCAGGGTATTTGGCTCGCAGTAACAACGCCTCTTCCCTGGCAAAGTGCGATTTGGCGTAATCCACCAAATGGTCGAGAACGGCTGCGAGGATCTCTCTTTTGTGGCCCGCCATAATTCCAAAGTGCAGTTGGTTGATGATGCCGATCAGTTTCTTGTGGTCGTTGTCGAGCACAAAAACGCCCACGCTCATGTCTTCAGTCCAAGTCATGAAGCCCATTTAGATTCCCCCGAAGATCGCGCGCGTCTCTTGCTGGAATATTTTTGCTTCTGTGTGCAACACACGAGGTGGCTGCATGGATTCTGTAAAAAGCAGAATCGAAGTTGCTGTATCCCCGGTTATCTTTGCTTGCGCGCGCGAACTCCCCCCTTTGCGATTAGATGCGCACGGGAGACTTTGGGAGCAGGCTTCAGAAATTGTTCAAACTGCCGGGGCGCCCGGAGACCCTTCTTCGAACTCCTCGTTCAGCCATTTGCTGAACGCCGCAAACTCCTCGTCGCGTCCCAGAAAGTCGCGCACCATCTGCCGCCCCGGTTTCGACCCGCCCTGTTCGAGCACTGCCTTGCGGTAGCGCCTGCCCGCGTCGCAGCCCAGCAGATCGCCGGGGTCGAATTGCGCAAAGAAGTCCAGCGCGATCACCTTGTCGAAGGCGTAGGTATAGTAGTTCGACGAGTAGCCGGTGAGATGGCCAAAGCTCGCGTACATGCGGTTGCCTTCGAGCCAGGTCCACGGCTGCAAGCCTTGGTAAAGCCGCTTGGTAATGCCGTCCAGGTCGAGTCCCGCGGGCTCCTGATCGTGCAGGTCGAGCGAGAGTGTGGTGTAGTAGAGTTGCGCGCGCATCCAGTCGGCGCGCCCGAACGCCCCGGCCAGTTTCATTTTTTTGATGGTCTCGGAAGGAAGCGTCTCGCCGGTTTGATAGTGCTTCGCAAAGGCCTGGAGCAGCTTCTCGTCGCGGAAGAACTCTTCCAGCATCTGCGAGGGAACCTCGATGAAGTCTCCCTCCGTGGCAAAGCCGCTGATTCCCGCCCACTCAGTCTCGCCACCCAGAATGGCATGCATCAGGTGACCGAACTCGTGGAAGAAAGTAACCACATCAGAGTATTGAAGTAACCCTGGGTCTCCATCGTTGCTGCCCGGAAAGTTGCAGATGAGAGCGGCCTCGGGCAGAGCGCGGCCGCGCACGCCGGTGACGATGGGCGCCGCGGAGAACCACTTGTCCTTGCCCTCGCGCGGGTGCATGTCGAGGTAGAAGCGGCCCACATGCCGTCCGCCGTCGAAGACATCGAAAACCGAAACGTCCGGGTGCCATGCGGCTGCCGTCGAGCGGCGAAACTCGATCTTGAAGAGACGAGACGCGGTTTGCAGCACGCCCGCCTCCACCTGCGCATAAGGGAAGTATGGCCGCACGGATTGCGAATCGAAATTGAAGGCCGAGCGGCGGAACTGCTCGTACCAGTAAGCGCGGCTGACGATGTCGATCGCCGTCAGCTCCGGCTGGCGCTGGCACGTGAAGCCGAGAATCAGTTCGTGCTCGCGGTGCGCCCCCTCGCGGCTGGCTTCGTCGAGCTTTGCCAAAAATGCGCGCACGCAGGCCGCCGAGCCCATCATCTGATCGGCGGTTGCCAGATCGGCCCAACTGCGGAAACCGAGTATGGAGGCAATCTGCTGGCGCGTAGCCAGCAGGTCCATGAGGATCTGCCGATTGGCCGGATAAGCGCGCGTGTTGTAAGCCAGGAACATCCGCTCGCGCAGCGCGGCGCTGGCGGCAAATGTCATCACCGGCTGCATGTCGGGAGGATCTGTAGTGAGCGTCACGCGCCCGTCCGCGTCAGCGGAATGCCGCGCGATGTAGTCGGCAGGCAACCCGTCGAGTTCGGCTTTTGTGGCCTCGATGGTCTTGGCGCCCTCCTGGATGTTGCGGCTGAACTCGAGCGAGAGATATGTGGCTTTTTCGTGGAGCGATTGCAACAGCTCGCGCGTGGCCTGATCCTTGTCGACGCCGGCCAGCCGGTAGCCCAGCAGCGTGCGCTCAACGTAGTGCTTTGTGGCCGCGCTTGCCCTGGTCAGATTCATCGCCGCCAGCGCCTCATAGACCGCGCGGTTCAAACTCAGCGCGCTGGCGGCCTGCGCCACGCGCTGCGCTTCAGTCTGAGCCTGGTCGCGTACGGCCTTGCCGGCGGCCACGGAGTTCAGCACGCCGGCCTGCGCGCCGGCCAGGCTCAGTTGCTCGATGGCCGCGTCATAGAGGCGCAGAGAATTCTCCGGTGTGCGCGGTGCTTCCACGGCAAGCAGTGCGGCTAACGCCGCTTCATGCGCGGCCAGGCGCGCGCCGACCCATGCGGAAAGCGCTTCGGCGGAGACGGCTCCGCCCATCTCCCAGGAGTGAAGCTCTTGCGATGCGGCAACAACAGAATTCTCGGCAGACATGATGGTCAAACTCCTCCAAACTTCTAGAGTGCCACAACGGGCTCGGTCCGTGCCTGTCAACCTCATGAATGACCGGAGGCGTGGAAGCTCTTCCGTAGAGTGGACAGCAATGAGTTTTTTCGCAGACTGTGGAGCACCGCCCCTTTGTGCCTCTATCCTATCGAAGAGGAAACCCTTGCCAACTCCAGAGAACGGTTCGATCGACGTGCAACTGAGCGAGGCCCCGCAAGGCCCCGTTGCGCCGGCAGCAGTATCGCCCGCATGGCACACCCTTGTGCTTGCCGCGGGCATTATCGCGGTCTCCGTTCATGGCGCTTCGCGTTTCTCCGTGATGCACGGCCCGCTCAACCGGCTCGCGACCTACGGCTTTACGGCGGCGATGGAAACGGCCATGCTCGCGTGGGTGGCGCTGGGCATGCGCCTCAAGAAGATCCCGCTGCGCTCACTGCTTGGGGCGTTCTCCTTCAGCTTTCGATCGATCTCATTGGACCTCTGCATCGCCGCGGCGTTCTGGTTTGCTTCGCTGATGGTGCTGGGTACGCTGAGCCTTGCATGGTCTGGCGCCGAGACCGCACTCACGTACAAGCCAGCGCCAACTCATCCCGCCGGACAAAGCGGAAAGGCAGGGCAAACCGGGCAGCCAGGAAAATCGCTGGCGACTGATCCCGCGCGCCAGCAAGCCTTGCGCGCGCTGGCAGAACTGGCGCCCGCCAACTCGATGGAGATTGCCGCATGGACACTGCTCTGTCTGCTCGTCGGTTTTGTCGAGGAGATTATCTTTCGCGGCTACCTGCAGCGCCAGTTCATCAGCTGGGCGCGCGGCGGCGTGGGGGTGGGCGTACTCGCTTCAGCAGCGGTCTTCGGCGGCGCTCATGCGTATCAGGGCGTGCGCGCAATGGTCTTGCTGGCCGTCTACGGCGCGCTCTTCAGCGTACTTGCCATCAATCGCCGCAGCCTGCGCGCAGGCATGTTTGCACATGGATGGCACGACCTGATTGCCGGTTTGACGCTGGCTTTTCTGAGGTCGAACCACGTGATCTGAACGTGATCTGAACCGGCGCAAGCAAGTTTCAGTTCCGCATTCAAAAAAATTGTTGCCTATTTTTCCACCATCATGTCGTTTTTCTCTTGACACTTGTGAAACATGAATCTATACATTCTTCAACTGCAATAACGTTTGCAGGAACGACACCAAAATTGTCGAAAGGGAGAATAGGCAAATGGCAACCAAGAAAGCAGCCAAGAAGGCACCCGCGAAGAAGGCGGCAAAGAAGGCCGCAAAGAAGAAGTAGCGGCACCTCCAACCAAAAGGCAACACCTCAGGGGAACGCTTCAAGCGTTCCCCTGAAGTGTTTTTGGGGCCGATTCTCTTTTTGAAAAAAGGACTACACTGATACACGCGAGGAACAGAGGGAGGGGCCGATGACACGCCGCCGCTGGATTGCCGAACATTGGGACGAAGCCACCGCAACTCTGGTGGGAGCACAGGCCGAACACATGTCCCGCGTATTGCGCGCGCAGCCGGGCATGGAAGCCGACGTGGTGGCAGGCGGTCATGTTTTTCATGCGCAGGTAGCCGCGGCCTCAGCGGATGAGGTTCGCTTCAATCTGATCTCCGAACTGGAGGCCGATCCTGCACTGCCTGTCACGCTGGTCATGGCCGTCTATAAGTTCGATCACATGGAGTGGGCCATCGAGAAGGCTACTGAACTGGGAGTTGCGGCGATTGCTCCGGTGATCGCGCGGCGGACGGAAAAGCATCTGGCCGAGGCAGCGGCGAAGCGGGCCGAGCGCTGGCGGCGCATCGTGCATGAAGCGGCGCAGCAGTCGCGACGCTCCGACGTGCCGATCCTCTTCGATCCGGCGCCGCTGTCCACGCGCGTGCGAGCGGCATCGGCAGAAGCCATGCGCGCTGATTCCGGTTCTACATATATTGTTCTGGCCGAGCAGGAGCGCACCACCACCCTGCGCCATGCGCTGGAGGAAGCCGTAGACGCAGCTGGTACGGAAACTCCGACACTGGAGATTGCCATCGGTCCCGAGGGTGGATGGGCTCCCGCGGAAGAAGCGCTCTTCGACGCCAACGGCTGGCGCGCCGCGTCGCTCGGTCCGCGCATTCTGAGAGCCGAGACCGCGGCCATCGCCGCGCTGGCGGTGGTGGCGTCGTACCTGGAGTAGATTTCTCAATTCCTGGAATCGAAAGCTGGGCAACCGGGCGGGCAGCGTCTGGATGCTACACTGTGCCGAAGATGAAAGTTCCTGTTCTATTCGCAATTCTGTTATGCGCCGCGCCACCGCTCTGCGCGCAGAATCCCACGCAGTCTCCTTTGTCCGGCCAAACACCTGTAACCCTGCCGGCAACGCGAGTTTTCTCGAGCGAAATGGGCTTCGATCTTGTATATCCCGCGGACTGGATTGTCAGGGATCTGAATCCAGCAATACCTGTCATCAAGACGAAGTTGGAGAACGAAGCCAAGGGCGAGGAGGACAGGCACCGCACAAGTTGCCTCCAGTTTTACTTCAGCGCCAAACCTGGCGGCCCTAAATCCACCTTCATCGCTCTAGGAGAGGCCACGAAATGCATCGGTCAAGAACCGAATCTGGCTTCCTTTGCATTGGGCACAATGACCTCCCTGAAAAAGAAATATATTCTCAGCGAAACCGAATACGGATCCTATTCGGTCAAGGGCATCGTTTTTTGGACCATGCGAACGAAGGCCGCAAAGGTCGATCATTCAGACGAGGTGGAAACCATCGAATACGTTGGCGCCGTTCTGCCCAAGGGAATCGTCTTCTGGACCGCCCATTGCGATAGCGCGAAGGCACAAGAGGAGTTTGAGCACGCTCGCCTGCACTTCGAGAATGGTGGCGATACCGAGATCGTTCCCGCCCACGCCTTCAAGAAGACAGTGACGGCGGACCAAAATCCGAAGAAGAGATAGATTCTTGTTTCGCGGAGATCTGCGCGCCCCACATCTCGCTTCTGGGATGTGGGATTCACTCGACGCCTCGCATTAAAGATGCGCACAACGCAGCAACACCCCGGCCAGCACACCTCCCAGCAGAGGTCCAACAACGGGAATCGCCGCATAATTCCAGTTCGAGCCGCCTTTGCCGGGAATCGGCAACAGCCAATGAACCAGCCGCGGACCCAGATCGCGCGCGGGATTGATGGCGTATCCCGTTGTCCCGCCCAGCGAAAGGCCGATGCCCCACACGAGACTGGCCACCAGCCACGGACCTATTCCTGCTGCCAGGCCCGCCGCCGGTCCGGCCGCCGAGACTCCGTGCGAAAAAATCGCGCCGGCCACCACCACCAGCACCGCCGTCCCCAGAACCTCGCTGAAAAGGTTGAGCGCCGGGCTGCGTACCGCCGCGTTGGTGCAGAAGACGCCCAGCTTGGCCGCAGGATCGGGCGTGAGCTTCCAGTGCGGCGCATAGTGCAGCGTCATCAGCGCCGCACCTGCCATGGCTCCCAACAATTGCGCGGACCACATGCTGGCTAACTGCGAAGAATTTCCGCTGACAATCGCGGTGGCCAGCGTGATGGCCGGATTCAGATTTGCGCCGGGACTGCCAAAGGCCTGCGCCACCAGCACGCCGCACAGCACGGCCAGCGCCCATCCAGTGGTGATCGCCATCCAGCCCGTGCCGGCCGCATAGGACTTCTTCAGCGTTACGCCGGCGCATACGCCGTTGCCCATCAGGATCATCGTTAGCGTTCCCATGAACTCGCCAAACCAAACAGAATGCATCCAGTCTTCCTTGCGCTTGCACGGCCGGTTCAAAGAAGAGCCAGAGTGCAATCGACGACAAGATTTGCGGAACTCAAGCATTGTGCACTGCCGGCCTCACCTTCGCCAAGGTTCTGCGCGGAACGAAGGTGGCTCCAAAAGAAAAGGGCGCGGCCAAAGCCGCGCCCTTTTCTTGAAAGCCAGCGTTACTGCTGCGGCTGGGGAGCCGGTGCAGGCGCGGGAGTTTGTGGAGCGGCGCCGAGAGGCGCGCCGCCGGACTGTTCCGGAGTCTCGGATTTCTTTTTGCCAGCCAGTCGCTTCTTTTCGGTGGTTGTGGTGGCGGACTTCTTTTTCTTTTTCGCTGACGTGTCGCCTGCCAGGCCCAACGGCCCCGCCTGCACCTGGCGGTCTGCGACCTCGGCGGCGTCAGGCGCGGCGGGAGCCATCGTATCGATCTTCGGTCCCCTGGCCTTGGCCTTGGCCTGCTTGGCCTGTCTGGCGCGCTCGCTGTAGCGGGTCTTCTGCGCCGGCTTGACGCTGGCTTCCAGCGGATTTACCGGCTCCTCGCCGGAACTGGCTGTCTGCGTCCCTGCGCCCGCGTCCTCGGTCATGGTCACCGGCCCGTTGGGCAGGGTCTTGGTGGGCGCCTGGCCAAAGCGGATCTTCTCCTTTTTGCCGGGCTTCATTGAGGCCTGTTCGGCGCTGGCTTGCTTCTTGCTCTTTTTTGCCGGCGCTGCCGCGGTCTCGGCGGGCTCGGTTGCCTGGGGCGATTTCTGCCGGAAGGCGCGCGTGCTCTCACGGAAACGCGTGCGCTCCACCTTTTTCTTCTTCTTGGGCGCGGGTGGCGTATAGGCGCTGTAGATCGGCTTGGTTTGCTTGGAGCTGGCCCCACTGTCGGTAAAGCCCGGCTTGATGTCGATGAAGGCCTGCTCGCGCATGGTGGTCAGATACTCGCGCATGGCGGGTTCCATGCGGGACATATAGAAGTTTTCCTCCACCTGCGACTCGACATCCTTATAGGCCGGAACGCCTCCGAGGGTGTGTTGCACCACCTTGAGGATGACAAAGCCCTGTTTGGTGCGAATTGGCTCGGTGAACTGCCCAGACTTGAGGGCGAAGGTCTTGTCCTCCAGCACCTTGGCCAGCTTGTCGCGCTGGAACTGGCCCAGATCGCCGCCCTCGGCGGCCGTGGGACCATCGCTGAAGGTACGGGCCAGTTGGGCAAAGTCGCCGCCGGCGTGAAGCTTGGCCTCCAGGTCGTCGGCCTTGGCCTTGGCGGCGGCCAGCTTCGCCGCATCTTCCGGCTGCGCTGCGCCTTGTTCCGTTGACGGACTTCCGGTGGAGACCAGAATCTCTGCCAGCGTGACGCTTTCCGGCTGCGCATACTCCTGCTTGTGCTGATCAAAGTAGCGCTGCGCCTCGCCGGGCGTGAACTGGATCTTTCCGCCAACCTCCTGCCGCATCACCTCCTGGGTGATGATGCTGTTGCGGATGTTGGCCTTGAAATCCTCAAACGAGATGCCCTGCTCCTTGGCGGCCTTTTCCAGGTCCTCCATGGTCTCCAGGTTGTTCTGCTTGCGGATATCGTTCAGGCGCTTGATCAGATCGGTCTCGCCGTTGATGCCCAGTTCCTTGCCCTTGGAGAGCCAGAGCTGCTGATCGATGAGATTGCGCAGCAAATCCCTGTGGGCCGCGGAGATATCCTGCATCGAGGCGCCATGCTGCCGCGCATCGGCATCCATCTCGCTCATGGCGCGGTCGTAGTCCGAGCGCGAGATGATCTGGTCGTTGACGCGGGCAATGATGTCCTCGACCGTGGTGCCGCCATAAGGGCTCTCAGGCGCGGCGGGATGCGTTGTTTGCGCCAAAGCGAAACTTGCGAGCAGCGCCGTCGAGAACACGAAAGCCGCGGGAGTGCGAAAGAGTCGAAGAGTCATAGGGTCAGGACATGCCAGGGGACGACGAATCGCCACCTGTTGCATAGACGTCATTGTAAATGCCTGGGCAGCAGCAAGGCGATTCCGTGCGCGATTCAGGCCAAATGGGGCTGAATTCAGCCAGATTTTCCCGGACGCGGCGGAGTTGCCGGGCGAAAGGACGGGTCGGGGTTCGCGGTATCCCCAACCGTTTCGCCAGAAAAAAGGCGAAAGGACGGGGCCCCCGGCGATCTATACGAAAAGAAATTAGCTGGCTGGTATGACAATCGGCATCTCCACTGTGCCCAGCTTGCGGCTTGACTCGTCGTTTACGCCCAGAACAACACGGTACTTTCCTGGCTTGAGAGCGAGCTGCTGACGAAATGCGATCCCTGCCGATCGGATGAAATTATAGCGTTTCGGATCAAGATCGATATTCAAAGTGCCTGCGGTTTGCGGAAGGCTTTTGGGCTGCGGCTTGCCGTCGTTGAAGGCAACCATCTGGACGGAAAGCTTGGCGTGGTGATGGCCGTCGGGTGTTGTGGTGAACGAGAGGTCTTCTGTAGTGACGGTGGTTTCGACGAGCAGGCCCGGATACTGGGGGTCGTTTGGAAGCAGCTTGGCGCGAAGGCGCAGAGAGGTCTCTTCTGGGACGCCTGGCTGCATGGCGCGCCTGAGATCGTCGCCCGAATCTGTGACTGCGCCGTCGGGAGTGGAAAAATATCCACGCCGGTAGATCAACGAGCCGCTGCCGGCCGCTTCAACATGAATCTTGCGGAAGTTGCCATTCCATTTATCGTTGCCTGGCTTGTAGACAAGGGTGTAGTAGCTGGCGCCATCGTTGCGGGTGCGCTCCATCGCTCCGGCAATGTCGTTGGTGCCGAAGATCGCCTCGCCGCCGGTCTCCCGAGCCAGGTCTTCCATCTCGCTCTTCAGGTTGCCCAGCGTGAAGAATCCGCCACGCGGGTCTTCGGGATTCGCCGCGAACACAACCCCCGATCCAACGGCTGCCGAGGAGGACTGAGTTGCCAGCCCAAAGATGCTGGTAGGGTAGACGGCAATGCGCGCGCTTGCCAGCAGGTTGAGCGTCGTGCTCATCTCCTGTTGCGATGTCTGGCTGAAGTGGCCTTGCAGGGTAGTCAGGCTTGACGTGATCTGCGCTACCGATCCTAGCGGTGCATTTCTTGAGTCCCCAGGGTTTTTGGGGGGGCCTGAAATGTCAACAGAAAGTGGAAAGCTTTCCGCCAGCCAGTAGAGGCTCTTGCGCCCTGGGTAGCCTGCCATGGCGCGCGCCAGCTCGCCCAGCGCAGAGATCGTCGTTCGAGCACGCATATCATAGTTCTGCTCCTTGGTGATAACCAAACCGTTTCCCAAAGCCGTAGATCCACCGAACTGGGCTTCAGCATTCTTCGCAATCTGATCGTCCATCATGGATTCGTTCTTCGAAGGGTCCAGCCCGACATCCCGTGGCCTCAACATCGTTGAGACAGCTGAGCGCAATGAAACACTACCGGAGAGCCCTTGCGTCATCTGCAGCCCGTTGGTCAGCGTAAAGATCATCATGTGCTCGCCCGAGGGTAGGGCATCAAGAAACTTGAGCATCTGCTGGCGCGCGGTAAGCTGATCGTCATTGGGCGTATTGAGCAGGTCGCAGAGCACGACCGTGACTGGCTTTGTAGCTCCGCCTGAAGTGACATTTGTGAATTCGGTCTTGGATATTTCCGGCATAATTTCGGCGGTTGGAGCTGAGCCTGCCGGTACGGGGGTATGCGCAGTGAAGAATTCGATCGGCACCGGTCGGCCATCTTCCAGAACTTTGAAGTCTTGTCGAGTAAGGCCGCGCATCACATTCCCCTTGGAGTCTCGCGCGACGACATCGACATACACCAGGCGTGTCGTGACGTGCAGTGTTGTCTCAGGCTCGGAGGCAGGGCCTGCCTGTTGAGCAAAGGCGACTGCCGGCAGCAGGATCAATGAAGCCAGAAAAGAAAATCGAGACATGAATTTCACCTCTTTCGCGCAGGTATTAAGCATTTCGGACTCTCCCCGCGCGGCGACTGCGTTTATTTCGCTATCTACTGCACCGATGGACTGAATGTGATTGTGCAGACCGATCTTATTCGCTGGAAATGATACTCCTCGTTTCGAGCGAGTACTCAACTCGGAAACATCTGCGCCTCTCTGTCCACCGTGGTGGACAGAGAGGCGCAGACGACTAAAGTCAGAATCCACTAAGACAGCCGCTAAAACACCCAGCGTACTGGTTCGAGCATTCGTCCATGCATTCAAGTCCCCCATAGGCGCCGCAGCCCTCGTCGCACCCTTTAGGCCGGGTCTATTTCGGTGCGTCGGCGACCGTCGGGGGGGCTAGGACTGTGATGGTGATGATGTTGGAGTAGACGGGGATGGACGATGACTCCTCTTTTCGAGAGACCTGAATCGTGTATTTTCCTGGATGATCGAAGTTATAAATGTCACTGATCTTGGAGCCTGTCTGGCTGCTCTCCCCAGGTGGAATTCCGCCCAACATGGATTTTCCAGGCGGTTTAGGATACTCCACGGTTTGCCCATCTGGAAAATGCAAATATCTCGTTCCGTATTTGGCAACTGGGGCGCTCTTTTCATCTAGTACGAAATATTCGAATCCAACCGCCACGTTCCCTTGATTCCCAAACAGGAAGGTGAGGAACTTCTCCGTGAGGTTCGTTGTTGTGATTGCAATGTCGATATCGGACCCTAGAGTAACCTCTGGCTTGGATGCCTTGATGGTGAGAGAGAACTTCGGGTTCTCCGGATTCATCTGTCCGTCTAGTGCTCCGCTAAAGACAAGAAGAACCAACAGTACGGACGCAAATATTCTGATGGATTTAATCATTGTTTCTCCCCCTGCTGCGCTTCATCTGCTTGTGTAGTATCCGTGGGACAGCCAGGAACGGGTGCAGACGCTGCAGGCCCATTCCAAGTAGGATATCCATAAGAAGGATTGCTAGGCGCGGAGGTGACGTAGTCAACGGGATCACCATTTTCGCCAAGCGAGTTCCATACGGGTGGGGTCCAGTTCTGACTTGTTGGGTATCCTGAATTTGTTGTTCTTCCTTGAGCGATTGTCCAATTCTGTGAACCGATAGGAACCGGAATCGCTCCCGTCTTGCTCGATTTCCAAAGCAGATACATGGTTGCCTTAAAAGTTCGACTGACCTTTGATTCAGACGGTACAAGTTTCACACCGGGGTAGTCCCAGGTCTTATCAAAATTGGGAGGTGCCAGCGGGTATGGGTATCTGTCATCCAACCCTGGAATGGTAGGGCAGGATAAGACGTTCTTTCCAAAGGTGTATGTCGTTGTGTCTTTAGAGATTAGCTGAACGAAGGAGTATGACCCGCTGGAAGAGGGTGGCGGCGTAAATATGATTCCTTGCGGATTGCCTGTTGTCGTGCCTAGGCATGGGAATTCAAAGCCGGAGATATTTCCATATTCCAGGTAGGGGTCGCTGTCATCCTGGATCGTTGCGCAATTGTTTTTGTCGATCAGCATGTCGACGTTGAGCCTGTCGTAGGCATCCGTGGTCATCTGCTGATCGCCCGGTCCGCTCAGATTGAAGGACGCTTTTGCGGTCAAACTGCACTGTTTGACAGGGCTTGCTCCGGGAATGTTCACGCAGTACGAATAGGTGACGGGGATGGCGACTGGACTAGCGTTATTCGGATAGACCCAATAAAAGGTTATGGCCGACTTCTTCAGGTCTGCTGGCTTAAGAGGCGTCACATCGGTCGGTCCTGTTGTAGGGTTATATCCCGCAATCTTGGTCCCGTCCACCGTCCATTTCGTATCTATCGGCGTGAAGGCAGCGGGCAGATTGGGATTGGCATTCAAGGCGATCTTCTGGCCGACAACAGCGTCCTGGGGCGGTGGATCGGAACTATCGGTTGTGCTGATGACGTCTTGAGTACAACCCAAGCTTGGATCGCAATGGATCTCGTTGCCAAGAATCTGAGGCTGCGTTGCGAGCGATGCCGACGTTGCCGTGCTGGGAGCGGTGCCCACGGTGACTGTGGCCGTTTCGGTGGTGGTGTTAGCCGGGGGCGCTACGCCAGTTAGAGTGATCTTTTCTTTGCTGTCAACACTTACGTTGGATATGGGAACCACGGTCCCGTCCGCGCCCTGGATGCTGACAGCAGTCAGGGGACAATCCGCAGTGGGCTTGTCCTTGGTGATGAAGTTGGTTCCCGTGATAGTGACGTTTCTATAGGTTTCTCCTGCAAACCAGGTGCTGGGGGTTACAGATGTGATGGTTGGAACAGGGCAGCCGATGATCTGCACCGGAAACGTGAGATAGCCGGGGTAGTTATCAGGACAGCCCATATCGGCTTCTGGATCGCAACCTTCTAACAACCAGACAGTAGCCTGCTCTGTGGGCGCGTTGGATGGAACCTGCATTGTGGCGGTGATTGTCGTTGCGTTGACGACATTGACTGGAAATTGCGTAGAGCCGTAGGCGTTTTCGAAGATTTGCATTGGATCTATGATTGTCCCGTTGCCCTGGACGTCCAGGGCCGCACAGCTCTCATTCGAGTTACTGGCCGTTTCAAGAAAATTGGTTCCCTTGATAGTAATGTTATATGTCTTTCCCGCAGTCCATGTACCAGGAGTTATGCTGGCGACGGTTTGTGCGGGGCAAAAGGGTACGTACGGAGGCGGAGGCGGATTCGGGGGCTGGATCAAGATATTGACAAAGACGGCAGAACCACTGGGGCAGCCAATACCCTTACAGAATACGGACAGAAGATCCTTAGTCACAGAAGCTGTGGGCAAAACCGTCGCTGTGAACGTGGTTTGGGCTAAGCCGTAGGTGATTTGGGATATGGTCACATTTGGGTCAGGCACTAATGTTCCACCGCCGTCAGGGGTGGTCCCCTGCACCTCGATACTGTCGGACGTGCAGCCCACAGGCGTCGGCGGCGCCGTCCAATTCCCCGTGAGGGTAACGACGGTGCTCTGCCCCGGAGGCCAAGCGGCAGGGTACATGGCAGAGAACTGATTTTGTTGGGCACTTTGAGCAGCAGTCAGGGTGCAATCCGACTGTGCGTTGCAGAAAGCCCCGGATAGCAGCAGGAAAGCATGGCGGCGTGGAGGAGTGGCCCTGCAATTGCCCCCCCAATTTACCTAAGAGCTTGCGCATGGGCGCAGTCCTTTCGCAGCTTGGCTGCGGCGGGAGTCTGAAAAGCGGATCGCCGCAATTTTACCCCTTTTTCCGGCGCGTGATGTTACGAAAAGATAATCTTTAGTAATCATACAAAGATAGCAATACTGAGGCTGAACAGGATGCCTGTCTGCCCGGCGGCTACCGGAACGGGCCCAGCCGGCGTCAAACGCTACAGTGCTATACTTTAGCCCTAAGACTGCCGTTTCAGGCCTTTTTCCGGCGCCTGCCGCGCCGCAGTCCGGAGGTTTTTCCTGCCAATGAATTCTCGCGGCCGCCGCGCCCTGTTTACCGTTGTTCTCTTTTTCGCCGTCTGCGCCGTCGCGGGCAGCTTTCTGCAGCGCAAGGTGGGGGCGGAGTCCTCGGCCGACGAGAGCCAGCTCCGCGACAGCCTGAAGTCCTTCTCCAATGTGTACGCGCTGGTGGAGCAGAATTACGCCGAGCCGATCGTCGGCGACAAGGCCGACGCCGCCATCTACGACGGAGCGATTCCGGGGATGCTGCGCGGACTGGACCCGCACTCCAGCTTCTACGATCCCAAGGCCTACGCCAAGATGCGCGAGGAGCAGCATGGCCGCTACTACGGCGTGGGCATGACCATCCAGCAGCAGAACAATAAGGTCTATGTCGTTTTTCCCTTCGAGGGGTCGCCAGCATTCAAGAAGGGCATTCATCCAGGCGACGTGATTTCAGCCGTCGACGGCAAGCCGGTGAGCGTGGATGGCAAGATACCGGGCGGCTTGAATTCGACGGATATGGTGGCCAAGGCGCTGAAAGGCCCGCGGGGCACCCACGTGGAGGCAACGATGATCCGCGAGGGACAGGCAGCGCCGCTGGTATTCGACATGATCCGCGACGAGATTCCCCACCCGTCTGTGGATTTGGCGTATGAAATTCGCCCCGGCGTGGGCTACATCCACCTGACGCAGTTCCAGGAGACCACGGCCCAGGAAGTCATCGAGGCCATCGACCGCTTCGGCAACCTCAAGGGGCTGATCTTCGACCTGCGCGGCAACCCCGGAGGCCTGCTGAGCCAGGCAGTTGAGGTCTGCGACCATCTGCTGGCCAAAGGGCAAGGCATCGTCAGCCAGCGCGGACGCGCCTTTCCAGATCAGGAGTACACGGCCATGCACGGCAACGGCGGCAAGACCTTCCCCATCGTTGTGCTGGTCAACCGCGGCACCGCATCGGCCGCTGAAATCGTCTCCGGCGCCCTGCAGGACCACGACCGCGCCCTTATTGTGGGCGAAACGACATTCGGCAAGGGGCTGGTGCAGACGGTCTACAACCTGAGCGAGAACACCGGCCTGGCGCTAACCACCTACCACTACTACACGCCCTCAGGTCGGCTTATCCAGCGCAACTACTCCGGCGTCTCACTCTACGACTACTACAACCACGGCGGCACGGCGCCAACCGACACCAAAAGCCGCGAGGTAAAACTGACCGACGCGGGGCGCACCGTCTATGGCGGCGGCGGCATCACGCCGGATGAGAAGATTGAAAGCCCCAAGAGCAACCACTTTCAGGACACGCTGATCTATAAGGACGTCTTCTTCCACTTCGCCCCGATCTACCTGGCCAACCGCACCGTGGACAAGAACTTCCAGGTGGACAACGCCGTGCTGGGCGAGTTCAAGAAATACCTCACCAGCCAGGACATCGCCTGGACCGAAGCCGACCTGAACGGCGTGATGGACTGGCTGAAGATCGGCATCAAGGACAAGATCCTCACCATCCAGTTTGGCCAGACTCAAGGGCTGCTCACGAGGGCCGACTGGGACCCGGAGATCCAGAAGGCGCTCACCTTCCTGCCCGAAGCGCAAGCTCTGGAAGACAACGCCCACAGGGTGCTGGTGCAGAAGGCCATGGCGCGCAACGCTGGGCAGTAGACAGGCAAAGACCTCTGCGGACTGCACAAAGGCCATCCCTCTCTCGGGATGGCCTTTACGGTATTGATGTGAGTGGCAGCGGCTTGAACCTGCCGGTGAATTGAATTCCCCATCGCAAATCGGCGGAGCTTTTTAACTTTTTTCCGGCCACAAACTGCGCCGGAATGTATCGCCCAATACCGCCGCTCCTGTCGCCAGGAGAGCAGTGGAAACCAGATGTACTGTACGGGCTACGACAGTAATGAGTTGAGTCGATATGCCTGGGTTCTTGAAACTCATGAAAGCGTAGAGTATCTGGATGGAAAGATCGAAGCAGCCTATCGCTGCAAGTGCGATGATCAGCGGCGCAAATTTTGTGCCATATCCCGTTGTCCGGCGAAGCAACTGATCCCACAGCCAGGCAATGTGCCTCTTTTTGTCTCCTTCGCGTCCGCGCCAGTATCGCCTCACTCTGTCCGCATCATCCGTCTCTCCCGTGCGCCGGTAATACTGTTCGAGGAAGATGAACGCACTCCGGCCCTCTTCGAGGTGATTCAGAAAGCAGGTCAGATCGGAGTTGCCTGATTGTGTTTCTTCGTACAGGCCGGGTTCCCACTGCGGCAGCTTTTGCAGGGACTCGTACGTGCATTCCCGCATATCGATCCTGCTCTGGGCAGCGAATCTCGTGCGGGTTGGCGGACGTAACAAGTCGAATCTCAGCCCTCGCAGGCACCGAGCATTCCTCAGGTTCAGGTGGCTTTTGAACTCCGCGCCGCCAAAATTAGCCTCTTCAAAAAAGGTGGCGAAATAAAACTCCGCCGGATATTCGAACACACAACCGGAAATGAAACGAGTGCCGCCATGGCATTGGATGCCGTGAAACCTCACCGGCCTGCTGAAAATGGCCTGGATTCCCAATCTGCCTCTAAAGGCGCTGCGGTCAAAAGCTACTTCTTCCTCTCCTTCCTTGAACAGCTCTCGCTGGTGAGAGAGCAGCCTGTTCATCTTCCACGGCTTCAGCCCGGAGAGTGGCGCATTGCTCGCCATCCGCTCATTCATGCCGAACCGGCACCGGACTACATCGGCCGGCCCCTCGATGCGCATCTGCTGAAATGAAGACTGGCCGAGAAACAGAACGCGGTAGCATGTAAATCTTCCACGAACGCGCGCATCCGAAACAGTAAGGTCCCGGTACAGAAAAACATCGGCGCACTGGAGACTGGCAAAATCGTCTTTGAAAGGGTCGATCTTCCCGCCGCCGCCAATGCTCAACGATCCGACATTTGCTCCGTACAGTGTCAAGTTCGCGCCAAACCGGCAGCCATGAATTTTGAGCTCCCCTTTGGTCTCCACTGATTCCAGGTTGCAAGCAGCGTTGCGCGCAAACGATGAATGTAAAATGCTGAGCGACTGCAACGACGCATTTCTGAAGACCAGCCCTCTTGCGAAACGGCAGTGGTCGATGGCCACCTGCTCCGCAGCCAGAGACCAGCAGTCGAGCAATCCGTGGCAAACGGCATGGTCCAGGTTCCAAAAACCCAAAACAACAGCTTTATGAAACACAACATCCTGGAGAAACCTGCATCGTTCCGCATTAATTGTTCCATCAACCCTGCATAACGAAAACGTCAGTTTCCCGGAGCTGCGAACTTCGTTGAAAAGCAGATGGCTTCGAAATGAGGCGGAGACGAAACTTGCGCCCTCAGTTAAGAATCGGGTTTGCCAAAAATCGGCTGACTGATGGAAGGTGGCAAGACCGAAGATGGCTTCATCGCCTTCAAAGCTGCACGACTGGAAGGACACCGGACCCCGAAAGACGCCGTACTCAATATCGAATCCGTCCGAGAAGACCGCTCCATTGCAACTCCACTGCGCCTCGACGCTGGTTCTTTTCAGTTCTGCTTTGCCCCGGATCACGGACCCATCGTTCAGTGCCAGTTTCTCGCATCGGATTCGATCCGTCTGAAGTTCTCCCTTGATCTGGGATCCATTGAGTTTCAGCCCGCCTTTGAAGACTGTCCCTGTCAAAACGATGGATTCGCCGCATGAGACGTTTTCCAGAATGAATGGGCCGCGCACCTCGCAGTCTTCGATGCGCAACTCCCTCGCGATTTGCCCGTGACGGAAACTCACGCCCTGAGGGAGGATGGCCCCACGGATGCGGATAGGCTTGAGGCTGGCAAGGGCTTCGTACAGTTCCTGTTGCGTTACCAAGTTGCGTTCAGAAGGCTTGCCGTCCTCGGGTTCGAACTCCCGGCTCCAGACCAGTTTGTCCGGCTCCGGCATAGGATGCTCGCTCGAATTCATATTGCAACTCCACGAGAGGGATTGCGGAGGTTCGAAATCGACAACAGTATGACATTGTTCGCGAAAGAAAATGCGGGGAAGGTGGATTCCTTGCGGAAATGCTCATCTGAATTTCGGGCTCTGGATTCGGGGCTACGGATTCCGGACCGGGCTTCCCGCCAGCCAGAAACCCAGTTGGCTGCCGCTCCACCCTGTGTAACCTGCATCACAGCGGAGCACCTCCCGCCACTCGTAGGCTCTTCAACGGAGTTGGGGAGGATTATTCAATGCCAGCAATCGCTGAGGCGAATACAATCACGGTTCAGAACCTTCTGGTTGCCTTTGAGGGCGAGTCGAACGCGCACGCCAAGTACACTGCTTTTGCCGTCAAGGCCGATGAGGAAGAGTTGCACGGCGCCGCCAGCCTGTTTCGCGCCGCGGCACGCGCCGAGCAGATTCACGCAGCGAACCACGCCCGCGTTCTTCACCAGTTGGGCAGCCGCTCGGAGTGCGAGATTCACCCGGTCGAGATCAAGAGCACGCTCGAAAACCTGAAAGCCGCTCTGAACGGCGAGAAGTACGAGATCGACGACATGTATCCCGGCTTCCTGGAAGAGGCCACGGAACGCAAGAACCCCGCCGCCATCCGCACCTTCACCGGGGCGCTGGAGGCCGAGAAGACCCACGCACGGCTCTACAGCGAGGCGATTGCGCTGCTGGCTGCCGGAAAGAAGGATTCGTGGGTCGGCGAGGCGCGCGAATTCTATGTATGCCCGGTCTGCGGCTACACGTCGGAGACGGAGGAAGAACACGAACGCTGCCCGGTGTGCAATTGCCCGTGGGAGCGATTCGAGATTATCCGGTAGAGGGAAGATTCCCTGAACGGGATGATGGGCAGGGTTCGTGGATTCCCAGACCTCAAAATCGAGATCTGGTAATCCGGCCTTGGGGCTAGTACGACAGTTGTATTTGCCACATTTTGGGAAAGCGCATCAATACTAGGCCTAAAGGCCCAGTATTGATGCGCTTTTTTTGAGAGGACTGAAGCCCTCCGCTCCCTCCGGAACCACTATCTGCACCTGTTGTATTAGTTCGCGGACTTCCTGGGTATGGTCAACTCCGCGCCCTCTCCGGTCTTGTGAATTGCGGAGAAGTCGCCCTGATTGGTGGCCAGACCAAGCCGTCCGCGCGAGTCTATATAAAAGAGATCCATCCCCACGGGCACATCGCTGAATGTCTTCACAAACGGAAAGGCGTAGCTCTTGCCGGCCAGCGTGAGGGGCACAGTGTCGCCGAGTTTGTAGCCGAGCTGGGCAAAGGTCTCCGCGGGGACGTTGAGCACAAGATTGCCGAAGGGGCCGTCAGTGCCGATGACCTGGGCGTGCAGGCCGTTCCCGTCGATGGTTGCGTCCTTCAGATCGAGGCGGACCAGCTTCGCTACGTCCAGAGCGGGGCCGGCCTGGCGAAAGTCCTCGCCGCGGGCCAGGTGCGCGCCTGCCGGGGAGAAGATGTCGCGGCCATGAAAGGTTGAGGAGATTCCGGAGCCGATCATCCAACCGGGATTGGTAATCTCGTGCGCCTCTACGATGCCGTCGCGATCCTGGATGAGCGTGAGCAGGCCGTTATCGGGCAGCACGAAAAACTGTCCAACCCTGGACTTTGCAATGATGGCCTTGCGCGTTGAGCCGACGCCGGGATCGATGACCACGACGAAGACCGCGTCTTTGGGAAAGTAAGGCGCGGAGCCGGCCAGAAAACGCGCGCCCATGGCGATGTTGAAGGGCACGGACTGGTGGGTAATGTCGAGGATGCGCACGCCGGGCGCAATCCCGTCCATGACCGCTCTGCAGATGCCCACGGCATCGTCTTTGACGTCGAAGTCGGTCATGAAGCCGATGACTTTTGTGGGCGCAGGCTGTTGAGCCGCCGCCGTCCAGGCCAATGCGGCCGCCATCGCCGCCCCGATCAGAAATCTCATTGTCTTGCGCATTCCGTAACCTCGCTTTTTTCTAATGGTATCGCGCGCGAGAGAGAACAGCTTTGCCGCAAGGCCGGCTCCGGCCTGGCGGTCAGTTACACGTCCACTACGACCGCAGTCTGTACGGTGTCCGGAAGCACGGCATCGCTGCTGGCCAAAGCACATGCGTGCGTCACGCCGCATAGGCCGGCAACAGCGACTACGCCGCCGTTCCAACTCTGGCGCAAAGCTTCGCCGTGAAGGCCGTTGCGGCCAACTGAGACCAGCCACGGCTTCTGCTCCGCTGTGCAATGGAGCGAAGCGCTACGCGCATGGATTACTGTAGGCACGAACGGTTCAGACATCAGCCGCGACGACGGAAAAACCTGGCAACCTCTCGACGACGGAAACTGGAATGCTCTCTCCCTGCCCTTCGTCGTCGGCCCCAATGGCCGCATCGCCCGGATAATACCGGCTACTCTCCCGGCGGGGAAATGAAAGGCGGCGAGAGTGCTGCAAAGGCCCGCACCTGAACAGGATGCGGGAAACCCGTAAAACGTGTTTCAAATGGCTGCTTTGTGTCAGGCCACGACTTCACAGGCTGCGGAAAAACTCATCCGCAAAGGCACGAAGTGTCAGGGCACGACTTTAGTCGTGCCGTAAACGCAACAAAACAAAAGCGGGGCTTTAGCCCCTGAGGGATGCTTTTCGGGACTTCGGATCAAGTCCTGGCCTTTTTCCGCAGCCTCTTCAGTCGTGCCGTAATTCGCTTGAGATCAACTTGGGGCTTTAGCCCCTGAGGCCTGTTTCTCGGCGTCCTGGCAGAAGACATGCCTTTTTCCGCAGCCTCTGTCTACCACAGTTGCAGATAACGATTCTGGAGGGAACTGGGGGCTCAAGCCACCTGCTCCGGATCGAGTTTCGCATCTTCCGCTGTTACCAAAGGGACTCGACCGGCGCGGAATCCACCCATGGCACGATAAAATAAGGCCAACCGGATGCCCCAACCTTCTCCAGTGACGGCCGAGCAGGAGATCCGCAACGCGCGGGAGCCGGAACTGCGGGCGCAGGCCAGCCAGGCCCCCATTATTCAAGTCCGGAACCTCGAAAAAACCTACTCGACTGCGCGTGGAGCCCTCACGCTCTTTCAGGGGCTCGACTTTGACGTTCAGGCGGGTGAGATGGTGGCCATCGTCGGCCAGTCGGGCGCGGGAAAGAGCACGCTTTTGCATATTCTGGGCGCTCTGGATGCGCCCACGGCGGGCACGGTCACTTGCGCCTCGACCAATGTGGCCCAGCTCTCGCAGCGCGAGGCGGCGGCCTTTCGCAATCGCGAGATCGGGTATGTTTGGCAGTTCCATTATTTGCTGCCGGAGTTTACTGCGCTGGAAAACGTGGCCATGCCGCTCATGGCCCGCAGCGTTCGGAAACCGGATGCGCTCCGGGTGGCGGCCAAGTGGCTTGGGGAGGTCGGCCTGGAAGATCGGGGCGAGCATCGGCCGGGCGAACTGAGTGGCGGCGAGCAGCAGCGCATCGCGCTGGCCCGCGCACTGGTCAACAACCCACGGCTGCTACTGGCCGACGAGCCCACCGGCGACCTGGACGAGACCACCGCCAACCGCGTCTTCGACCTGGTTGAACGGCTGCACGCGAGTCACGGCCTCACCTCGATTCTAGTGACGCACAACCTTGATCTGGCCGCGCGATGTACGCGAATCTTGCGCCTGGAGAGCGGCAGGTTGGCCCCTCTGGGGTATACTCCTCAAACGGAACTGCGAACCGGCCAGCCTTGAACGAAAAATGCGCCGTTCCGGATGGTTCTGGAGTCTAATCCGGTAAGCAGCAGGGGAGGGAATGAGTTTCCATCCCGATCCGGTTGAAAATGAGGGGTAGGATGGTAGTCTCTTAGGCGGTGCAATCGCCGGAGACAAAGTAGCTCGGAACCATCCCAAAGGGCTGTTCGTAGCCAGTAAGACATTCCCAGGCTTCGGCGGCGAAGTTAAGAGGTATGGCGCGCGCGGGTGGGCTGAAGCCGGGCATGTGAAACGGACGGTCACACCAGCCGATAGCCAGCACAAGGGGGACGATCATGTTCGAACGCTATACGGAGAAGGCACGGCGCGTGATCTTCTTCGCGCGGTATGAGGCCAGCCAGTTCGGCTCGCCTTATATCGAGACCGAGCACCTGTTGCTTGGCCTGCTGCGCGAGGACAAGGCGTTGACCAACCGCTTCCTGCGCTCGCACGCCTCGGTGGAGTCGATCCGCAAGCAGATTGAAGCGCATACGACCATACGGGAAAAGGTCTCAACCTCCGTGGACCTGCCGCTCTCCAACGAGTGCAAGCGTGTGCTTGCCTATGCGGCGGAAGAGGCTGAGAGGCTGGGCCACAAGCACATCGGGACGGAACATCTGCTTTTGGGTCTGTTGCGCGAGGAAAAGTGCTTTGCCTCGGAGATCTTGCAGGAGCGCGGGCTGAAGCTGGCGCAGATTCGGGAAGAGCTGGGACGCACGGCGCAGGAAAAGGCTCCGCCGCAACAGCGCCAGCGCGAGAGCAGCCTGCTGGCCGAGTTCAGCCGGGACCTGACCCAGGCGGCCATGGACGGGCAGCTCGATCCACTGGTGGGCCGCGACGGCGAACTGGAGCGCGTTATACAGATTCTCTGCCGCCGCACCAAGAACAATCCCGTTCTCATCGGCGAGCCCGGCGTGGGAAAGACGGCGATCGTTGAGGGCTTGGCGCAGCGCATCGCCGACGGCGATGTCCCCAGCTTCCTGGCCGAAAAGCGCGTTTTAGGCCTGGATCTCTCCCTGATCGTGGCTGGCACCAAGTATCGCGGCCAGTTCGAGGAACGGCTCAAGACCATCATGAAAGAGCTGATGGAAAACCAGAACTCCATCATCTTTATCGACGAGTTGCACACCCTGGTGGGCGCGGGCTCGGCCGAGGGCTCGCTGGACGCCGCCAACATCCTGAAGCCTGCTCTCTCCCGCGGGGAGATTCAGTGCATCGGCGCCACCACGCCCGCCGAGTTCCGCAAATCCATTGAGAAGGACCGCTCGCTGGAACGCCGCTTCCAGGCCGTAAAGGTGCCGCCGCCCAACGAGGCCGACGCCATCAAGATCATTCACGGCATCAAGGACCGGTACGAAAAGTTCCACGCGGTCAGCTATACGGATGCCGCCGTCGAGTTTGCGGTTTCCCATTCCAACCGTTACATTCCCGACCGCTTCCTGCCTGACAAGGCCATCGACCTCATCGACGAGGCCGGCGCGCGCGTCAAGCTGCGCCAGACCTCGCTGCCCGAGGAGATTACCGAAGTCCAGAAGCGCATCAAGTTCATCGTGCACAGGATGGACTCGGCCATTGCCAATCACGAATTCGAGAAGGCCCGCTTCTACTCCGACGAGGAGCGGAAGGAGCGCGAAAGCCTGCGCGGTTTGCGCGACAAGTACCACCTGGACGACTCGGCCGCCGGGATCGTGGGCCGCGAGGACATTGAGGACGTGGTCAGCCGCTGGACCGGCGTTCCCGTCACCAGCATCAAGGAAGAGGAGACGCAGAAGCTGCTGCGCGTCGAGGAAGAGCTGCACAAGCGCATCATCTCCCAGGACAAGGCGATCTCGGCCCTGGCGCGCGCCATCCGGCGGTCACGTGCAGGTTTGAAGTCGCCCGCGCGGCCCATCGGCAGCTTCCTGTTCCTCGGACCCACCGGTGTCGGCAAGACGGAGATGGCGCGGACGCTGGCCAACTTCCTCTTCGGGTCGGACAAAGCGCTGATCCGCTTTGATATGTCGGAGTTCATGGAGAAGCACTCGGTCTCCAAGCTCATCGGTTCGCCTCCGGGCTACGTGGGCTACGAGGAGGGCGGCCAGTTGACTGAGCGCGTCAAGCGTTCGCCCTACTCCGTGGTCCTGCTCGACGAAATCGAGAAGGCCCATCCCGATGTCTTCAACATTCTTTTGCAGGTCTTTGAGGACGGCCAGTTGACCGACGGCCTGGGCAACACCGTTGATTTCAAGAACGTCATCCTCATCATGACCTCCAACATCGGCGCGCGCCACCTGCAAAAGAAGCAGGGCATGGGCTTCCAGAGCGACCGCGAAGAGATGGTCAGCGAGAAGGTGGAAGAACTGGTCAAGCAGGAGGTCAAGAAGACCTTCAATCCCGAGTTCCTCAACCGTCTCGATGAAGTGATTCTCTTCCAGGCGCTTTCGGATGCGGATCTGATCCAGATCGTCGAGCTGCTCGTTCAGCAGTTGAACGCGAACCTGGCGCAAAAATCCATCACCATCTCCGTCACCGAGGAAGCCAAAAAGTGGATTCTCGACAAGACCCTCAGCGACCGCAGCTACGGAGCACGTCCCCTGCGCCGCGCCCTGCAGCGCTACGTTGAGGACCCGTTGAGCGAAGCCCTCATCGGTGGAAAGATCACCGAGCGGCCGGCCTTCCTTGAGGTCTACCTGGATGCCAACCAGCTCTTTTACCGGCCGGTCAGCGACGACGAGTCCCTGGCCGACGAAAAGGCCGCCGGCGTGCTGCTCTTCAGCGCCTGAGCATTCCGTTCATTCCAACCGCAAGCGCCCCCGGCCAACCGGCCGGGGGCGCTTTTGTGCGCCCAGCATGGGCGCACTCCTACGGGTGCAAGTCCCGTCACAAGCTGGTCACAGCGAGTGAAGTGAAGCGCAACTGCACGAGGGCGACCGAGTGTGGGGAGGAAGCCGTCGCGCAGGCAAGCGGGTGATGGCTCTGCTGGTGAAACTCTACGGGCGACTGCGACTCACGGTGAATCAGGCCAAGAGCGCGGTGGCCAGTGTCTTTCAGCGGAAGTTCCTGGGTTACAGCTTCTGGGTGGCTCCCTGGCGGCAAGGTCAAGCGCCGGGTGGCTACGAAGGCGATGGCGAGGTTCAAGCAACGGGTGAGGCAACTGACCCGGCGCTCAGGCGGACGCAGCCTCGAACAGGTGGCGGAACGGCTACGCAGCTATGTAATGGGGTGGAAGGCATATTTTCGACTGGCGGATACGCCGAAGGTCTGGAAGGAACTGGACCAATGGATACGCCACCGGATGCGAGCCATCCAACTCAAACAATGGCGGCGCGGCAGGACTGCATATCGAGAACTTCTGGCACGAGGGGCAAGTCCAGACGTTGCGTGCATGGTGGCGGGAAATTACCGCTGTCTGTGGCGGAATAGTGGACAGGCGCTGAATGCGGCTCTCGATCTAAGCTGGGCCGATCAGGTGGGAATCCCCCGTCTCTGCTGATCTCAACTTCTCGAACCGCCGGATGCGGACCCGCTTGTCCGGTGGTGTGGCAGGGGAGAGCGGTTTACCGCTCCCCCTATGCCGATGTGTCAGGAATCAGGCGCAGTTTCTGTGTTCCGGACGCGCAAGAAATGCTTTGCGTAGAAATACATGTTTTTTTGCGAAAATTTGGGCAGATTGCAAATCAGCGGGAGGCGAGATGCGGGCAAAGGGGTGGGAAGAAGAGCTGCGGCAACTGGACGAGATGGCGATGGCGCTTTATGTGGCGCGGGGCGTGGCTATCAACGCTCAGGGAAGGCCAGAGGGGTGGTTGCGGACGGTGCGGCGCGTGGTGGGCATTCCGGTGGCGGAGACTGCGAGCCGGATGGGGGTGGTCACGAGCGATGTGTACCGGATGGAGTACGCGGAGGCGCGGGGAGTGATCGAGATGCAGACGCTGAGACGGGCAGCCGAGGCGCTGGGGTGCGAACTGGTTTACGGGCTTGCGCCGAAAGCTGGGACTTTGGCGGCGATGGCGGCGGCGATTGACGCGAGGCGAGCGCAGAAACGGACCGAGGCGTGGACACGGAAGCTCGAGATGGCCAAGGATCAGCGGCGGGAGGCGGCGAAGAAAAGATGGCGGGCACAGGAGCGGGAACGACAAGCGGCGGAATGGAAGGAATATTGGCGGCTGTGGGGAACGGAGATTCCGGCTGGCCTGCACCGGCGGATTCCGAAGGTAGTGAAAGAAACGCCGTTCTGGCGCGAGCAGATGCGGAAGGCTCTGAAGACAGCGCTGCGGAAAAACGGAATACGTTTGAGGTGAGAGAGGTAGGGATCAGATTGGGCTGTGGGCTGGTGGCCCAGCTCCCAATGCGTCAGAACTCCGCACAAATAGGTGCCCCAGGTCCGGATTTTCGGACCAGGGAAAGCATCGAACCTACTTCTTCAACTTCATTACGGGCCGGGCGCCTCACACTGAGTTTTTCCAAACCATAATCCACCCTCAAATCTTCCGTGCCCCATTGTGAGTAAGCAAATTATATTGCAGAGGTGGAATATGGAGGGAGATGGTGGGAAAAGGTGGGATTGATAGGGGTGAAAGGCGCTTTTCCACCGCGCGGGCGGCAAAAGGGAATACGCACGCTCTTTTGCAGAGGTTGGACGATTTCAACCGCTTCTTGGTTGTAAGTTGTTGATTCTTCGTTAAGCGTTTTCCGACCTGTACCATTATGTGAAACGCGATCCAAGGAGCAGATTCTAGAGCATTTTAGCAATTACTGTAGACCATTGATACAGTGATTGAACCATGCCCTTGCGTTGTCTGGAGTAATCATCTGGATGGCTTCGCTGATGGCTATTTCCAGAGCTTCTTTGGTTCTTGCTT
>Ga0326727_10001550_pt1 | contig 84147 bp, 68 predicted proteins | sample MB2enrmetagenome_FD_207643 | JGI IMG/M metagenome (GOLD analysis project Ga0326727, IMG submission 207643) | Lab enriched peat soil microbial communities from McLean, Ithaca, NY, United States - MB29MY | ecosystem: Environmental > Terrestrial > Soil > Wetlands > Peat | place: USA: New York... | reverse complement strand
TTGCCGGATTTCCCAGCAGGGTTGCGACTTCCGTCGGACGGAAGTACCGCGGGTCCACGGCAACAATGCAGCGGCCACGTTCGTCGTAGCCCTTCTCGTCCACCCCTTCGCCCTTCCAGGTGATCCCCATCCCCAGCTTTTCACAGGCAACATTCACAAAGTCGCGCACGCTGCGCTGCTCGCCCGTGGCGATGACAAAATCCTCAGCCTTTTCCTGTTGCAGCATCAGCCATTGCATCTCCGCGTAATCGCGGGCGTGCCCCCAGTCGCGCAGCGAATCGAGATTGCCCAGGAATAGCGACTCCTGCAGCCCGGCTTTGATGCGCGAAAGTCCGCGTGTAATCTTACGCGTTACAAAGGTCTCGCCCCGCACCGGAGACTCGTGATTGAACAGGATACCGTTGCAGGCATAAATCCCGTAGGCCTCGCGATAGTTCACCGTAATCCAGTAGGCGTACAGCTTGGCCGCCGCATAGGGCGAACGCGGATAGAACGGCGTGGTCTCCGTCTGCGGAGTTTCCCGTACCAGGCCATAGAGCTCCGAGGTCGAAGCCTGATAGAAGCGCGCCGTCTTCTCCATCCCCAAAATGCGGATCGCCTCCAGGACCCTCAGCGTGCCGATGCCATCGGCGTTCGCCGTGTATTCCGGTTCCTCAAAAGATACGGCCACATGACTCTGCGCCGCCAGGTTGTAAATTTCGTCCGGCTGTACCAGCTGTATCACGCGTATCAGGCTGCTGGAATCCGTCATATCTCCGTAGTGCAGAAAGAGGCGGCGATCCCGGTCGTGCGGGTCCTGGTACAGATGATCAATCCGATCCGTGTTAAACAGGGAAGTGCGGCGTTTCACTCCATGCACCTCGTACCCCTTGGAGAGCAGCAACTCTGCCAGATACGATCCATCCTGCCCCGTGATACCGGTTATCAATGCCTTCTTCTTCATCTTTTCCTAACCTCTGGCCGCGCACTCTCACAAGCCCGTTCACACTACATTGTAAGGTGCGGCACCTCGGAAAGCCGAACCCCACGCCCATCAGTCCTGTTTCACCACCCCCACAATCAGATCACTCGGCCCGGGGAGGTTGATCCTGCACACCTCGTCGAACCCCGCGGCCTTCATCCACGCGGTGTATTCGGCCTCGCTGTAACTGGCGCCGGCGTCCGTGCCCACCAGCATGTTCAGCGAGAACAGCGCTGCGTGTGGCGGCCCGGTCTTGTCGGGATTCAGGATAAAGTCCTGCACCGCCAGCCGCCCGTTGGGAGCCAGGGCCCGTTGTGCGCGGCGGAAGATGTCCTGATTTTGCTCCTCGGAAAACATGTGGCAGATCGCGTTCAGCATAATCATGTCATAGCCGGAACCAAAGTCGTCCTCCAGCATGTTTCCCGTGCGAAGCCTGACTTGCGCCGAGACCCCTGCCTTGCTGATGTATTCCGTAGTCAGCGGCACCACCTCGGCCACATCCAGGATTTCGCACCGCACATCGGGCGAAGCCTTGGCGAACGCGATCGAGTATGCGCCGGAGCCGCCGCCGAGATCGAGCACGCGCCGAACCCCGTTCGTCCCCAAAGCCTTCACCACATGCGCGGCGCGATCTTTGGCGATGCGTTCCATGGCCTCAATGAAGTTTCGCGTCCACTCGGGGTGATCCTCGCGATTGCCAGGGACGCGGGTGCCGCTGCGCACCGCATCGGTCATCGTGCTCCAGCGATGCCAGATGTTGGCGATGTGCAGCAGCCCATTGCGGTGGTTGTTCTTGGAGCCTTGCACAAAGAAGCGCGCCGACTCGGGCGTGTTCCTGTAATCCTCGCCTGTCTTGCAGAGCAGCCCGAGCGAGACCAGCGCATTGAGCAGCATGCTTACCCCGCGGGCACTGGCGTTGATCTTCGTCCCGATCTGTTCCGCACTGGCTCCGTCCCCGACGGCGGTAAACAGGTCGAGCTCAAGCGCCGTAAGAATGCAACGGCTCGGCATGTAGCCGCGCATCATCTGCTCGATGCGTTCGGGCAGCATTCCGGCTTTGTCATGGGCAGCCATTGCCGCGCGAACCTTGTCCCGGTGCTCCGCCGCCATGGCCTTCATCGCCGCCGCGTCATCCCACACCAGACGATCCACAGGTTTCCCGCCCCGCAGATGCGACCCAACAATTTCGGATACATCAGACGGCTGCACCCGCCGGTACCATATCCCCGCCGGATAGACGACCATCATTGGACCTTCATCACACAGTCCCATGCAGCCGCATGTAGTGAGCTGAACCTCGTTGTCGAGTCCGCGCCCCTGAATCTCGCTTTCCAGTGCGTCGAGCACAGCCAGCGAACCGTTAGCCGGACAAGAGGGAATGCCTTCTGTTTTTTTCTGCGTGCACACAAAGAGATGAAAGCGAAACGGTTCCATCGCAGCTCTCCAATCGTAGTCTCAATGTTAACGCGTTGTTGCCGATGATCCAGAGCCCGTTCTGGGAATCTCGCCCCGCTCACGGCGCTCGCGGGCAGTGCACTTTGATTGTCAGCAGTGTACTTTGAAACTGTCATCCACTCGCAGCAAAGGAGTGTACTTTAGCAGCAAAGGAGTGTACTTTCAGTGTCATCCTGAGCGGACGCGAAGGACCCCCGGGCTGCCCAAGCCTTTCGGGCGGCCTCAAGGTCTTCAATCAGCACTCGATTCTTCTTCTGCTCGCGAAACCACGTTCTGCGAACAGATCTGAAGCATCCGCCGTACCGGCTGCGTTGGTCTCCAGACGCACTTACTTTGCGGGCGAAATTATAATCTGGATGACGCACATCCTATCGGGAACATTGGGAATGCTTCGAGAAATCTTACTGGCAACTGCCGGAGTCTACTTGGCGCTGACGATCTATGGTGCCTCCGTTGCCGACAGCATCATCTTCCAGCCGCCTTCGCCAGGCTACCGGGATGATGTGTCGGTACTAAAGGTCACCAGTGCTGATGGTGCCAGAATCTCGGCCAAATATCTCTCCAACCCAAAAGCAACGTTCACCCTTCTCTTTAGCCATGGAAATGCCGAAGACATTGGCTATGACACTCCATTCCTCGAAGCTGTTCATGACGCCGGATTCGCCGTCTTCGCCTACGACTACCAAGGCTACGGAACCAGCGAAGGCAAACCGTCGGAGCAGCACGTCTATGAGGACAGCGAGGCAGCCTACAACTATCTAGTAAACAATCTGCACATTCCTCCCGCCAGAATCATTGCCTGGGGCCGCTCGTTGGGAGCAGCGGCAGCCGTGGACCTCGCCGCAAGACGTCCGGTTGCCGGACTGATCATGGAGAGCGCATTCACCAGCGCATTCCGGGTTCTCACCAGATTCTCCGTGCTGCCTTTCGACAAGTTTCCCAATCTCGCAAAGATCGGCAAAGTCCATCGTCCAGTGCTCGTCATCCACGGGAAAAGAGATGGCATCATCAGCTTCTATCACGGCCAGACGCTCTTTGCCGCAGCCAACCAGCCCAAGCTTTCCTATTGGGTGGAACGGGCTGGTCACAATAACCTCGCGCTGATTGCCGGAAGCCAGTACTTCGAGGCGCTGCGTAACTTCTCTGTGCTGGTTAACCACTCGAACCCGGGCGGATGAATTTGCCGGTTGGGTCTGTCAGACGAATGTGCCGCGTGCAGCCTCCGATCCGACTGGCACGAAGTCGATTTTCAGAACGGCGACTGGTGGTGCTTCTTCCAGTTCTTCGTCGCCTTCTGTGACGCCTTGCGATCTTTCTTCAGTTGCTTTTTGTTCTTCTTCGCTACCTTTCTGGCGTTCTTCTCCGCCTGTCGGTTCGCGGAGTTCACGCTGGCATGGGCCAAGCTCGGGACCGAGAGCGGCAGAGCCAGAAGCAACAGCAGAATACAAGTAGTTATTCTCTTCACAAGCTCTCCATGGAAGTAGCTCCTGCGGGATTCTAACGCAACACCTCTGCCTTACTCCAACGGCCTTTGACTAACCCGCCGTCGCTACTTACTATGTCCTGCATGAAAACGATGCTGCTGCTCACCCTCGGCGCTTCGCTCTCCGCCTCCGCCCAGATACAAACGTTTTCCACCTCCGCTGGCGACGTGAAGATCACTCCGCTCTACCACGCCAGCGCTCTCATTCAGGCTGGAGGTAAAACCATCTATGTCGATCCGGCCAAGCCCGCAAAGCTCGCCGGACTTCCCCAAGCCGACCTCATTCTGATCACGCACCTGCATTACGATCACTTCGACCCCGAATCCATCGCGGCCATCAGCCAGCCAACCACGGAGATACTTGCTCCTGCCTCCGTCGTCGAAAAGTTTCCCTCTGCCAAACCCATCGCCAACCATCAATCCCGGCAATGGCAGCAGTGGACAATCGAAGCCGTCCCCGCCTACAACCTCACGCGCGGTTCCGCCGCCGGACAGCTCTACCATCCCAAGGGACGCGACAACGGCTACGTCCTCACCTACGGAGGTAAGCGCTTCTACTTTTCTTCTGACACCGAAGCCATCCCCGAGATGCGCGTCCTCAAGAACATCGACGTCGCCTTCGTCTGTATGAATCTCCCCTACACCATGCCTCCCGAGGAAGCTGCCGCGGCGGTCCGTGCCTTCCACCCGAAAATTGTCATCCCCTATCACTACCGCGGCTCTGACCTGAAAGTCTTCCAGCAACACCTGGCCGGAACCGGCATCGAGGTCCGCCTCCTCAACTGGTATCCCGACTAACATCCACCGTCGGCAACCATTAGCCGGAAAGTCATTGTTTGTGAAGCGAACCGATTACCCGAAAGTGAATGGTTCAGCCCCGCTCGCAACCATGTACCAGATGGTTACAATGAGGCTTCAATGGTGTATTGAGTGGTCAATCGTTCCTTCCAGACGATTTACTGATCGGTCAATCGTTGCCGCCTGCAAAATGCAGAGATCTATTGCACCTGTTGCAGCCGCGCAATCAGCTTTTGAGCCAGGTTTTCTTCGCTCTCCGACCACAGCACGCGTCCGGTCGTATTGCAGTTACGCTCCACCCGATGGGTGAATTCGATCAGCGCCGCCACATTCGCTTTTACCCGCAACGCATCCTCTGCGTTCAGCTCCACGCCTTCGTGCAGAAAAGGAAAATCCAGTCCGAAGTCGATGAGTATATGCCCGCGCTCGGCGAACGCACCTTCATCGAACTCCAGTCCCTGCGCGGTGAAAACCACCTTCTCCGGACGCAGCACCCATTCCTTGCTGTCGGCGTCGAGCACCCACAGGTCCCAGTACGCCTCCAGACTCACCGCAAAATCCGCCTGCGCGTACTCCCGCAGCGCCTCTGCCGCTTCCTCGCCTGTGACTCCCGGTGAGAAGCTCTCCTCAAACAGCGAAGGCTCGGTCCAGTCCACTGGCTGCACAGAAGCATATTGCACACCGCTGCGGCTCTCGGAAAAAGGGAAGTGCCGCAACACTTCCACCAGACGAGGCAGCATCAACTCCGCATCAAAGCCCGGAAACCAGAGGCTGAGGTTCAATGTATCCGCCATCCGTACTACCCTCCTCGGAGTCCGCGCATCCGCTCCAGTGTTGATTGCGAGCAACCTGTTCCATTCGGTCTCCGCCTCTCATGCTAACGTACCGCCGCCGTCGTCGCGAGTGCATCGCCTTAGCAAATCTTCGGGCGTGAGCTTTGCACCTCAACCTGCGTGGGCTATCGGGAATCTTCACAGATCCAGGCTGCTCCGCTTTGACACACCGTCTTACGGTTGCTAGTATGAATCAGGTCGTACCACCCTCCTAGCTGCGTCCCCGTCGTCTAGCCCGGCCTAGGACACCGCCCTTTCACGGCGATAACGCGGGTTCGAATCCCGCCGGGGACGCCAATAAAACAAACAACTTGTCGCTGCGCAACTTCCCGCCTCCCATAGGCGGTGACGCTATGGCGATAATGGAGCCTGATTCAAATTTGTTCTGTTAGGATCAATCCTCAGCACGTCAGTTCTGGTCGTGCCTATTCTGACAAGAGATGCTTCAAAGCATGCCATCTCACGTAATGAGCGCTTTGCGTACTCGGAAAGCTCAATCTGATTACTGTCAAAATATTCCGGGTGAGGTAAAGTGGTGCCATCGTGATTATCAACCTCGCAAGGCGCGCACATAACCACAATTGGGAACTAGACCCGGTTACTCGCTCCCTGCTTGATACAGACTTCTACAAACTGCTGATGTTGCAGTTCATCTGGAAGCGCTTTCCGAAGACCAATGCCTCCTTTTCACTCATCAATCGTTCGATGCAAGTGCGGCTTGCCGATCTAATCAATGCCGATGAACTCCGGGAGCAACTGGAGCATACAAAGAAGCTGTGCTTTCGCAAATCCGAGCTGGTTTGGCTCGCGGGTAATAGCTTCTATGGACGCCGCGGCATCTTCGAACCAGCTTTTCTGGAGTGGCTGGAGCGAGATTTTCGACTTTCTGAATATGATCTGTCGATTCGAGATGGACAGTTCTCGCTCACATTTCACGGCCTCTGGACAGCGACGACGATGTGGGAGATCTATGCTCTTTCAGCTATCAGCGAGTTGAAGACGCGTGCCAGTATGAAACGTTTGAGTGAGTTTGAACTGGATATCCTCTATGCCCGCGCAAAAACGAAGTTATGGGAAAAGATGGAACGGCTGCGGGGCGTCCCCGGACTGAGTGTGAGCGACTTTGGAACGCGGCGGCGGCACAGCTTCCTGTGGCAGGAGTATGTAGTCAAGGCCATGAAAGACGTTCTCGGCAGCAGCTTCTCCGGTACGTCGAATACATTTCTGGCTTACAAACACGATTTGGAAGCTATCGGCACAAACGCCCATGAGTTGCCGATGGCATTGGCAGCGATGGCCAATAGCGACGAAGAACTGAAGGCGTCACAATACCGATTGCTTGAGCTATGGCAGCAGACTTACCAAGGCGAGTTGTTAGTCCTCCTTCCGGATACCTTTGGCACAACCCAGTTCCTCCGTGGCGCACCGGATTGGGTAGCCGACTGGACGGGACAGCGCGCAGACAGCAAAGACCCTTTTCTGGCCGGCGATGAATACATAACGTGGCTCGAACAGAGAGGGCGTGATCCGAAGCAAAAGCGCTTGATTGCTTCTGACTCCCTCGATGCGGACCAGATACTGGAATTGCACGCCTATTTTGCCGGGAGGCTTCGCAACGGTGCGACTCCAAGAGATTTTTGCAGGGCAAGCGATTTTCTCGATGATCGGAAATGGATTCCCGAACACCGCATACGCTTTAGCGTGGGATGGGGCACACTGCTGACGAATGATTTTCGCAACTGCAATCCGCAAGACAATGACAGCTTTGATCCGGTCAGTCTTGTGTGCAAGCTTAACGATGCGAACGGCAGACCCGCGGTGAAACTTTCCGACAACTTTAAGAAAGCGCTTGGAACGCCCGACGAGATTGCCCGCTATCAACGTGTGTTTGGACTGGCGAACATGGCATATGCACCGCTCGTGTCGTAATGGTGCAAGTGACAGAACAGGATAAAACCCATGCAAAGATCGATTTTGTTTTGGGACGTAGATACCCAAGCCGATTTTATTTACCCAGATGGCAAGCTCTACGTGCCCGGCGCGGAATCAATCGTCCCCGCGCTGAAGCGACTGACTGAATGGGCAGGCAAGAACGGGGTTTTGATTGTTGCATCCACCTGTGCTCATCAGGAAGATGATGTTGAATTTAAGGAGTTCCCTCCGCATTGCCTCGTGGGCACGCCCGGACAGGAAAAGATTCCCGAGACCCGGCTGAAAAATGTGTTTGTCGTTCCCAATCGCCATGTAAAAGAGCTCCCAAAGCTTTCGACTTACCAGCAGATAATTCTAGAGAAACAGCAGTTGAATGTATTCTCAAACCCGAATATCAATGAAGTTCTGAGTCAGCTCGGCTCGGTGCACGAGATTGTTCTATACGGCGTGGTTACCGAGCTCTGCGTTGCATGCGCAGCACGGGAACTCATTCGTCGCGGATATCAGCTCCGGGTAGTAGGCGATGCAATTCGCCATCTAGATCAAACCAAAGCACAGAACTTCCTAAGCGAAGTCAGCGAGTCCGGAAGCAGGCTGGTCTCCACTGCGGAACTCCTCACGGAACTGGAGCGGCGACGGGATGCCTAAGCTCGACCAGGGCCGGTGCGTGGAGCATGCTTAGACGTTAATTGCGCGGGCAGGGTTCAAGAGGCAAGCTGGATTGCATCGCGTCCTTGAAATTTGAGGCATTCAGATTCCGGTACAATCAAAAGATCGGGATGAACGTGGCGAATTTGCCAAGGGACGCCGGTGCATCGTACGGCCACGGGTAACATCCAATTCACCAAGATTACCGACATCCTGCAAAGGGAAAGTGTCTACATGCTTGAGTTGTGTATGGAGCTGGCTCAGTGAAGACCGAATGTATGCCGTTCACGGCGATCCCGCATAGCTCACGGCTGTTCCTGGATTTCTTGTTTCAATACGAGAAGGTAGAACGCTTTTACGCGCATCGGCCACACGCGCCCGCGGTGCTGGAGTACGCGCGGCGGCTGGAGTTTCCAGCGGAGCGGCGGGCGCGGGTTGCGGACGTGCTGGAGAAGCAGAACCGGCGGTGGGGCGCATCGCCGGCGGCACTGGCCTCGATTGAGAAGTTCCGCCAGGGCGCGGTGGTTTGTATCAGCGGACAGCAGGTAGGGCTGTTGGGCGGACCGTTGTACTCGGTGCTGAAGGCGGTTTCAGCCCTGCAGATGGCTGAGGAACTCTCGGCGCAGGGGATTGCGGCGGTTCCCGTGTTCTGGCTGGCTACCGAAGATCATGATCTGGAAGAGATTGCCAGCGTCACCATACCGAACGGCTGCGAGTTGGAGAAGCTGACGGCAGCCGATCCGAACGGAACGGAAGCTCCGGTGGGTTCGATCGCGCTGAATGCGCGGATCGAAGCGATAGTGGAGCGGGCGACGGCGGTGCTGGGGTCAGGGTGGGTAAGCGATGCACTGCGCGAGAGCTATCGCGTGGGCGAGACCTATGGTTCGGCATTTGCACGGCTCTTCACCCGGATATTGGCCGGGACCGGGATGGTGTTGGTCGATCCGCTGGACGATGAGCTGCATAGGATTGCGCAGCCATTGTTTACGTCAGCGGCAGAGCGCGCGGAAGAGCTCGACCAAGCGCTGCTGGAGCGCGGCACGGCTCTGCACAAGGCGGGGTATCACGAGCAGGTGCGGGTGACACCGGAGTCGACCCTGCTGTTTTCGCTGGAGGGCAACCGGCGCACGGTGCTGCACCTGGCAGGCGACGGCTTCATGCTGGGCGCGCAACGGGTCTCGCGGAGTGAGATGCTGGAGAGAATTGCCGCGCATCCGGAGCAGTTCAGCGCAAACGTACTATTGCGGCCAGTGGTGCAGGACTATCTTTTCCCGACGGCGGTGTACTTTGGCGGACCGGCGGAGCTGGCGTATTTTGCACAGGCGGGCGTGGTGTACGAAAAGCTGCTGGGGCGTGCCACTCCAGTTATGCCGAGGTTTTCGGCCACCATCATCAGCCCGGCGATGAGCGATTTGCTGGCGCGCTACCGGCTGAGCTTCAGCGATTTGTTCCACGGCAGTGAACGAGTTTGCGAACTGCTGGCCTCACGAGTGCTGGCACCGGGGCTGCGAGAAGCTTTGCATGAGTCGAAGGAGTCGCTGCAAAGGCATCTGGAGGCGCTACGGGAAGAGTTGCGGAAGCTGGACCCAACGCTGGTGGATTCGGCTTCCCGGAGCGAGCGCAAGATGCTATATCAGCTCTCAAAAATTGGCAACAAGGCGGCTCGGGCGGAGTTGCGGCGCAACGAAGCGCTGGTCAAGGACGCGCATCGGGTTGTAACCGAACTGTTTCCTCACAAAGAACTGCAGGAGCGCGTTCTGCCGGGGATTTACTTTCTGGCGCAGTACGGACCGGAGCTGATTGCGGAGCTGAAGAAGGCGGCGGCTCCACAGTGTCCGGGACATCAGATTATTCGGCTGTGAAGCATTAGTGCGACTGGCTTTTCCCTCCGAACGAAACTTGGACGTACGGCGGCTCTCGTTGCCGGGTGTAACTGGTGCTACCATGGATGCGCTATGTCAAAGAAGCAGAAGAATTCCGCACCCGAAGTTGGTTTTGAAGTGATGTGTCCGTGCTGTGAGGCGACGCTGCGGGTGGACCCGGTGACCCGCGCAGTCATTACCCACAAGGCGAAGCCCGTGCCTAAAACATTTGCCGACATGGAAGCGGCAGCACGCGCCATGCGCGAGCAGGATGTGCGTAAGGAATCCATCTTCCGCCAGTCGGTGGAAGCCGAAAAAAACAAGGCCGACCTGATGGAGAAGAAGTTTGCCGAGGCGGTAAAGCGGGCCAAGGAAGCGCCCGATCCCTCGAAGCCGTTCCTGCGCGACTTTGATTTGGATTGACGGGATTTGCAGGATTCAGATTCGGGGTTCTAGGTTAGAGGCGAATGTTGCTGCTGGGGCACCGGGGCTGTCGCGGCAAAATCACGGAGAACACGTTTGCGGCGTTCGATTATGCCATCGAAAGCGGTTGCGATGGTTTTGAGTTGGACGTGCGGCTGAGTTCGGATGCGGTTCCGGTGATTTGGCACGACGCCCGGGTGCGCGGACAATTCATCTCACGGCACGGCTTTTGTGGTCTCCGCGAACGGTGCCTGATGGCAGGTCGGCTGCAGCACCGGCGCGTGATCGAACTTTGCCAACTGGAAGAGGTGCTGGCCCGCTACGCGCACGTTGGCTGGATGGATATTGAACTGAAAGTGCGCGGTCTGGAAGCGCAGATCGCCGGGTTGGTGCGGCGCTATCGTCCGGCACGGGGATTTGTCATCTCATCTTTCCGGCGGCCGGTTCTGCTGGAACTTCATCGCCTTGATCCTTCACTGCCGCTGGCCTATATCTTCGACCGGATGCCTCGGGCAAAGGCGTGGAGCGATCTCCCTATTCAATTTGTGAAGCCCAGCGCGCGCCTGGTGACGGCGGCACGAGTGCGTCAATTCCATGCGGAAGGAAAGAAGGTGCTGGTGTGGACGGTGAATCATCCATCGGCCATGCGCAGACTGACCGAAGCTGGAGTGGACGGGATGATCGGGGACGATCCAGTGCTGCTGGCGAGCGGGAGAGAATAAGCGTAGTTTCCATCTTTTAGCGGCGAAGTACAAAGCAAATGCAAAGGCCGCCATTTACGCTGCGACACCGTCCGGTTTGAGATTTCTCGGCTTGTGCAGGAACCGGCTGCGCTCTTCTTCGAAGGCTTGAATTTCTTCTTTCACGCGGCGCTCACTCCAGCTAAGGGCGGGGGCGATGCGCGAGGCCGCCTGCACGGTGCTGTCCCCGCTCCAATCCTGGTCGAGCGCCATGGGGACGCGGCGCAGAAGTATGTCAGCAAGGGTGAGGGCGTGCTCGTAGGCGACCGCCTCAACAGCCTGGGCTACGAGTTGAGGGCGACCGTCCACGATGGGCATGCGCAGAACGGGATCGTGCATGGCATTATGCACGATGCACATGGCGTGGCGGCCATGCCAACGTGCGATGGCTTGCGTGCTCTCCTGCGGGATTCCGGTGGAGGCATGAACCGCGCTAGCCCACTGCTGTAAGGTGTTTTGCACTTCGCTGGACTCCTCGCAGGCGCTCTGTGGTGCGGGTTCGCTGTCCGGAGGATGAAGGCCCATGGTACTCGCCGTCTTTCGGGCGAGTGAGTTGGCCGTGGTCAGGGTGGCTCCGAAGATGGAGAGCAGGCCAAGTGCGCCCTCGGCGGCATGATTGTGCAAAGCGTGGCTGTCGGCCGTGGAGCCGATGCGGCGCAGGCTCCGGCCAGGGCAATACGGGATGGGATGCACTCCGGCGTAGCTGAAGGCGATGTCGGCGACGGTGAGCCCTGCTTGCGGAAATAGGGCGTTTGCGGAGGAGAGCAGGAATCCAATCTCCTCCGCGCTGGGTGCGGCCAGCGACGGATCGCCGCTGTGACTGGCTTCCGTAGTGCCAACCTGCAGCATGCCATTCCAGGGGGCGATCGAGATGGGGCACCCCTTGGTGGTGCTCGCGTGGAGCCCGATGGTGGGAGCGCCAGCCCAGCGGCGCAGCATGATATGCGACTCCCGTACGCTGCTTGCCAGGGGGGAGCGGGCGGCGAGACCGGCGAGATCCCGCACGAGATCTACCCAGGGACCGGTGGCGTTGATGACCCACTCGCTGTTCACGTAGCTCTCCTCGCCGGTCACGGAGTCGCGGACGCGCACGCCTTGTACCCGGCCTTCAGCGGTGCAGATGGCGAGTACGGCAAGATGATTGCGAGCGACGGCTCCGGCGGCACAGGCGTCGCGCAGCCAATCGGCTACCAGACGTTCGGGGAACTCGCACTGCGCGTCCTGGTACGGATACAGCGCCCAGTGCTGAGCGGGGTCAAGCGTGCGGCGCAGGGCTTCGATCTCCGGGCCATCGCTGACAGGAGGTAAGCCTCCGAGCTTACGGTAGAGCCAGAGAGCGGTGCGAATCTCCCGGGCGGAGTAGCGAGACTTGGGACCGGCAGCGAAGACGAATTCCAGAGATTGCACCAGATGAGGCTGCTCCCGAAGCAGAGCTGCACGTCCCTGCAAGGACTCACGCAACCTACCGAGCTTGCCTTCCTCAAGGTAACGCAAGCCGCCGTGAACAATACGGGTACTGCGGCTGGTGGCACCCGAGGCGAAGTCGTCCCGTTCCACAAGCAGTACGGATCTGCCGGCTTGTGCGCACTTCCGGGCAAGAGCCACGCCGTTGATTCCACCACCGACGATGGTGATGTCAATCCGCTCGGGGAGCGGGCCGCGTCCGGGGAGGCTTTGCATACGAACAGATTGGATGCATTCGGGAAGGAATGAGTTCAGCTGGACGGGAGAAACTCAGGTTTTAGGACAACGGGGCGCCGACTTGCCAGGCGGAGCCTGCGGCGTGGAAACTGTTAGGTATGACAACTGGCCAGCGCTTTGAACGTGCGGTGGAGATTATGCATCGCCTGCGTGCCCCGGGCGGGTGCTCTTGGGATCGCGAACAGACCTTTGACAGTATCAAGAAATATACGGTCGAGGAGACCTACGAGGTCTTGGAGGCGATTGAGAATCGCGACTGGGAGGAACTGCCCAGCGAGCTAGGCGACTTGCTGCTGCAGGTATTGTTCTACGCGGAGATGGCGGATGAGGAGGGACATTTTTCCATCAACGACGTACTTGAGACCCTGAGCAGCAAGCTGGTGCGGCGGCATCCGCACGTGTTCGGCGACGTGGAGGCGGAGACCTCAACCGAGGTGCTGAAGAACTGGGAGGCAATCAAAAAGCAGGAGCGGGCGCAAAAGAGCGCGCTGGAGAAGGCCGAAGATGCGGAGCCGGAGCCGCTGCTGGCGTCGGTGTCAAGCGCCATGCCTGCCTTGCTGGAAGGATTGAAGCTCTCGAAAAAAGCCGCGCATGTGGGCTTCGACTGGCCCTCGATTGACGGGCTCTTCGATAAGCTTCACGAGGAGGCCGACGAACTGCGTCGCGAAGTCGAACGCATCCCTGCACCAGGACCGCAGCCGGTGGGACGAGGTGCGTCGGGCGAGGCCGTCGTTCCGGCCGAGCTTCAGGGACGATTGCAGGACGAGGTAGGCGATCTCCTATTTACGGTGGTAAACCTGGCGCGCTATCTGAAGGTTGATCCGGAGTCGGCTCTGCGGCACACGAACCGGAAGTTCCGCCGGCGCTTTGGGCATGTGGAGCGACGCATGCGCGATGCCGGCAAGGAGTTGGGAGAGGTTTCGCTGGAAGAGATGGAAAGGCATTGGCAGGACGCCAAGGGCAGCGAGTAAGGGGAGGTCTGCCGACGCAAAGCCCAGCCAATGCCATTGATGTTGCGTGCTGAACCCAGTTGCATATAGTGTGCTAACCGATGAGATTTCAGCGCAGTTCCGGGGTGCTTCTGCATCCGACCTCGCTGCCGGGGCCGTACGGGGCGGGCGACCTGGGGCCTGAGGCGCTCACCTTTATCGAGTTTCTCGCCGACGCGGAGCAGAAGATATGGCAGGTGCTCCCGCTGAACCCCACGGGGTATGCGGATTCTCCCTACCAATGCTTCTCGGCGTTTGCCGGCAATCCGCTGCTGATCAGTTTGGACCGCTTGGCGGAGCAAGGATGGTTGAGCCGGGACGATCTATCCGCGGTGCCTGATCTACCCACAACATCAATTGATTACGGCGGGGTCATCAAGTTTCGCTTTAAGATGCTGCGGCGGGCGGCCGCGCGCTTTTTTGCGATGCTCACGAGCAGCGTCAAGGCGGAGTACGAAGACTTTTGCGCGCAGCAGGCGGCGTGGCTCGGGGACTATGCGCTGTTCATGGCGGCCAAGGATGCGCACGGCGGCATCGCCTGGACGGGGTGGGAGCCAGAGCTGGCGGCGCGCCAGCCGGCAGCTCTGGCAAGGTGGAGCGAGCGGCTGGCGGCGGAGATTGCGGACTACAAGTTCTGGCAGTTTGAGTTTTTCCGGCAGTGGGGAGCATTGCGTATGGCGTGTGCGCAACGCGGCATCCGCATCATGGGCGATGTTCCGATCTATGTGGCACACGACAGCGCGGACGTGTGGGCGGCGCCGCAACTGTTCTGGCTGGACGCGCGGGGCAATCCGGTGAAGGTCGCAGGGGTTCCGCCGGACTACTTCAGTGCGACCGGGCAGTTGTGGGGCAATCCCATCTATCGCTGGGAGCGGTTGCGGGCCGATGGCTACCGCTGGTGGTTGGCGCGGATGCGGGGCGTGTTGCAGCTCTTCGACATGGTGCGGATCGACCACTTCCGCGGTTTTGAGGCGTACTTCGAAGTTCCGGCAGGCGAGACGACGGCGGTGAACGGCACCTGGATCAAGGGGCCGGGAGTGGAGCTGTTCGAAGCGCTGGAGCGGGAGTTTGGCGAACTGCCCATCGTGGCTGAAAATCTCGGCAAAATTACGCCGGAGGTTGAGGCAATTCGCAAGCGCTTCAATTTTCCTGGGATGGCGATTCTTCAGTTTGCCTTTGGGACCGATCCGCAGGGGCCGAGCTTCCGGCCGCATAACTACGAGCGCAACCTGGTGGCCTACACCGGGGGACACGACAACGACACGACCGTAGGCTGGTGGACCAGCGGGATCGCCGGCTCGACGCGCAGCGAAGAGGATCTGCGCCGCGAACGCCAGTTTGCCGGTTCGTACCTGAATTTGCGGGGCGAACAGGTCCAATGGGCGATGATTCGCGCGCTGATGGCCTCGGTGGCTGACACCGTGCTGATTCCGATGCAGGACGTGTTGGGACTGGGCAGCTCGGCGCGCATGAACCTGCCCGGAAGAATGGGCGGCAACTGGAAGTGGCGCTATGAGCGGCAGCAGTTGCGTCCGGAGATGGCGCGGCGACTACGGGCGCTGACTAAATTGTACGAGCGCTAGCGGACTAACTGGAGGCGAAGGCTTGGGTTCACACGCGGAAAAAAGCTGGGGCGGCCTGACGATGCGCAGCTGTCACACGGTCGGCGAGTTCCGGCAGGTGATGGCGTTGCAGAAAGAAGTGTGGGGATTCGAGGACATTGAGCTGATTCCGGTGCGGCTCTTTGTAGTGGCAGAAAAGATCGGCGGGCACGTGCTCGGCGCATACGAAGGTACGACGCTGGTTGCCTTCGCCTTTGGGTTGCCGGGAGTGCGCGACCGGCACGTATACATTCACTCGCACATGCTGGCGGTGAAGGATACGCATCGCGACAGCGGTTTAGGGCGGGAGATGAAGCTGTTTCAGCGCGAGCTTGCGATGAGCGAAGGCTACGACCTGATCGAGTGGACGTTCGATCCGCTGGAGATCAAGAACGCGTTTTTCAACCTGGAAAAGCTGGGCGCGGTGGCGAGACGTTACATTGTGAATCAGTATGGAATTACCTCTTCTCCGCTGCAAGGCGGACTGCCGAGCGACCGGCTAGTGGCCGAATGGTGGTTACACTCGGCAAGCGTGGAGGAGACGCTGAAGAGCGGGGAACGCCCGAAAACAGCGGTCGCGGAGCGGGTTGAGATTCCGGCGGAGATTTACGCGTGGAAGGCCCAAGCAGAGACTCGCACCCGTGCTGCCGAGGTGCAGCGGCGCACCCGCGACCTGTTGCAGAAGTACTTCGGTGAAGGACTCAGCATAGTGGGTTACGAGCGCGATGCCGGCGGTGGCGGACGCTTTCTATTGGGGCGCTGGAACGAGGCTTCGTGGTAGTGCGCGCTGTCATCGTTCCGCGCCGTCATCCTCCGAAGATGCGGTGGGCCTCGTCCTCGGCGTTGCGCCAGCGATCCAGGTAATTCTTTACCGACATGAATGTGCGCGAATTCATGCGGTCGATGTACAGCGTGCCGTTCAGGTGATCGATCTCGTGTTGCAGGATGCGGGCGTACCAGCCTTCGGCACGAACGAGTTGTGGCTCGCCGTGTTCATCGAGATAGCGCACGCGCACGCGGCTGTAGCGGGGCACCTCGGCGGTGTATCCGGCGACGCTGAGACAGCCCTCGAAGTATTCGAGCTTGGCGCCATTTTCAATTTCCAATTCAGGATTGATGAGCACATGGAAGTCCACCGGCACGCGTCCACGCGCGTGTAACTGTTCGGCAGTCCACGAACTCTGGTACTGCTCGCGGTCCTCGATGATGGCAAGCTGCACACCGAGTCCGATCTGCGGCGCCGCCAAGCCCACGCCGGGAGCGAGGCGGAGGGTTTCGAGCATATCGGCAATGGTCTGCTGAACTTCCGCATTGCGAATCTCATCGGCGCGAAGGGGCCGCGCAATTTGCCTTAGTACAGGATCTCCGGCTTGTACGATCTCAAGATTCAACGGTGTGTGCACCTCGCCGATTATTCTAGCCCTGAACAGACGGTGGAAGAACTGGCGGCGGAAAGCCGCATCGAGTTCGGGCGGTGAAGAATTGCAGAGTCTGTGATACGCGCGCAGGCATCTGGAGTTGGATACGGAGGAGCAACGATGGCTGCCAGAGACTCACTTGGGCAATTTCCGCACGTACATGATCCGCTGCACCTCGCGCTTCGTCACCAGTTGGAGCATCGCAGGGAGGTTCTCGAAGCCGCCGCGGCAATGGCGGAAGGAGAGCGGTATATGCGTCTGCTGCACGAGGTGGATGCCGCGCTGGACCGTCTGGAGGGTGGCACGTACGGCATCTGCGAAGAGTGCCACGAACCGGTGGAAGAAGAGCGTTTGTTGGCAAACCCATTAGTACGATTCTGCCTCGATCACCTGGGGCCCAAGGAGCAGGATGCGCTGCAGAGAGATCTTGAACTGGCGGCGCGGATACAGTTGCGGTTGTTGCCTAAACGCGATTTTCGCTGTGATGGCTGGCAGGTTGCATATCACTACAAGCCCTTCGGCGTGGTGAGCGGAGATTACTGCGACCTGGTGATTGGTCCGGACGAGCAGTTGTACTTCATGGTCGGCGACGTGGCAGGCAAGGGGGTTGCCGCGTCGATGTTGATGTCAAACCTCAGCGCGATCTTCCGCGCATTGATTCCCTTGGGGCTGCCGCTTGCAGAGTTGATGGAGCGGGCAAACTGCGTCTTCACGGGAAGCACTTTACCAACTCAGTTCGCAACCCTGATCTGCGGGCGGGCCAATGCGGGAGGGGCTTTGGAGTTGTGCAGCGCCGGACACGTGCCCGCTCTGGTGGTGACCGAGGACGAGGTATATCGAGTAGATTCGCACGGCTTGCCGATTGGATTGTTCTGCGAGCAGAAGTTCACGACCTCGGGCTTTGAACTCTCGCCAGGGAGTTCGCTGGTTCTGTTCAGCGATGGCGTTTCGGAGGCTCGGAGGGAGGAAGAAGAGTACGGCTATGAGCGCATTGCGGAGGTGGTGAGAAAGTGCGCCAGGCTTGCTCCAGAAGAAGTGGTGGCGAGCTGCGTTCGCGATCTGGAAACGTACCTGGGATGCGCGCCGGTATTTGACGATCAGACGCTTATGGTGGTCCAGAAAAGCATCTGACAATCGATAAGCAGGCTCACCCTCTCCAACTGGAGCGTCCGCCAATGAGTATGAACAAGAATAGAAATATGGATACCAAGGGAGATGCTCCGCGCACTCTCTCTCGTTCTGAAGCGTGGCCCGCATTGCCGCTGCAAGACTGGCAGGAGACCTACCACAACCTTCACATGTGGACGCAGATCGTTGGCAAAGTCCGCCTGGAACTTACACCGAACACGAACCACTGGTGGAACGTGCCGCTGTACGTCAATGCTCGCGGATTGACCACGTCGCCCATTCCTTACGGAGGTTTCGTCTTTGAAATCCAGTTCGACTTTATTTCCCACGAGCTGCTGATCGACCGCTCTGATGGCGTGCGCAGGAAGCTTGCCCTGGTACCGCGCACGGTTGCCGAATTTTACGCAGAATTTATGTCGGCGCTGCGTTCGCTGGGAATTGAACTCACAATCTATGCCAAGCCGGTGGAGGTTGTGGACCCGATCCCATTCGCGGAGGACCACTTGTACCGTGCTTATGACAGGAATGCGGCGCATCGCTTCTGGCGCATCCTGGTTTCCTGCGATGCTGTGTTCAAGCAGTTTCGCGCCCGCTTCCTGGGAAAAAACAGCCCGGTACAGTTTTTCTGGGGAAGCTTTGACCTGGCGGTTACACGATTTTCCGGGCGGCGTGCTCCGGAGCGTCCCGGTGCCGACCCGATCACGCGCGAAGCGTACTCCCACGAGGTCATTAGCGCGGGCTGGTGGCCTGGGGGCTCGGGCGTGGATGGGCCTGCGTTTTACTGTTATGCCGCGCCCGCACCGGCTGGGCTTGAAGTGCAGAAAGTCCGTCCGGAGGCCGCGTTCTATCATCCGGAGCTGAAGGAGTTCATCCTGATGTACGACGCAGTGCGCCAGACGAAATCGCCGGAGGGAACACTGCTGGAATTTTTGCAGAGTACCTATGAGGCGGCAGCGACCTTGGCGCGATGGAACAGGGAAGAACTGGAAATGGGTGCGCGGGTGGCGTGAAGGATCGGGCCTGATGAATCGTTAGTTGCGCAGTGAGTGATGGCTCTGATACGGTGCACGCAGAATGAGAATCGAAGCGATTACTCTGCGCGAAATCCGCATGCCGCTGGTGCACTACTTCGAGACCAGCTTTGGGCGCACCACGGAGCGCCGTATCCTGCTGGTCACCGTTCACTGCGAGGGCGTGGATGGATGGGGCGAGTGTACGGCGGGCGAGCATCCGTTTTATAGCGAAGAGTCCACGGATACCGCATGGTACGTGCTGCGCGAATATCTGGCTCCGGCGTTTGCGGGAAGGGAGCTGGAGAGTGGACGCGAGGCCGCGTTCCGCATGCCTGCCGTGCGCGGGCATCGCATGGCCAAGGCGGCTCTGGAGAACGCGGTGTGGGACGCCGAGGCGCAGGCAAAGCAGCTTCCTCTCTGGAAGCTGGTGGGAGGGACGCGCAAGGAGCTGGCGGCGGGAGTTTCAATCGGGATACAGGACTCGCACGAGCAGTTGCTGGATACGGTCGCAACCGAAATTGCAGCCGGGTATCAGCGCATCAAGCTGAAGGTGAAACCCGGGTGGGATCTGGAGGTGCTGGAAAAGGTTCGCGCGCAATGGCCTGGAATTCTGCTCTCCTGCGACGCCAACAGCGCCTACACTCTGGATCACGTAAAACATCTCAAGCAGTTCGACCAGTTCCGGTTACTGATGATCGAGCAGCCGCTGTGGAGCGATGAGATCTATCTGCACGCGCTGCTGCAGCATGAACTGGCGACCAGCCTTTGCCTGGATGAGTCGATTCTGAATGCCCGTCACGCGCTGGCGGCAATTGAATGGAAGGCCTGCCGCATTCTCAACGTGAAACTAGGGCGTGTGGGAGGATTTACCGAGGCAATTCGAGTGCACGACGTGGCACTTGCAGCGGAGGTTCCGGTTTGGTGCGGGGGAATGCTGGAGAGCGGCATCGGGCGCGCGCATAATCTAGCGCTGTCCGGGCTGCTGGGCTTCTCACTACCGGGGGATGTTTCGGCCTCGGCCCGCTACTGGCATGAAGATATTATCGAGCCGGAAGTGACGGTCTCCGCCCAGGGGACGATTGCGGTGAGCGATGCGGTGGGGCGTGGCTACGCGATCAAGGAGGGTCTGATCGAGCGGCTTACGGTGCGGAAGGAAACTGTTCGGAGCTAGTGGACGAGCCGCGCGTTCTGCGGCTGGCCGTCGTGATTCAAGAAGTCCAACGCCTGCTCGACAGACATGGGCGGCACCGGCTGAAAGTCCCACGATGTCTCGTTCTCATCGATGTGGATGGACTTGAAGAACAGCGCTTTGCCGTCGAAGTGCAGGATCATCTTCGTGGTGTCCCAGTGCGAAGGTGTGACCTCGGCCTGCTCGACGAAGAAGCGCCCGCCCTTGTAAAGCCTGCCGAGAATCCCCCAACCGAAGTTCACGTCTTTGAAGAGCGTGCCATCGATTTTTGCCAGACGGCGGGCGGTCTCATCCACTAGCATTTCGCCCCGCATTCCGGTAAAGACCATGGACTCGCGGCTAGGCGGATTGAAGCCGGGACGGGGCACGAACTTGATACGCGCGAACTTATGGCCGTCAGGAGCCGAAACCTCCCCAAGGTACATGAAGTCGAATGCGTCGGGAATGGTCGAGAGCATCTTGCGGGTACGCTCGTCGTCTTCCTGTTGATCTTTCAGTTTTCGCCGCATCTGCGCGGGATCAAGCATCTTACGGATACGCTCCTGCTCTTCGCGTTGCTGTACAGGATTGAGAGGCTTGTCATCGATGAGCACGACACGGCTCACGGTGCCCTTGGGAGTGTCCACCAAGTGCTCGACCTGAGTGGTGTTGCCGCGATATTTGCGCTCCTTCCAGGTGAACAGATGGGAATGGGAGTCGTCCTTCATCTGGTTCTGAATGGCCTCACGCACCAGTTCTCCGGGAGGAGTCTGCTGGGCTGCGAGGTTGGCGTGCAGCGCGAAGAAGCTAAGTAGAATGCAGGCAGTCAATATGCCGCGCATCCGCAGTGTGCCGTACGGGGGTGTGAGGTTGACCATAGCAGCAAGTCTGAAAAATTACAGACTGATAAACGCTTTAGAAGCAGAAAGAGCCTGTGTTGTTGCAGGTTAATCCAGGAATCCGCAAGCTGGCGTACGACGGAAAATCCGAGGCGCAAAAAACTTATGTGTCAGGGGAGATAGGAGCGAGCCAAAGTGAAGGAAGCAAATCTGGTTGCGGGACGGCCGGGCAGAAAATCCAGTAACGAATTGGCGCTGGGGCGTTGCCGCTGGCTTCGCGGTTCGCTATAGTCAAAAGTAGCCATAATTCTGCTATTCCTTTTGGATAGCGCAAATACCGCCACGACCTTCGCGGCCGCAATATGAACGGGAGTGTTCCCATGTGGAAATCGCGCAGAGAAGATGAGAAGCCGTTTACTTCTCCTACCCCCCAACCGCCGGCGCCCGTTGTACCGGCTCCTTCCCAGTACCAGCCCCGTGTAGTGGAGACGCCAAGAATGGATACCTATCGCTCCGATGTGGCAAATATCGGCAAGTCCGTCATTATAAAAGGCGAACTATCTGGAAGCGAAGATCTCTACCTGGACGGCGAAGTCGAGGGCAATATCGACCTCCGCAATTACAACCTGGTGATTGGACCCAATGGCCGGGTGCGCGCCAATGTTCACGCCAAGGAAGTGGTGATCCACGGCAAGGTGGATGGCAACATCACGGGCGTTGATAAAGTTGAACTGAAGAAGTCTGCGCTGCTGAACGGCGATATCAGCACGCAACGCATCGTGATCGAAGACGGCGCGTTCTTTAAGGGCTCCATCGATATCCAGAGGGCCGAACCTAAGGTGGATGCAGCTCGTCCGGCGGCGCAGGCGGCTGCCGCATCGAAGACTTTTAGCACCCCGGCTCCCAGCGTATCGGCCGTCGGCGCATCCGCAGCGGCAGAAAAGAAGTAGAATGAGAGTGTAAGGATCGGCACGAAAGCGCGCCGGTCCCAAATCTCTCGATTCCTCAGGTCTCCAGTGGGATTCTTTCGCAATCTATTCGGCGGCCGCATAGAGACACCGTCTGCGCCCGGCGAGGGCGCGGTGCGCATAGCGCGGCGTTCAACGGGGTTCAACCAGTTCACCCGGGCTATTCTCCGCCCCGACGGACAGAGGGTTCTTGACCTCGGTTCGACTTCCAGCAGCAACATCAATTTCATCACCGGACTTGGTCACAGGGCCTACAACGAAGACGTGCTGATCGCGGCCAACGCCAGCCGGTTGGTGATTCCCGGGCCGGACGAGGGCAGCACAACCGTCGACGTGGAGCGCTTCCTGGCCGAGGATCTGCTCTATGAACCGGAGTCGTTCGACGCCGTGCTGTTCTGGGACGTTTGCGATTACCTGCCCGAGCCGCTGGTGAAGCCGGTGGTGGAGCGGATCTACCAGATCACGAAGCCGCACGGGGCTTTGCTGGCGTTCTTCCACACGCGTGATGCGGGCGCGGAGGCACCGTACTACCGCTACCACATCAAAAGCGCGGAGACCCTGGAGTTGCAACAGGGGCCGCACTTCCAGTTGCAACGCGTCTTCCAGAACCGGCACGTGGAAAACCTGTTCCGCGACTACAAGTCGATCAAGTTCTTCCTGGGAAGGGAAAACATTCGCGAAGTGTTGCTGGTGCGCTAAGCGCAGACCGGGGCGCTAGGCGGTTTCGAGCTCCTCTTCCAACAGTTGCTTGTCGTGCAGATCCGTGTAGTAGCCATTGAGCGCCAGGAGTTCGTCGTGGGTGCCGTATTCGACGATCTTCCCTTGGCGTAAGACGGCGATGCGGTCGGCGTTGCGCACGGTAGAGACGCGATGGGAGATGAAAATCGTAGTGCGTCCCTCCATCACCTCGCGCAGGCCGTTGAGGATGTGATCCTCGGTTTGGGTATCGACGCTGGCCAAGGCGTCATCGAGGATGAGGATGCGCGGCTCACGAATGACGGCGCGGGCGATTGCAGCACGTTGCTTCTGGCCTCCGGAGAGGGTGAGGCCGCGTTCGCCGACCATGGTTTCGTATTTTTCGGGAAAGCCCTCGATATCCGGCGCAATATGGGCGATGCCGGCGGCGCGCTGCAGTTGCTCCTCGGTCGCATCCTCCACTCCAAAGGCAATGTTTTCGCGAATCGTAGCGCTGAACAGGAACGTTTCCTGGGGAACGAATCCGATCTGGCGGCGGAGGGTTTCCAGCGGATACTCGCGGATGGGGCGTCCGTCGATCAGTACCGATCCGGGCGCGGCATCGATGATGCGCGGGATGAGCGAGACCATGGTGGATTTGCCGGAGCCGGTTGGACCAACGATGGCCAGGCTGCTGCCCGCGGGAATCTTCAGGCTTACGTTGTGCAGAACGGGCGCGCCTGGTTCCACCACGGAGGACAGCGCAATATGGCCGTGCTCCGATTCAGCGGGCCTGGATTGATAATCGTGGGCAAAGGTCAAGTTGCGGAACTCGATTTCTCCGCGAATCTCGGCTTCGGCAGGCACGGTAATCTCCGCAGGGTCATCGGCGATCGTGGGCTTCTGGCGCAGGATCTCGTCGATGCGCTCCATGGAGGCGGTGCCGCGCTGAAAGATGTTGATGACCCAGCCAAGAGCGATGATCGGCCAGGTGAGCTGGATCATGTACATGGTGAAGGCGGTGAAATTTCCGACCGTGATGCGGTGGTTCAGCACCTCCTGCCCGCCAACCCAGAGTACGATGACCAGGGCGAAGCCGAGCATCAACTCAAGCGTGGGCCACAACATTCCCATCAGCCTGGCCAGCGGCATGGCACGGTTGATGTAGTCGGTATTTTCGGTCTCGAAGAGCGCGATCTCCGAGTCTTCCTGAGCGTAGGCGCGAATCAGGCGCGCGCCGGAGAAGTTCTCCTGGGCACGGGCGCTGATATCGCTGAACTTGGCCTGGATACGCTCGAAGCGCTGATGGATGCGGGTGCCAAAATACTGCACAAGAATGCTGGCGATGGGCAATGGGAGAAAGGCCCAAAGGGTGAGCTTGGGACTGATTCGCGTCATATAGATGAGCGCGCCCGTGGTGTATACCAGGGTGTTGGCGGAGTACATGATCGCCGGTCCCAGCAGGGTGCGCACGGCGTTCAGGTCATTGGTCGCGCGGGCCATAATATCGCCGGTACGGGTGCGCTGGTAGAAGCCGGAGTCGAGGGCTTCAAGATGACGGAAGAGATCGTTGCGCAAGTCGAACTCAATCTCACGCGAGATGCCGATCATAATCCAGCGGGTGAGGAACTGAAAGATTCCTTTGCCTACGGCGACGGCCACCAGCAGCCAGCACCAGGTGAGCAGCTTGCCATGCGTGACCCCGCGGTTCAGGTCGTCAATGATGCGCTGGATGAGACGCGGAGCCTGGACCATGATGCCGTTGGTACAGAGGACCGCGATGGTTCCGGCGACAAATCCCTTCCAATACTTTTTCATGTACGGGAACAGGGGCCGGAGCTTGGAGAATGGCAAGGAAAGTCACCTATCCGAATGCGATATAGATGCGATTGTAGCAGCGGTGGTCGCAGGCGCGGACCGCCAGGCGTAACCTCAATGCATAGTTAAGGCTGATTGTTGGTCGAAGGCGATTTCCCATCTATCCGGATCGGAACCGGTTGCATCTATCAGCATCACGAGGAGAAAAAGGCATGAAGATGCTGATGGCGTTTGCCGTGGCTGTTATTGTTTCGTTCCCAATCTGCCTGCGGGCTACTTCTGCAAAGCCGGCGTTGGAGGTTGTGGTGTTGGGTTCTGGCGGACCACGGGCCTTCGGCAGGGCCGGGTCAAGCTACATCGTGCTGGTCGGAGGAAGACCGCGGATTTTGGTGGATGCCGGACCGGGTGCGTTCTTGCGGATCGGAGAGTTAGCGCTGGATCTGGACAAAGTAGATACGGTTTTGTTGACCCATCTGCATATCGATCACAGCGGAGACCTACCGGCTTTCTTCAACGCGCGAGCGCTTACCAGTGACGGACCAATCACGTACCGGGTATTTGGTCCGGACGGGGCAGGACTCTTCCCCAAGACCTCGCGTTTTGTAAATCTGCTGGTGGGAGAAGGCGGCGCGTTTGCGTATCAGAAGACGTTCGGCGCGCCCGAAACGTTTGTGGTTCGCGATCTGGCGATCAGTCTGGAGTCTGCGCGCACGAAGATTGTGGATGAGGATGGTTTGGTGGTGGAAGAAATCGCGACGCACCACGGCGACTGTCCGTCAGTGGCTTACCGGATTTCTTACAAGGGCGTGGTGGTGGTTTTCTCCGGAGACATGGATGCGTCAGCGCTGCCGAACCTGGTGCAATTAGCCAAGAATGCGGATTTGCTGATCTTTAATTGTGCGGTGCTTGACCCTCCGGGGTCGCCTTCACAACTGTACGATCTGCATACGCCGCCAAAAAAAATTGGCGAAGCCGCGCGCGCGAGTGGAGTAAGAAGTTTGCTGCTGAGCCATCTTGCTCCAGATGTGGAAGGGCAGGAGGCTGCTGTGCGGAGGTCGATTCGTGGGTCCTATGCAGGGCCGGTTGCATTCGCGAGCGATAAGCAGCACGTGCCCGTTGGGAAGTGAACGCCTGGTACACGCGATCAAACGCTAGGTTGGAACCTTCAGCAGGAGATATCCGCCGAGCAATCCGAAGATGAGGTCTGGGGCCCAGGCGGCCATCGCGGCGGGCAGTTGACTGGCGTTGCCCATGGCCTCAAAGAGTCCGGCGGCTACGAAGTAAACAATCGCTACGCCAAGGGCGACGGCGATGCCGGTGAGCGCACCTTTGCGTCCGGCAGAGAGCGAAAAGGGCACGGCGAGGATCGCCATCACAAGCGTAATCAGCGGATAGGCAAGTTTCTTTTGCAACTGCACTCGCAGACGCACTACATCAAAGCCGCTCTGCTGCAGATCGGCGATGTAGGTGCGCAATTCCTGGTAATTCATCTCCGAACTTTGGCGTACTTCTTTCTTGAAATAACCGGGCGGCTCAATCAGAGTGGGGAAGGTTTCGGCGTCGAATTGATGGAAGCCCAGCACTGCCGAACCATGGAAGGTGCGCGCCCAGCCTTGCTCGTAGACCCACTTATGCAGCTCTTCGGACCAGCGGGCGCGCGAGGCGTGGACACGGCCCGTCAACTCGAACGATTGAGGATCGAACTGGAAGGCAGTGATATTGGCAAACGTGTTCTGGTCGGGATCAAAAAACTCATAGTAGTAAATGGTGTTGTGCTCGCCAAAGATCCACTTGCGGTCAGGACGAAGATAGGTCTGCGCTGGCTTTCCCTTGATCTGGTTGCGGAGCGTCTCCTGGCGCTGATTGGCTGCCGGGATATAGAGCTGGTCGAAGAAAAACAGGCCGGTGCTGATGGTGGCGGCAATCACGAAGATAGGGAAGATCACGCGGTAGATGCTGGTGCCGGTGGCCTTCATCGCGGTAATCTCGTTGGTCTTCTGCAGCAGTCCGATGGTGGTTAGAACCGCCAACAGCACGCTGAGCGGAGCCATGACGTAGATCATCGACGGAGTTACGTTGAGCAGGTATTGCCCAACCATGATCATCGGAATGCGATTGCGCACAATGTCGCCGAGCAGTTCAAAGAAGGTGAAGACCAGGGTCAAGAGAATGAATGAGACCAGGATCATGCCAAGATACATGGCGAAGTCGCGCAGGATCAGTTCATCGAGCAGCTGCGGATAACGCAGGCTGAGGCGTCTTACGGAGCAAGATCCAGCCGGGCCGTTCTTGGTGCGCGCGCCGGCGGGCGCCAGCGCTACTCCGGCAGTAAAGCGCGTACGAATCGCAGCAACAATCGCATCCCAGGCGCCACCGAGCGATCCAAGATCGATCACCGACCGTTCCACGCGATAAAGCAGCACCACTCCGGCAATAAGGAACAGGAAATTTGCGGCCCATACGCCGACGCCCGGTGGAATTCTGCCGCCGCGCCCCAGGGAGATACCTGTTAACGAAACAAAATAGTAGAGAAATACGAGCACGATGGTGAGCACGAACCCCATGCTCTTACCGCCTTTTTTCGACGACAGGCCAAGCGGGATTCCAACCAGAGCGAGTACCAGGCACGAAGTGGGCAGAGCGAGACGGCGGTGGAACTCAACCAGATACCATCGCGCCCGCACCGCGGGTGTGTCCTGGGGATTGCGCGGCTTGCCTGTATCCACCTCCGGATGGTGGCCGCGGTACCAAAGTTCGGCGGTGCTCATCTCCCCGACCGGCACCAAATCCTGTTTGGCTTCGTCCGGAGGAGGAAGCGCAATCGGCAGGTCGGTTTGCGCGAAGGTGGAGATTTCATACTGATCCGGGTTCTGGGGCTGCACCACTTGTTGCGAGCCGTGCTCCAGGTGCATATGGAGAGAGTTGGCACCTTCGGCCATGATCAGGCCATTTCGCGCCAGCGTAATCTTAGGGGCGGAAGGGTCGGTCACATCGGCCAGGAAGACGCCACGCCACTCGGAGGCATTGGAGCCGGAGCGCACATCTTCGACATAGAGCACAATGTTCTTGAAGTCTTCGTAGAAGACCCGCGGCTGAATCTCAAAGGACGCCTGCGAAGTCTTGAGCTTGTCCTCCAATCTGGACAGGGCGGCCGAGGACATGGGGGCGAGCCAGACGCCGTTAACCAGTGCCAGCAACCACGTGGCGACAGCAAAAATGGCGATGACGCGGACAAACATCCAGGCACCCAGCCCACTGGCACGCATCGCGGTGACTTCGCTGTCGGCGGCCAGGCGGCTGAGGCCGATCAGGATTCCGACCAGCAGACCCATGGGAATGGTGATGGTGAAGGCTACAGGCAGGGTAAGGAAAAAGATCTCGGCAACGCTGGGCAAGGGGGCACTGTTGCGAACGACAATTTCCAGCAGCCGTCCCAAGTCCCGCATGAAAATGACGAAGGTGAACAGGGAAACGCCGATGGCGGCGTGCTGCACAACTTCGCTAAGTATGTAGCGGGTAAAAATCTTCACGGCGCAACCGGGCCAGACCCTTTATTGAGACTCTAGTACTTCTGGTACTTTCGAGAGTCTAGCATGGCCGCAATGCCTCCGGGCTGCTATCCTAGTCAGGTTCAATAACAGGTTCTTTCCGGACCCTTATTTTCAATGGCCAAAGGCAAACTTCGACTTCTGCTTCTCTGGCACATGCACCAGCCCTTCTACAAGGACCTGGTCAGCGGTGAGTACCGCCTGCCCTGGGTGCGTCTGCACGCGCTCAAGGATTACTACGGCATGGTGAAGCTGCTGGAGGAGTTTCCGCAGGTTCACCAGAATTTTAATATTGTGCCCTCTCTGATCGCCCAGATCGAAGATTATAATTCCGGAATTTTCAAGGACCCGTTCTGGGACGTAGCAGCCAAGCCGGTCTCGGAACTCAGCTTGGAGGAACGATACTTCGCGCTGACCTATTTGTTCCAGGCGCATGGGGAGCGGATGATCGGGCGCTACCCGCGCTATCGCCGTCTCTGGGAGCAGGTGCGCGCGGCTGGGCCGGACCCGGCCAACGCGGCCATCCTCTTCTCCGATCGCGACTACCGCGACTTGCAGGTGCTCTCGCAAATTGCGTGGTTTGACGAGTACTACCTCGAAGATCCGGCGGTGAAGGCACTGATCGAAAAAGGGCAGGGCTTTAGCGAGGAAGATCAGCGCTTTATCATGAGCAAGCAGCACGAGATTCTCAAGAGCGTGCTGCCCGCCTATCGCGATGCGGCCTTGCGCGGCTCCATCGAGTTGTCAGCCACTCCGTATTACCATCCGATTCTTCCGCTGGTCTGCGACACCAATGCGGGCCGCGAGTCGGTTCCCGGACTGCCTCTGCCGAGCGAGCGTTTCCAACGTCCGGATGACGCGGAGGAGCAGATTCGTCGCGCCCTCGATTTGCACCAGCGCACCTTCGGTGTACGTCCGGTGGGGATGTGGCCGAGTGAAGGCGCTGTCTCCGATGAAGCCGTGGGTATTGCGGCGCAGCTAGGAGTGCAGTGGATGGCGACGGACGAAGGCGTGCTGGGACGAAGCCTGAATCACGAGATGAGCCGTGATACCGAGGGTTATCTCGACCAGAGCAGCGCCGAAAAGCTCTACAACATCTACCGCTGGGAGCGCGAAAGCCAGACGATGAACATGGTCTTCCGCGATCACCGGATCAGCGATTTACTCGGCTTTACCTATTCCGGGATGGGCGCTTCGGAGGCTGCCGAACATCTGCTGAACAACATAAAACTCGCCGCCTCGCCACTGATTGATTCCGGGCGCGACGCCGTGCTCTCGATCATTCTGGATGGGGAGAACGCGTGGGAGAGCTATGACGGCAACGGCCGTGACTTCCTGCGTAGGTTCTACGACAGCCTGCAGAAAGAGCCGCAAATCGAGCCGGTCACGATCTCCGAGGCGATTGGCCGGCATCGGCCGGAGAACTTCGGCAAACTCCGAGGCCTGGTTCCAGGCTCCTGGATCAATGCGAATTTCAACGTTTGGATCGGCGCGCCGGAGGACAACAAGGCATGGGACTATTTGAGCCAGGCACGCGACTTTTACGACGAAAATGCAAGCCACGTCCGCGACGATCAGCGCAATTTGGCGTACGAAGAGTTGCTGATTGCCGAAGGTAGCGACTGGAACTGGTGGTACGGTCCCGAGCATCACTCGGCCAATGATCGCGACTTTGACGAGTTATACCGCAAGCATCTTTCCAACGTATACACCGCACTGGGCGGAGTTCCGCCCGATCACTTGGCGCGGCCGATTTCAGGTGTCCTGCCCCGCTCCGTGTTCGTACCGCAAACCGCCTATCTGCGCCCAGTGATCGACGGGCAGGTGAGCAGCTACTTTGACTGGATGGGTGCGGCTATGTTCTCCAGCGACCATCGTAGCGGCAGCATGCATGGAAAACTCTTCGTACTTGAGGCTCTGTACGCCGGCATCGATGAAGAACACCTGTATGTTCGCCTCGATTTTGCCTCTACGCTGCCTGAGGGCGAGACGACGGCCACGCTGCATCTTGCACTGCGCGACGGCGAGCAGAGGATGGGGAATTTCCGTCTGGAGGTGGAACTCGCGCAGGGACAGATCACCGGTTGGACGCTACGCGATGAGGCTAAGGCTACGGTCGCGTCTCAGCGCAACCCCAATGGCGTCGAAGCTGCTTTCGGAAAGATACTCGAGGTAAAGCTGCCGATGGTGCTTCTGGGCGCGGAACAGGGACACACTTTTAACCTTCGCTTCGTCCTTTACCGGAACAATATGCCGATTGACGCGCTGCCCCAGGAAGGTTCACTGGAAATCCAGGTTGCGCCGGAAGAAGTGCTGGTCGAGATCGCCTATCAGGCGCAGTAGAGGCTACTCAACGATTACCCGACTGCCCGCAATCCTAGCCTAATTCCAGGCCTGCGGGCTGCGATTCTCGTATGAAGTATGCAATCTTACGAAAAAATTATCTCGCATCCGCAACTCTGGGCAGAGCGCGGTGTTCTCTCAACCGCAATCAGCAGCTCTGATCTGCCGGTAGCGCAGCTCAGAATGGCTCCATCGTTTCGCCGTACCCGCGACATATTCAATAACTTCCGTATTTTAGAAGCACTTGCCGCATATCCGACGACGGTCACAAAAAGGGAGCACGAAGATGAACGTTCGGTTTATTCGAAATCTTGCCGGGATGGGAATCACTGCCGCGCTGTTATGCTCGATTGGCTGCGGCGGCGGTTCCTCTTCTTCCTCCAACTCAACGGCTACAGCCGCCAGTACCACGGGAACTGTCCATGTCATGGTTAGCGATGATGCGACCGATGACTGGGCAACAATCGGGGTAAAGGTACTCAGTGTCTCGCTGATTCCGCAGGGCGGGGGATCACCCGTGGTGGTTTACACCGCACCTTCCACTCCGCCTATGATCAACCTGGTACAACTCGATCAGCTCGGCGAGATCATCGGCAACGCCCAGGTTCCTATCGGGACCTACACCAGCGTGCAGCTTACGCTGGGTGCCAACAACAACGGAACGACCTGTGACGTGTCGCTGGTTGCTTCCGGAGATCCCGAGACTGGTTTCGACGTTCCCGCAGGCACCACTGTGCCCTGCAGCCAGATCGTGATCGCCGGTGCACAGGGAACGACGGTTCCACTGACCTTGAATCTGGCGACTCCGCTCACGGTCACCAGTGCGAGCACCAATGCCCTCGATCTTGAGTTTGATCTGAAGCACCCGGCGCTTATCGTGGAACACGATGCACCGAGTGCAACCACTCCGATATTCTGGACGGTGAACTTCAACGGGCCGGTGCGTCATCACCCTCGTCCCGACCTCACCAAAGTCCTGCTGCGGCACATCTACGGGCAGGTGGCTACGGTTGCCAGCGATGGAAGCTCTCTGACCATTGATAGGGCTTTCCCGGTGCATCCGATTACCAGTCCGGAGACGGCGACCGTCGGCACGACCGCTTTGCCGATTCTCCCCGACGCGGCCAACGGCACCCTTGTTTATAATCTTGACGGCACAACCCCAGACACTCCGGTTACGGTCACCAGCTTCCAGAGCCTGATATCGACGCTGCCCACGCAGTACGTACGTATCGCGGCGCGTTATCAACAGAATGGAACCCTGGTTGCCACGCGTATCTATTCCAGTGCCACGTTCAATACGGTGTGGAAGAATCCGGAAGGTCATGTGCTGCACGTCAACACCAACACCGACGTAATGCATGTGACCACCGAAGATGGCAAAGCCACTGCCATCGCCATTGGACCGAACACCAACTTCTACTACCAGTCGAGCAACACGCCGATTACGCCGGGCGGCACCACGTTCTTTGAAGGCAAGACCCCAGGCGGCCTGCCCAACATCGCGCGCGGATTCAAGGTGAATGCGACCATTGATCCGCTGTCGACCGCCACGCCTCCCGTGGCACTGTCGGTGGAAATCGACGTCGCACGTTACGGTGGCGTGATTACCTCACCAACCAGCACGGGCTTCAACTACAACCGCGTTTTCCCCATGGCTGACGGACGTGGCGGCGCTGACAACTACTCCGGCACCCTCGACTACATTTCCAGCAGCAGCGCGAACACCGACCAGGCGGGCAACGCAATCACCGGCTTCTACTGGTGGGACTTTGCTTACCCGACGCTGGCCGATACGAGCCTCCACACCACCAATGGTCCGATTCCAGATTTTGTGGCTGCAACCGAAGGCTCTACAAATTTCGGCGGAGTTGTGGGCCCCGTCGCCGGAGTTGTGGGACCGCTGAAAGCTGTGGGCTTGAGCAACGCGACGTGGAACGATCCTGCGGCTTCCGATACCTGGGCTGCCGATTGGGCAGTGCTGTTGCCGGCACCTGCGCCTCTGGGTCTGATCACCACCGCGTTCTCCACGACCAGCGATAGCTTTGCCTTCACCGTGCCGCTGCCAATTGCTGCTCCAACCGGCACTGCGGCAGCACAGGCGGTGACGGTGGATCTGTCCGTCACCAGCGGCAGCGCCACCTTGGTGTATCAGGTGGATCGCCAGGGCAACAAGATCACAATCACTCCGCAGGACATCAGCAATGGAACTACGCTGACGACTGTGGCTGGAAACTTGACGGTGGGTGTTCCGGTGAAGGTCTTCGGCGTGCCTCAGGCCGACGGCAGCATCAAGGCGTACGCGTTGTTCTATTACACAAACACCGTCTCGACCAAGTAGTCCTGGTTCGGATGAGTATTTCGACCTGCACCGCCGCTCTCCGGAGCGGCGGTTTTTCGCTTATAGTGTCTCTCTCGCAGAGCCCGTTCCCGCCGCGAAGGGCCACCGGCGCTTTCGCAGCGAGAGCAGAAGAAATGCCGCCACGCCCAGACCTGCAAACAACAGTCCACGCCCCACCAACGGAAGCTTATCCAGCAACACCAGCGAAAATCCCGCCACCGTGATCAGCACCGGCAGGGGATACATCCACATGCGGAAAGGCCGGGGCTGCGCGGGATTGGTGATGCGCCACACTACCGCACCCACTGCCTGCAAGAGGAAAAGCAGCAGGACGCGGATCACCACCAGGGCGCTGACCAGGTCACGAAGCTGAAATACGCAAAACAGGCAGGCGAGGCCGCCGAGCAGCAACACACTTGCAGTAGGGAAGTGATCGCGCGGGTGAACACGCTGAAAGATGGCGAAAAAATTTCCATCGCGCGCTGCGGCAAAGGGAATCCGCGAGTAGCCGGCGAGCAGGGAGAAGACCGAGGCGAATGCCGTCCAGATCACCATGAGCGCGACCAGCGTGCCGGCCCAGCGTCCGTACACCAGTTCGGCGGCCCGTGCCACCACAAAATTCTGCGCGGTGCTGCCGGCCATCGCGGCGATATCGCGCGCGGGCATTACCCCCAGCACGCTGACATTCATGGCGATGTAAAGGCAGGCGACCGCGGCGATCGAAAGCAGCATTGAGCGCGGAATTGTCTTGTGCGGCTCTACAACTTCTTCGCCGAGGAAGCAGATGTTGTAGTAGCCCCAGTAATCATAGAGCGCGATGAGCAGCGCGCCGGCAAATGCTCCGCTGAAACCTGAGGCAGGCAGCGTGGTCCAGCCGGGCGGAAACGCAATGCTGGAGCGGAAGTGCGAGAGCCCAAGATAGATGACGAATCCCAAGGTGGCGAGCACACCCACCCAGAGAAACTTTGAGATGCGTCCTACCCCGCCGATGCGCCGGTAAACCAGGAATGTGGCGAAAGCAGCGGCCAGCATCGCCAGTATTGTTGCGCCGGAGATTTCCAGCGTCAGCCTCACGGTGCCGAGCAGTGGAAAGGCAATCGTCGAGCGGTAGAAGAGTTTTCCCAAGGCGGGCGCGACATAGGCGGCGTAGCCAGCCAGTCCGATGCATCCTGTCGCCATCGAGACCGGCGCGCTGAAAATCAACTGAAAGACAAATAGGAATGAGAGCAACCGTCCCATCTTGTGTGGGCCGTAAATCTGCTTCAGGTACTCATACGATCCGCCCGCGCGGGGCATGGCCGCACCCAGTTCGGCCCAGATCAATCCGTCCGAGAGCGCCAGCACCGCGCCTGCAATCCATCCGTAGATCGCCAGTGGGCCGTGCATGGCGGCAACCATCAGCGGCAGGGTTGTGAACGGTCCCACGCCGATCATGTCCACCATATTGAGTGCTGTCGCCGGCAGCAAGGTCAGTCCGCGCACCAGTCCGGAATTGCCGTTCGCCGCGCTGGAGGTGCCGTGCTGTGGGCTCGTCTGCATTGCCTAGAATATATAGGCTGACGCGCTGCGGACCAAACCGGAGTTGCTGCTCTTCCTTTTGGGCATCGCTTGCAACTACACTCAGACTCGCGTCTCATCTCACCTTGTTTCGGAGCGCGCCATGAAGAACCTGTCTGCAATCCTCCTCCGCACCTCTGTACTGTTTCTCCTGCTCATTGGCTTTGCCGTCGCGCAGCCTCCCACGACTTCTGCGCCCCCGCCGGTGCGCGCCTTGATTGTGGTGGCGCATCCGGATGATGAATCCTGCTTCGCCGCCACGGTTTACGAAATCACCCACAACCTCGGCGGCACGGTCGATCAACTGGTGATCACCAATGGCGAGGGCGGGTATCGCTACTCGCTGCTGGCGGAATCCTACTACGGAGTTGCGCTCACCGATGAGGCTGTCGGGCGCGCCGCTCTGCCTGAGATTCGCAAGCGCGAGCTCCTCGAAGCCGGACACATTCTGGGCATTGCCAATCACTTCTTTCTCGATCAGCGCGATGTTCGCTACACGCAGGACATCGACGAAGTTCTCGGCGAACACTGGCGTCCGGGCGTGGTGCTTCCCGAGGTCGAGCACCGCATTGCCGCAGGCCACTATGACTTTGTATTCGCGCTTTTTCCCTCGCCGGAGACTCATGGCGGACATAAGGCCGCAACCATAACCGCTCTCAACGCGGTGCAGCAAACGGCGGAGCGCAAGCCCGTGGTTCTTGCCTGCCAGGACAGCCGCAGTGGCGATCCGACGCCGCTATCTTGGAAGGGCTTTCAGAGCGCGCAGCATCCCTTCACCGTGCTGCCGCAGGTCTTCTCCACGGATCGCACCGTGAAGTTCGGTTTCAAAAACGCGCTTGATTACCAGATCATCGTGAATTGGGTAATAGCCGCCCAAAAATCGCAGGGACTATTCCAAACCGGCGTGAACCGTGCGGATCGAGAAGAGTTCGTGATTCTGGAGAGCGGCGCCGCCGATGAGACCTCACGCACCAATGCGCTTTTTCATGCATTGACCGGGCAGGCCCCGCATCCCAAAGGCGTCGAAGTATGCAAGCCTTGACGGGCACGAACGGCGCCAACTTCGGGCGGATACGAGATGCGAACGATCTTTGCGGCTAGCGCGGATCGCCTTCACCGGGAGCCAGAAAGAGGTTCTCCTCAAGCCCGTGCTGGCGCGTGTACAACTCGTAGTATCGTCCCTCATGCAGCATTAACTTGGAGTGAGTGCCGCGCTCCACGATGCGGCCGGCTTCGACCACCAGAATCTGAGTGGCGCGCCGGATGGTCGAAAGCCGATGGGCGATGACGAAGGTGGTGCGTCCGCGCATCAGGTAGGCGAGGCCGCTCTGAATGATGGCTTCCGACTCGGAGTCGAGACTGGAGGTTGCTTCGTCAAGGATCAAAATGCGAGGATCGGCCAGGATTGCGCGGGCGATGGAAAGGCGCTGCCGTTGTCCACCGCTCAGCTTTACGCCACGCTCGCCAATGATGGTTTCGTAGCCGTCCGGTAAATTCTCGGCGTACTCATCGACCCGCGCGATGCGGCAAGCCTCCAGGATTTGCTGCGCGCTCGCGTGGGGTCGGGAGAAGGCGACATTCTCGCGAATCGTTCCGTCAAAGAGAAATGAGTCCTGCAGCACCACTCCGAGCTGGCTGCGGTAGCTATCCAGCCGCACCGTGGAGAGGTCCGCGCCATCCACCAGCACCTGACCACTTTGCGGCGTATGAAAGGCTGCCAGTAGCGAGATGATCGTCGATTTGCCTGAGCCGGAGGAGCCCACCAGAGCGGTCAACGTACCGGGCGAGGCCTCAAAACTGATCTCGTGCAGTACGGGTTTGCCGGGCACGTATCCAAAAGTCACATCGCGGAACTCGACCTCTCCCACGATTCTGCCGAGGCGCAGCGTGCGCTTCGGGTCCTCATCCTCCGGGTGCTCGTTGAGTACCTCGCGAGTGCGCTCCAGCCCCGCCAATGCTTCGGTAATCTGGGTTCCGATCCCCACCACCTGAAAGAGCGGCGCGGCGAGATATCCGAGAAACATGGTGTAGGTAAAGAAACCGCCCAGGGTGAGCTGGTGAGCCAGAATCTGCCGCGCACCCATGAACATTACAATTGCTCCCACCATGCCCATCAGCATGGCGGAGGACAGCCCAAGCAGCGATGTGGCCGTCAGCGTCCGGAAGACGTTCTGCAAAAGCCGCTCAATTCCGATGGCGAAGACTTCATGTTCGCGCGCTTCCGCGTGGTATCCCTTGACCACGCGCACTCCGCCCAGCGACTCGGTTAGCCTTCCGGTGACCTCGGCATTGATCTTGCCACGCTCGCGGAAGATTGGCCGGATGGTCTGAAAGGCTTTACGCAGAGCCACGCCAAAGACGAGCAGGAAGCCAAAGGCAATCGCAGTCATGACCGGGCTGATGCGCACCAGCACGACGAAGGCTATGACCGCCGTCAGCAGTCCACCGGCAAAGTCAATCAGTCCGGTCCCGATCAGGTTGCGCACGCCTTCCACGTCAGTCATGATGCGCGAGACCAGCGTGCCCACCTTGGTTGAATCGAAGTACTGCAGGGGCAGCCGTCCGACATGCTCCTGCACCCGGCTGCGCAGCTCGGCAATCAGCTGTTGCGCAGCCTTGGAGAGCGTTTGGGTGAGTGCGAATGACGTCAATCCCTGGACTAAGGTGGACAGCAGTACCACGCCTACCAGCGGCATCAGCAGGCTGACGTGACGCTTCCCGATTACGTCGTCCACCAGAAATTTTGTCGATGCCGGAAGCACCAGTCCGGAAACGCGGTTAATCACCATCAGGAGAAGTCCCAGGGCCAGCAGTAGGCGACGGGGACGAATCAGCTCCCAAACTTCAGGCAGCGCTTTGAACACCGAGATCGGAGGACCAGTGTGGGGTTCGGAGTTGGTTCTAAAATGCACCTGTGTATTGTCTCACCCAGAGCCGCGCTCCCTGGCAGGTGAACGCAGACGTGCAAAAGGCCCGCCGTAAAGCGGGCCTCTGCTGCCTTGCGAGTAACTACTATGTGCTTGGGACTGCCGGGGCCGCCTCAGTGTGAGTCTCCGCCGGCTTGGGTGCTTCCGCTTTCGGTGCTTCTGCGGGCACTTCCAGGTCCAAACGAGTCAGGTGAGGGAAGACCGGAGTCACTTCGAGCGGCATCTTTTCACGCGCGGTCAATAATTGCACCGGTTTATTGGTGTTGATCTCAATGCGATTGTTCCAGGGGTCGACCTTGATGCGGCCACCGAGTGGAAGCGCCGCGATCTGCGTCACTTTCTTCGGTTCAAGCTTGGGAGCCGTTTTGGTCAACTCCTGCAAGCGCAGTGCGCCCATGGTACCGTTGGTCAACGAGTTGCCCATCTCATGAGAGTGGATCAGATGGGGTAGAGCCTGACGGCGGGCGTCCACCTGGCGCAGGAACAGACCAACTGATTCCAGTTTGTCGTGATAAGGCGAGCTTTGCAGCAGGGCCAGAGCCTTCGTGTCCGCCTCACTTTCCTCTTCCAGCGTGCGGGTAAAATGCAAGCGGCTCAAAACCTGCTCGTCGGAGACAATGGAGCGGTCCTTGAACGCAAAGGTAGTGTCCGTGGGGTGACCGAGCACGATGTGCGCCAGTTCGTGGGCAAGCACCGATGCCAGGGTCGCCTCATCCGGCAGAACATCCAGCATACCGCGGCTGACGAAGATCGTATGGCCCATGCTGAAGCTCTCTACCGGAGAGGTCAGCAGGACGCGGCAACGAACTTCCGGCTGGATGTCGAGGTTATTCGTGATCTCCAGGTTATTGATGACGGTGTTGAGAACCTTATCCACGTCGCCGGTTCGGGCCAGCAGACCGCCTTGCTCCAGACGCTCCACTACGTTGTCTTCGGCCTGCCGCTGCCAGGCGCGCTGGGCCGCTACGGGAGAAAGATCCTGCGCCTTGTCGCTGTTGTCTTTCACGGCACTCTCGTCGTCCACCAACACCTCGGTGAACTCGTTTTCGGCGTGGCCTTTGCCCACGTTGTAGCCCCAGATTCTGGTTTCGGCCTTGTAGCTTCCGCCGCGAACCTTCGCGCCCGGAGTGTCGCGGTCTTCGCTATACACATAAGCCGGCAGCCAGATACCCGGCCGCATGTTCAGGCGCCAAGTGTCAAAGTGCAGATATTGTCCGTGCTTGGCCGCGGAGAAGGTGCCGTTGAAGCGGACGATATTGAGATCCCGGTCCTCAACCCAGACTCTTCCCTGGAAACGGCCTACTCCAGAATGCGGCTTCGGGGTTACGTCAATCACGATGCAGCGCAGATCGCCAAGGAACTCACGCCCCTGGTAGTCGAACGAATAGTGCGCTCGATCCAGTCCGCGCATATCCATCATCATCATCCACGCAAAGCCCTGCGCGGCGAACTCGGATTTGACGCCCTTCACCCCGTGCAAGACACGGTTCAGGAATCCGGGCTCCGGATGGAACGAACTGTCTTCCAAGGTCTTCTTAAATCCAACGCGGGTCAGGAAGTACTGGTCGCCGTATGGTACCAGTCCGAGTTCCTTGTCCGGGCGCATCTGCTGCAGGTAGGTCTCCACCAGTGGAGAATAGCTGCGCAGAGCGTTGGTGTTTTGGGCTTCACGGGCAAGCACGCGATCGACCACGCGGTCGAAGGCTGTGGTTGCCGTGGGGGCGGGCGCGGGCTGTTGTTTTGCAGCAAAGGCGCTGCTGGTGACGGCAAGTACGATTCCTAGCAGCAGATACTTCACTTTTCGTTCCATCTTGGTTCCTCGATCAAGCTCGTCTCATGACAGCTGGAAGACTATGTGTAAGGTTGCGGTGGAATCAATCGGATGACCATCGCGCATTGCCGGGGTGAATTTGACGCCTTGCGCCGCATGCAGCGCGGCTTCATCCAGCCCGTGACCGAGCCCACGTACTACCTTCAGAACGCGAATCTGTCCGTCGGCCGTGAATACTACGTTCAGCAAAACCTCCCCTTCCACCTTAAGCTGGCGAGCTTCGGAGGTATATACGGGAGTAGGCTTACTTTGAATTGAAACCGGAGTTGAACTCGCCAGTGTCTTCACCACACGTGGCGTAGCCGTGGCCGGGGCAGCCGTCGCAGTTACAAAGGCCGTGGTCTGGATACGGCCCTGACCGGCGCTTCCTCCGCGTCCGCCGCCGCCCTGCACCGCGACGCCATTGCCGAACCCTGCACTGGCAACGGTTCCGCGAACGCCCGAGGTGCCGCCGCTTCCATTGCCCTGGCCGCCACCGGCAGGAAGATCGAACGAACCTACCGTGGCGATATTCGAGCGGTTGCTGCCGTGTCCGTTCAGCGGTACCCCATTCGGATCACCGAATCCGCCGGTCTGCACTTTGGCTGGAGCCATCTTCTGCAGCGTCGGAGCCGCTGAACTTCCACCGAAGGTATTGGTGGCAATAATCCTGCTTGTGGCCTTAGGTCCAGGGAGAGCGCTCAATGCCTTGGAATCGAATTTCGGCGCGGCGACGGCAACAAGTTGAGGCTGAGGAACTTCGGCAATCCTGACCTGCTGCATGCGCTGCGGCTGATGAACCTGCAGTACCGGAACCTGAATCTTTGCAACAACTGGCACGGCAATGCGCTCGGGCTCAGTCCTGATTACCCGCCGGATCTTTGCCTGCACGGTCGGCGCAGAGTTCAGCTCAGGGGCCACCAGATCCACGTACTTCGCCGACACCGGCCCGATCTTGGGAGCTGCGACCGTGAAGGCCAACAGTGCTGCCACCGCAATTGCCTGCACAGTGTAGCTAGCCGCGAAAACTCCCCAGCGCTTCTCCTCTGGCTGGCTCCGTAGATCCAAGAACAAAGGCCTAGAGTTTTCGACTCGCCGTTCCACGTAGGTGCTCATCCTATTCCCCGATTTTTTGAATGCTGGGTAAACGCGGTGCTCACAACAGGACTAAGAGATGCAGCCTAACTTTTTTCGAAGTAGGATACCTCTTATTAATCAAAATTGAGAGTAGCCGCGATTTGTATTGCAAAGTTTACGTACGTACAGCCTAAATCCTTAGTCCGGCCACCAGGCTCTGCCTAGTACCCAGTCAGTACCTAATAATCCCAAAATAGGTAGCGATTCATTTACTGAAAATACAGCAAACATTGCATCCCGAAGGTCGGGTGCGTTCAAGGAATCATGCGGCTTCCGCTGAAATGGGTCAAGTTACCAGAGTTGTACTGCTCCCAGCTTTTGCATTACTCCCCGATTACCTTGATGAGGACTCGTTTATTGCGACGGCCATCAAATTCGGCATAGAACACTCTCTGCCAAGGCCCCAGGTCTAATTTTCCCGCCGTAACCGGGACAATCACCTGGTGGTGTACCAGCATGGATTTCAGATGTGCATCTCCGTTGCTTTCACCCGTCTGATGATGTTTGTATGCCGGGTTTCGAGGTGCCAGGGTTTCGAGCCACTGGTCAATGTCTTCAATCAATCCCTCCTCGTTATCGTTGACATAGATTCCAGCGGTAATGTGCATGGCCGACACCAGGGCAAGGCCATCCTGGATGCCGCTTTGCCGCACAATCTTTTCCACCTGGGGAGTGATATGCACGTACTCGTGCTCGTGGCGAGTGTTGAAGGTCAGATATTCAGTATGCGTTTTCATGCCAGAGAGTTTAAAGCAGAACCATGAATCCAGTTCCGGCGAACGGATGCCGAGCAGTTATAATGCCTCGCAATGAGCGAACAGGACGAACTTCGCGCGCTGCGTGACCTGGTGGCGCAACTCACCGGGCGCGTCTACCGCCTTGAGCAGTTGATGCACGCTCCATCGTCTCCCTCCCCGTCCGCAAAGCTCGCTCCCGAACCCGGTCCACCGGCGCCGGCGTTAGAGGCACCCTCGACCATTTCCACGCCTGCTCCAGAGCTCCGCGTCGCACCCGTTACAACGCCGCCGGACTCACTCGAGCGTCGCATCGGTTCACAATGGCTCAACCGGGTCGGCGTCGTCGCCGTACTCGTCGGAGTCTCCTACTTTCTCAAACTTGCCTTCGACAATGGATGGATTGGCCCGGGTCTGCGGGTACTCATTGGGCTAATCGCCGGAGTGGGCCTGTGCTGGTGGAGCGAGCGCTTCCGCCGCCCCAACTCGCTGGCGTTTTCCTATTCCTTGAAAGCCGTGGGAGTCGGCACTCTCTATCTTTCGCTCTGGGCTTCGTTCCAGCTCTACCACCTGATTCCCGGAGTCATCGCCTTCCTGGCGATGATGCTGGTCACGGCGGCCACGGCTGGGTTCTCGATTGTGCAGGATGCTGAACTGTTGGCCGGACTCGCGCTGCTCGGTGGCCTTCTGACTCCGATCCTTTGCGGGACTCAAGAGAACCATGAAGCCACGTTGTTTGCCTACCTCCTGCTGCTCTCCTTCGGAGCGTTCCTCCTGCAGCGGGTCAAGCCCTGGCCGCGCATTCTCTTCGGAGCCTTCGTCGGCAGCTTTCTGCTGGGTGCGGCGTGGTTTAATCGCTATTACAGCGATGACCAGTTTGCCGAATCGCTGCTGTTATTCACCTTGCTCTTTGCACTTTTTGCCCTGGCACCGCTTTACGCCATGCTCGAGCCGGAGCGTGACCGCACCAGCCGGCAGACCGGATTGCTGCTCGCAATTTTCAACGCCGCAGCCTATTTCTCCGCCGTCTATTCGCTATTGGAGACCTCGGGAAGTTCCGTCCAATCGCGGGCTTCGGCGTATGCCCTCGGACTTGCCCTCGTGTACGCGGCGCTTGCGGTCGCCATCGACCGGCGTGTCGCCGAGCGCCCCGGAGTCGAACGCCTTCTGCCCGTCGCGCATTACGGGATCGCGGTCGCGTTTCTCACCATTGCGATTCCGCTCAGATTGCATGAGCACTGGATTACGTTGGCCTGGTTGCTGGAAGCCGCGCTGGTTTTCTGGGTGGGAGCCAGCACGGGCCGCCGCCTGGTGAAGCTCTTCGCCACCGTGGTCTTTGTTCTCGGCCTGCTTCGCCTGCTTACGCTCGATCTCGACCACTGGGGGGTGCAGCCGCCGATCTTCAACCCACGCTTTGCGACCCTGGCCGTCGCCATTGCCGTGCTGCTCTGGATGATCTATCTCGACTATCGCTCCACAAATCGTCTATCCGGCAGTACCGCCATGGGGGTCGCCGTGGTGGTAGTGAATCTCCTGGCCCTGTTCGCCATCGGAATGGAGATTCACGACACCTTTGAACTTCGCCGGAGACTTTTGTACGCCATCCCTGAGGCTGAGCACTCGCTGCAAATCCTCTGCAGCTTTTCCTATTCGGCGATGATTATGCTCTATGGCGCGGGGCTGATGTGGCTGGGCTTTGCGCGCCGGTCGGCACTGCTGCGCTGGCAGGCAATTTTGTTGATAGCCGCTACCATCGTAAAGGTCTTTTTCTTTGACGTCTGGGGCCTCGATCACGGCTGGCGCGTCCTCAGCTTCATAATCTTGGGCGCTCTTCTGCTAGCGGTTTCCTATGCCTACCAGCGCGACTGGATTGGCCTGCAACGCCCACGGCAGTCTGCTCGTCAGTGACGATGGCGGCGAGGTAGTCTGGCGGGTGAGCTACGGAGGAAAATAGCGCGCAAAGCAGAAGGCGCGGAGCGATCCGCGCCTGACCTTGACCCTGCTAACTGTCCATCTCGGAGATCCACTCCGGAGGCTTCAGGATTTCTCTCGGTTTCGGACCGTCCGCCGGACCTACGATCCCGTCGCGCTCCATCAGGTCGATCAGGTGGGCGGCGCGTCCGTAACCAACGCGTAGGCGGCGTTGGATCAGAGACGTGGACGCCTTGCCAAACTCGAAGACCAGCCGTACCGCATCGTTGAAGAGCGGATCGTTGTCGTCGCTGTCGCCTTCCAGTCCGCCGTCATCCTTCACACTGTTGCCGTCTTCCTTGGGAGCCGCCAGGAAGCCATGTTCGTACTCGGCCGTGGCCTGGGCCTTCCAGAATTCAACCGTGGAGGCAATTTCCTTTTCGGTAACATACGGCGCGTGCGTGCGCAGTACGCGCGATGAGCCGCTCGGCAGGTAAAGCATGTCACCGCGTCCCAGCAGGCACTCTGCGCCGTTGGCATCCAGAATCGTACGGGAGTCAATCTTGGTTGCCACCCGGAACGACATTCGCGCCGGAAAATTCGCCTTGATCAATCCGGTGATGACATCGACGGAAGGCCGCTGGGTCGCAAGGACCAGGTGAATTCCTATGGCGCGCGCCATCTGCGCCAGCCGCGTAATCGATTCTTCGACGTTGGCACCATCCACCATCATCAGGTCGGCCAACTCGTCCACGATGATGACAATGTAGGGCAGCGGCTTTTCTTCCGTACCATCCTCAAACAACGATCGCGTGTAGCCCTCTTCGAAGAGCCGGTTGTACTGGTCGATGTTGCGCACACCCTTTTGCGCCAGCAGCTTCAAACGATGCTCCATCTCACGCACCGCATTGCGCAGCGCGTTGCTGGCCAGCTTGGGTTCGCTGATGATCGGAGTATAGAGGTGTGGCACGCCGTCGTAGTTGGTCAGCTCCACTCGCTTCGGGTCCACCAGGATCAAGCGCACCTGGTCGGGTGTGCTCTTGTAGAGCAGCGACATGATGAACGCATTGATTGCCACCGACTTGCCGCTGCCGGTCGATCCGGCGATCAGCAAGTGCGGCATGGAGTTCATCTCCGTGGACATCAGGCGCCCGTTGATGTCTTTGCCCAGGGCGATGGTGAGCTTTGATTTGGAGGCAAGAAATTCCGGGCTCTCCACCACTTCGCGCAGCCAGATGGTCTCGCGCTTCTCGTTCGGAACCTGGATGCCGACGGTGGATTTTCCCGCGACCCGCTCGATCAGAATGCTCTCGGCGCGCATGGCAAGGCAGAGGTCATCCTGCAAGCTGACGATGCGGCTATACTTTATTCCCGCATCCGGCTTGAATTCGAAGGTGGTCACCACCGGACCGGGATTGATCTGCACCACCGAACCCAGCACGCCGAACTCTTCGCACTTGCGGGTCAAGGTTTGCGCCAGTTCCTTCAGCTCCTGCTCGTCGTAAGCCTGCCGCGCCTCGGGACGATGCAGCAAGGTGCTCGATGGCAGCTTCCACGAACCCTGCTGTTTCGGCATCGTGGTGCGTGCCTGGGTGCGTGCCTCATCCGCCCTCACGCCAATCGCAATGCTCCCACGCGCAGCGGTCTCGGCAGCGGCCAGGGGCGGCGCTTCGTATCCGTTCCGCTGCGCCTGCTCTCGTACGGCCTCCGCCTCCATCCGCTCGATTCCCGACAACTCTTGCTCTTCATCGTGCGCTGGTGGACGATAACTAGGCTGCACCTCGCCCTGGTCCACGGACGCCGCGGCTTCGCTGAAAACCTCGGACTCTGCGATGGGCTGCGCCTGAGCTTCGGATGCGATGGGTGCCGTCAGGATCGAAGAGGCAGGCGCAGCATCGCTGCGTGCCGCCTCTTCCGCAAGGCGGACTTTCGCCGCAGCTTCTTCCTGCTTCTCGCGTAGGCGCTGCTTCCTGGCCAGCAGCTTTAGCTCATGAGCCTTGGCCCTCCGCTGCCGCCACTCCTGGAAGCGGTCGCGCAGTGCGTAGAAAAACGTGAAGCGCGTCTGCAGCCAGAGCCGCAGGCTGCTCAAGGAAAACGCCGTCGAGAGATAGAGCGCCGCGGCAATTGCCGCGAAAACGACAATGTAGGCTCCGGTATAGTTCAAGTAATGCAGCAGCAGATCGCCCACCAGGCGGCCCAGCAGCCCCTCGATGGGAATCGCGTGCACCCAGAGTACGGGCCATGGCAGCAGCGCCAGCAGAGCACTGGCAAACGCCATCAGGGCTAGCGCCGCAACGGCTTTCACCACCGGATTTTCAACCTTCCGCGAACGCATCCAGCGTACCGCCAGAAACAGCAGCATCACCGGCAACAGGAAGGCCATCACGCCCGCCGCCTGCAGCAGCATGTCGGCCGAGTAAGCGCCCACCAAGCCAATCCAGTTGTGTGCCGGGCGTCCGGTGGGAGGATTCACCGCCGTATTCAGCGAGCGGTCCAGGGGCGAGTAGGAGGCCAGAGCCAGCAGCATCAGCACTGCGGTTGCAATCAGCAGGATGCCGACCAGCTCATTGAGCCGTTTACTTTGCGTGGGAACAAACAATCGGGAGAGACCTGTCATAGTGGCGTGGAGGACCGCGATCGGGCACACCCATTCTTGCGCGCATCTAGCCGCGCTTTTGCCGTCCGATCAACGCCAGAGCAAGATCATTATGACGCAATCCGGCCCCAAAGCGTACGGCAATCGGCTCAGCAGGTTGATAAGAAGGATTCGCGGCTATTTCACGGCGAACCAGAGGACCGCCGCGCCCAGCACAATCCGGTAGACGGCGAACGGCACAATGAAGATGCTGGTGGCCGCAACGGCCACGCTTTAGAACCCTTGCGTATGTAGATAGAACACCACGATCGAAGCTATTAGGCAGTAGATCCCGAATATGTACCAGCGGCCAGTCTCAAGCCAACTGCTGAGCCACTTCAGCGCGATCATTCCAGCAGCGAAGGAGAAGATCATACCAAGCAGACTCCCCACGAGCGCAGCATGGAGGTCGATAGCCATGCCAGTCGCGGCAGCCGCATGCGATGCCTTTAGCAGGCGCAACAGTTCCACTCCGACCACCGGTGGCGTCAGCACCACCGCCAGTGCAAAGCTAAATTCCTCCGCCCTTTCCTTCACCGCCCCAACCAACATACCGGTCGATATGGTCGAGCCAGATCGGGAAAAGCCACGGAATGGCAGCGCCAGTCCCTGGACAATGCCCATCCATCCAGCCTGACTTAAGGTCAATTGGCTCTCGGAGCTCCCAAGCGAAGCAGAGAATGAATGGCCGGCCTTCAGTTGGCGTTTTTCTAATAGGCCAGCGATTAGAATCACCACGCCCACCGCTGCTAGGGCGGGCGCAATCAGCTCGAGATGGCTGAATAGCAGTTCAATCTCGGCCTTTTCTGCCCCACGGAACAGAGTCTTTTCAATGACCTTCTTAATCGCCTCGCCCACAATCCCGGTGAGCAGCGTGGCCCAGATCAACAACACCGCAAACTGTTTGAAAGCCTTGCCGCCTGAAAAGTACGTCTCCTTCCATTTGTTCCAGAAGAACGCGATCACGGCAAACATGGTTCCGGTGTGCAGCATCACCAGCAGCAGGGTCATCTGGGGCGATGACGGGTTCAGCCCCATAAGCTTTTCGGCGACAACAACATGAGCAGAGCTTGAAACCGGCAGTAATTCGGCAAGCCCCTGTACGATTGCAAGGACAATTACTTTGAGAATGGGCATACCCAAGTCTATCCGAAGTACGTTAACGATTCATCAAGAGGCGCAACTGATCGCGCGGGCTTACTCTACCGCCGTCCCATAGACGGGGACGTTGTTCCGCACCATGTAGAGGAGGCGCTCGGCCTTGGCGTTCCACTCCGGGCTGACGTTCTTTTCAATCGCCTTCTGTGCTACCGCCTCTGCCCGCTTCTGTGCCTCGGGAACCTTATTTGATTGCCCCTCGCCGGTGTAGATCGTTATTACCGAGGCCCAACGATAGGCGGCGTCATAGTACGCCTCGGCGGCTTTCGGAGAGGCTGGATGCTCGTCGGCGTATTTCTCGTACACCTCGGCTTCCTTCTCGGGACACTTCGAGGCGCCCGCCCAATCGCCGCACATCTTATTCTCCAGCAACTCGAAGGCTGCCATGTCCGCCCATTTCGTCCCCGGAAACTTCTTATGCACAAGCCGCATTGCCTGCTCGTCGATCGGCTGCCGGTCCTGAGGATTCATCAACTTATGCGAGGGCCGCGACTGCTGGTCTTCCTTGTCGAGCTGCCATTGGATATCAGCCGCGCGATAGAGTGCCTCACCGGCCAGCGGCGACTTTGGAAACAGATCGAAGACCCGGTAATAGAGCCGCTTGGCGTCGGCCGCAGCGCCCTTGCGTCCGTGGCTGCGGCTGGCCTCGTTTTCGCAGTCGGCCGCTTCGCCAAACAGAATCTGGTCGCCCTTGGGTGTCTGGTCGCTGATGTAGCCTTTTTCCAGTATCCATCCCGTTACATTGCGCTCGCCGGTGGATTCCGGATCGGGATTGTAGGCTGCGTCCATCAGGGTTGCGATCACGTGTACCCAGCCCGGCGTGCGCTCCAGCACCACTGCCTCGCGTCCGCGATCGGTGGTGGCCAGCTTGGCACTGCTCACGTCCGGAGCCACGTAGATCACGGCCTTGCGAATGACCGTCCCGCGCTCGGCGGCCATCGCCGCGGCGCTAAGCAATGAGAGCAGCAGTGTGCTGATCACAACCGCGCGCCGCAACCTGAATCCATTCTTTCCCGCGTCGCTCCGTGCCAGTATCGTCATCGTTCCTCCAGCACCTCTGTCAGGGTGATCATTGCGTGAGTGCGTTGCTAATCGCGCTGGGCTTTCGATGTATCCACCAGATCCAGCATTTCTTTCATCCAGTGGATGAGCCGAAACTTGTCCATTACGGTCGCACCTCCGCCCACCTCCACGTGGCCGATGGCGGGAGAGATCAGCGCGGCTTTCAACACACCCCGGGGCAGGTCATGTTCCAGCCACAGCGTCTCGGTGGGAGGCACCACGTTGTCGGCTGAGCCGTGCAGCAGCATCACCGGAACATGAATCTTCGCCAGATAGTGGTGTGGAGACGCGGCCTCAATTTCCGGTTCCGCCCGGGCCAGCGCCCGCTGGGTATCGGGCACCAGCGACTTGGTGTCGTGAGCAAAAAGCTGATCCATACGTGCTCGTCCACGCTTACTCAGCTTTTCAGCGTCGGCGTGTGCTGTCGGCAGATCCTCTGACAGCAATGTACGCAGAGTCTCGCGCGCCTGCCGGACATCCTTCGGACGGAAGAAGGCTGACGCATGAGAGTACGCCGTCACCAGCGAGCCGTACTCGTGTGCTTTCATCTTCAGCACCGTGCCGTCGGGAGCAGTCGTCTGGTCGGTTTCAAAGAAGTTCAGCACGCGGTTCAGGTCGTCGTGCGCGCCGATGGCAATCACCCCGGAGAGTTGCTGCTCGACCGGTTCGTCGCTGGCGGCGATCAACGCCATTCCCCCCGCAAAGCTTAATCCCAGTAGTCCCACCTTGGGAGCGCCGCTGCGCCGCGCCAGCTCGTGAACCGCGTCACCAATCACCGTAGCCGAGCGTTTTGTGATCGTGTAGTCCGCCAAGTCGTCCACCTGCGGCGTCAGCACCAGGTAGCCATGCGAGGCCAAGGCCCTGGCGAATCGCCGCAGCCGGGGCTCCTCTATCCCGAGGCGATGCACGCCCGGAACCACCACTAGGGCGCTGGGATGCACGATTCCGATGGGATGATAGATCCGTGCCCGCACCATGGAAATGGAAGGATAGGTGATCATCTCTTCCGTCACCGGATTCGAGTCGAAGTTCGTAACCGCCGACTCGGGCATCTCGGCAATCACCATCAGGATTGAAGCCGCTCGCAGGTGGTGATAGACCGCCGGCATCAACAAAAGAAAAAGCAGAGGCAAAAAGGGAAGCGCGAGAAGTATGCGGGAATAAGGCTTAAATGGCCTGAGTGTAGGCGAAGGTTGTGGCGCAGGATGCGCAACAGGTACTCGCGCCGGTGCTACAGCAGGAGGCATAGAATCCTTTTACCCCGCTTCCCTGTGCAAGGGAAGCCCAATCATATCTATTTATCATTTCATGTGCAGCACACTTAGCGCATTATTTACCTTACTTTGTCGTGAAATTTGCGCAAAAAGTGCGCGGCATCTCTCCGCGCACCTCGCCTATCAAAATCTGTACCTTAAATTTCCACGATGACTGGAATAATTAAGGGCCGTCTCTGCGTATTGCGGTTGATGTAGCGCTTCAGATCCACCCGGATCTTTTCCTTGATCATGCCGTAATCGGCTACTTCTTCTTTGGTCGACTGTTCCAGCGTGCGCCGGACCGTACCGCGTGCGTCTTCCACAAAGCCGTTGTCGTCCGGCGCTCCGGCAAAGCCGCGCATGACAATCTCCGGACTGCCCGCCAGTTTGCCGGTCAGCTTGTTGATGGTCAAAATCGGCATCACGAAGCCGTCTTCACTCAGGTGCTTGCGGTCCCGAATGATGAGTTCTTCGACAATGTCCGCGTTCGAACCCGAGTCGATGCAGATGCGGCCCACTTCAGCCTCGCCCACCCGTCTCGCGCCCAGCTCGTCGAATTCAAGTATGTCGCCGGTCTCAATCATGATGACATTGCCGACCGCGCTCTTCATCGTGCCCGCCATTTCGGCATGGCGCTTCAACTGCCGGTATTCGCCGTGAATCGGGATGAAATAGCGCGGCCGCACCAGGTTGATCATCATCTTCAACTCTTCCTGGCTGGCGTGTCCGCTGACGTGCACGGGCGGCTTGGAACCGTCGTCGTAGATCACCTTGGCGTCGCGCCGGAACAGGTGGTCGATGACCCGGTAAATCGCTTTTTCATTGCCGGGAATCACCCTCGAACTCAGCACTACGGTGTCGCCCTTCTCGATCTTCGCATGGCGGTGGTTGTCCACCGCGGCGCGCGACAGTGCGCTCATCGGTTCGCCTTGTGTGCCGCTGATCATCACCATGACCTGCTCGGGCGGATAGTCCCGAATCTGTCCCGGAGTGATAAACGCCGAGGGCGGCAGAGTGATGTAGCCCAGGTCCTGCGCAATTTCCGTGGACTCGGTAAGACTGCGTCCCACCAGCGCAATCTTGCGGTGGAACAGGTGCGCCATCTCGGTCGCCATCTTGATGCGGTGAATGGAGGACGAGAAGCAGGCGACGAACAGCCTCCGCCGGGCGTGCACGAAAATCTCTTCGAACTTCGGACGCACCGCTCGCTCGCTCGGAGTGAATCCCGGGCGCTCCACGTTGGTCGAGTCCTGCAACAGCGCCAGCACGCCATGTTTGCCGTATTCGGCAAAGGCGTGCAGGTCAAACATTTTATTGTCGGTCGGCGTCAGATCGATCTTGAAATCGCCGGTGTGAATGATCACGCCCAGCGGCGTATGCACCGCAAGTGCCACGGCGTCCACAATCGAGTGGGTGACCTGGATCGGATGAATCGTGAACGCACCAAGCTGAAAGCGTTTGCCTGGCAACATCTCGTTCAGCTCTGCGTTCTCCAGCAAGCCGTGCTCTTCCAGTTTGTCTTCCACGTAGGCCAGGGTGAACTCGGTCCCGTAAATCGGCACGTTCAACTCGGAGATCAGCCAAGGGATGCCGCCAATGTGGTCCTCGTGCCCGTGGGTCAGCAAAACGCCGCGAACTTTTTCGCGGTTTTCAATCAGGTAGGTGAGGGCAGGAACGACGATATCCACGCCGAGCAACTCGTCCTCAGGGAACATCATTCCGGCGTCGATGACGATAATGTCATCGTTCCAGCGGATGGCCATGCAGTTCATTCCGAACTCGCCCAGACCACCTAGAGGTATTATGTGAAGTTTTCCGGCTGGCATAAACTTTGATGCTAGCACAAGCGGAGAGCCCGGCAGAACACTGAGGCTGCCAACCGCGCTCCTGGCGGCGCAAAATTGCATCTGCGGATTGCATCTGGCTGATTACCGATGCGACCTTTTCCTTCCTGCCGCATCCGAATACACTAGTGCCCTATGGCTGACTTTGCGGAGACTAATTCCTGGCTCGCCCGGCGTCTCGAGACTGTCCTTAGGTCCACCCTAGCCCGCGCCTATGAGACCGTTCGCGTGCAGCCGGCGGAGTACCTGATGCACCTCCGCATGGCGCATGGAGTGCCGGTAATGTCCTACGAGGGGATGTTTTCAGTGCCCGTATCCGAGCTTGATTCAATTGCCCAGCAGACCGTGCGCGGTGCCATGAAGATGGCTGGCGCCGAAGGTGCGGGCCTCGGATTCGGCGGCTTTGCCACCATCGTGCCGGATCTCGGAATCCTCTCCGCCATCACCATGCGCATGGTGCAGAAGCTCAGCCTGATCTACGGCTTTCAATTCAACACCGACGAAGAAGTGGCCGAACTCTGGATTGCGGCCGCCACTGCCGCCGGAGTCGATATCAGCAAGGATTTACTGGAGAGGACCGTGCTGAAGAGTTTCGTGCAGCGCGTCATCGGGCGGATCGCTGCGCGCTTCAGCACCGAATTTGCCGAGAAGGCGGTGGCCCGCGCGGTTCCCATCCTTAGCTCTGCCGTCGGCGCCGTGTTCAATTATTACTTTGTGCGTGCCTGGGGAAAGCGCGTCCTGGTTCACTTTCGGCAGCGTCATCTCGAAGAGCGCAACCGCCGTGCCGCCCAGCCAATTCTGCTCGGCCGCGCCCCGGTCTCAACCGAATAAGCAACTCTGCTTTTCGGGAAAGTTGGGCTGCTAGCGAACCGTCACGGGACGCTCTTTCATCAACGCCCGGAATCGCTCATCATTCCTCACCTGCGCGAATTCCTTATCGCGGTACACCTCGTTGATCGTCGGATAACCGTCTTCGATTGCGCTGCGCAGGAAGTGCAGGGCGCGATCCAGGTCGCCGCTTCCGGCAAACAGGCGCGCCATGGCAAAGGAAAACTGTGCGCGATCCTGCGGAGAGCTCAAGTGCGCGCTGACGCCGTTCTGCGAAGCATGGTCGAAGAACGAGGGATCGAGTTCGAAGGCCTTGCGGTACTCGGCCATGCCACGTTCAAACTGCTTCGAATCCATCAGCACTGCCGCCAGGTTATTGTGAAACGAAGCACAATCGGGCTTCAGCGAAATTGCACGCTGGTAGGTGCGGATCGCAGCATCCAACTTATTCCGCATGTAGTAGCTCACCGCCAGATTGTTCCAGGCTTCAGCCATGTGCTTATCCTTCCGCACCGCTTTTTTTGCCGACTTTTCCGCCTCCAGCGGATGGGCCAACAACAGTTCGGAGATTGCAATCTTGTTGTAGTACGCGGCGGTGGCGTGCTTGCGGATGGCCTCGCGATAGCAGTCCACGGCGGAGAGATAGTCCTTTGCCAGGCGCAACCGGTCGCCCTCTTCGTCCAGTTGTGCGGCGGTCATGGCGCGCATTTCGGCCAGCGTGGGTTCCGCTGTGGTGGTGCGCTGGGCAATGGCGGAAGGCTCAGCCGGACGCTGCGCCGGGGTCGAAGGCGAGGCCGTCGCGCCGCTCATTGCTTGGGTCCGCGGTCCGTTTGCCGCGCCGAGCGGGAGCGCGGCCAGCAGCGTGCAGCAAACGGTAACGAGAGAACGGAAAGTCATACCCCGGAACACCCCCATAGCGGCTCTGGAACGCGCCTCCAGAGGTCTCTTCCAGCGTGCTTGAGAATGTTAGACCTATCTTTGGTTGGAATTGTTCCCGTCTTGATTTTTATTTTTGCCTTCGTCGTCGCCCGCGCCAAAAATCCCAACCACCTTGCCCCAGAATCCCCTTCTTTTCTGTTCCTGAGCGGGTTGGCCCTGGGGTTGCTGTCCGCCGCCCGGAGCGCCGGCGCTCTGGCGCGGTTGGTACAGTGGGGGCACTCGTCCCGGCTGGTTCACCGGTGGCGGAACAGGAGCCGCGCCGCCAAAGATCTTCTGGAGGAAATTCCGCTGATCGGCGTGGTCACAGGTATCCTTCGGCTCTGAGCCCTCCACAAAGACCGTGTCGTATGCGTCCGGGCAGCTTGCGGTGGCGAGCAGGTTGGTGGTTTTGTCCAATGAAACCGTGACATCGCCGGCGGGTGAAGCAAATCCTGTGGTGTTGCTGTACTGTGGCAGTCGCACCGCCCGCTTCATAAACTCTGCCCAGATCGGCCCCGCCGTTGAGCCGCCCGCCAGTTTCAGATCGCTGTAGTCGTCATAGCCCACCCACACAATGCACAGCAGGTTGCTGGTGTAGCCTGCAAACCACGCATCGTGCGAGGTACCGGTCTTGCCCGCCGCCGGAGCCGTAAAGCCGCGCGCCCGAACGGTAAAGCCGGTGCCGTGATCGATCACGTTCTGCATCATATTGGTGACCACGTAGGCCACCCGCGGGTCCAGAACCGGGCGCTTGTCGTTGCTGAAGTCTTCCACCACATCGCCGTTCGGCGCACGTACGGAGTGGATCATCAGCGGGTCAACCCGCAGCCCACTATTGGCCAGCACCGTATAGGCTCCGGCCATTTCAATCGGGCTCGCGTCGTAGGCTCCCAGCGCCGCTGCCGGAGTCGCCTTCACACTGGCAATGCCGGCATTTCTGGCCAGATCTGCAACCTTGTCGTAGCCCACCATCTCGGCCATTTTGACCGTGGCGTTATTCAGCGACATCTGCAGCGCATAGCGCGCCGTCACCTGCCCGTGATACTCGTTCTTGTAATTGCGCGGGTCATACGTCTTGCCGTCGAAATCAAAGGTCGTCGGCGAATCGTCAATCAGCGAAACCTGCGTGAACACCGGGTCAGTCCCTTGCGCCGTCAGTGCCGAATTCATCGCCGCCGCGTAGACGAACGGTTTGAAGATGGAGCCGGTCGGGCGCTTGGCGATGGCATGATTCAACTGGCTGAAGCCGTAATTTCTGCCTCCCACAAGGGCCAGCACTTCGCCGGTATGAGGGTCCAGTGCCACTAGCGCGACCTGCGGAACCGGTCCGGCAACTTTGGTTTCTTGCACTGTGGCGTTCTTTCCCGTGCCGGTCTTCACCCGCCGGGTGCGCTGCTTGTCCACCTGGTCGTCCACCAGCTTGATGCCTTCGGCCACCGCTTCCGCCGCGGCGTGTTGCAGATCCGGATCGAGGGTGGTGTAAATGCGATAGGCGTTCTGGTTCAGATCGGTTTCCGAGTACTTGCTCCCCAGTGTGTCTTTCACCATGTCGACAAAGTACGGAGCGTCGCTGGCTTCCACATTGGGTGCGCTCAGCTTCAGCGGAGTCGCCTTGGCGGCCTCACACTGTTCGCGCGTGATCGCTCCGGTCTCGACCATTGAGTCCAACACAATGTTGCGCCGTTCCAGCACCTTCTCCGGACGCTTGTACGGATTCAGCAGATTGGGCGACTGGATGATGCCGGCGATCATAGCTGCCTCGGGCAGCGTGATCTCCTTGATGTCCTTGCCGAAATAGGAGCGCGCCGCCTCGCCGAATCCGTTGATGGAGAACGATCCGCGCTGCCCCAGGTACACCTGGTTGGCGTAGAGCTCGAATATCTGCTGTTTGTTGAACTTCTGTTCCAGTTCAATTGCAATCAGCATCTCGGTCAGTTTGCGGGTGATCTTTTTCTCCGGCGTCAGGAAGAAGCCGCGCGCGATCTGCATGGTGATCGTCGATCCGCCGCGACGCCTCCCCTCGGCTCGCACGTCGGTGATAAACGAGCCGATCAGGCTGATCCAGTTGATGCCGCCGTGCTCAAAAAACTTGCGGTCCTCGATCGCCAGCACTGAATCCACCATCACCTTGGGCAGATCGTTGTAGCTCAGAATCTGCCGCTTGGTACGATCCTGTCCCTGAAAGAGTGCCGTTACCAGCTCCGGTTCCAGTTCATAGCTATCCAGCGCTGCGCCGGAGTTGGCGCCCACGCCGACAATGCGATCGACCCGTCCATCCGGGCTGTCCAGAATCCGCGCTCCATCCGTCGAGTGATACGACTCCGCTCCGGGAAGGACTTCAATCCCGTCGGAGATCATCCTGAATGTGCCCATCGGCGCGTCTGATTTATTGTCGGCGTCCACATAGCCCGCGCGCCGCAGCATGGTGGCAATCTGCGCAGGGGAGAACTTGTCTCCCGGATGCACCGCAACCGGACGGGCGAAGATCTTTGCCGAAGTCGAGAAAATCTGCCCGCTCATCTTTTTGGTGATGATGCGATCGTACCGAACGTAGTAGTAGGCAAAGACTCCGAAGCAGAACAACGCGAGGAGAATGAAGACGGCGAGGGCCGCGCGCAGAATCGGATGGTGCGAACCAGAGGAGGAACTCGGAATTTTCAGTTTAATGGCCACGTCTGTAGTACTAGTATTGTAAGGCACTGGCGTAGCACAAGGAAGCCGCTGAGGATAAACACCTGATACCGAAACTCCCAACCCCCTGAGATTGCGCGGCAATTACCGGGCGGAGGCATCCGCGAAGTCACGCGAGAAAAGCAAGTTCGAAAAGGAAAAGCCTGGGGGCTTTCCGGGCCTGCGAACACTTTCATCTTTGCTGCGCAAGGTGAAATTACTTTGGAATGACGGCCTGATTCTTGCTTGCGGTCTTAAAGTTCAAATCCAGGGGGTAGATTGGCATATCGACGTGGACCGAGTACTCGGCCGTGATCGCCAGCCCTTCAGGGCTGCGCTGCACCTTGATCTGCTCCGGCGACAGCACGACATTGAAATTGCGCGCCTTTTCCACGATGGAGTTCGCAATCTCCTGTTCGCTATTGCGGGTGTAGGTATGGTTCACTGCCTGTTCATTCAACAGTTGGTGCAACTTGAAGTCACCCCAATACACCGGGAGAACTTTGTACATCACAAAGCCTCCCACCAGCAGGATTAGCAGCCCGAAAAATGACCTCATGGATTTCTCCTAAGCTCGTGGATCGTACAGTCCCCGCAAATGCGCCAGGGTATCTGTCACTGCGACCTCTACCTTTTGCGCGATGGCGCGCTCCACCACTTCCACTTTGCCCTCGGCCAGCATCTTGCCAACGTTGATGCGATACGGAATGCCCACCAGGTCGGCGTCCTTGAACTTCACTCCGGGCCTCTCATCGCGGTCGTCGAGCAGCACGTCATATCCGGCGGCTTTCAGCTCCAAGGCGATTTTTTCCGATGCCTGCACCAGGGTCGCGTCCTTCACGTTCGTCGGCACCACTACCACGGTGAACGGAGCAATCGACGGCGCCAGCCAGAAGCCGTTATCGTCATGGTTCTGCTCGATGCACGCGGTTAGGATGCGCTCCACCCCGATGCCGTAGCTGCCCATGATGAGCGTGACCTCCTTGCCATCCTTGTCCAGAACCTTCGCGCCCATGGATTCGGCGTACTTGGTTCCGAGCTTGAAGATGTGTCCGATCTCCACCGCCTTGCCCAGCTTCAGCGGTACCCCGCAGCGCGGACAGGGTTCGCCCTCCACCACGTTACGAAGGTCGGCATAGCCGGTCACGTCAAAGTCCACGCCCGGGTTCAGTCCCGTGAAGTGGTGATTCACTTCGTTGGCTCCGCCCACCAGGTTCTTACGCCCGCGCAGAGCTTCGTCCATCACCACTACGAACTGATCGGCCTCGCCCAGGTACTTGCCCTTGATTTCCGTCGCGCGAACCTGACTGATCCCTACCGGCCCAAGATATCCTGCAGGAGAACCAAAATACTTCACAATCTCTTCTTCCACCATGGGGCGGAACTCGCGTCCGCCGATGGCCCCGGAGAGCTTGGCTTCGTTCAACTGGTCGTTGCCGCGCATCAGCACCAGCAGGGGACGGTACATTGCCTGTCCTGCTGCCGTAGCCCCATCGGAAATCACATACGCCAGCGACTTCATATTGTTGTTCACCGGAGTCTTCAGAAACGCCGCGACCTCATCAATCGTCTTTGTTCCCGGCGTGTAAACCTTCTCGCGCCCTCCACTGGCGTTGGCCACCAGCTCTTCCACGGCATCCAGCTTCGACGTTGCTTTTTCCAGATTCGCGGCGTAGCCGCAGGCGGGGCAGCTCGCCACCAGATCTTCGCCCGCGTCGGTGTACACCATGAACTCCTGCGACTGCGATCCGCCCATCGAACCCGAGTCCGCCTCGACGGCAACAAAGCGCAGCCCGCAACGCTCGAAGATCCGGCGATAGACCGCATCGTGCAGGTCGAAGCTCTTGTCCAGCCCGGCGCGGTCGATGTCAAACGAGTAGGAGTCCTTCATGGTGAACTGACGTACCCGCAGCAGCCCGCTCTTGGGCCGCGGCTCATCGCGGAACTTGGTCTGAATCTGGTACCAGATCTGCGGCAACTGCTTGTAGCTGCGCAGTTCCTTACGGGCGATGTCGGTCATGATCTCTTCGTGAGTCATGCCCAGGCAGAGGTCCGCGCCCCGGCGATCCTTTAGGCGGAACATGTTGTCGCCCATCACGCTCCAGCGCCCGCTGGCCTCCCAAATCTCGCGCGGATTCAGCGCCGGCAGAAACATCTCCTGCCCAATCGTGTCCATCTCCTCGCGGATCACATTAGTGATCTTGAGGATGGTTCTCTGGGCCAGGAACAGGTAGGAGTAGATTCCAGCCGCCAACTGCCGGACGTAGCCGGAGCGCACCAGGAACTTGTGGCTGGCAACTTCCGCATCAGCTGGCGCTTCACGAAGCGTAGGGATAAACAGCTTAGACCAACGTTGCATAGAATGAATGGTTTCCGTATTGGTTTCCTGTTGAAGTGTTGAAAGCTGATTGTAACAAGTCAGCCGCCCGACGTCAGTGGTGGCCCGCGGCTGGCCTGTGATTGCCCTGCCGCTCGCCCCCCTGAACTCCCCATTCAGTGACCTTATGCTGCCCTCGGGTTGCAACCGCATTGTTCCCAAGCTCTTGCCCACTGTACACTCTTTGTAAGCTAGGCCCGGAATCTCGGCTTGCGGCACCCTCTCCTGTCCGAGACCTTTACGGGGTTAGTTTTAGGAGGCAACACATTGTCGTCGAATAACCGGTTTCTCTTCACGTCTGAGTCGGTGACCGAGGGGCATCCCGACAAAATCGCAGACCAGATTTCTGATGCAATTCTCGACGCCTGCCTGGAGCAGGACCCATACAGCCGTGTCGCGTGTGAAACTCTCACCTGCACCGGCCTGGTCGTGATTGCGGGCGAAATTACCACCAGCGCTTATGTCGATTTCCAGGCATTGGTGCGCGGCGTTGTCAGCTCCATTGGATATGACAATGCCCTCTACGGCTTCGACTCGAACACCTGCGCGGTGATCTCGAGCATCAACAAGCAGAGTGGCGATATCGCCATGGGCGTAGACACTGGCGGCGCCGGCGACCAGGGCATGATGTTCGGCTACGCTACCAACGAGACGCCCGAACTGATGCCCATGCCGATCTCGCTGGCGCACAAGCTGGCGCATAAGCTCACCGACGTGCGCAAGAGCGGCAAGCTCCAGTATCTGCGTCCGGATGGCAAGAGCCAGGTCACGGTTGAGTACGACGAAAACGGCAAGCCGCTGCGCATTGACGCCGTAGTGATTTCGACCCAGCACGCTGATACGGTAACCACCGAACAGCTCCGCGCCGACATCCTCAAGTTTGTCATTCAGGCCACGCTTCCAGGCAATCTTCTCGACGAAAACACCAAGTACCACATCAATCCGACCGGACGCTTCGTAGTCGGCGGACCGATGGGTGACACCGGATTGACCGGCCGCAAGATCATCGTGGATACCTACGGTGGCATGGGGCGTCACGGTGGTGGTGCGTTCAGCGGCAAGGATGCCACCAAGGTCGATCGCTCAGCCGCCTACATGGCGCGCTACATTGCCAAGAACATCGTCGCCGCCGGACTTGCGGAGCGCGTCGAGGTTCAGCTCGCCTACGCCATTGGCGTCGCCGAGCCGGTCAGCGTGCTGGTGGAAACCTTCGGCACCGGCACGGTCGAGCGTGGAATCCTCGGAGACTTGGTGCGCAAGAACTTCTCGCTGACCCCCAAGGGCATCATCGAGTCGCTCGACCTGCGCCGCCCCATCTTCCAGAAGACCGCTGCGTACGGCCACTTTGGCCGCACTGACCCGGACTTTACGTGGGAGAAGACGGACAAGGCCGAAGCCCTGCGCGAAGGCGCAAGGGCTGCCCAGGCTGCCGCGTCAAAGTAGCTCGAATCGCAGTTTGAATTTACAGATAAAGAGGGCGTCGCAAGCGCGGCGCCCTCTTTGTCTGTCAATCTGCGCGGAGCTGGTTACGGCTGTCTCTCGCCAATCCTTTGTATTGGCTTCAACCCATATCGCAAAGCGAGTATTCTTAGTCGATCATGACGCGCGCGCCGAACTGGAAGCCACTGACTCCCGAAACCTGGAACGACTTTGAACTACTCTTCGGCCCGCGCGGTGCGTGCGGCGGATGCTGGTGCATGACGTGGAGGCTCTCGCGGTCGGAATTCAAGGCAAACGAAGGGGAAGGGAATCGCGCGGCCATGCGCGCGCTTGTCGATCGCGGCGAGCAACCAGGAGTCCTGCTCTACCGGGACGGGCGCGCCGTGGCCTGGTGTGCGGTTGCGCCGCGCGAAGAGTACGTGCGGCTTGGTGCATCCAAGGTGTGGGCTCCGGTCGATGAAGAGAAAGTCTGGTCGGTGAGCTGTTTCTTTGTCGATAAAAAGGCGCGCGGCAAAGGACTGTCCGTAGAGGTACTGAAGGCCGCAGTAGAGTTTGCGCGCTCCAGGGGCGCAAAGATCGTGGAGGGTTATCCGCAGGAGTTGACAGAGAAGCTGCCGCCGGCATTTGTCTGGATGGGTGTGATGCCGACCTTTGAACGCGCAGGATTTCACGAGGTCGCGCGGCGCTCGGCGAAGAAGCCGATCATGCGCTATGTTGCGCTGACCAACAGTTCGCCGACGGGCGCGGGACAAAGCAAACAGAAGAGCGGGGCGAAAAAGTGAAAGCCAAGGGCGCGAAAGACGAGCTGAAAAACAGCATGTTCGCCGACATGCTGCGGCAGGTGCGTCGCGTGCCGCGCGGCAAGGTGGCAACTTACGGGGACATTGCTTATGCCGCGGGCTATCCCGGTGCGGCACGGCAAGTGGCGTGGGCGCTGCACGCGCAGAGTGCGGGCGTGCCGTGGCATCGCATTGTGGGCGCGGGCGGAGCGATTCTGCTGCCGGGTGAGCAGGGCTTTGAGCAGCGTATGCACCTGCAGGCGGAGGGCGTCGGCTTTCTCGGGCTCAAGGTGAACATGGCGGTCCACTATCACAGCTTTTTTCCGCAGCAAGCCGGAAAGAAAAAGTCCGCCGGAAAAACTGCGAAATCCGTGTCACGAAAGAGCCTCCAGTCTGGTTTGCAACGCTCTGGGAGCGGAAACTGCCCGACCAGATGACCGTTGGCGGCAATCCGTCCGATGGTCATCTGGTCGGGGTCCCACAATTGGCCAAAGAGTACATTTCCGCACTCCGCGGCTTGGGCAAGGCAACAATTACTAAAGATTAGAAATCAGAACTGATATCAGCACGTTGAACTCAGGCGTTGCTGCACCGTTGAATTCCGGGAGGACTCCATGAGATTTCGTGATGTCAAAAGCCGTTGTTCCTGGTTCGCCCTGGGCACGCTTGTGGTTCTTTGGCTGTCGAGCCTTCCCGTGGCTCAGGCGCAGACTTCCACGCCCACCCGCAGGGTCCGCATCGCAATCCTCGACTTTGACTACGCTACGGTCTACTCCAACTCGGCCGCCATATTCGGAACCAACGTGGATGCAGGTAAGGGTATTGGCGACCTGCTGGTGACGGACCTGGTGAAAGACGGCACCTACTCGATCATCGAGCGCAAGGCATTAGATAAGATTCTGACCGAGCAGAACTTTTCGAACTCCGAACGTGCTGATGCAAACTCAGCGGCAAAGATTGGACGTCTGCTGGGCGTGGACGCCATCGTGGTAGGCAGCATCACTCAATTTGGCAACGAAAACAAGCACGAGAATGTTGGCGGGGGAGGCGGCGGGTTTGGACGCTTTGGTGTCGGCGGCTTCGGCCATAAGAGTTCCAAAGCAGTGGTCGGACTGACGGCCCGCCTGGTGAGCGTCGATACGGCGGAGATTCTCGCAGTGGCCGAGGGCAAAGGAGAATCCAAGCGCGAGGGGGTCTCGCTTCTGGGCGGCGGGGGAGGCTGGCACGGCTGGGGTGGCGGGGCTGTGGACTTTGGCAGCAGCGACTTCCAGCAGACGATTATTGGCGAAGCCATCAAGCAGGCCACGGACGGTCTGGCGGCTGAACTCATCAGCAGCTCCGGTAAAATCCAGACCCGAACGATCAGTGTCACCGGCATTGTCGCCGCGGTGGACAGCGGCAGCATTATCCTGAACATCGGCAGCCGCGCCGGCTTGAAGGTGGGCGACCAGTTGACGGTCGAGCACATAACGCGCGAGGTTAAGGATCCAGCCACCGGCAAGGTTCTTCGCAGGCTCACCAGCGCGGTCGGAATCGTGATGGTGACCGACGTGGACGAGCAGTCGGCGGTCTGCTCGATTGTGAAAGGTACGGGCTTCCAAGAGGGCGACATCGTCAAGACCGTGACGCAGTAGTAACGCTAGGAGAAGCTCCGCGAGTCTCACATTCGCCGAAAGAATGCGGATGTGGGGGTAACCTTCGCCCAGACTAAGGGCTAGACCAGTTCGACTCCCCACAGATCATGCAGGTGGACGACGCCTTGCAGTTGTTTTCCTTCAGCGACGACCATGAGCGAAGTAATTTTCTTCTGCTCCATCAGGTCGAGCGCCTGAGCGGCGAATGCATCGGCGGAAATGGTGCGCGGGTTCGCGGTCATGCACTGGCCGGCGGTAAGGTCAAGCACGTCTTTGCCTCGATGTTCGAGCAGGCGGCGCAGGTCACCGTCGCTGATGATGCCGATGAGCGCATCGGCATCGGTGACGGCGGTGATGCCGAGTCCCTTGCGCGACATCTCGTAGATGACCTCGATCATCGGGGTGGACGGGGCGACGCGCGGAATGGCATCGCCGGTATGCATGAGTTGCGAGACGCGAGCGAGGCGCTTGCCGAGTTTGCCGCCGGGATGAAGGTCGGCAAAGTCTTCGGCGCGGAAGCCGCGGCGCTCACTCAGGGCGACGGCCAGGGCATCACCCAAGGCCAGCATGGTGGTGGTGGAGGCCGTGGGGGCAAGGCCGAGCGAACAAGCCTCCTTATGAATCGAGCAGTCGAGCGCAACGTCGGCGGCCTGCGCCAGCGACGAGGGCGGATGACCGTTGGACGGACGAAGGCAATCGCCGGTGAGGGTGACGAGGGGAACTCCGAGGCGCTTGATGGTTGGAAGGAGTTCGAGAATTTCCGAGGTTTCGCCGGAGGCTGAGAGCGCCAGCACGAGGTCGCCGCGCATGACCATGCCGAGATCGCCGTGCAGGGCTTCGGCGGGATGCAGGTAAAGCGCGGGGGTTCCGGTGGAGGCAAAGGTTGCGGCGAGCTTGCGGCCGATGAGTCCGCTCTTGCCCATGCCCGTGACGACAACGCGTCCGGCGCAGCTGAGGATGAGTTCGAGGGCGCGGGAGAAATCTTCGGCCATGGGGCCGGCGATGCGGTCGGCGAGACGGCGCAAGGCCTCGGCTTCAATGCGGACGACGTTTTCAGCAGTGGTCATAGTGGATGAACGCGGGATTACTCAAAATGCGGGCGTAACAGGGTTGCGATGTCGGCTTCGAATGGCAGACAAAAGCGGCTGGCGCACATGAGAGTTACCGCTGGCTATCGTACCATGTAGAGATGGGACGATTCTTGCGGGTGTTGGTTGTGGTTCTGTGCACGGCCGCAGGGTTAGCACAGACGAATGAGGGAGCCAGGTTTCAGCGCTGGAACCAGGAAGTTGGATTCTGGGGCGGTTACTCGCCGGATTCGATGATCGGGATAGGCCAGGTGCTCGACCGGAAGTTCTTCGAGTTGAACGGGCAGTACGCGGTGACGATCCTGGCGCGACGGAAAGTTGCGGTGAAGTGGGTAGCCGAAGTGGTGCCGGTGGCGCTGCTGAATGAGCCGGGCGAATATTATTTCGGGACGAATCACCAGTTGCTGAGCTATCGCGCCGGGGCGACGACGTATGGAGGCGGAGTAACGCCGCTGGGAATGCAGGTGAACTTCCACAACGGGCACCGATGGCAGCCATTCTTCGATGCGCATGGCGGGATTCTGTACTTCACGCGGCAGGAGCCGGTGCCGAACTCCTCGCAATTTAACTTTACCTTTAACTTTGGCGCGGGCGTGCAGATCTTCGCCAAGAGGCGCTCGTCACTGCTAGTCGGGTATAAGTACCACCACATTTCGAATAACAACACCGCGCAGGAGAATCCGGGGGTGGACAGTAGTGAGGCCTACGCGGGGTATCTGTGGAAGTGGAAGTAGCTACGGCAAATACAAAGTTACTTATCCGAGTTATACAATTTCAAGGGCGCTCTTCGAGCTTCAGGCCTAAGGAGGCCAACTTGGCACAGGTCGAGGCGTAGTCTGTGTGGTGAACCCCGCGAATTCCGAGGCCTTCCGCAACTTGGACGAACATGAGGCGGTCTTCCAAGTAGGCGACCTGCTCGGGCGGAACCTGGGCGATATCGAGGGCGATGCGGTAAATGTCTTCGTCAGGCTTGCGCACGTGGACGAAGCAGGACGAGATGAAGAAGTCCACGAAGCTGGTGAGCTTGAAAAGTTGAATGCGACGCACGTTGAGCTCTCGCCCTTCGTTATTGACCACTGCGATTTTTAATTTGTATTGCGCTTTAAGAGTGCGCACAAGGTCGATCATCTCCGGAAAGGCTTTGGACTGCGCAAACATGAAGTCGCGGAACTCCCCTTCGGTGAAGCTTCGTTGCTCGTAAAAGACGACCCGGCTGAGGTACTGGTCGAGGGTGAGCTTGCCGACTTCATAGGTATCAAAGGTAAGGTGATGGCGATCGCTCATCTCCTTGGAATCGAGATGGAAGGTTTTGGCCGCGAGTTCTCGCGCATTGCGATCCCAGCCGTTGGTGAGCAGAACCCCGCCGAGATCGAGAAAGAGAGCTGTAATCGCCATGGGCTGGAGCCTCCAAAAAACTAATGCGGGTTCGATGGTGTCCACGGGAACTTGCGTTGGCCGGAGGAGAAGTAAGGCGAACGATTAGAAGGATAAACCTTTTGGCGATATTGCTTAACTTGCGATCGGTTGCTCGCTGGATTCGCGCACCAGGAGGGCGGTACCAAACGCGTTCTCGAGCAGGTGACGGGCGGCGGCAATTTTCTCGGCCTGCTTGCTGCGTGCAACATAACCGTCGGCGATGATGTCGGTGCGGCCGTCGCTCTGGCTGACGGCAATTCCGCGAATCGCGTGGTCGTGCCGGCTGTCGAGACTGTCGGCTAGACGCAGGATTCCTCCCAGGCAATCGACGAGATGCTGGTCCTCGGGTGTCAAGGCTGCGTAGCGCTTCTGGGTTGAAGGCAAGGCACCGCGATGATAGCGGGCCACCGAAGCGGCGATGAGCAGGTCGATGGCAGACCAGCCTGGGGGAACTTCCAAATTTCGCAGCAAGCGGCTGCTGACTTTATGCGAGGCCTTGTCGCCTGGGGCGTGTCCTGCGGCATGGGTGAGCGCGGCAACTTGCAGCAGATCACGCGGGCTGACCGCACCGGCAGGACGAGCCGGGATCAATCCGGCCTCCTGCAGAGCGTCGTAGATTTCAAGGCTGAACTGGGTGACCGTGTGGGTATGGGGCGGATCGGGATCGAGGGTCGTCGCCCAGGCTTCAAACCTTTTTAGCACCGCCTTGTGCAGGTGCTCACCGGAAGGCAATCCGCTCCTCCACTCCTGCCAGAGAGAGCTTCGTCCGACCATCTTTTCGCGGTAGGCCTGCACGCGTTGGGTTCGCTCGCGCGAGACGGCTGCGTACCAGAGTTGCTGTTCCTGGAGCGAGGCGAAGGCGCGGATCTGGCGAGCGGTGTCCCAGAGGACATCCAGGTCATGCACTTCTCCGAGCAAATCCTGAATGTACTTGAGATCTTTTCCCCAGGAGCGCTCTTGCTCCGGAAGGAAGTTTTCTACGATGTAACGGAGCTTCTTGATGCCGATGCGCAGCTCGTGCAGGGCAACCTTGCTGCGGTTGCGCAGGGCTCTGGAATGCAGTTCGCGCGCCGCTTCGTAGCGCTCAAGGGCGAGTACCTGAAAGACTTCGGTCGGATTGCCAACGCTTTGTACCCGCTGCTCCAGCTTTTGCGCCCATTGCAGCCAGCGATCCGCATCGAAGCCATCCATTACCTCGGCGGCGGTGGTTTTCAGCTCGGCCTCGCGTTGCAGACAATGGCTGCTGAGGCGTTCGGCAACAGGCGGGCAGGCGCTGCGGAGACGCTCGATCCATTCCAGCAGGACCTGGGTATCGCGCAGATCACCGAGAGCGGAAAAGATGACTTTTCCCGCTTTGCGCATTTTTTTCCAGGTTGGATCGCCGTCCACGCCTTGGAAGCCTTCGGCCATGGAGCGGCAACGGCGGAGCGCCACGCGGAGATCGTGCACGGCGTCGGCATCAAAGCTCTTGGAGGCTTTCTCGCGTTCGGCGATGGCTCGCTCCATCCAGTATGCGATGCCGCGCTCCACGGGTTTGGGCGTTGCCGTCTTTGCCATAAACTCCTCCGGCAACGCTCATTGTACCCGAGAAACTGCTTAACTGAAGGGAGAGAAAACGTCTTCGGAGTGGGTGCTTACCACGCGAACGGCGTGGTCCACGACCCGTTCTAATTCCTGGGCGTAACGGGTGGGGCGCTCCTGGCGAAGACGCCGCTTGGCCTTCTCTGCCGAAAACCAGCGCGGGGAGCGGTAGACTTCGCGCGGTGTTTCCAGGCGTAAAACCTTGCAGAGGTGGGCATTCACGGTGTGCGCCGCGCCGCGATTCTTGTAATGGAGATAGCGGGTGAAGGCGAGCGGTTCAACCCGTCCATGCACGCCAGCCTCTTCGTGAGCTTCACGGGCGGCGGCCACGGCGGGCGTGGGATCACCATCGACTCCGCCCTTGGGAAAGGTCCAGCGCCCAGCCCGGGTGCGGACCAGAAGAAATTCGATGTTGCCATTGGCCTGGCGGCGATAGCAGACAGCAGCGACCACCCGGCGTTCAACCGGGCGACCCCATGAGAAGGCTTGCCGTACCGATTGTTTGAGCCCGTGAACTCCGGCGAAATCAACTGATAGCAAGGTATTCTCCATGTCCTCCCTATTCTGCCCAGACGGGTGCGCGAAATCTAGAGCACAACTTGGTACCCCTGTGAAAGATTGTGTACTCCGGTATGTGAATGGCCGATGAAGGAAATGTGAATTATCCGTGAACCGCCCAGTGACTGATTATGCTCAGCTCAATTATATAGGCGGCAGCACCGGAATGACGCCGCCAACTTGCCGCGTTGATTGCCCATTTCTTCCCGCATCGATCGCCTGCGGAGCGCTAGGTATTCGAATAGGTACTCGTGCCGTCGGCGTGCTTGACAATTTGGAAATGATCGATCTGCGAGCCTTCAATTTCGTATGCGCTGTAGGTGAGTTTGTCGCCATCCATTTCGATCACTTGAAATGCTTGGGTGTGGGCAAGCGTGGTGGCACGAAGGGGCGCAAATGCGTCCTGGATCTCATACATTTTGGGACCGCTTACGGAGATTGCGTAGATGGTTCCAGGCTGCGACGGCGAGACCACTTTGCCGGCTGCGAGTTTGTGGGTTCGTGCGTAAGTATGGTCGTGGCCCTGGAGGACGAGATCAACACGGTACTTGTCATACAAGGGCAATAGAGCGTTGCGCATCTCCACGTAATCGCGTCCTTTGGCAATGGGATAAATCGGCTGATGTTGCACCACGATAGTCCAGCGATTGGGATTGTTTTTCAGCAACTCCTCTAACCACGCTAATTGCGCGTCGCCGATGCGTTGTTTTGCACTTTCGGAAAACGCTTCGTTGGCGTACACATTGACGTCAAGCGAGATGAAGCGGACACCCTGGTAATCGATGTAGTAGGCCTGTTCCTTGAGTTCATCCACACCCTTTGGACCATTCATCGGCAAAGCAAAATGGGATCTCCACAAGGGCGAGACGCTGAGCACCTCTTTAGAGTCGGCGCTGCCGGGGAGGCGATGCACATCATGATTGCCCGGGGTGGCGAAGCTTGGCATGACCGCGCTGATGAAGCCTATGGCAGTGCACCACTCGCCCCACAGGCGGTCATCGTAGCCTTCCTCCAGCAGATCTCCGGCATGAACGATGAAACGCGCGTCGGGAGCCTTGCTGTAGGCAGCCCGGATGGAGCGCGACCAGAGAGATTTTATGCTGTTCTGCTCATCGCCAAGGTAGAGGAAGCGGAATGCTTCAGGCTTGTCGCTGGCGGTGCGGAATGAGTTCCACTCGCTCCAAGTGGTGCCATCGCCGACGCGATAGCTATAGTGTGCGTTGGGGGTTAAGCCTTCAAATTGGACGGCGTATTCGCCGGGCTTGGCGGCATCGGTCTGCACGGCGGTAGCAGTCACGGTTGTTGCCGCCTTCTCAAAGTTGGGATTAGCGGAGGCGGGTGCGATCTGAGCTTGCGCGGAAGAGATGGCCTTGATGGTTCGCCAGGTCACCGCTTGGCTGTGGGCGGGGTCCGCTGTGAGACTAAGAATGACGCGCTCTGGAATGAGTTCGGGTTGCGGGACTGGTTCATGACGTTCGGCAAGCAGATCGTGGGGGATGAGCACGCTTCCGGCAGTGACGGCAACGGCGGTAAGAAATTGTCTCCGGGAAAAGTCACTAAACTTCGTCATCGAGGCTCCTTCTTTCATCGTGCTCTGAATGGACAGAGCTTGCCGTAACTCCATATGAGACCGGTAAACTGGTGGGTGCTTTAACTCTGAAAACTGTAACAGCGCTTGATGAATGGCGAATGAAATTCAGAGATGGAAAGCCGTAAGCTTATTGGACGTGAGTGCCAATCGTTACATGGGTGCATGTCGATGAAAAGCCGGAGCAGCGCGCTCGAAGCAATCCGTGAAGGAATGTACGACGTGTGCGTTATTGGCGGGGGCGCGACCGGGTTGGGCTGCGCGCTGGACGCGCAACTGCGCGGATTGTCCACCGTTCTGCTGGATGCGGGAGACTTTGTCTCCGAGACCTCTGCGGCCTCGACCAAGCTGGTGCACGGGGGAGTGCGGTATCTGGAGGAGGCGGTAAGGGATTTGGATTACTGGCAGTACGCAATGGTGAGAAAGGCTTTGCATGAGCGCATTCACATGCTGCGTCGCGCACCTTATCTGGCGCACCCGCTGGAACTGCTGATTCCGTGCTTCAGTTGGTGGGAGCTGGCGTACTTCACTGCGGGCATGAAGGCTTATGACTGGATTGCGGGTGAGGACAGCCTGTTTCCCAGCCGGATGCTCTCCAAGAGCGAGGCGCTTGAGCTGATGCCCTCTCTGCGCAGCGAGAAGCTGGTCGGAGCGGTGTCTTATGCTGACGGGCAGTTCGATGATGCCAGGTACGGACTTGCCCTGGCGCAGACGCTCGCGCAGCAGGGCGGGGAGCTCATCAATTACGCCAAGGCGGTTGGCGTTGGCAAAGATGCAGAAGGGAAGCTGGTTGGGTTGGAGGTCGAGGACCAGCTAAGCCATGAGAAGCTCTGGATTCGGGCGAAGGTGTTCGTCAACTGTACGGGGCCGTTCGCCGACCACATTCGCCTGATGGCAAATCCTGCGATGCCAGAGCGCTTGCGCTTGAGTAAGGGGGTTCACCTTCTGCTGCCGGTGGAGGCGATCCAGAGCGAAGCGGCCCTGCTGGTTCCGAAGACCGAGGATGGCCGCGTGATCTTCGCTATTCCCTGGCTCGGACGCCTGCTGGTGGGGACGACAGAGGATGAAGCGCAACTCACGGACGAGATGGTGGTTACACCAGAGGAAATCAAGTATCTGCTGGGCTACGTGAACCGGTATTTGCAGGTAAATCTGGCTCCGGACGACGTGCTTGGGGCGTTTGCGGGAATGCGTCCGCTGGTGAAATCCAAGGACGCGGTGAAGACCCAGAAACTGATTCGGGATCACGAAATCGAAGTCGATGAGGTGAGCGGGCTGGTCAGTGTTCTGGGCGGCAAGTGGACGACCTATCGCGCCATGGCGGAAGACGGCATCGATCAAGCACAGCGAGCGATTGCGGGCGAGTCAACGGCTTGCAAGACGCTGGACTTCCCGCTGACCGGCGCGGAAGGATTTTGGCCGGGGTACTGGAAGCAGTTGGCGGAGAAGTACTGCTTGTCGACGCAAACTGCCCGGCACCTCGCGGAGAAGTTCGGCACGGATGCGCCGAAGGTGATGGAAGTGGCAGAACAGGATGCACAACTCAGGCAACCATTGTTCGAGGGCGGGGCACCCATCCGGGCAGAGGTGGTTTACGCGATCCGCGAGGGGATGGCGCAAACCATCGAGGATGTGCTCTTGCGGCGAATCGGAGTGCAATTCCATAGCTGGAAGGAAGCGGCACGAGCCGCACCGGTGGTGTGCCAATTGCTGGCCCGGGAGTTTGCCTGGAGCGAGGCGCAGAGCAAGGAAGCGCTCAGGGGTTACCTGGCTTCCATCCAGCACCTGCTCCAGAGCGCCGGATTGAGTGAACGGGAATTACACATGCAACGACAGGGGAAGATACGTGGCTGACTACATTTGGAGCGATCGATCAGGGGACAACCAGTTCACGCTCTATCGTGATCATCGCTGGAATCCTTCGATGGATGAAACAAAGATAGCATCGCTGTATCACTTCTGGAAGAAAGCGGTTACGCGGAGCTTCGACTGGGTTGAATAGCGGAAATTCAGTGGCGCGACGGCCACATCAAATTCACAGGATGACCCTCTCAAAAAGCGTGCGGCGGTGATGTTGGGCAGCGTGTGTGGTGCGTCAGAGCGACAGGCGTACACTGTTGTCGTCTTGAAAGTCATTCAAAGGGATTGCGACATGCTTTGCACGATGCTGCGAGTAGTGTCTATTCTTATCATCCTCTGTTCCCTCGTCTTTCATTTGCCACTTTTGGCGCAGGCAACTGCGGATGCGAAGGCTTCGGCTGGTGACACCAAGCAAGTATCGGCTGACAGGAAGCTGGCGGCTTCGGGGATGGCGCCGAAGTTTACCAGCAAGTCGCAACTGGTGCTGGTTCCGGTGGTGGTTACGGGGAAGAATGGCGAGCACGTGGGCGGGCTGAGGCGCGAGGCGTTCAAAATTGAGGAGCATGGGAAGGCTCGCGAGGCGACGATTTTTGAAGAGGTAAAGACGGTTGCTGCGAACACGAAGGTGCGGCAAGCAGCGGAGGGACGCTCGAATTTTGCTTTCGGCGACGCGCAGAGCTGGCGCATGACGGTGGTTGTGCTGGACATGCTGAACACACCTTACCTGTATCAGGCCGAGGGCAAACGGGAACTGATCCGGTATCTGTCGAAGTCACTGGAACGCGAGGAGCCGACGACGCTGTTTGGGCTAGGAAGAAGCGGGCTAAAGCAACTGCATCCGTTTTCCACCGATACCAGCGTGCTGATCGAGGCGCTGAAAAAGGTGAAAGGAGAGATAGGGGCGGAGGAAATCGAGGAGCAGTCTGAAGCCATGGTCGCCGATCTCGCCGGTAATGGCCAAGATTCCTCGGCCGAGGCACAACTGATCTCTGATTTTGTAAACGACTCGGAAGCGCTTACAAGCGCGAATATTCAGCGCGAGGCGATTCGCACGACGTTGACGGCGATGACCCAGATTGCGCACGCCTATGCGGCAATTCCGGGGCGCAAGACGATGATCTGGGCGAGCGGTGGCTTTCCGTTCATGATTGACGATCCGCAGGCGTTTGCGCGCATGGGCACCGACATGGTGGAGAAGTACGAAGAGACCTGGCGGGCACTGGAATCGGCCGACTTTGCGGTTTACACGGTGGATGTGACGGGGCTGAATGGAGGCAGTTCGACGACGGCGAGTGCGAACTTCGACGCCAGGCGACGCTCGGCGGGGACGCGGCCCGTGAATCGCTTTGGAGCGAATTCGGCGATGAGCATTCCCTATGACAAGGGGATGCAGAAGCAGATGACGCTGCGGGCCTTTGCTGACGCGACAGGCGGAACTCCGTGCGTGAATACCGGCGACCTGGAAAAGTGCTTTGCGCACGCCATCGAGGATTCGCGTTCGTACTATCTGCTCGGCTACTATCTGCCTCCCGACGACCAGAAGCCGGGCTGGCGAAAACTGAAGGTGAAGGTGGAGGCCCCGGGAGCGCATGTGCGCGCCCGCGCGGGCTTTTACGTGCCGGGAGCGGCGGAGGATACGCCGGAGGTACGGCAGCGCCAGATAGTGGACGCATTGCGCTCGCCAGTGGAATTTACCGGAGTTCGGCTGAGCGTGCGCGAGATGCCGAAGATCACTGGAACGACAGGAAAGTCAATCCACGAGTTCGAGGTTGGGGTTGTGGGCAACTCGGTGAGCGTGGATGAACAGAACGGGAACAGAGTGGATATATCACTGGCGGCGGTGGCGTTTTTCGCCAACGGAAAGAACGGAGGAAGCACTGAGCTTCACGTCCTTAGCAAGCTGGAACCGGAGCGGCTGGCAAAGGTGCGGCGCTCAGGACTGTCGGTGAAGCCGTCGCTGGAACTGGCTCCGGGGAAGTACGACATTTGTTTTGTGGTGCGGGACAACCTGAACGGCGAGATCGGCTCGGTGGAATATCCGCTGGAGGTGAAATAGGAGCCAGGGTTTCAAGGTTTCGCAGGTTTCAAAGGTTGGAAGCGGCAGCAAAATACCCCAGGTTCGCCAACAACGCGGGAATATGGGAGGAAGTGCGGTTTTGCGCCTCCTGAAAACCAACCTAGGGTGCGAGGGCGCGGCGAATGGCCAGGAGCTGCTGGAGGGTGGACTTGAGGCTGGCGAGCGGGAGGGCGTTGGCTCCGTCACTTTTGGCTTGGGCGGGATTGTCGTGGACTTCCATGAAAATTCCGTCGATACCGGCGGCGACGGCAGCGCGGCTGAGAATAGGGATGAACTGGGGCTGTCCGCCGGACTGCTCGCCCTGGCTGGGAAGTTGGACGGAGTGGGTTGCGTCGAAGATGACGGGCGCGTACTCGCGCATGATGGCCAGGGAACGCATGTCGACGACGAGATTGTGATAGCCGAAGCTGGTTCCACGCTCGGTGAGGGAGACACGGTCATTACCGCTCTCGCGCAGCTTGGCGACGGCATGGCGCATATCCTGCGGGGCGACGAACTGGCCTTTCTTGACGTTGACGGCGCGTCCGGTGCGGGCGGCGGCGATGAGCAAGTCGGTCTGGCGGCAGAGGAAGGCGGGGATTTGCAGGATGTCAACCACCTCTCCGGCTGCGGCGGCCTGTGCGGCCTCATGGACATCGGTGAGAACGGGGACCTGGACCTGCTGGCTAACCTTGTGCAGGATGCGAAGCCCTTCGGCGAGGCCGGGGCCGCGGAAGCTGGTGAGGGAGGTGCGGTTGGCCTTGTCATAACTGGCTTTGAAGATGTAGGGGATGGCGAGCTCGCGGCAGATGGCGGCGATGGAAGTGGCGAGGAAGAGCGCGTGCTCCTCACTTTCAAGGACACAGGGACCGGCGATGAGAAACAGCTCGGGGCCGCCGATGGTGACGTTCTGCACAGAGAAGGGCATGGAGGGATTATAAGGTTTCAAGGGTTCAAAGTTTCAAAGGTTTCCAGGTTGCAGGGCAAGAGCGAAGTGCGGACAGGGGCGGCCGGGACGAAAATCATCCAAAGTTGCTGGTCTGGAACTGGCGTAAAAGGGTGGGTGTTGGGATAGGAAGCTAGGGTCGTGAGAGACAAGCGGGGCATGGTAGTGTAAGCTAGTTGGTTCGCAGTGTATGGACGTATCCTGGAGGAAGAGAGCAATGAAGGGAAACGCAAAAGTTATTGCCGTGCTGAACGGGGCTCTGCAGGAAGAGCTTTTGGCCATTAATCAGTATTTTCTCCATTCGGAGATGTGCGAGAACTGGAAGTACGAAGCACTCTCGAAGTACATCAAGAAACAGTCCATCGACGAGATGAAGCACGCGGAAAAATTGATTGAGCGGATTCTGTTTCTGGATGCGTCGCCGACGGTAACTGGACCGGCACAGCTCAAGATCGGCAAGAACGTGAAAGAGCAGATTGCGAGCGATCTGGAGCTGGAACTGGGAGCGGTGAAGCTCTATAACGACGCGATTAAAGTAGCGCGCGCAGAAAGCGACAATGCGACCGCGGAATTCCTTCAGGGGATTCTGAAGGACGAAGAAGATCATGTGGACTGGCTGGAAGCGCAATTGCACCTGATCGAAGAGATTGGGTACGAGCGGTATTTGTCGATGCAGATGGGCGAAGAGTAAAGAAGCGCTCGCCGCCTCTGGCATTGATTCAGTGCATGAAGGAGAGGTCCGCTGGCGCGGGCCTCTTTTTTGTTGGGAATGAAGGAACAATGACAGCAATCACCCCCACCTTCAACTCGCAAAAAATGCGGGTTAAAGGTGGGCGCCAAGCTCGTTAATTTGCGCTCAACTTTGTTAGTGTTTGCCTGCGCCTTCGGGGCGGAGGTATTGGTTGCTTTCAGCCGGGTCGGCCTGGGCAAGGCGTTTGGCACGGTGCTGATAGCTGGCATGGACGAAGCTGAGGAAGAGCGGATGCGGCTCCAAGGGCTTCGACTTGAACTCGGGATGGAACTGGCAGGCGAGGAAGTATGGATGATTGGGTAGTTCGACAATCTCCACGTAGGTTCCATCGGGCGAGGTTCCGGTGATGCGGAGTCCGGCACCGGTTAGAAGTTGCTCGTACTCGCGGTTGAATTCGTAACGGTGGCGGTGACGCTCGCTGATCTCGGGTTTGCCATAGGCTTTGAAGGCGTTTGAGTCCGTGTCGATTTTGCAATCCCAGGCACCGAGGCGCATGGTGCCTCCGAGTTCCTCGACCCCACGCAGTTCGCGAAGTTTGTAAATGATGCGATGGGGAGTGGCGGGATCGAACTCGCTGGAATTGGCCTCGTTGAGGCCGCAGACGTTGCGGGCGAACTCGATGCAGGCGGTTTGCATGCCGAGGCAGATGCCGAAGTAGGGGACGTTGTGTTCGCGGGCGAAGCGGATGCCGTTGAGCATTCCAGCGATGCCACGCTTGCCAAAGCCGCCGGGGACGAGAATGCCGTCGAAGCCGCTGAGTTGCTGTTCGTAGCTACGATCGTTTTTGTCTTTAGATTCCAGGCCTTCGGCTTCGACCCACTGCAGGTTGAGCTTGAGGTTGTAATTCAGGGCCGCGTGGACGAGAGCTTCCTTGAGCGATTTGTAGGAGTCCTCGTACTCGACGTATTTACCGACGACGCCGATGAGCACTTCATCCTGAGGATTGTAGGCGCGGTGGACGAGGGACTCCCACTGGCTCATGTCGGCATCTTTGGCGTCGATGTGCAGATACTTGAGCACGAGTTTATCGACGCCCTCGTGGGCAAAGGCCAACGGGCATTCGTAGATGCTGGCGACGTCGCGGGCGGTGACCACGGCGCGCTCCTCGACGTTGCAGAAGAGGGCAATTTTGCTCTTCATCTCCTGGGGCAAGAAGCGGTCGGTGCGGCAGAGCAGGATATCGGGCTGGATTCCGATGGAGAGCAGTTCCTTGACAGAGTGCTGGGTGGGCTTGGTTTTGAGCTCTCCGGCAGCGGCGATGAAGGGGACCAGGGTGACGTGGATGAAGAGCGTGTTCTCGCGGCCGTGCTCCTGGCGCATCTGGCGGATGGCTTCGAGGAAGGGAAGCGACTCGATGTCGCCGACGGTACCGCCGATTTCACAGATGACGACATCGACATCGTGTGAAACCTTCTTGATCGCGGCCTTGATCTCGTTGGTGACGTGCGGAATGACCTGCACGGTTTTGCCGAGGTAGTCGCCGCGGCGCTCCTTGGCGATGATCTGCTCGTAGATGCGGCCGGTGGTGTAGTTGTTCTCGCGGGTGAGGCGGGAGTGGGTGAAGCGTTCGTAATGTCCGAGGTCAAGATCGGTCTCAGCACCGTCGTCGGTGACAAAGACCTCGCCATGCTGAAACGGCGACATGGTTCCGGGATCGACGTTGAGGTAGGGATCGAACTTTTGAAGACTGACCCGCAGGCCGCGGCTCTCCAGCAGACAGCCGATGCTCGCGGCGGCCAATCCCTTGCCGAGAGAAGACACAACGCCGCCGGTCACAAAGATGTACTTTGCTGACATATCGACCTCGTAATCAGAATGTATTTGAGTTGGTGAATTTCGTAGGGGTGCACAATCAATTTTCCACGAAAACGGTGCCGGGAGCAAGCCGGAGAAGCGAAGGAAATTTGAAAACTCGCCAAGGTGCGGAGGCGATCGGGCATCCAAGACGGCAGCGGTGGTATCTTGTGAGTTTATGAAGAGGACTATGTTGCGTGCAGTGAAGAACTTGGCGGTGGTAGTCCTGCTGCTGGCGGCGAGCGTATCGGCGCAGACGGTGAAGCGGCTGATCTTGACCGACGGCAACTACCAGACCGCGACAGAGTGGAAGATCAATGGCGACCGGGTGAAATATTTCAGCGCGGAGCGGGGCGAGTGGGAGGAGGTTCCGGTGTCGCTGGTGGACTGGAAGGCGACCGACGAATGGAATGCCGAGAGCACCAAGCGCAATACAGAAGAGATGAAGCAGATGAGCGAAGAAGAGGTTGCGGCTCGCAAGGAGGCAGAGTCGAACACGCCGCTGGTTGCTCCGGAGCTGCGATTGCCAGCCGAAGGGGGAGTGTTTCTGCTGGAAGAGCTGGCGGGCAAGCCGGTGCTGAACAAGGTGGAGGCCAATAAAATCCAGGAGAACGATAATGTTGGGAAAAATATACTGAAGCGCTCGATTATCCCGATTGCGAGCCAGGTGCAGACGATCGAACTGAAAGGAGCTGCGGCCAAGGTGCGTGTGCACTCGGCGACTCCGGCGATTTTTGTGGACGTGGAAAACGATCAGGGAGCGATACCGGGAGACAGCTTCCGCATTGTGCGGCTGGAAAAGAAAAAAGACCTGCGGGTGCTGGCAAGAAACAAGCTCCGGATCTCTGGGGATGAGAGCACGTCTGAAAAGTTTCTACAGGCACGGGCGGAAAAGTTCAGCGGCGACTGGTGGAAGGTGATTCCGCTGGAAGACCTGACGGCGGGCGAATACGCGATTGTGATTTCTGCTCCTGGAAACGACGGGGGCGGGATCGTGTGGGACTTTGGGGTGGAAAGGAAATGAAAAGGTTTCAAGGTTTCAGAGTTTCAAGGTTGGGGCACGGGGTACTTTGTGCCTCCCACAAGTTTATCCACGTCGACATCGCTCCAGTCGAAGTCAGGGACCTCGCGGATTTTGCGGCCGAGAAATTCACTATGGCAATAGAGCCCGCGCACGGCCATAAATCTTAGGTTTTCATCGGCCAGTGAAGAAAACCTTGCGATCATCGGATTCGACATACCAGCCTCGATACACTCGAATCCCAGGGCGGGCGAAAATAATACCTTCAGCGCCATGTCGCTAAACTGGAAAAAGTGCCAGGGTCTTTCATGGGAGGCGTAGGAAAAGTGGGTCTCCACGAAGATGATTCCACCGACCTTCAGTACCTTTGCCATCTCCAGGGCGACCAGCCAAGGCATGGCTACGTGCTCGAAGACCGCAGTGGAGTAGATAATGTCGAATTGTTGATCGCCGAAATAGTGTGACAGCTTATGAGCGTCGCCGACGACATCCACATTTGGTCCGGGATGCAAGTCAAAGCCGGTATATTCGGCGTTTGAAAATCTTTTGCGGGCGTCCGACTTGCCGGTTGTATCGCGGCTGCCAACTTCAAGAATCCTGAGGCCCTTGTGGTTCCCAATCTCCGCCAGATGCTGACGATAATTGCTGTGGCTGACCAGCTTTGAAACAGGGACATCGGGATCCAGGAAATTACGATCGGCAAAGGAGCCAAACAGCCCGAGCAGCGTTTGATATCCGGCTAGCAAGGCGTTCTTGGCAGTTCTTTTTGCATTGCCCATTTCTTATTCCTAACGAGAATTCTTTTTCTGCGCGGCGATTAAGCCGGCATACCAGCGGGCAGAGGCTTTGGGCGTGCGCGACAAGGTGTTGTAGTCCACATAGACCAGTCCGAAGCGCGGGATGTAGCCCTCATTCCATTCGAAGTTATCGAGCAGGCTCCAGGCGTGGTAGCTGCGGACATCGGCGCCATCGGCGACGGCCTGGGAGAGTTCGTGGATGTAGCTGTTGTAGAAGTCGATGCGCGGCTGATCGGGGATCTCGCCTTTGCGGTTGGGAGCGGTATTGTAAGCGGCTCCGTTCTCGGTGATTTCGATAGGGAGGCGGTAGTCGTGCCAGATGCGCATGATGATTTCGTAGAGGCCGTGGGGATAGACCTCCCACTGCACATCGGTCTTGGAGCCGGGGCCGGCGAGCCAGCGGATGCTGACGAAGGGGATGGGGAAGCGGGGATCGTTCTCGATGACGGCCCGGGAATAGTTGTTGATGCCAATGAAGTCGAAGGGGGCACGGACGAGATCCATGTCGCCGGGGCGGATGTCCAATAGCTTTTCAGGGGTGGGGCCGACGGCGCTGGGATAGCGGCCACGCAGGGCGGGTTCGAGGTACCAGATGTTCTCCCAGGCATGGAATTGCTCGGCGGCTCGGCGGTCCTCGGCGGAGTCCGAGGCTGGGTAGGGCTGTGACATGCTGAAGGCGCTGCCGATGCGGAGGGTGGGCGAGACCGACTTCATGGCGCGGAAGGATTTGCCCTGGGCGAGATTGACGACGTGTCCGGCACGCATGGCGATGGCCGGGTCTTTGATGCCGGGGGCGTGGATTCCGCTGAGGTGTCCGAGGTTTACGAACATGCTGGGCTCGTTGAAGACGAGCCAGTTGGAGCAGCGGCTGGCGTAGGCGCGAGCGGCAATCTGCGCGTAGTCGGCAAAGCGGTCGGCAGTGTCACGCGACGCCCAGCCACCGAGATCCTGGAGGGCCTGCGGCAGATCAAAATGGTAGAGCGTGGGAAAAGGACGGATGCCGTTTTCGAGCAACTCGTCGATGATTCGCGAGTAGAAGTCGATGCCTCTCTGGTTGGCGGCTCCGGAGCCGAGGGGCTGGATGCGCGACCAGGCGAGCGAGAAACGATAGCTCTGGATGCCGAGCGACTTCATTAGCGCAATGTCAGACTTCCAGAGATGAAAGTGGTCGCAGGCAACGTTGGCATTCTGGCGGTCCTTGATCTTGCCTGGAATCTTGCAGAAGCGGTCCCAGATGCACTCGCCGCGTCCGTCTTCGTGGACTCCGCCCTCGATCTGATAGGCGCTGGTGGCAACGCCCCAGACGAATCCGTGAGGCAGTTGCGGGAGGTTTTTAGGGCGTGCGTTATCTTCCATAAGAGCGTTGCGAACCCAGTCAGGCACCTTGGGCTCTTGCGCCTGAGCCTCCGGCGCGACATGGGCGGAGGCGACAGCGCCGAGGGTGGAGAGGATGAAGGTGCGTCGTTTCATTACTGACAGTGATGGTATGCGGTGCACGGGAGCAGGGGCAAGGGGGCTGATTCCTGCATCCCACATTCGCCAAAGGATGGCGGATGTGGGCCACCATGAAGCGTATGTGGCCGCAGGGCTCTAGCTGTGGGCAGCGCTGTCGAGCCGCTCGGCTTCCTCGTTCCACGGTGCCTCGGAGGCGGGTGGAATGAATCCCATGGCTCGCTCCGCCAAGGCGGTAATCGTCAGGCTCGGGTTGACGCCGAGGTTTGCGGCGACTACGGAACCATCGCAGACGTACATATTCTGGTAGCCAAATACGCGGTGGCGGCTATCGACCACGCCCTGATCAGGGGAGCCTGCGATGATGCATCCACCGAGACAATGGGCCGTGCCCGGAACATCGAAGAGGATCTCCGGGAGCATGCTCATGGCGGTTCCTCCAGCCATGCGGGCAAACTTCTCGGCGAACTCATTGGCTTTGGGAATGTAGGTGGGAACCTTCTCGCCGCGGCTGACCAGGAATCTTCGGAATGGCCAGAACCAGGGTCGCTCCCAGCACATGTCGATGTGGCTGTCGAGGGCCTGCATGCAAAGCAGGATGATGCACTCCCGCGCCCATCCGAAGGGTTGGAGCAGGCGTGCGGTTTTCAGCGGGTGACGAAGCATGGAGAGTGCCACATTTTTCATCCATAACGCGACGCGGCTATTTCCGGGACGCCCGCCGGTCAAGATGGTGGCAAGAAACGCCATTGCGTCCGAACCGCTGGGGTAGCGGACGGCTTCGATGTGGGTGTGCTCATCAATGTAAATGCCGGAGCCAATTGAAACTCCCTTTGACAGATCGTCGCGGCAGCCCGGAATACGCAGGCCGATCAGCGATTCGGAGTTGGTGCGAATATGTTTGCCGAGTTGGCTGCTGATGACAGGAAGCGAACCGATCTCCTTGAGGCGAAAGAGCAGTTCGGTGGTTCCCAGGGACGAGGCGGCAAACACCACGCCGCGGCAGGTGAAGCGCCGGGGACGTTTGCGGAGCCATGCCAGGGAATTCACCGTGTGTACTTCGTATCCTTGGTTTCCGTCGGCTGCACCATCGAGCGGTTTGACGTCTACGACCTTCGTCTCCGGGAAAACAAGGGCGCCATGCTTCTCGGCGAGATAAAGGTAGTTCTGGTCCAGGGTATTTTTGGCTCCGAATCGGCAGCCGACCATGCAGCCGCCGCAAGCGTTGCAAGTGGTTCGCTGCGGGCCTTCACCGCCGAAGAACGGGTCCGGAAACGTCTGTCCGCCGGCATCTCCTTCCGGACCCTGGAAGATGCCAACTTTGGTGCGATAAAAGGTGTTTCCAACTCCGAATGCGGTGGCAGCTTTCTGGAGCAGATGGTCCGCCGGTCCAAGGATGTTGTTCTCAACCACGCCGAGCATCCGGGAAGCGGTGTCATATTGCTGCGGCATCTCGGCCTTCCAATTAGACAGGCCAGCCCAGGAACCCATCTCCCAAACCTTATCGGGCGGGCGCAGCAGAGTGCTGGCATAGGTGATCGACCCGCCGCCGACGGCACATCCGTGGAGGATGGTGACATGTTTGAAAAAACGCATATTGAAAAAGCCGCGGAGCGCGAGATTGGGACGCCAGAACCAGCGATGCAGCAACCAATTGGTGCGGGGTAGATTCTCCGGGGTCCAGCGCCGGCCCATCTCCATGACCGCGACTTTATAGCCTTTTTCGACAAGACGGTGCGCCGCTACACTTCCGCCGAAACCGGAGCCAACCACGATGAAGTCGAAATCGTATTGGGAGCCGCTGCTCATAGCCGATCCTTTCCATTGGCCAGGTGGTCCGCACAATGGGATGCAGGGGCGCCAACAGGGTATCATTGGGCGCCCGCAAAGAGTACGATGCGCGAGTCTTTAGTTCCGTTTTGAGAATGCGCAGCATCAATGCGTCTGGCTAGGGGATCGTTGTTTGCGACCGGCCAGGGCCAAAGGGCATCCAACGAGACAGAGCAGCGGGATGTCAGATACAAGTTGTAGGCATTCGATCTTACTAACCACGGGAAAGGGCAAACCATGGATTTAATGGAAAAATACCGCCAGGATTTCTTTGCTCAGTATCCGCCGATCAGCGTTAGTCAACTTCGTCCTCATATGAAGATTGTGGTGCCCGATGATCCGCTGGACTATGGCGGTGGCGATCTCTTCATGGAAGTGATGGAAACCAAGGTCATGACTAATGGTCAGCTCAGCATTATTGGGAAGTTGACCCATCCTCACGTTGAAATTGGAGCGGTTGGCTCTGATGTTGTCGCCGTATCTCCATTCGATCAGGTGGGGCAGCAAGCAAACGGAAATTAGAATCTGGGATGGCCGCCAGCCCCGCTAACCATGGCTGGAGTTGAACCGCATACTTGTGGCACAATTGACTCGGTCAAGTAGTCAAGGATAAAGAGGTTGTATGCGGGGATGGTGAAATGGCAGACACACTAGCCTTAGGAGCTAGCGCCGCAAGGCATGGGGGTTCAAGTCCCCCTCCCCGCACCACATAAAAATCTGTAGAGTCAGTAAATTAGTTGTAGAGTACGACGGTGTAGGAAACTCGCCGCGCCGCCAGCGCTAGTCCTCAAGGATTTCAACGGGTACTCCGATTGCCTCTATCACGATGGGTCATCCAGCGTCGATTTTCCCAAGAATCAAACAGTGCCTCCAGCCTCGGTTCAACCTCGTTTAGCTGCCCAGATTGATCGAGCTTTCCTGGTTTTTCACTCGACACGAATGCCGGACGGTTTTGCCGCCGGAACTATGGAAACACCCTTTGGCTCTGTTCTGCAAACTACACAGAGAACTTGATCCGGCTGTGGCTCGGTTCAAAACACACCAGAGTTGATGCTGTTCGGACGGATGGAGATGAAGATGGTTGCCGGTTCATTACCGTGGTTACCACTCATTCATTACTAAGATTTTTTTTGGCGCGACGCTATATATATCCTTGAGTAGCCGATCACCTCATCGAAAGGTTATTGTCAACGCCTTGCAGGAGTACGGCCACTTGGGGGGCTAACTCTCCGGTTTGGCACTTTGCTATTCGGCTTTGTTCACGACTGAGGCAATTGTGTATTTCGAAAAGAGGCGCAAATTGGCTGAGTCCATCGCAACGAAAAGAGACACGAACGCTCCAGTACGCAGATGGCAACGGTTCAAGATAGATGTTCGGGTCAAGGTTCGGCGCTGGGAAGAGCCGGACAATGCGGGCGTGGTAGTGCGCAGCTATGTGATGAGCGAAGGCGGCATGAGCGTCTACGCACCGGAATCACTGGAGATCGGGACGCATGTGCTGGTCGAATTCCGGCTGCCCGAAAGCTCGCGGGAGCTGCGGCTACGCGCCCTGATTCGAAACCGCTGCGGTTTCCGTTGCGGCATGGAATTCGTGGAACCGGCGGCGGCTGACCGGATGTTGATCCGGCGCTACTTTCAGCCCCCGAGTCAGTGAATACGCTGAGTTCATGGTTCCATCCACCAGCCGTAATTGCTCCTGGTCACGATCAGGGACGGTTATGCCGTAGGTTGTCCATCGCCCAGCAGTATTCAATGACGAGGAATGGTATCCATTCGGCGTCGTGCTTGGCGAGAAGTATCCAAACTCCGAAGATCAGCGCGAGCGTTTCTATGACCCAAAAGATCGCATCAAAAGTCTCTTCGTGGCGAGATTGGATTTCGTTATTGGTGATATAGCTCAGAAATTTCCACATGGCTTTTTGCGTCCGCAAACCAAGGCGTTGGGGTTCCGCTGGATACTGCCGGATACCGGACACGTCGTTCAGCTAATCATTACATTTCTCAAGGTATGACCGAAGCAACTTTCCTGCGAACAAAACTTTACGCTATTTTGCGAGAGACAAGACACAAGGCCCTGATTTTCAGGGCCTTGTGGCAATACTTTACAAATCTAGTCGCAGGTACGTATCAGAACGGGATGTCATCGTCAGTGATTTCGGTGGGGGCGGAGCTGAATTCCCGGGGGCCGCTCTGGTCGAAGTCGCTGCCATGCGAGGAATCCCTGCCGCCGGAACCACCTTCGTTGCCACCACGTCCGCCGCCGAGCAGAACCAGGTCGCTGGCATTGACGTAGGTCTGGTAGCGCTTTGCGCCGGTCTGCTTGTCGTCCCAGCTATCGGTGCGCAGACTTCCCTCGATGTAGACAGTGCGGCCCTTCTTGAGGTACTCGCTGGCGATCTCGGCAAGGCGAGCCCAGCATGTGATGTTATGCCACTCGGTGCGATCTTGAAAATTGCCATCTTTGTCTTTGAATCGATCATTGGTGGCCAGAGTGAACTTGGCAACTGCGGTGCCGCCGCTGGTATGTTTCAGTTCGGGATCTTTGCCCAGATTGCCAATCAGAATGACTTTGTTTACGCTCTTCGCCATGTCGTCTCTGTTTTCTGCCCACTGGTAATTTGGCTTGTCAATTAAATTCTCGTTGCACAAACTGGTAAATCTGGATGTCACAAATAGGTAATTCCAGATGTCACAACGGACCGGGAATTCAGTTTGTCAAAGAACTTCCCTGAAATCCCGTCTGACGCCTTTTTCGCCGTGGGCTTCCTTTCTTCAATTTCATTCACTGTCCCCGTTAAGTATAAAGCTTGCGTGCGACACTGCGGCAAGTAATGCCGCACCTCTTTCATGCAGATCAAGGGGGTGAATTTGATCGATCACAGCTCTTGCTTGGCGTTTAGCTTTCCGCTCATACGAGACTGTCCGTGTCGTCGACTGGATAGTTTCCCCGCACAGTTTGAGCAAAGGCCACTAAACTCTATGGAATAGTCTTCGATGCGGAAGCCGGAGCTGACCTCTGGAAAGGGCAAACGGTCCAGTGATGGAGACGGTAGATCTGCAATCTTATCGCAGTTCAGGCAGACAAAGTGAGGATGACGCCCCGTGTTGGCATCGTAGCGTACAGATGGGCCGAGATGACACACCTTTCGGATGATGTTGAGGCGAACCAACGTCTCCAGGACCCGGTACACCGTCGTCCGTGAGATCTCCGGAAGCTTCTTTAAGACATCCTCGAGGATCTGGTCAGCGCTCGGGTGATCAACGCGCACAGCTAAAGCTTGTAAAACCGCCCGGCGTTGAACCGTCAGCGGCAGGCCCTGCTGCCGGCAGATGCGCTCCAATTCCTCGTTCTTGACCCGTCCTTGGTCCATATTGGTAACTTTATTGCATTCCGCGTGAAATTCCTACTTGCAACTATGTTGCATCCGGAGTACATTGAGTTGCATTATAGTTGCATGTGGAACATTGTGCCAGTTGAATTTGTACGGTGGAAAGTGAGGCTGATGTCCGCATAACGAGATTGCTTAATCAACTGAAAGAGGGCGTCATGACGAGGATTATTCAACCGCAGTTCATCGAGGCGTGGAAAACGCAAGAAGAAGCATTGAAGACGGAGGTATTAAATGGGTAAGGTAACGATTCCAATCGGTCCACAGCACCCAGCCTTGAAAGAGCCGGCATGCTTTGATGTAACCATCGAGGGCGAACGCATTGTTCGCCTAAACGCGAAGGTTGGGTATAACCATCGCGGTATCGAAAAGGCGTGCGAGCAGCGGACCTATCTCAACAGCCTTTATCTGATCGAGCGTATCTGCGGTATCTGTTCGCACGCCCACGCGACCGCTTTCCTGCAATGCGTCGAGGAGGTTGCCGGACTCCAGGTGCCGAAGCGCGCCCTGTACATCCGCACCCTGATCGCTGAACTTGAGCGCATCCACAGCCATCTGCTGTGGCTGGGCGTCGCCGGACACGAGATCGGCTTCGACACCCTTCTCATGTACAGCTGGCGCGACCGCGAGGTCGTCATGGATCTGCTGGCGGCACTCA